>Ga0208771_1001524_pt1 | contig 12157 bp, 24 predicted proteins | sample AntAceMetag02UKX_FD_184775 | JGI IMG/M metagenome (GOLD analysis project Ga0208771, IMG submission 184775) | Saline lake microbial communities from Ace Lake, Antarctica - Antarctic Ace Lake Metagenome 02UKX (SPAdes) (version 2) | ecosystem: Environmental > Aquatic > Non-marine Saline and...
ACCGACCCCCAAAAAAAAGCAATAAAAAAAATCCTAACTGGGCCGGTTCCATAATATTTTATGGACAGTTAGGATTCTTAATATTGCATATTGATACTGCATATTTTCATCCCTCGGCCAAGAAACGAGATACATTTGTATCTAATCCCTTTATATACACTCATTTATTGTTATGTCAAGTCAAACAGCCCTTTTATTGTATTGCTTTCAAAAACGCTATTCTCCACCCAAATGGTAGGGGTATGTGAATAGGGTGTCTCCTGTTTTTACTATAAATCATTGGTTTCTTTTGGATGCAAATACCATAGCTACCAATAAAAAACCTTATCCACAAAACATCTTCAAATACGAAGCCATAAACAATCTTATAGTCAAAGTTTTTTACTTTACTGGCATTGTGTTTTCTGTTTCCTATCATAAGCTCCACAATATCTCCTTTATTATGTCAAACAGCCCGTTTATTCCTCATATTTAACTACTATTTCTTTTATACTATTTAGTGGTGTTGCAATTTCATCATCTAACTTAACAAGTGTCTTGCCACTCTTTAAAAAAACTCTCCCAGTAAACAAAAAATCAACATCTACAATCTTAGTCTTAATTTCCTTCTTATGGTGATACAAACAATGTCCTTCACACCAAGGCTTATCAACCAAGTTAATCTTGCACTCATGTTTTGCGTCACACCATTTTGGGTTTAGTTTTTCTTTGACCGGATGTCCGCAGGTAGTAATAAATCCCACATTTTTAATATTGTACTGGCAACCCCTACAGCCATCCCTCCCAACGGTGTGTCGTGATAATATGCCACAAATCCCAATACCACACCCATGTGGGCAAGGGTTGTCTATCTTTATCTCCCTACCCTCCGCAATCTCCCATAAGCCAGATTCCCACTGTGTAGAACCAATGTCCGGAATTGATACCACGCTACCATCGTCTACACGTATCTGATACGTGTTGTATTGTTCATTAACCTTATACCACCTATTGGCTGTTAAAAATGGGTACCCAGTTTCGTTTTGTGTCCTTACGTATTTTGCCATTTTCATCTCCTTTATTAAATTAAACAGCCCGTTTATTTGACCAGTATATTAGCTGTATTAAATATATTATATTAGCTATTGCCAACGCAATACCACCACAGAACGATGCCCACTGTCCTAAATGGGGGTAATAAAATAGGTTCCATAATCCCCATACCGTAAAAAATCCAACCATTGCCCAAGATATCCCACATACTTTCTTTTCTTTTGCAAGTTTAAAAATACTCAACAAAACAAATGGCGTTCCAAGCAGTTCAAAACTTCCGTTAATTATATCAGGTGTTATTCCAATCACAAGTTCTCCTTTTACGTCTATAAATTAATATACATTTGGTTTGGTTGGTCTATGATTAGATAGACTTTATTCTTTTTTACATATTTTTTGTTTTATTTTTGGTGTGTTAAATTCTCTTCCAGTTTCTAGCTCTAATTGTTTTATTATGTGAAAAATATCACGGGATGCATCGTCCCTTAAGGTGTTTATTGAATCTTCCTTACTAATAATTTCCCACTCTTCAACAAAAAGCCAATCAACAAAACTAAACTCATTGCCATTGTCAAATACAAGCATGGCGTTTTCTTTTTTTGTTATTGTTCTATCACCTCTATTTTTTAATCTTATTTTTTCCCCATATTTGATGCTATTCCACGCATTAAAAAAGTTTATTGGTTTTGATTTTGTCATTCTTCACCTCTTAGTTTGTTAAATATTTGTTCTGTCAGTTTACTATCTTTTTCAAGTGCCGTATGACACAAAGGAACACAAAGTAAAAGTATCTGGTTGAAATCGTTTATCAGTTCACCCTTTCCTTTATACCAATCTCTTTTATGGCGGTGGGCAAACGACAGCCATAATTCTGTGTTGCATATTTCACAACGGGTAATTCCTTTTTCTTTAAATTCTTTCTTAACTTTTTTAATGTCGTAATCAAACCGCTTTTTCTTTTTTTCTGGTTTGGGACAAGGGTTAAACATTATTTACTTGCTACCACACCAACAATAGCAATAAAACTGAAAAGCAGTAGTGCCAATATAAACCCACCCCAAAATGGACACAGTACCCACCACCACGACCACGCTATTACTTTTGTCAGCTTTAAAACTATAAAAACTACACCTATTATACCGAAAATACCAATACCACCGGATGAATCTGTTTGATTTGACATCTTATTCTCCTTAATTAATTATTTATTATCCCCAAACTAACGACCACCCCCAAAATGCAAAGAATGCTCCCAATAAAATATTTAGCACATCAACACATGCTCTTGTTTCTGGCTTCCTTGGATATGTCTCTATAGAAAGTAAAATTGCTCTACATGCTATTCCTAAAATATACAACCAAAACATTACCTTGATATAAAGTTCCATCTTATTCTCCTTTATGGTTTACTTGTGACAACTTCTTTTCTTTTCTTAATTTTGCGTGAAACCTTGTGTGTTCTCCAACACAGCTAAATAGTTGCAAGTTTGAAATGTCATTGTTGGTCTTATTTCCGTCAATGTGGTGCACAACCTCTTTTTTTGTTAATGGTCTACCTAAGTGTTCTTCCATTATAACCCTGTGTATTGCTCTCCTTTTATTTTTTCCGCAACGTGTATATCTAAGATATCCATGACCACCATTTGTATATCCTTTAATATTATTGTTTCTAATCCTACCGTTTATACCACCTTCATTTCTTGTTCTAATCTTTATTGTGGTGTTTTTTAAATAGTTTAGCACCGTAACATCACTACACTTAAATTTTTTTGCTATATCTAAACAGCTTAATCCACCAAAATAAAGCTTTGGCCATTGTTCCTTTGTACTTTTATCTATAAAACCCCTGTTTGTTTTTATACCAACCGTATTTAAATAATGTTTTACCGTGTTGTCACCGCATCCATATCTTAATCCTATTGCCCTTAGGCTTAAACCAGACTCGTACAATTTGGGCCACTCTTCTTTTATACTGTTATCTAAAACACAAGTTTGTACACCATGTGTTTTTAAATAGCTTTGTACTGGTGAGAATGAACAATTAGACTTTTCAGCTATTTTTTTCATAGTTAATCCAGATTTATACATCTTAAACCACCCACTTTTAATGCTTTTAGATATAACCCAAACGTCTGTTTTTATACCTAGAGAGTTTAAATACCTAGACACTGTTGAACGTGAACAATTAGATTTATTCCCTATTTTTTCAACACTTAATCCATCATGATGCATTTTGGGCCATGCTTCTTTTACTGATGTTGGTATAATATTATACATATGTCCTCCAAAACAAAAAAAGCCAAAAAAATAAGAACTGCTCCAAGGCAGGCGGGTGCGATGGAATAGTCCTTATTAATTTGGCTAATATATTTATATTCACAACATTTCCCCCGCCGGAAAAAGATACCGTTGTGGTATCTGAGAATAGAATACACCTATGTTTTGTTTTGTCAAGCATACTATAAATTAAACCTCATCGTGGTTGCTCATTTTTACAACAAACTTAGACGCATCATAATTTCCATTGTCAATTTTCATCCTATTTCCGGCCATATACTCTGCACATACCAATTCTAACGCCCGATTTGCCTTCTTGGTCTGACCCTCTACACCAGCCTGAACTAACGCATCATTAACTATTTTTAGTTGGTCTTCACTTGCCATGTTGAAGCTAAGATGTAGGTTGACTTGCCCTGAGGTGTTGCTTGATGCCCTTGGGCCTCTCTCCTTGTCGTCAATCCCAATCTTGTTGGTAATGATGGGTATGTCCTTCCTTGTCTCCATGGATGTGCGAATGTTCTTGACGGTATGGTCGCTCAACCCAACATCTGAAGCTATAAAATTGTTAGCTCTTTCCGGGAACTGTTTAAGTAACAACCTACACGCTGACTTTTTTTCTTCCATGGTTAAGGGTAATCCGTGACCAGTGTTAGATGTTATTGACTCTAAAAGTGCTTGTGCATAGGTGCCGATTTTGCGTTCGGCAAATATGTGGTCTTGACCGAGATTAACTCTTGCTTGTCGGCGATGACGACCCGCTACCAGAACGGGCATATTATAGTCTCTGTCTGTTATGTCATAAACAACAACAGGTTCCATATCCTTGTGTGTTTCCATAAGTGACGCAACATGGTCTTCATTTATGCCACGAATCTGGAACACAGTTAACAGCTTAATATCGGAAATACGAAGTTGTACTTTTTTCATTGCTCCTCCTTATATACAAATAATGTGAACCAACATAAATATGGTCATTCCAGCAGAAACAATAAATGCAATTTTAGCAAACATAAAAGATGTGTCGCTAATACGCAAAAGATTTTTGTCTATCCAGCAAAAAGAATATATTGTTTCTAACAAAAACAAAACAAATCCCAGTATGTATATTTTCATTGAACCTCCCCCCTTCCTGTTTCAACCCAAGTAATGTTTACCTCAAAATCTTCTTGGATTGCCTCACTTATCAGTGCTTCCCTTTCTTGTTCTGTATCACAATCTGCAAGGTCGTTGTCATCTACTTCTAAATATTGTGGTCTTCCACCACCGCAATAGCCATCATCTACTTGCCATGTTATTTTCATTGTGCCTCCCCTATAGGTTGTCTTTCATTGTGAATAACAAACTTTTAAGTGCGTCTGCATCGTCCTGACTGTCTTTGAGAAAATCAATAGAAGCCAACCAAAGGTCATCGTTGAATTCGTGCATTGATTTCACCTGATACAATTTGTAAAAATATTTCTTCAGTAAATCACGCTCATCTTTGTCAAGACCAATCTCTCCGACTATAGCCCAGAACTGACTGTTGTGTTTTGCCTGTTCAGCTGTGAAGGTTTCTTTTTCTTCTTCTTTATTGAACGGGTCATTAATAAAAGCAACGGCTTCTTCGGATGTGAGCCCAGATATCCCATCAATACCAATTTCTTTAATGTATTTTTTCAGGTAGTCTTTATGTTCGATATCTCTAGCCTGAATAGTATTGATAGATTTGATTTGCAAAGACTTAACACCTGCGGTCATAACTTCTTTACCGTTTAGTTTTATCTTCTGCGTCAGCTTGCGTGGTACTTGCGCGGTACTTGCGTGGTTATTGCTTGGTTCTTTCTTGACAACTGGTTCCTCTGGGAACTCCTCACTCGCACTAAAAGTTGTTGGTTCGTTTGCTTTCTTAAAATCATTAGCAATTTCTTGTGCAGTTTGGTCTACAGTTTTATATTCTGGTTCTTCTGCGTCAACAGTAACACCCATATCAATAACTGGTATTGCAGGTTGTGAATCATCCATCTCTGGGTTTATGTCTTCAGGTTCTGGCAGTGCAATCTGTGATGCATGTTGGTTGGCAAGGTTGTTCTTTATTTCTTTCATTTTTTCTTCGTTCAGCATGGAGTAAAGCTTTACTATGTAATGAGTTTGCTGTGCCTTAGTGCCATCATCACCACCCCCCCCTGTCTTTTGTGGCACTCTCTCAAGGATAAGGGGGATAAGAGCAAACCTTCTTACTCCAGTGGCGAGCTCAACCATGTCCTGAACATAATCAATACCAGAATTAATTGATACTGTTGAATGAAAAGAGCCTGTGTCTAAAGAATAGCACCACCCCATGGATACCTTGGGCAACATGAAGAATAAAGACCCTCTTAAGCTACACTGACCAGAATCAAGTTTCTCACAAGGGCAGTTAATCTGTTCAATCAATCCATTATCCTGTTTCCTCCACGCTATCTCTCCGTCACCCTTACACTTGACACCAACCGAACCACCATACCACTTGTATGACTGGGGGAAGACAGATTCTATCCGATTCACGGGGAACATTATTTGTAGCTGTTTTGGTTTATCCCCGAACACCTCTTGAACATCTTCAGGACAGACGAAATAGTCAGTCTCTTTTGGGTACTCTTTACCATTTTGATTTTTTACCTTAATACCCAACCTTATCTTACCCCGCCTCGGCATATATCTTATGTCGGATAATCCCCGTATTTTGGTGATTGATGGAAAACCTTGTCTATTCATTTCATCTCCCTTAATTGTTGTTTTTTAAGTTTTTGGTGATATCTAACATGGTCTCCGGTACATGAAAATAGCATAAGATTGGAAGTTTCATTATTGGTCTTATTTTCGTCAATATGATGAACAACTTCTTTTTTAGTTAATTCACGCCCTATATGGTTAGCCATTATAACCCTGTGAAGAAACGTATCGTTGTCCGCACCCCTTTCTTTAAACACAACATATCCCATTGCCCTTACACTTAAACCCTTATATTTATGTCGTAGTTTATAGTAGTTTAAGCGACTTTCAGCACGTGTTCTAGTTTTTATTCCTGAATTTACAAAATAATTTGTAATAGAACGTTGTGAACACTTAAATAATTTTGCTATTTCTATTTTACTCCATCCATTTTCGTATAAACTTTTCCACTGTTCTTTAACTGATTGTTTAATACACTTACGACTCTTAATCTCTACACCAACAGATTTAAGGTGTTGCAAAACCGTAGTGTTTGAACACCCATATTTTGTACCTATTTCCATTGATGTTATTCCTTTTTCGTACAACTTTTTCCATTTTTCTTTAATTGATGGTTTAACATACCTTTTGTTTTTGACATCAACCCCAACAGATTTAAGGTGTTGATTTACAGCATATTTTGAACAACCGTATTGTACACCAATTTCTCTTGTTGTTAACCCTCCTTCATATAAACTTTTCCATTTTTCTTTAGTAGATGGTTTGATGTATATTCTGTTTTTAACCTCTGCGCCAACAGAATTAAGATAGCTACAAACAGTAGTAGGTGAACAACCATATTTTAAACCTATTTCTGTTGTGGTTAACCCTTTTTCATATAAACTTTTCCATGGTTCCTTAATCGATGGTTCAATATATGTTCTGTTTTTTAACTCTATGCCAATGGATTTGAGATACCTAGAAACAGAAGCATATGAGCATCCAGAAATTTCACCAATCTCCCTTAACGTCAAACCTGATTCGTACATTTTCTTCCAATTTTTCTTGATTTTCAACGAGACTACTTTAACCATACCAACCCCCAATAAAAAAGCCAAAAAAATCCACAGGAGGCTCGGATACCAGCTTTAACACTGATAACTCCCATAGATTTAATTGACTATTTTTATTACTAATTATTTTCACTACGTCCTCCGAGCATAAACTTGAGGGAAGCTTACACCGTTATTATTGTTTTGTAAAGCAAATTTCTGGTATTTTTATAATTTAACCTTGTTAATTGACTCTTTAAACGACTTGGCAGACTCTTTGCTTATTTGAAACTGTTCACCGTCAATTGTTACGGGTACCTTAAGCTCTAATATTTCCCAATACTCTGCCGAAAAGCCACCAAAAACATGTATTGCAGAAACTGGCGACCCGTCATCATAAACCATGTATGTATTAACGCCAAAAGTTAATGTTTTACCATTCTTGGTATTTTTTAAGTTGGTTGTTCCTATTGTTCCTTCCCAAATTTGTTTTAAATTCATTGTTTTCTCCTATAATTTCAGCTTATTTATTGACTCTTTAAACGACTTGGCAGACTCTTTGCTTATTTGAAACTGTTCACCGTCAATTGTTACTTCAACACGACTTTTTGAAACTATCTTCCATTTTTTACTATCAAGGAATGAGTCAACGCTCTCTTCATTGTTATCATACCTTAAAGAACCAACCCTACCCTTTGTTATTCTACAGAACTGGTCAGCCTCAACAACGTCCCCGACTTCTGCTTTTGCTAGTGCTTCATAAACGTCCATTGTTTTCTCCTTGTTTTGCGGATATCCGCAGGTTACGATTTGATTAAATTTGTCTTTTTTTATGTAGCGTTCACATTCTTGGCAAGCCATACTACCAACATTTTTATCTTTACCGTTGGGGCAGGGTGTCAAACAGTTAAAATAATGGTCTAATGTATATTCAAGCTCCACACCTTCTGCAATCTCCCATGAGCCACCACATAAGTGTGGACTGTCGTTTTCATAACAAAAACCTACGGAATCATTGCTTGGTATTTTAAATATCCTACCGTGTGTGCTGTCATGTGTTTTTTGTAAAATTTTTATAGTATACCACGTATCCACACTGAGACCATACTTAAGATTGCCGTTGTAACTTTTTATCCTTGCATATTTAGTCATCATATCACCTTCCTTGCTTTTACGTTTAATGTTTCAGATAAGCCTTCTTTCTTCTTTTTAATCTTAACAGAAAAAGTGAAGTCTTTTGTGAATCCCTTTTTGGTTTTGAACGCTTCAAGACTCTTCACTATAGGTAGTTTGATTTCATCCTGCAATCCCTTGTATCTCTTTACCTGTGAACGGTAGGTGTCATACAGTATCAAGTTTTGATTAAAATCATCATCAATAATTTCTGAGGTCTGCAATCTTTTCTCAAAGTCTTTTTCAATTTCAGTCCAGCACGTTTCGTTCCACTGGCAGTAATCACACCGCCATGACTCACCAATCATAAAGCCTCTTTCGTGTAGCTTCCCTTCAACGGCGAATTTCTCAATTTCTAAGAACCTGTCGGTACACAGTTCGGTTATGCGCGGTAGCACTACGTTGAGAATTTCTGTCTCTTTATTGCTGTTGGCTTTTTCATACACAACCATGGTGTCAAGTTCTAGGTCGTAGTACACAAGGAACTCAACAAAGGCTGACGTGTTCTTGTTCTTGATTAGTATGGTTGCCCTGTTGATATCAAACCCTTCAATCAGTAACCCCTTTATTCCCCAAGCTGTCTGTGTAAAATACGATAACGGAAGTTCACCCGTTAACCACTTTTGAAACTGGAAATGGCTTATAGCCTTATGTTCAAAGAGATATTCGGTTCCCATAAGGTCTGTTATAATTCCGTCAATGTGGGTGTGGATGTGTTCAGGTGGTACTTCTTCACCGCACTGTGGACACACGTATCCTTCAAGGTTTATACCTGTGACGGGTATGTTCATGGTGAGCTGATTGCTGTGGTGTCTGTAGCTTGTCTTGTTAATCCTTTTGATGGTGTTTGCCTCTTGGTCATTACCGTCTTCAAACACACCGTATGCCCTTGATGCCATGGCTCCTTTTGGATAATTCTGCATGTGATAATCCATCTGCCTCAAACATCTTTCAGGGTCAGAACTTGACGGTCTTGCACGATAAGCCTGTTCCTTTTCTTCGCCTTCAATCTTTAGGCTGTCATTTGCTATTTCAGCTAACATGTCATACCGCCTTCTATTCTACCATACCTTCTGTTATTTGTTCTGCTTCTACATATGTACCGTTATAAACCGTACACTCGTTTACTATTTCATCAGACTTGCTGTATCTTTTTCTGTTGAAATAAACATCAACATATCCTGTTGGGAACATCTTGAAAGCCTTTTTGCTTGCTTGGTTGAATGTCATTGGTTTTTTCATTATAAAACCTTTCCGTCTGTGTTAACTGTTGTTGACTCGTTTTTCTTGATTGCTTTTCTAACGTGATTATCGCCCAACAAGCGTAGAACCCAATAAACTTGTTTAGCTAAGAATCTATACATACCGTCTGCAACACATACCGCAAAGAATCTGCCATTTACAGTTTTTCTGTGTCGTTGGTTGAGAAGGTCAAGAATAAAAAGTGTGTATAGTGCATCATGTTCAAGAGAAGACCGTATGACAGACTGAATATCAGGGAAGCACGTTGCCCCATCCCATGAAAAACCTGCTTTGATATGTACCCTGCCCGTTGTCATGAGTTTAATAAAACCAGACTCAACTGCTTTTCTGGGTGTTATTCCGGTGTCAAAGAAATAGTTCTCAAGCAGTCTGTACTTGAATAGACTTCCCCTTGGTAAAACCTCATACATTATACCGTTATGCCCCTTGATTAGATTTTCTGTGTGCTCAAATTTGTGTTTTCTCATTTACCCTCCTTAATTGTGTTTGTTATGAAAAAGTCTGTTCTGCCTGTCCATTTACCACCATGTAACAATTCAAGGTCGCTAACATAATAATCTACGGCTATTCCATTTGGGATGTGCCTAATAAGGACGTCTTTTTTCATAGTATCCCCCAATATGGGTTTTCACTTATAATGCTATCAGAAGAAGTAAGCGTAACCCCCCGCCCTTTCTTTTGTTGTTCCGTAATCTTGCAGATAAACTCATAAAACTTATCTTTACCGTCACCCCTGAACACAAAAGCACTCACCATGTTGGCAACTTCGATACCATAGCCCACAAGCACCTCAAGCCCCTGTGGTGATACTTTAGATTTAGCAAGGCTTCGGCCTAAGTGAGCATGAAAAGCCCTGTGAGATGACCAGTACCGTCCTGCTGACTTGGTAAAAACATCATCTGCCCCACATATTGCAACACCCATTGATATTTTCTCATCTGATTCTATCTTACATACTGTAATTGGCCCGATACGGGTGAACTCCGTTACCCCCTTTAGTCTGGACAGTTCTTCGGCCTTATCTGTGATATACTTTAGTTTCTTTGAATAAACGTTATTACACATTATTTTCTCCTATAATTTAACCTTATTTATTGATTCTTTGAATCATTCTGCCCTTTCTGTTTCGTCAATTACAATATTTTCTTTGTGCATATATTCTGAACCGTCTGCAAATTTTTCCCTTATTGGCATATCACCAAGATACTTTTTCCTTGTTTCTGTGTTTCGGAAAACGGTTGTAAACATTTCTATTACAACGGCTGTTTTTTCTGTTGAACATATTAGCTTAACCTCATTTACGGCCTTTGTTTTTTCAAACTCAGTCTTTTCTTTTTCAAATGTTTTTAATGCCAACTCTATCTTATACTGATCTTGTATGATTTTTTCAGCGTCAAGTTTTAGGCTTTTTAAAACCATGTTTTCCTTTAAAAGCAACTCATGTTTGTTTTGTGTTTCGTCAAGCACCTTCTCTATAGCGTCAGATTTGGTCATATAGTCTTTTAGCCATGATGCGGTAACACCGGGAAGGTTTTTCTGAATTTCTTTTTCGATTGTTTCTTTACTAATTAATTCTCTCATAATTTTCTCCTTAAGTTTTAAAGTGTAATTTACCTTCTTTGTATTTCTATTATAACACATATTGACAAAAACTTTACAGTTTATTTTCTCACAACAGCTGATACATTACAAATAGTTCTGCAAAGAATCGTCTCACTTTCTTGCGTGACAGTCCAAGTTTGATACAAGTTTTGGCGATAGAAGCTTGCGTGGGTTTTCCACTACGAGTACAGAACAATGCAAAGAACTCTTCTTGAGGAAAAGAAACAAGGTAGTCAAGGAACTCAACGGTGTCTTCGCTAAGCTCTGATTTGATTGCATCTATTAGGCTGATACGCTCATGATAAAGAATTTCTGGAGGTGTGTGTGTCTTCGGAACGTACCGTTCTTTCATGTTGCCGTTAAACAGGGTGCTTCCAAAGAAATCGTCCATATTTTCGTCTTGTTCAACTAGGTTTGTATTCATAATTTTCTCCCTTAAATAATTGATGCATTTTTGAGTTGTATTTTATTTAACCCCCCATATCGCCTTTTAGGTATCATGTGAAACATGAGAAAGAACTTCTTTTGGCTACCAGTCAACATTGGTTTATGCCCCATTTTACACCACTCCTCCTCAGATAAAGACCAGTAGTTGGATGGCTCATCTGGAAGCATAGATTCCCCCGATTCTTTTTCGTAACTCATCTCATTATCACAAATTGTGTAACCGTAAATGTCTCTACAAACAAAAACCTCATTGTTCATAATTTTCTCCCTTAAATAATTGATTAATAGTTCATAAGTGTGTCTGGCACACCAAATTCTTTCCTACTATCTTCGCTCATAGCATTTACAACCAACCACATACCCTTTATTTTCTCTATATAATCTATTACAGCATGTGCAGCGTCTATGTTTGAATTTCCATATTTACCAGTTAGGATTGATGATTCTTTTGATGATTTTGTTTCCGTGCGCTCAAAAGATGCGGTGTGTCTGTTTTTTTGATTTGCATACCTTCTTATGATTAAATCTACGCCAATAATGTCTGAAAACTCGCATATATCCCATAATTTTCTCCCTTGTTGGTTTATTTAAAATAGATTAGTATATCTTTTATAGACTGCATTTCTTCATTTGTCAGC
>Ga0208771_1001527_pt1 | contig 12145 bp, 8 predicted proteins | sample AntAceMetag02UKX_FD_184775 | JGI IMG/M metagenome (GOLD analysis project Ga0208771, IMG submission 184775) | Saline lake microbial communities from Ace Lake, Antarctica - Antarctic Ace Lake Metagenome 02UKX (SPAdes) (version 2) | ecosystem: Environmental > Aquatic > Non-marine Saline and Alkaline...
CTGTTTTTTCACCTGTCAGAAGATAAACCCCATAAGACCTTTTGCCGGTAAGATGGGCACGAATAACATCCTCTGTTACCGGCTCCTTTGCCTGTCTGACTTTACCTGTTTTTGTATCATAAGTGCCGTAAACATTTTGCAGACCGCTAAAACAGCTTTTGAAAATTCTTATTTTTTCCTTCGTGTCTCGTTTTGTTTTTTCCATGATATATCAACTTTCTGTTTATCTTTGTGAAAGCAAACCACTTGTTTTTGCTTTCACAATTAAAGCGAATCCCCTGCAAACAGATTTTCAGCAGTCAAAACCTTTTCCTGGCAAGAGAGAATCTGCTGCAAGTCAGATTCGCTGCAAATGTATTTGTACATAATGGCAGGTATCTCATTTACAAGTTCCCACGATTTGCATCTCAATAGATGCTCTGGAAGAAACGACTTGTACTCCTCAAGAAGAATACTGACAATCTCACACTTGAGGTGCCAGTCGATAGGTTCTATGTTTACGGCAAAAACTGCTTTTATATGTTTTACCCGCTCGATATCTTTGATTATTTCCGCTAATTGATTAAGGACTACATCAATATCACCTTCTTGTGTCTCGCTGACATCCAGGACAGCTGCGGTATAACCACGGCCGTAAGTACTGTTATAATGCTTTTCGAGCAGGCTTATAGCATGACCAAGCGGCTCGGCGGATATCATCCAGCGAGCGTTAAGGCCCTTGTCATAAATGTGTATCACAAATTCGGTGATAACCTTATGGAACTGTTTATTGGTAATTGGGCCGCCTACTTCATGAGTAAATTGTCTGACGGCCTCATCAATCGGCTCATCAAATTGACTCTTGATCAGGGAATGGTCAAGTTTGGCAGTGATTGTTTTAACCGTCTCTCTTGCACGTGATTTAATGTCAGTATTCTTCAATGTGACTCCAATCTCTTCTCTCATCGGATTTCTCATTATCATCTATCGGGGCTGCTATTGATTTGGATAACTTATGGGTGTGTTTATTTACCTTGTGTGTAATGCTAAGGACTTCCGGTGCAGGCATATAATAATTCATTCGTGAATTGGCGATGATCTGCTCTTTGAAGTTTTTCTCCGGCACTTCCAGCGGTGGTAATGTCGTGAACTTGGCAACATCTGTTCCGCAGCGTATGACCGCCTGCCAAACGTCAAGATTAATAATATCATCGGGCTTGACTAAATCCTTAAAATCCTTTGACAGGGAAGCCGCATCTTTAGTATCAACATTAAAAACAATAGTTGTCCCGACACTGCCGAGAGCATCAGTTTTCTGAGATCCGAACTGACGCATATACTGGTGGGCAAGTGTCATGCCAACGGCATATTTACGGGTCTCGGCGATGATGTCTTCGAGAGAGTCGGTCGTGAACCGATGTGCCTCATCGAGGTGAATCTGAAACGGCCTGCGTTTCTCTACCGGCGTATCGCTACGGCTAAGTGCACTAATATGCATTACCGCAACCATGAACCCTCCAAGAATCTCGCGGACTTCGGTGCCTAGCTTCGACAGATTGGCTATAAATATCATGCCATCATCCATGATTCGTCTGAAGTTAAAACTGCTGTTAGGCTGCGATAACATCAGTGAAACAGGGCCGCCGACAAGCAGCTTGCTGAGCTTATGTTTTGGTGGTGTAAATTCGTCCGGCCTGTAGAGCATAAAATCATGCTCCCAGAACTTACGGGCTTCTTCGTTCTGAAGCACATCCATGATGAGTTTGCGGATCACTTCGCTTTCTTTCGAACTCCTGCGAAGCAGATGTGCAATATCAAATAGCGTACTTCCTGAAATGTGCAGAAGAGCAAAAATACAGTGACGAAGTATGTGCTCCAGTCTATCGCCCCAGCCGCTGACAAAACTCTTCATTACACCTACAAGGTCATCTGTGACACGACCAATATCCTGGCCCGGAATCTTCTGCATTGGATTCCATATAGGTATCCAATAAGGGTCGCTTGGATCAAAGTAGATTACCTTATCAACATATTCTTCCGGGATAAGCTCAAGCAGCCGATCTGACAGGTCTCCGTGCGGATCAAGGACAGCTACACCATTGCCGCTTTTGATGTCACCGATAATCATATGTTCCTCAAGCGTTGATTTGCCCGTACCAGGCCTGCCGATGAGATGTGTATGACGCATACGGATATTTTGTGGTATGCATACAGGTTTTTCTTCGGTTGCAATGTGGCATGTACCTATCCTGGTGCCTTCTGAAAGATTGTTGCTGGTAAGGGACAATGTATCCAGTGTGTCGATAGAAACATCGAGATGCTCGACTATGCTTGCAGGTGGGAAATGAGCGAGTCCTGTCAATTCGGCTGAATTTACCAGAAAGCCAGGTCTGTAAGTCAAGCCTAACTGAAACATCTGGTGAATCTGCTGCGGCGAAAGAATCCGTTTGTAATCAGCTTCTGTTATAAATTGCATATGTATACCGCCATGCTGAAATAAAGTGCTGAACGTTGCCATCGATTGCATGTACTCTTGCGTTAAATTCTCAGTACCGAGCACCGCAACACGAACTGTCGCCGCATAGAAAGGTTTGTCGTTATGGGCCTTGGTATCTGTGTCTCCTGCCATCTGGCGAAGGTCTCCTGACGGAGCCTGCAGGGCATTACGCTGAAAATGGCCTATATTGGCCACAAGTTTGATGATGTATTCGAGGTCCATGAGAATTTCGACATTGCGATGCCAGTTATGATCAGGATCAACAGGCTGAAACAAAACCTGGTAGATACCAACTGCCGGTGAGGGTATATTGGCCATCGCTGTAATCAAACATTCATAGGGGCAGACATACAGTTCATTTGGCCGGGTCAAAAGATGAGAATAAGGTGGCCTGGGAAAATAATCATAAAATCTGACATCTTCCCAGGCACCAGGGCTGTCATTTAAAAACGGATCGTCTTTCAAAGGTGATAATTTACAGAATCTGAATTTGCCGCAAAACGCGGTCGTAACAACAGGGATATCCTTTTTATGACAAATAAGCGAAACAGCGATTCTTTCCTGATTGCCGACAATCTCCATGCCGACACGATTGGAGACAAGGCAAAGCTGCCTTAAGAAAAGCTCAAAACAAACCCAGTCAAATGACTGATCCGGCGATGTCCACACTCGCAATCTTACTATGGTCTCTTCGGCAGGCGGATTTTCGTAAATCCAGCATGACCGGTTTTTGAGGGTTGTCATATCTTTGGGAATGGTCATCTGAGTATAAACAGGCTCAAGAGCCACCGGGTTAGGCAGCAGACTACCATCACAGCCCTTGCTTACCTCTGCTTCAACGAGTGCTCTGGCCTTTGCGGCCAACATATATGGTCCTGCGTGTGTTACGAGTGCTTGTCCAACGGTATTCATTTTTCAGCCTTTTCTACTTGTGAATAATTTCTTCTGCTTCACAGTGAAAGCGGCAGACTTCTCGCTATAGTTTCACCCCACGGAGATTTTGTTGCGAAAATCTTGGTTTTTGGGCTTAAAAGGGTGAAAAAAGAAGTTGGATTTTTGGTTGTCTATCTGTCTAAACTGCGGATTTTTCGAATGATTTCGGGATGTTGGGCCAGTAGTTTAGGGAAATTGGCCCTGATGCGGACGGCACTGCCCTCGGTCAACTCTGAAGGCAGTAGATGACCGTATTTTTCAAGATATTCATCCGGCGCGGCAAGTTTTTCATCTAAGGTAAGTTTTTTCCAGTATTCGCCAATCAGGGCACCTATCTGATTCTCGGCATACTCTTCAGCCATTCTCAAGGCAATGGCCTTCAAAACAGCGTACAGACCTCCCGATTTGCCGGTTCGTGCCATGTCGAAAGCTGTCATCATGCCATTTTCCCCGTAAATATGAGAAAGCAGTATACCGCATCGCCCCCATTGAAAGTCGCGGTGTTCAGAATTAAAAGACTTGCTCACACCCAGCACATTTGAATCGACATGGCAGAAAAAATCGGTTAAGCAATCCTCAAATTCCTTCCTGTCGGTCATCTGGCCTGAACCAAATGAAAATGTATTCATGGCATTGTCGGCAAGCGCCGACGTCTTATCCAATGTCAGCTTCGGATCAATCTTTGCCAGTAATTGTTCAAGTTTTGTCGGCATGACACCATCCTATTAAAAACGCCTGAACATAGAAGATGTCTGCTGCAAAGCAGCAACATACGAACGGATAAGACCCTCAAAGTTGCTGGCATAAGCTTCAGGCTGAGAGGAGCGAATTGAGGACGATAATTGTCCGCCGCAGTGGCTGATGAACTGGCGGATGATATCTATCTTGTCATCCCATGAATTTGGGGCCACGTGACGGTCGAACATGTCACGAACATAGCGTTCCACCGAGTCGGCCTTTACCCCCTCGGAGATTATGTCTAAAACTGCCCGCATACCGCCATTGGTTCCATCCTGGGCATTGTTGCATGCCGCAACTATATCGCCACCACGTTTGCGATATTCACGTTCAATGATTTCCTTGGCACGACCGCCAGCTTCTGCCGATGAAAGTGATCCCCCGCTGGAAACACACTTAGTGAAATGATAATTGTAGTAATCAGCAATGATACTGCTGAATTCATCGAAATTACTGACTGTGCTGGAGCGAAGCTGATACTGCATGCGAGCCTCGTCATTTGCTATGCCTATTTTCTTTGCAATAGTTTTTTCGTCCAAGGCCTCGAGTAAAGCGTTAATATTTCCCATAGTAATAGTCTCCTGTTTTTCTTAAAATCTTCTAAATACTTCGTTTATTTTATCCAGCGATTTTACATACGCCTTTACGATAATTTCATAATGATCGATAAAACGCTCAGGTGAAGCTGATGCTATTTCGCAAGGCAGATGGAATGCCAGTCGCTTCAACAGAGCAGATATAAAACAAATCTGTGCCTCCCTGTTAAGAGGACCAAGGGCCTCACGGATAACTCTGTTGACATGCCTGGTCTGGGATTCGGTCTTGAACTGTTCAGTCAGGCAATCCAGTATGAACTTCATACCGCCGTGAATGGCGTCACTGGCCTCGTTCATAGCAGATGTTACTCCGCCTTTATCAGCAAAAGTCCTTTCAACTAAGGCGACCGCATCATCTCTTACCCTGTTCATATCCACAGATTCAGATACTGAATGCATATGCCGCTGAAGGTGTAGATAGAAGCCGGTTATAACATCGTGAAACTCTTCATTGGATTTGGCTGTTAATGAATTAAGCATGTAAGTAGCCCGTGCTGTATCGATTGGCACACCCACAGTCTTTGCAAGGCTGGTACTGTCAATCTGTGACACGATAGAGTCGACAAGCCCCTGATCTGTGTCGTCCTCAATTTGGTCGCCGGCAGCCTTTGCTCTGGCGGTTATGACAGGTTCTGTCCAGATGGCTTTGCCTTGTACAGCATCATAGAGTAACCCGATATCCTCGGTATCTGATTCCCCGGCAAACTGAGTCAGTTTGACACATTCAAGTGTGGCTAAAACAGGAAAATTAATCCTGCCCTTTCTCGTACCGGGCGGCAGCGACCGAAGCAGTTGTATAAGTTTACGGCCAAACTCTTTTGGATACATTTTGGTTCTGATATGAAACTGTGAATACGCAAGAAGCAGTTTCTTAGTACTCTCATTTTCAGCAGCGTGAAAATACCGCTCTAAGACATTCCAGAAACGCTTTTCATTATTTTCAGCAAGAAAACCTGCCACAGATGAAACAGGATTACCGCGGGATATTTTTGAACCCTCTACAGCAAAGAAACCTTCCTGTAAAGATGATAGTCCAATGGCTTCATCTGCAAAAACAGCCTGTATCAAATCAGTGATATCATTGACGGCAGTCATCTTCAGTCTGCTCTTGGCATTGATGACAGCAACTTCTACCTCTTGCCTCTCAGCCGGAGATAACACGGCTAAAGACCTGTCCCTGTCAAGTGCTGGATAAACAAAATGATTGATAGATTTGTCTTCAAATGCAGATGATATCTTGGTGCCCATTGCCTTTACAGCAGCAATGTCGCCATCAGAAGATGCGATATGGCCGGTCGAAACAATATCATCAGCTATACCTATACCCAAAGCTGCCGACAGCATTGCCAGTAACACAGGGACATCCGCTGAAAAACCGGAAACCCTGGCGCCTAAATCCGATACAGAAATACCGCCCGGGTTGACTACCGATATTTCAAAACTCTTTTTATCCAAGCCCAGTGAGTCCAGGATATTATCTACAATGGGAAGCAATATGTCCCTGATATGTTCGATTACTGATTTCTCAAAAGCAACGGGGCCTGCGAGACTGATGCGTTCGCTATTGGCATGATCTTTTCTGTGTGCAACAACAGAGGAAATAACTGCCCTGGCATCGTTACCGGCACCAAAGACCAGAACCGTTCTGGTTCGTCCTATTGATGTTGCTGCCGTACTCATTGAGCATCCCTAACTGCGTTTATTGTTATTTTCATACTGCCGCTTTCAATGCTTGGATATATCTGGATTATGATTTCACCGTCAAAGAGATCAATTTCCTTTACAGGTTGAGGCCCCTGGCCGGCTGTATCGGCAGCTAAATCGAAAGGCCTGCCCGGATATGCCTTGGCCCAGACTATGGTCTGCTCGGTAAGTTCCCCTTTCCAGATGGCCCGTCCCGAAGCAAAAGATATATTATAAAGGCCAGCTGTTATCCTGTCGATGGTTTTAGAGCCGGGGATATCAGCAAATGTAATCGACTTGAATGGTTTGTTGTCACGCGAAACCAAAACCTCAACAACTGCAGGTACCTGACTTAATTCTTCTATCTCATCAACGAGCTTGTCGTATTCCTCTCGCCACTGCGGATTCGATTTGATAATGCTCAGAGCTTTCTTTTTGTCTTCGTCACTACCCTCAAAAGTATCGGTTGCTAATTCAACTATCAATTCCTTTGCAATCTCAATTCTAAGTTGATTGTCTGAACCTTTGTTTTTTACCTGCTCGTTTACAGTATTCATAAACTGCTGAAATTGTTCAAAACCCTGCTCATAGTCAGGCTTTGTTCCCAGTGATTTTATTTCCTCGAAAGCCTGCTTTAATGATTGGTCGGCATCTTTTTGTTCCAGTGCCTTTGCTATGATTGATATAAAGTACAGGTCGTTACTCATTTCAAGCTCCATTTCTTCTTCGAGCGTTATTACTTTTCAGGACTTCCTCTACACGGCCCAGGATGCCTGTATCTTCAGCAATCCTCACAAACACAGGATGTCCCGCAAGAGTCTGGGCGATATTGAGCCACAGGTCCGGAATAGGATATTTTTGACTTTTGCCCGACTGTGTCAGCCAGTTGCTACCGGCGAACCGAGAAAAGGTCGCTCGGTTTATTTTGAAACTGTCGGCAATTTTGGCAGTCTCATACTGGCCACAGGCCAGACAATCAAAAATCCGGCGAATCAACTGTCGCAATTTCTGCTTGCCCAACTGTTGTATTGCATCTCTTTGGAGTTCGATATTCTCAGCCTTCTCCTGGGCAACCACATCAGCAAGACCCTTGACAGTTATCTCCTGTTCTATTTGAGGCCCAAAATCAGGTGGATCTGCTGCGATTGTATTTTCTTCTATATCCTCAAGGGAAAGGATTTTTCGCTTTTTTGCAAGATCATCCACTATCGCCTGCACCCTCTGCCGCTCTCCGTGCCGAGTTGGGTCAACATCCGAGATGTTGTCAGTCAGCCACATACCTCTCTGACGGCCCTGCATATTTACCGGCAGAAAAACCTCCATAGAATGCCCGTCCACCTGCCAGAGATACCGTGTTGTCAATTTCCTGTCTCTTCGGCTGCATTCCTGGCAGGACAGTCGAAAATGGCGAACTATCAGATTTTGCAGTAACTTAGCGATTTGTCTTTCCCTGTCATTATTATGATGGTGAAACTGGCTATCTGTCATCTTTGCAACACGTTTTATAAAGGCCTCGTAGTAATAGCGGCAGTCAGGGCCTTTCGGTTTCACCCCATGATGGTTTTTTGAAGAATTTGGCAAATTACTGAACTTACTGATAGTCATATCATAGGCTTTTTCGAGTATTTCCGCCTCTCCATTACACCACCGGCGGGCTGGATTGCTCTGTCGGAGTTTGTCCACAAATTCAGCCAGGCGGAATGGCTGGCGGCTATGGTAGTAGAACATCCTGCGGTTGTTGTGTAATTCCTGTAGGGCTTTCCTGTCGCCGTTGCAGGCGATAAGTTCAGCCAATCTTAACAGGTTAAAATGTCCGTACATCTCAAACCTTCCTGCTACCATAACTTAAGCGGCAAACAAGAGAATACACAACTCGTTTATGCGGCTTATGATAACGCAGGAAGAGGCAGAATGCAACGATTCTCTACTCCCGTTCTCCCCATCGTGCTGTTGTTGATGAAAGACCAGACGCACAGATAGTGGAAGAAAAATTCGTAAGTGTCATTCCGGGCTTATCAAATAAGATGATATCCTTAAAATGAGACCGGGAACTTATTATTCTCCCCGGTTTACATATTGCAATGTAAAGCCACTTTTATACCTGAAGGCGTGCAGTTGATGTAGCAACCAGCAGTTCAGATTTCACCTTTTTGTGTCTTTTTCAATCTTCAGCCGCATTTCTAATTCGTTTTTGCATCGCAAGAGCTTGTAAAAGCGATAGTTGTAATCACTTTTTTCAAGACCCCTACATAAGAAAATGATTTGCTTAAACGGCATATCCCTTTTATAATGCAGCTTTTAGTAGTTTCATGATTGGGACAAGGAAGTCATGGCTGTCTTGGAAAAAGTCGGGGCAGTGGATATTGGAACTTCGAAGGTAGCGTATGCTTGTGCAGAAACTGGCTGTTTTCAACCTTTTTGGAGAAACAGGATGGCCCGACAACAAGGGATTTATGTTTACGACATACCGTCGATCCCTGATTGCACACATCACAGTCTGGTCACACTCTGCGGTGGTAATGTCCAACAACATATCTTCGGGGGTTGCGAACATCTGCTTCGGATGATAGCTAATTTTAAGGAAGGCCAGATAACCCTGGCGATCCGATTCATCTTTAAACCTGCAACAGATAAGGGGATTCAGCAAAGATTAAAGCTGCAACTGGCAATTAAAATAGGCGAAGGGGTATCTGGGGATACAGTTGAACAGCTTATTGATTCAGGGCCGTTAGCGGAATTTTATGAATTTCACGAGGCTAAAAATCCGCAAAAGGAGTATCTTTTAGACTACGATTTTCCTGCTGTCTGCGAAGTCGTACGTCAGGAAGAAACCGTTAAGCCCCTTGTGCCCCAGGAACAAAACCCCGGTAGAATTCCCACGGTATATTATTCTTTGTATTCACTCGAAGCCAAGCCGGATAATGATTACCTGATGATCGACACCCTGCTTTCAAAAATGAAGAATCCCTGTGTTGTGGAAATGCTCGTCTGCCCGGTAAATCAAAAAGATGACCTTGAGGCTCAGTATAAGTACATTACCCAACTTAGGAGCGTCAATGAGTACGGAGATGATTCTTACGACAAATCCCAAACTGAGAATCTCTTCGATGATGACGAGGAAGATTTTCACCAACAACCGATCAAGTTGACCATTGAGAGAAAAAGAGATCCTATGGCCGATGATATTGCCCAGGAGCACCATGAATTTCATCGCAAGCTGCGTCAGCCGCAGTTATTGTTCAATATAAAGGCGTTTGCGATGAACCAGGAGAACGCCCTGATGTTGGCGTCGGCTGTGGCTGAGTGTGGTTTCTCCAATGGGAAATACAACCTGGTTTCCTACGACAAAGAAAACTCTGGGAAAATGGCAAAATGGCTCGATGATTCATGTAAGAATAGCCGACAAATGGACGTCTCACTTCATGCAATGTATCCGGGGGTTTGGGATGCTGATCTCCCGGAAGGATACCAGCGTATGACCAGGTTATGTCGCATGGCGACTATAGATGAATTAAAGGGAGTTATTCGTCTGCCTATAGGCGGTCACGGCTCACCGCGATGTATCAGAAAATCAACTGATCCACAAGTAAGTACAGACAAAAAGAGCATCCTAATTGGAGACGACCTGGAATCGGGATACCCCGGAGAACGCAAGTACAACAAACTGTCAAATCTATCTAACATCTTTAATTGTGTCAAGCCAACCAATCTTGAATCACGGCTTCCCTTGACAGCTCTGACCAAGCATATGTTCGTTGCCGGCGTTCCGGGCAGTGGTAAAACAACGGCTGTCTACAATATGCTCGTGCAACTTTTCAGGCATGGCAAACCATTTTTAGTGATCGAGCCGGCAAAAACAGAGTATCGAGTCCTGAAAACCCTTCAGAACCATCCGGATAAAACCGTAAAGGAAATGGCCCGTCAACTGCGTATCTATAGTCCCGGCAATGATATGGTATCTCCTTTCCGGTTCAACCCGCTTTTCTTTCCTGAAGGTATTATGCTTGATGAGCATACAAGCCAGATGCTTTCGTGTTTTGAGGCCGCCATGCCGATGGGCGGGCCATTGCAGGCCTTGTTCGCAGAAGCTGTAGAAGAAGTCTACATAGATCGTGACCTTGAAAAACTTGATTTTCCACGAATGAATGACTTGGTTGAAGCAGCGGGTCGAATTATGGAAAAGAAGAAGTATGAGGGTGAGATAAAATCAAACCTTCAGGCTGCTATCGAGGTAAGACTTGGTATGCTGACCCGCCAGGCTATGGGACGTATCTTCCAGTGCCAAACCTGTATGCCATCGATAGCAGAATTACTGGAATACCCTACCATTATCGAAATGGACTATTTATCACAGAACCATGCCTGTCTGTTGACTTTGTTTCTGCTTTCTGCAATCAGAGAGCAGATTAAAATTGACCCTAGACGCAGGCACAAAGACTTACATCATGTAACGGTTATTGAAGAAGCCCACAATATTGTAGGCAGAACGGGTTCGGCCAAAGCATCGGAAGATATAGCTGATCCAAAAGCCTTTGCAGCTCAATACATTTCACGAATGTTAGCTGAACTGCGAGCTCTTGGAGAAGGCATCATCATCGCCGATCAACTGCCATCTGCGGTAGCTCCGGAGGTCGTGAAGAACACTGGTACCAAGTTAGCTCATCGCCTGGTCAGCAATGAAGACAGAGAAGACCTGGGAGGAGCGATGCTTTTGGGCGGCACTGAAATCGAAGAGATCGCCCGGCTAAAACCAGGTGAAGCCTATTTCTATACCGAAGGCCTGCATTTGCCTCGGCGTGTTCGCTGCCTGAATGCCAACTTATATCTCGAACTGACAGAGTTTATAGATGCTGATTCCCTTGCCTCTGTCATTACCGAAGAAGAGTGGTTTAATGATAACAAAGACAACAGAAGATTAGCATTTTCTGAAACCGTCCGCAAGGCAGAACAAGACGCCGGTGATGCGTTTAAACAGCATGAGTCAGATTTGAAAAAAATGAACAGAAAGTACGAAGACATCATAGACGAGAAGGAACATGAAAATGAAGAGGAGTCTAAAAAGGAGAGGGGCCAACTTAACCAAGACTGTGATTCCCATATAATCTCCGTTGAGGAAACTTTTGATACTTTCAAGGCTCGCTTTGACACTCTTAAAACTCTTAGCCAGAACAGCAAGGACGGATTAACGATATCGGCTAAAAACGCTTTCAAGAAATGGGGTAAAAAAATTCGACCCGGTTTAGTAGAATTACAGAAAGGTTTTTATACTATTAAAGATAACCTTTAAAAAATTTAACTATTAGGAGATGGTAAAAATGGAAACTACGAACTTGTCAAGTGAGGTAAAAGAAGCGAGAGGCATAATCGCGGAAATAAATGATTTGCTCGAGGTGCTAACTCAATGGGCTGGTGACGAAGCGGATACCACCATAAAGGGATTGCATAGCAAGTGGCATGAGCTTATGGCAAAGACAGAAGATCCGATATCGAAGGAGTTCATTGATGAATGCGAGAAGTTATTGGGAGAATGCGAATCTTTTCATACAGAAGCCGGTGAAAAGATTCTATCATTTGTAGAGGATGCCAAGGAGAAAGTTTCTATGATTAAGGAATTGGCCGGAGACGATAAAGAAAGCATGTCTATATTGGAAGAGGTTCTTAAGCTTTGGAATGAGGCTGTGCAACCTCGAATTAAACTTCTTTGCGATAATACAGCAGA
>Ga0208771_1001528_pt1 | contig 12142 bp, 8 predicted proteins | sample AntAceMetag02UKX_FD_184775 | JGI IMG/M metagenome (GOLD analysis project Ga0208771, IMG submission 184775) | Saline lake microbial communities from Ace Lake, Antarctica - Antarctic Ace Lake Metagenome 02UKX (SPAdes) (version 2) | ecosystem: Environmental > Aquatic > Non-marine Saline and Alkaline...
CTATTTTAAATGGCAGGCTGAAAAAAACAGCCAAATTGACAGACTCATTCGGGTGCTGATTGGAGATGTACGCCTCTACTGCATTTTTTGGGTTTAACGAAACCATTTGGAAGCGAAATAGTTAAAAATTAATTACAAAGGGAAGAAAATGAATTTTTTTTATTATCTTATTCAATAAACCGTTATGATAAATCAAAATTCAATTATCCAGTGGCTTCTTAAAGGTGACCCATCCATTCGGTGGCAAACTTTGCGTGATTTGACAGATATGCCAATCAATGAATGTGAAAAGGAACAAAATAATATAGCCAACAAAGGCTGGGGTGCAAACCTACTTTCAAAACAAGACTCAAACGGCGTCTGGGGTTCTGGTCTTTACAGCCCAAAATGGATTTCTACTACTTATACATTACTGCTGCTGCGGAGATTTGGTTTATCCCCCCGGCATCCGCAAGCTTTTAAGGGATGTGCTCTTCTTTTGGACAACGGATTTTATTACGATGGTGGAATTAATTATTTTAGATCATTAAACCACAGTGAAACCTGCGTTACAGGAATGATTCTTTCCATTCTTTGCTATTTTCAATATAAAGATAAACGAATTAACCGATTAGTCGATCACTTACTTGAGCAACAAATGAAAGACGGTGGTTGGAACTGTCAATCGTATAGAGGGGCTACCCACAGTTCTTTTCATACAACAATTTCTGTACTGGAAGGTTTGCGGGAGTTTGAAAAAAATTCTAATGGAATGATCTTTAAAATTCAAGAGGCTCAGCAAAAAGGCAGAGAATTTCTACTTGCACATAGGCTATTCCGTTCGAGTCGGACTGGTGAAATCGTACTTCCAGCGCTAACAAGATTCTCTTTTCCCCCGCGCTGGCATTATGATATTTTAAGAGCATTAGATTATTTTCAAGAATGCGGTGTAAAAAAAGATGAACGACTACTTGATGCCATTAAAATTGTGAAGAAAAAACGTAAAAAAGATGGTCACTGGTCGCTTCAAAATCGTCATCCTGGTAAAGTATTCTTTGAAATGGAAAGGATTGGCGAGCCAAGCCGTTGGAACACTCTGCGAGCACTGCGCGTTTTGAACTGGTGGGAAAAACCATGATCGATTTTTTAAAGCAAAATCGCTTGACTCTACTTTCGCTACTTTTTATTATTCCTGTTGGATTTTATAGTAAATTTTACAAAGGTCCTGCTAACGAGTGGGTCAACGATTCCTTAGGTGGTGCGTTTTATGAAATTTTCTGGTGCCTTGTAGTATTTCTATTTTTAAACAAAACTGCCCCGCGGAAAATTGCTGTTGTTGTTTTTTCAATTACCTGCTCTTTAGAATTTATACAACTGTGGCATCCACCATTCCTGGAAATGATTCGAAGCAATTTTATCGGCAGAACGATTATCGGTACTTCTTTTGTTTGGTCAGATTTTATTTATTATATTTTTGGGAGTTTGGTTGGATGGATTTGGCTGGTCTTGTTAAAAAATCCAACTCGGCAAAACCACAATAGAAAAAATATCCACGCAGATTAAAAAAACACTCGGAATAAATAAATATAAAAGTATTTTCCGCGTGAATTTTTGATACGTGTGGGAAAATTATTGCAAAAAAAAACTAAAAATTGGATTAATAATACAATAAATAGTCAATGTTTTTTTTGTGTCCTTTTGTCTGTTTCGTGGGCATGATTTGAAATCAAAATAAAATATCTTGAAAGGAACCCAATGTACGTAAAACCCTTTGAAATGGAACGTTACCAATCGCTGTGGGAAAATATTGTTGAATATAATTTGTCCGAGAGCGGTGTTCATCCAATGAATTTAAAAGAATTAGTACCGGCGGAGCAACTTGAAGAAATTTTTGATACTTCTTTAGGTTACAATCAGACGAACGGTACTGAAGAACTTCGATCCTTAATTGCAGCAATGTACCCTGGCGCTCAAACTGAAAACGTATTAGTAAGCACCGGCAGCGCAGAAGCAAATTTTCTCTCCACCTGGCGGTTAATTGAATCGGGAGATGAGTTAGCGCTTATGCTGCCCAATTATATGCAAATCTGGGGAATCGCACAGGCTTTTGGAGCCGAAGTAAAACCCTTTTTTCTCGTCCCTAAAAATAATCGCTGGCAAATAGATTGGGACGAATTCGAAAAAGCAGTCTCTTCCCGAACAAAATTAATTGCTGTTTGTAATCCGAACAATCCAACGGGAGCTCAACTTAGAAAGGATGAAATTTCCAGGATTTGTGAAGCTGCGAAAAAAGCAAATGCCTGGATTCTATCAGATGAAGTCTATCGCGGCGCTGAAAGAGTCGGAGGGACAACACCAACTTTCTGGGGAAAATATGACAAAGTTATCGTTAGCTGCGGGCTTTCAAAAGCATACGGGTTACCCGGACTTCGCATCGGCTGGACGCTGGCGCCTGCAAAATTAATTGAAGAACTCTGGGGATATCACGATTACACTACTATCTGTCCCAATCCACTGAGCGATCGCTTAGCCAGAATTGCATTACAGTTAGATACAAGGGCAAAAATTATTACACGAGCAAGAGGCATTGTTAAAAATAATTTTGAAATTTTATCGCAATGGATTAAGGATCAAAAAGGAGTTTTTGATTATATTCCACCGTTGGCAGGAGCCATTACTCTAATAAAGCATCGTTTGAAAATAAAATCAACAGACCTTGTTATCAAGCTGCGGGATGAAAAAAGTGTGCTCATTGTTCCCGGCGAACAATTTTTAATGGATGGTTTTTTACGGATTGGCTTTGGATGTCCGGCAGATCAACTAACAGAAGCGTTGAACAGAGTGAGTGAAGTTATTAAGACAATACCAATTAAATAAATGGCTCTCTCTTTTTTATAAGATATTTTTGTAAATAATCCTAGCACAATTAAGCCGCATTTAATAATAAATATTTCAACTCCGAATAACACTGAAAACCACTGAAAAATAATTTAGGAATAAAAAATTGAAATTCGGTGGTTATCGGTGTTTTTAGTGTTTAGCTAAAAATTCTTTTGCACCTTTTACTACCTCGGACTGTCGTCTAAATATTGATCCAAAGGATTGGCAGCAGAAGTATTTAATGATTTAATCCAATCAATCACTGGCTGCCGATAGTGGATTGAGGTATTGTACGGATCCGGGTCATAACTGCTAAAATTATTATCAGTTCTGGCATAAAGATAATCTATCGTTAGTACACGATAAGTCTGATTTGGATCTAACAGTGTACCATCACTAAGTTTATAGCCGTCAGTTCGTGTCATCCCGCCAACAATCAAATTGCTGGTAACATCCATTATCTGGTTGCCGGTTAATTCCAGTTCAATAATATTATTTTGAAAAGGCATCACACCAACCATTGTCCCAAGCGTTATTTCACCTGCTGGGATGGACTGCCTGATACCGCCAGCATTTGTACAGGAAATATCAGCCGCTGGGTAAACATAAAGCCATGAGTCAGTAACCATATTGTACATTTCATTTGAATGCCTTTCGATGCCATTATTAACATAGCCGATTACTTCTGAAAGTGTCGCATTCACCTGTCCCTGCCAGTAAGTTACAATTGATTCAATTTCAGCGTCAGGCGTACCGCCAATATTTTCCACAATACTCTGTTTTTTGCTCACCAATGTATCACCAGCTATGTCAAAAATCAATTCGACTTTTGCATAATTTTTCAAAAAACAACCGGAATCAATGATCACGATATTTTTTAAACTGTCATTAACCACTTTATGACAGTGCCCACCTCCGATCACGGAAATCCCCAATTCAGAGGCAATCGGAATAAGCTCTCTAATTTCTGGCGCACATATATGTCCAGCGATAATAAGCAATTCTGCTCCCTCCTGTTTTACTTGCGGCACAATTTCTTGCAATGCCGGTGCGTACTCAATAAAATTATAAGCTATCACGTTATCAGGAAAAGTGGTCAACGGTGTCGTGGTGGTTGTCAGCCCGATGATACCAATTTTAATATCATTAATTTCTTTTATAATATATGGAGTTACGAATTCAGGAATTTCACCGGTGGCTTTACTTCTTATATTTGCCGAAAGAAACGGGAATTCAGACTGTTCGATTCGTTCAATCAAACCTTTTATTTTAAAATCAAATTCGTGGTTACCAATAGCTGCTGCGCTGTAATTCATGGCGTTCATCACCTGTGCCATTGCTTCACCCTTTGTCCAGGTAGAAATAGCTGGTCCGGTCCACATATCGCCGCCGCTTAAAATCAGATACGGGCCATCTTCCGAGTAGCTTTCTTTTTCTTTCCAGAGCCCCATCATGCCTGCTGCACCGCCGTGAGTGGAAGTCGGCTCCATCCAGCCGTGTTCATCGTTCGTGTAGAGTATTATCAAATTACGATAATTTTCTGAGTTGTCCGGTGGTGTAACCGGTATTTTTTTTTCTTTACAACAAATTGTTAGCGGGATTACGATACAAATAAAAAACAATTTTATTAATGGAATAATTTTTTTCACCATCATTCGGTTTCCTTTCTACTTATTGTTTTTTTTAATAATTCCTGCTTCATCTAAACCTTTATTAACAATCGCCTGAATCGAATCTGCGTTTATCACTTGTGGAATAAATTCCAATCCTTCTAGAGCCTTTAGCGCTTCGAGTGATCCCAATACCTTTAATTCTTTAAGCTTTTTAAGTTTTTCCAATTCTTCTAATTGTCTAAATTCATTTAACTCCAATCTCATATCTTCCATTTCTTTTCTAAAATTTTTTCTCCATTCTAATAAATGTTTGTCTTCCATCCTACTGATGTCCTTAGAAAGCCGTCGATATTTTTTATGCATTAGTTTTTCTTTCATACGCGGATCCAGTGTTATTCGCAAACCATTATCGATCCGGTAGTGCAAGTGTAAATGTTCTTCACGTTTTTTCCCGGCTTGATCTCTCATTGTTAGATTCAATTCATCGTTCATTTTATTCAATTCTTGAATTCGAATTCCCAAATCGTCCCATTTCTTTTGAGGAATCTCTTTTAGCGAAGGAGCTGTTACTATCATCGTGACATGCGCTTTTTCTGATGTTGTTTTTAATGCTTCGGATTTATCGTTAATTCGCTCAAGTTTTAACGGCGCTTCTAATGAAAATTTTAAAACTGCTTCTGCCTGCTCTGGTGTGAGAGTTGTATCCAGGTTGCTTAAGTTCAGAATATTTGCGGCAACATATTCAACTTGCTCCGGCGCAACTTCTTTTGCTTTTGTCTGTTTGACAAATTTGTCATAAAGTGTTTTTATCGATGCTCTGTCTGAATTTTCCGGTACCATTGCCATAAGCCGGTCGCCTAACAAATTCAAAGAATATTCAAGAACATCACTTTTTGACTCCTTATCAAGAAAAACGAACCAGAAGATTACTCCTGTTATGGTTATGGTAACCAGAAAAAATCCAATATTTTTTAATGCCTTTCCCATTTTATTTTCTCCACTATTAAATAAAAGTTTAAAGTGCCTAAATTGCATTAAAGTACTTAAAATGCCTAAAACCCATGAATATGGATTTCTGTTAACCTTTGCCCTTACCTTTAAAAAACCGGATAAATATAATTCTCCCCTTTTTTAATACGCTTAACTTTCCCTTTCTCATCCATTTCAAAAATTAACAACTCACCATTTCCATTTTCACCTGTCATTCTAAAACAATGTTCCCCTTCAGGTGTTAATTTTATAATCGAACTTTCTGGATTATCTTCCGGTGGATAATCAAATCCATAAAGCACCAGTTCGTTATTCATAATCATTACTAAATATTCCCACTTTGTTGGATCCTGATACTTACCAACATACTTGTTCCACATTGGATCAGCTTTGGCAACTTTTGGTTCTAATTTTACAGCCTTATTAATTGCTGGGACAACGACATCAAAAATTCTACAGGCAAACATTGACGGGCTGCCGTCTTCAGCATTTGACATGACTATAACGCCAATTTTTTCTTTTGCACAAAAATAGATTTGAGTACGGTTGCCTGCTACCCAGCCGCCATGTCCAACTAATGTTCTGCTGCCATATTTGCGGATACTGAAACCTAATCCCCAGCCGCTGGTCCAACTCGGTTGCAACCAATGCACTCGCTGCATCTCTTTTAAAGTACTACCTTTGAGTATTTGCTTCCGCCCTGCTTTTCCTTCACGAAATTGCAGCGAAATGAATTTTGCCAGGTCTTCAACATTAGAGGAGATGTTAGCAGCCGGTGTTAATCCCTTTGCATCGGTGAAAGGCATTATCTCACGCTTGCTGTTGGGAAGGCGAATTCCATAACCTGTTACCAGTCTTTTATTGTCTTCTTTAGACAAAACCACACTTGTGCTATTCATCTCCAATGGTTTAAGAATGTGCTTTTGAATGTAAGTCTCATATTCTTCACCCGAGGCTGCTACAACAATTTGCCCTAACAGTGCCATCGCCAGGTTGGAATATTTCCATTTGGTTTCAGATGGATAAACAGTCTCCTGGTTTGGTAACGCTTTTATTATCTGCTCCAAAGTTGGGAAATTGTGATCAGTCCAATAAGGGAACGCCGCTTCCCTGGGAATCCCTGAAGTATGAGTTAAAAAGTGACAAATAGTAATTTCCGGCGCTTCGGGAAAACGGTGCTTTATTTTGAACCAGGGAATATACTTTGTAACCGCATCGTCCAACCGCAATTTTCCGGCATCGCGGAGTTGCATAATAGCAGTACTCGTGAAAAGCTTCGTAATCGAAGCAATGCGGAAAATGGATTGCGGTGTGGCTGGTGTTTTCTTTTTTAAATCAGCAAAACCAAAACCTTTTTCCCAGATGAGTTCCTGATCGTAAACAATGCCCATTGTTAAACCGGGCAAATTGTAATATTTCATTTGTGCATTTACCCAGGATTCAAAAAGTTGAATTTTTGCAGCGACTTCGGGATATTCAGTGACTGACGAAGTTTGAGTTAATGCGACTGATCTAATTATTAAAAGCATTGTAAACCAAAGGGCGATTTTTTTCATTTTATATTTCTCCATAAAGAATATAATGTTTGTTTTCAAAACTGCTGTTCAATGCCTAATAATATAGACATCAAAAGGGAATTAAAAGTTGCCATTTTTCAGTAAGCGATTACAGGGTAAATAACTTGTATCTTTTTTAAACAGCTAAAGCGGTTAAATGCTCTTTTTTTTTGATTTCTTTATCACCACTATAAATTGTAGTGTTATTACAAAGCTTTTTGAATAAATACCATGATTTATCATGGTGGTGACGGATTACAGCAGATATTTAAAACTGTTTCAATAGTTTTTTTTTAAGAACGCTTAAATACCCTATGAAAGGTTAAAAATTTTTTACTTATTAAATTTGTGAAAATCCGTTAAATCCGTTTCATTCGTGTTCTATGAGGAAGTGGGGGGGGTATTTCAAAAACCCATCTCTTCTAACAAATATCCAGCACCGCCAAATTTCTGCGTTAGCCAAAGTACGTAACGGATATCAACTGCAATGGAACGGCTGTAACTTTCACTCCAGGCGTAATCATTAATCGTGGATTCAAACGCGCGGTCAAAATTAATTCCCACCAATTCACCGCGGGCATTCAGCACCGGGCTGCCTGAATTTCCGCCTGTTGTGTCCATATTGTAAAGAATACCCACCGGCACACCATCTATTTTTTTGTGGTAAAATTTTCCGAAATCTTTTGATCTGATCAAATTGAGTAATTTGTCCGGCGTATCAAAAGGCGGCTTGCCGGTTGTTTTTTCTAAAACGCCGTTTGTTGAAGTGATCGGACTAAAGTAAACTGCATCATAAGGCGAATACCCCCGGATCCTGCCATAGGTTAAGCGCAAAGTTCTGTTAGCATCAGGAATGAACTCTTTTGCCATAAATTCTTTTTTTACATCGATCAGTTTAGCGTACAATTTATCTAATTTGCCCCGTCTGACTTTTCCTTCCTCTTCAAATTTTTCAAAAGTTGGATAAAGACCAATCGCTAATTTGATGAACGGATCCTTCATTTTTTTGATTTGCTCAGGTGATTTTTTCAGAGCCTCTGCCAGGTATTTTTCTTCACACAATTTTGATCCGGCGTAAGCGTTATTAAAAAAATCATTGATTGCAATTTCAGGATTTTTATCACCGATGAGTTTTTTTATCGCTGGAATTGCCAAATATTCAGGAAGCTTCGCCGCACGCTTGAGCATCTCTTTGAAAATAATTTTATCAGTTGGCTCATAATAGCTTTTTATCCCGATTTTAAGTCTCTGCTTTGTTCGTTCAAAATTACGATCCATGTAAGCTGATTTTCTTTCCAGATCGTCCTTTTGCAGTTCGATAGAAGCATCATAAACTGTCGAAGCAAAAGTCAATAATTGAGAACTTCGTTTTAAATATGAGAGAACCAAAACCAGCTCTGCCTGTTTCCGCAGTTCTTTATAAACCTTATCAAGCTCCGATAACAGTGAACCGTATTCTTTTTTTCTTGCTAGATCAGAATTTATGAATTGCTCAAGCTTTTTCTCTTGTTTTCTTTTTTTATCGATCAGGTGAAGCCGTTTCAGACCTTTGAGTTTACCTCGATAATTTTTCATCGTATTGGACAAACCCTTTATTCTGTCAAGATGTTTTAGTTCAACAGCCCTGTCTTTTTCGTCCATTTTTTCCATTACCTCGATCTGCCACTGGTACCAATCAACCACGTAAGGCATGCGGATTTCTTCTTCGTAAGCCAAAAAATGAGAAGTCCGGTGCCGATACGTCCTGCCCGGGTAACCAAGAATGAAAACAAAATCTTCTTCATTCACACCTTCGGGCGCTACCTTGACAACTTTTTTGGGCTGGTAGGGAACATTATCCGGGGAATAATCTGCCGACGAACCATCCGGCGCCACGTAGGCGCGCATAAATGAAAAATCACCAGTATGTCGCGGCCACATCCAGTTGTCCACTTCACCGCCAAAATTGCCAATGGAACGTGGCGGCGCATACACCAATCGAATATCTTTCAAATAAGTGTAAATAAAAAGCACGTAAGTTTTGCCGATAAACATTTCTGATACTTCAGCCCGCTTGCCAGGATTCTCCTTTTCTGCCTGCTTAACAATTTCTTTCGTCCTCTTTTCAATTGCCTTAGTCCGTTCTGCAAAATCCATTTTCTCGGTGACAGCGCTGAGCACTTCTTGGGAAACATCCCGATAAGATTCAGTAATGCGAACGGTATAAGCTTTAGCTGGAATTTCCTGCTCGCGTGTTTTTGCTAAAAATCCGTTTTGCAGGTAATCATTTTCTTTTGTACTGGCGCGTTGCACTGCACCATACGCGCAATGATGATTGGTCAAAATCAAACCATCTTTGGAAACGAACGAACCGGTGCATCCGCCGACTTTGCAAATACCATCAATCAGACTGATGCCATTCGGATTATAAATTTCCATCGGTGACATCTCCAAACCTTTTTTCTGCAAATATAGTTTATGGATTTCACTGATGGGATACATGCCTTCTTCGGCGGTAGTTAAAGTGAGAAATGTTAAACAGAGAACTGATGTTATTAAAAGTTTTTTCATTTTGGGTACCTCGTTATTTAGTGCCAATATTTGGGAGTGTGTTGACTGTGTCAATGCAAAGCGACGAAGTCGCTTTAATTTTTTAATTTTCTTTTTTTATTTAATTTCCTCCATCTATTCAACGCATTATCATAAATAAAATATTTCATATTTATTTGGAGTGTATTAGCTTTGTCAATGCTGAGAGATGAAAGCCGAAATAATTATTGGATTGCTTTCGCAATCCAACGCATCGTCGCAGACGACGCACTCCATAACGATCCAATTAAAAATCATCCCTAATATTCAAATCATCATACTGATATTGCTCAACAATCCCTTCAACATTTTTCCAATTTTTTGCTCTTTGATAAAAACTTCCAAATTTCCATAAAGCAGCGTCTGAAACATATTCATGTTTAACAGGATTGAACCAAATATAATTAATTCGAGCGAAATATGATCTCTCATAAGTAATACAAGTATCCCAGTAATTATGCCAGAGCTTATCAATTAAATCAGATTGAAAGATATGCTTTTTAATCCAAATTGAACTAAATTTATGAAAATTGTTAATAACCGAGCTTAAAGATTCAGCATTTTCTGGAGCATCTGCCATAATGTGATAATGATTATCCAATAAAACCCAATCTTCTATTGCCCATCCAAAATGATCGAAGCTTTTAAGCATATATTTTAATGTGGCTTGTTTGGCTATATCTTGTTTCAGATATGGTTTTTTTTATATGTTGCACCGGTTATAAAATATTTACCATGTGCTCTGAATAAGTGTGGTGGATTATGTTGATAAGTTTTATATTGATCCATTAATATTTTTTATTCGTTGGTTTTTAAAGAGTCCTTTTGGAGTGCATTGACTGTGTCAATGCTAAGCAGCGAAGCTGCTTTAATTTTATTTGTAAACTTTTCAAAGAGTTCCCCTTAAAAAATATCATGATGATCTATATAGTCCTTTGTTTATTAAATAATTATTTTATTATTGAATCGGCTGTGCCGCTCCAACGCATCGTCGCCAGACGATGTACTCCAAAAAATCGCGGCTGGGGCTTCGCCCCAGACCCCAAAAGCTAAAAAATTAAAAACCCTCAAAGGTAAGCTCTCGCACAACGGAAACCCCCATCGCTGTACCCGCCCGTAGGATCGACCCAGTCGCGACTCGCACAACGCAGATCCCTGACTTGAATGCCCCAGGAACCGCCGCGAACAACACGACTGTTTTTTTCTTTCAAATTTACAGGATTTTTGTCAGGGCAACTTTTATAATAATTTTCATCGAACCAATCCAAACACCACTCCCATACGTTACCAGACATATCAAAAATTCCATGAGGATTGGCAGGATAATTTCCCACTGAAGACGTCTTATCGATATTGTGACCATAATTTGCTAAATTTTTATGGATGGAACCATCTTTGGTGGCATACTCAAATCCTTTTCTACCGCGGGCAGCCTTTTCCCATTGCGCTTCAGATGGCAGTTCTTTATTTGCCCATTTTGCATACTGCTGTGTGCCGAACCAGGTTACATAAACCACGGGAAAATTTTCAAATCCTTTCTGAGGCTTCCACTTATTTCCTGTTTTGTGTACTCCCCATTTATGTTTATCAATCATTTTATTTCCGTTTTCATCATTTACTTTGCCCCGGTCATTTAAAAACTCTGCAAATTGTTGATTAGTAACCAAATATTTATCAATGAAAAAATCATCGAGCCAGACTTTGTGAACTGGTCTTTCCCATTCTAAATATTTCTTATAATCCTGTCCAAATTCTTTTAAGTATCTTTCAAAAAGCTTATCTGAAGTGCCCATCGTAAATTCACCGGCAGGAATATGAACCATGCCTTCTGGTGGTGTTATAATTATTGAGTTTTTGAGTTTGTCGGCTTCGTCAATCACAATTTGGAGTTGATTTATTTTCCTGTCTTTTTTTTCAATATCGGATTGGAGATGAATAATTTTTTCATTTAATAAAACCATCTCTCTCTTTTTAGAAGTTAATTCTCCGGATGTTACTGTCCATTCTTTTTCTTTGTTTAAGTAAGCAGTTTTCAAGACTGATTTTGCCAATAATTTTTCTTTTTCTTTAATTTGTTTTTGTAAACCAACTATTTCACTTTTAGACACAAAAGCATCAAAAGGCTTAAAATCCTGCACCGGATTGGTTGCATGTTTACACCAATCATCGATACATAACAAAAATTCAGAAATATTATTTTTTAATTTATCAAGACCGTCCTCTGTTTGTTCATATTTAATACAATTATAGGTACTGACGTCAAAGGGTAATTTATCTTCTTCCTGAATGATCATTATGGTTTTATTATCAATGGCGTGTGCCACGCCCATTTCGTAATAAACATTTGGATTCCAACCCGACAAGTCAGCAATAATAGCATCACTCTTAAAAATGAATTCAATGATTTTACGGTTTATATTAAAGGCTCCTTTAACCCAAAAAATGCAGTAGAGGCGTACATCTCCAATCAGCACCCGAATGAGTCTGTCAATTTGGCTGTTTTTTTCAGCCTGCCATTTAAAATAGGATAAAAAATTACATTTTACTACCAATTGT
>Ga0208771_1001531_pt1 | contig 12123 bp, 10 predicted proteins | sample AntAceMetag02UKX_FD_184775 | JGI IMG/M metagenome (GOLD analysis project Ga0208771, IMG submission 184775) | Saline lake microbial communities from Ace Lake, Antarctica - Antarctic Ace Lake Metagenome 02UKX (SPAdes) (version 2) | ecosystem: Environmental > Aquatic > Non-marine Saline and...
AGAGTCCGGAAAACGCGGGAACGAAATAAACCCCGCCGTTGTCTTCAACAGTGCCGGCCAGTGCCTCGATCTCTGACGAACTGGATATCAGACCAAGATTATCTCTCAGCCACTGCACAAGGGCCCCAGAAATCGCGATGGAGCCTTCAAGACAATAGACGGGTTTGTCATCATTTATCTGATAGGCCAGCGTGGTAATCAGACCCTGGTTGGAACGAACGGGCGTTGTACCTGTGTTGAGCAGCAGAAAACAGCCGGTTCCGTACGTATTCTTGGCTTCTCCCTTTTCAAAACAGGCCTGTCCCACAAGAGCGGCCTGCTGGTCTCCCAAGGCACCGCATACCGGAACACACGCTCCTAACGGTCCGCCCACGGATGTAACACCACGAGAATTTCCGTCGCTGGACGGAACAATTACCGGCAGCATCTGTCGTGGTATGTCCAAGATATTCAGTATATCGTCGTCCCACTCGAGGGTATTCAGATCCATAAGCATGGTGCGGCTGGCATTGGTAACATCGGTTACATGGATGCCGCCATCAGGCCCGCCGGTGAGCCACCAGATTACCCAGCTTTCCATTGTGCCGAAGAGGGCCTTACCCTTGAGGGAGTCTTCCCGCACCCCGGGAACATTGTCCAGTATCCACTTGATCTTCGGTCCTGAAAAATAGGTGGCTATGGGCAGGCCGGTCTTTTCGCGGAATCTGTCCTGACCTCCGTCCCCGGTCAGTTCACGGCAAATCTCCCCTGTGCGTGTACACTGCCAGACAATGGCGTTGGTGTATGGTTTGCCCGTTTCCCTGTCCCAGACCACCGTGGTCTCACGCTGGTTTGTAATGCCGATTGCGGCCAGATCCTTCCCGGAGATCCCGGACTTGCACAATGCGCCACGGATAACATCCCCGGTATTTCTCCATATCTCAAGTGGATCATGCTCCACCCACCCGGGTTTGGGAAAGATCTGTCTGTGTTCCTTCTGATCGAGCCCGACGATCTTCCCGCTGCGGTCAAAGATAATAAATCGGGTGCTGGTTGTTCCCTGATCCACAGCGCCAACATATTCCGCCATTTTCAGACACCTCTTTTATTAAATATGTTTCAGGAGCCAGGTATCGAGATCATCTAATACCTGTTTTTTCTGTTCATCTCTCTCATTGTATATCTCGTGGTAAAGGCCATCGTAGACGTAAAGAGTCTTGTCCTTCGAGCTTAAGGCTTTAAAGAAACTTGCCGATGTGTCCACATTCGTAAGGTGATCATCACCCGCGAGCTGCATCAGCAGAGGAATCTTCATCTCCGGGGCCGATCGGTTCGCGGCTTCCATGGCCGACAGGAACTCGGTAAACCAGCGGGCGGTCACTTGATCATGAACGAGAGGATCATCTATGTATGCGCGAACCACACCTTCATCATGGCTGAGCTTTGATGCATCCAGTTCATTGGAAAGACTCAGAGTCGGCCAGATGGTAGACATAATTTTGCCGGCAAATGCCTTGACGGCAGGTACATTCACAGTTACACCAAGCGATGGGGAAGAGATGATCACGCCATCTATCATTTCCGGAAAACCGGCGGCAAACCGCAGTGCGATAAGTCCTCCCAGACTATGCCCCAGAAGAAAAATCTTTACATCTCCGGCCATTCCATCCCTGGCAATTTCAACAAGTTTGCGAAGGTCTTCCACATACTGGGAAAAGGAAGATACATGCCCCCTGCGACCATCGCTCTGTCCATGCCCTCTGTGATCCGGCGCCCATACGCTTATGCCGAGGGGAAGGAGCCTTTCAACAACATTGTCACAGCGCCCGGAATGTTCACCCAATCCATGGGCAATCACCATCCGTGCCTTCTCGGAATCGGCCTGATATCTTCTGTAAAAGATCTTCAAACCATCCGCGCTTCTAAAACTTTCATAATCAGCAGAAAATTTGGCCATACAGACACCTCCTATGCCCATACAATAAAAATACAAATAGTGTAGCTTCCCGGGAATGTATTACGACTAACTGTTCCAGTCGGGTTCTCTCTTTTCGAGAAAAGCCATGGCACCCTCAATGGCATCTTCGCTTTTTATAATCTCTTCAAAGATATCGGCACTTAATTCATACCCTTCCAGATTGCGGTTTATCACCTTCTTTGTGTATCGAATCGCCAGAGGACTTGCTTTGCGCAACCTGGCGGCCATGTCTATAACTGCATCCATAAGTCCGTCATGTTGCACTACCTGATTGACAAGGCCTATTCTCAATGCCTCTGCTGCGGATATGCGTTTACAGGTCATAATCAGTTCCTTTGCCCTGGCCCTTCCAATCTCATCGGCAAGTCTTATCATCCCGTAAGGACAGGTGACACCTCGAATCGGCCCGATGAATCCGATCTCGGCCCTGTCGGACATGATTATAATATCACACATAACCGCATACTCGGCGCCATGTCCAAGGGCATATCCATTCACCGCAGCGATAGTGGGCTTGGGTGAATTGATCAGTTTCAGTACAGGAGATTCTCCAGACTTGACGTCAAATTCTCTCCGGATCATCTCAATGGCCTTCAACGGATCACTGAAATCCGCCCCTGAGGAAAATACATTACCGATACCAGTAAGAACGATAAAACGTATGCTATCGTCCGCATTAGCGAGGTCGATCGCCTTGCCAACTTCCTCTGAAAGCTCAAGAGATATGGCATTTTTCTTTTCAGGACGATCCAGTTTTATAACAGCGATATCGCCACTTATCTCATATAAAATGGCTCCAAAATCCATATTTTCCCCTTTTTATTTCTCCTGTGCGTCAGAAAACTGCCTTCAGCCTCTGAGCAGGATCTCTTCCATCCTGCCAAGTGCCTCTCCCAGTTTCTCGGGTTTGGATCCGCCGGCCTGGGCCATGTCGGGACGACCGCCTCCGCTTCCCCCCACAATCGGCGCTATTTCTCTGACTATCTCTCCCGCGTTATAGCGGTCTGTAAGATCCTTTGTCACCATACACAGAAGCATGGCCTTATCCCCGACCTTGCTTCCCAGCAGCACAACACCGGAGGGAATTCTGTCTCTCACCTTATCTCCAAAATCACGAAGTGTCCGGACATCGGGCACATCAACCATGGTTACAAGCAGACTAACTCCCTTTATTTCCTTTATTTTATCGAGAAGGTTAGCGGAATCCTTCGTGGCCAGTTTACCCTTCAGGACTTCAACTTCTCTTTCAAATTCCTTCTGACGTTTCAACAGTTTGTCCACCCTCTCCGAAAGATCCAGCGGATTGGTTCTCACAAGAAGCGCCGAATCCTTCAACGCCTTCTCCATTTTTTCTACATATCGCACGGCCTCCCTGCCGGTCACCGCTTCTATTCTCCTCACACCGGCGGCAATTGCCGATTCATGGACAATCTTCAGAAACCCTATATCACCAGTGCGCAGGACATGCGTACCTCCACACAGTTCCATGCTGACGTCTCCCATTCTGACTACCCTTACCATATCTCCATATTTCTCATCAAACACCGCCGTGGCGCCCGTTTTCATGGCGTCATCGCGGGACAGTACCCTCGTGTCAACCGGCACGTTTCTCCTTATATATTGATTGGCAAGCCTCTCTGTCCTCTCCATTTCTTCATCTTCTATTCCCGCGAAATGGGTGAAATCGAACCGGAGTCTCTCAGAATTCACAAGAGAGCCGGATTGTTTCACATGATCACCCAGCACATTTTTAAGGGCCGCCTGCAACACATGTGTGCCGGAGTGGTTTGCCTCCACCGCCCTTCTCGTTTCGGCATCGACCCTCATTACAACGGTATCACCAACCTTTATCTGTCCCTCTCTGAGTTTGCCTATGTGTGTGAAGAGATCGTCAAGGGGCTTCTGCGTGTCCCACACATCGAAGATTGCGGCCTCACCCTCTATAACCCCCACATCCCCCACCTGTCCCCCCACTTCTCCGTAGAATGGGGTTTTATCCACAAAGATCTCGCCCCTTTCGCCTTCCGAAAGGGAATCAACCTTTTTATCATCCTTCAGGATCGCAACAACGCTGGAGGTTGTTTCGGTATTACCTTCGTACCCTGTGAACAGCGTGGAAATTCCATCTATGGAAAGAGTCCTGTAGATATCCGCGACTTTCTCTTCACCACTCCCTTTCCATGATTCTCTCGCCTTTTCTCTCTGGGCTTCCATGGATCTTTCAAAACCCTCCATATCGAGAGAAATGCCACGCATTCTCGCGGCGTCCCCTGTAAGATCGGTAGGAAAGCCGAAGGTATCGTAGAGTTTGAATACTATCTCGCCGGGGATTACATTCTCTCCCCTTTTCCCCAGGGATTCTATCTCGTCATTTAATATCCGCAGACCGGTATCGAGGGTTTCCATGAAGCGTTGTTCCTCATTAATAACCACCTTCCTCACATAGGATTCCTTGCCGAGGAGTTCCGGATAGAAGTCCTTCATTCCTCCTATAACGACGGGAACCATGTCATGCAGGAAGGGCTTGTCAAGACTGAGAATCTTTCCATGCCGGGCGGCCCTCCTCAGTATCCTGCGAAGAACATATCCCCTCCCCTCGTTACTCGGAAGGATTCCGTCACTGATAAGAAATGTTATGGCCCTGCAGTGATCAGCTATAACCCTGATAGATATATCGTCATCTTCGTTATCCTTATATTTCTTGCCGGATATACCTTCGATGTGCAGAACAATGTCCCGGAAAAGATCACAATCATAGTTGCTTTCCACGCCCTGTATAACAGCCGCCAGCCGTTCAAGCCCCATGCCTGTATCTATATTGGGTCTCGGCAGGGGCGTCAACGTCCCCGATTCGTCTCTGTCATACTGTGTAAATACAAGGTTCCATATCTCCACATAGCGGCCGCAGTCACATTCCAGGCTGCACTCGGGTCTTCCGCATCCCACACCTTCACCCAAATCATAGTATATCTCCGAGCAGGGACCGCATGGACCGGTATCACCCATCATCCAGAAGTTGTCCTTTTCCCCCATACGCACGATGCGTTCAGCCGGCACCCCTATCTTTTTGTTCCATATCTCGAAGGCCTCGTCATCATCCCTGAAGACACTCACCCACAGCCTGTCTTCGGGAAGACCCATAACATCCGTAAGAAATTCCCATCCCCATGCTATGGCTTCATCTTTAAAGTAGTCACCAAAGGAAAAGTTTCCAAGCATTTCAAAGAATGTATGGTGGCGCGCGGTAAATCCAACGTTTTCGAGGTCATTGTGCTTTCCCCCAGCCCTGACACACTTCTGAGATGTGGCTGCTCTCGTATAGCTGCGCTTCTCCTGACCCAGAAAAAGGCTCTTGAATTGAACCATTCCTGCGTTTGTAAAAAGCAATGTCGGGTCCTCTTTCGGGATAAGCGATGAACTGGGCACAACCGCGTGGCCCCGTTCTTTAAAATATTCAAGAAATTTTTCTCTGATCTCACTGCCCGTCATTACCGTATATCTCCTTTATCTCCACTGTGCCCGCCGGAGCGGGAATCATCCATCCCGTCATCATATATGTCTCCCATCTCTTTCAAGATATCCAGTATAAGCCCCACAGGAAATCCTCTGCCCGCGAGGCTTTGAGTCACTCTTCGCTTGCCTTTATATGAAAAGACCTCGCATTCGGATTCCCTGCGAAGTCTCTTCTCAACAAGTTCCTCTATGGCACGCCTTTCGTCTTTTTCCTCCCTTGCCTCGGCAATAGCCTCTTTTATAAAATCACGGGAGATTCCTTTCTCGAAAAGGCTTGTCTCTATTTTTCTGTCACCCCACAACCTGCTGACGGCGAGGCTTTTTGCCCACTGCCTTGCAAAATTTTCATCGTCGAGATACCTAAGATCGGTAAACCTGTCAACAACCTTCTTGATTACAACATCGCCGAAACCCTTTTCCGCAAGCTTGGTCTGCACTTCTTTTATGCTTCTCCCCCTGTATAAAAGATATCGCAGCGCCTTCTGCTTTGCCTTCTCATACAAAGGATCGTTGTCCACTATTCTTTTTCCTCTACCTTGCCCTTTTTCAGGCCGAATTTCTGGCAGACTTCATTCATTATTTTGGTTGTTATATCGGGATTATCCTTCAAAAACTGTTTGGTGTTTTCCCTGCCCTGTCCTATCCTTTCTCCTACGTACGAATACCAGGCACCTGCTTTATCAACAATTTCGTTGTCGGCCGCCAGGTCAAGGAGGTCTCCTTCCTTCGAGATACCCTCTCCGAAGATAATATCAAACTCTGTCTGCCTGAATGGAGGAGCAACTTTGTTTTTTACCACCTTGACCCGTACCCTGTTTCCTATCACATCCTGCCCCTGCTTTATCGCGGAGATCTTGCGTATATCGAGGCGCATGGTTGAATAGAATTTGAGGGCGTTCCCCCCGGTCGTTGTCTCTGGATTACCAAAGAATACCCCTATCTTCATACGCAACTGGTTGATAAAAATAACAGTAGTCATTGTCTTGCCTATCGCCCCAGTGAGCTTCCTGAGAGCCTGTGACATCAGTCTCGCCTGAAGCCCCATCTGCGCGTCTCCCATGTCTCCTTCAAGCTCTGAACGCGGCACCAGGGCGGCAACGGAATCTACAACGAGGACATCGAGCGCGCCACTTCTAACCAGCACCTCGGCGATCTCAAGCGCCTGTTCTCCCGTATCAGGCTGAGATATGAGAAGGTCATCCGTATTCACACCAATATTTCTGGCATAAGTCACGTCCAGCGCGTGTTCCGCGTCCACAAACGCCGCGAGGCCGCCTGTCTTCTGCGCCTCCGCGACAATCTGAAGCGCAAGGGTGGTCTTCCCTCCTGATTCGGGACCAAATATTTCAATAACTCTTCCCCGAGGAACACCACCTACACCAAGGGCAAGATCAAGACTTATGGAACCCGTAGGTATGGCGGGCACATTCGATATAAATTCCTCCCCGCCAAGCCTCATGATGGAACCCTTTCCAAACTGCTTCTCTATCTGCGTTATAGCCAGCTCCACAGATCTTTCCTTGTCTGTATCAGATATCATAGCGACCTCCCTTTACCGGTATAAATTCATACCTTGTGAAAAAATTGATTCAAAATTTAAAATTAACGCCCTCCAACTGGAAAGGTGGCAAGCCTCGTGTATACCGCACCGCCGGGCTTCAGCTCACTCTCAAAAAGTATAAGCTCCCTCACATCAAACCGGTGTGTACCAGGTTCCCATGTTTTTGTAATTACGTCTTCTGATCCGGAGATTATTCCTCCGCGTGACCGGGCCCTTCCCAGCGTAAGATGCGGTTTAAATGCTCTTTTTTCTCCCGGAAAGCCGCATTCCTTCAGATCCCCTTCAATCTCTGCCTGAAGAGCCTCCAGCCTTTGTGTATCTCCACCTATACCAAGCCACAATACCCTCGGTCTCTTCAGACTGGGAAATCCTCCCGGCAAACCTGCATTCAGTTCCATGGGGGCAATGTCTCTAACGTTTTTTTCGACAACTTCCGAAATACAGGCCACATCACCCTGAGATACATCGCCGAAAAACTTCAGTGTAAGGTGCATTCCTTCCGGTCTGGCCCACCTTATCCCCTTCAGCGCCGGCATCAGCCTTTCTTTAATATCTTCTATCAGATCTTTTATATCAGGTGGAAGTTCTATCGCCAGAAATGCCCTTACGGGTTTGCTATCATTCATAACAACCCTTTTCAATGTTAGAATGGATGATTTTACATGCGACGGCACTGTTATGTCAATCCATCTCTTTGACCAGAAAGCGCCTCAGCATATTCAGGGCTATCTGCGAGGATATCTCCTTTATCCTCCTGCGATCCCATCTGAACAGAAACCTGCGGCATGTGGTGCCCTCCTCAGTGGCCAGCGCGATAAATACAGTCCCTACAGGTTTCTCTTCGGTTCCACCTGTCGGGCCCGCGATACCTGTTGTAGACAGGCCTATATCCGTACCCGCAAGTTTTTTTACACCCTCCGCCATCAGGATGGCGACCTCTTCACTTACAGCGCCACGTTTCTCTATGACGGAAGCGGGCACCCCGAGAAGTTCCACCTTTGAGGTGTTGCTGTATGTAACCACTCCCCTTTCCAGAAACACCGAACTGCCCGGTACATCCGTAAGACGGTCGGTTATTAACCCCCCGGTGCATGATTCGGCTACCGAAAGTGTCAGCTTTCTATCAGTCAGAAAGGAGGCTGTCACTCCCTCCATGGTGTCATCGTCATAACCGAATATATGCCCGTGAAGTCTTCCTTCTATTCTTTCACAGACAACCCTGAGATTTTCTTCCGCACGTTCACTGTCTTCATCCCTGGATGTGACAACGAGACGTATCTCCGGAAACCGGGGATAAAATCCGATAGTTATTCCGGGGATCTCCAGATCTTCATGCGAAAGGATCTGGTCTATTTGTGACTCGGTACGTCCAAAAGTTTTTATCGTTCTTTTCGCAACGTGTTCACGGCATGTAAACCTTTCTCTGAAGAGAGGAATTACACCTCCCGTAAACATTCTCCTTGCCTCCACAGGAACCCCTGGTATAACGATGACAGGTCTGCCATTTCTCTCTATGAGAAAACCGCAGGCAGTGCCAACAGGATTGGCTATGATATCGGCCCCTTCAGGAAACATGGCCTGTTTCACGTTATTCTTTGTCCATGGAAGACCAAATCTGCCGAATCGTTCTTTAAGCTGTTTGAGAACAGCTTCGTCGATATATGAATCAAGACCAAAAGCGCCGGCAACAGCTGCAGTTGTTATATCATCCGCAGTCGGACCGAGCCCTCCCGTGACAACCAGCGCATCGGAGATCCCCAGGAGATAATCAAGTCCTCCCTTGATAGCATCTCCATCGTCACCAACTGTCATCACAGACGATACATGCCACCCCTGCATCTGTGACTCACGCGCAATAAAGGAAGAATTTGTATCGAGCGTCATACCACTTGTCAGTTCGTCCCCTATGACCAGTATACCGATATCCATTTCGTTCCTTTAAATCACAAATCTGATAAGCAAAAGGAGTAATATATTCCCATAAATGCCGGCAACTATATCGTCGCCCACTACGCCATAGCCCCCGGGAAGTTTATTTTCACAGAGATGTATGGGAAATGGCTTGATAATGTCGAAGATCCGAAAGATTATAAATCCACATAATATATGCCAGACAGTCGGCGCAACGAGAAACATGGTAACCTGAAATCCCACTATTTCGTCAATAACGATTCGGCCCGGATCTTTCTCATTGTATATCCTTTCCGCCTCCTGCGAAACATAAACGGCAAAGAGAGAAAGGGCAACAACCGACAAGAGGTAAAGCGACCATGAAAAGCGGGAGAAAACCATATATACAGGTATCCCCACCAGCGTCCCTGCCGTTCCGGGGGCAAAAGGCGAAAGACCACTCCCCAGACCCGTTGCCGCAATCCTTATGAACCTGTCATGCATGGTATTACTCTCCCTCACTCTATTGCTCACAGAAGTACAATGACCACCTCATTTTGTCAATGAATAAGTCAATTTCTGTTACAGGCAGGTAATCTGTCCGGTTAGAATGAGCCAACCCGGATAAACCGGAACCTAATACAGTATATAATTATCGGTTCATGATTATAAAAAACAGAGAAAGGCAGAGCAGTTACGACGCTTATTGTATGCTTGACTCAATCTTTTGAAAATGAGTATATGTGTAACATGAAGGGTACTGAAAACCATTTACGGCAAGAGAAGAACCTATTGAAATTACCACTGATTAAAGGGAGAAGACCATGAGACAACCAGGCAGCATGAGCTTTATCATGATTTCATTCATTCATGAAACATTATACGGACTTTTAAGAAATTCACGCAGAATCTTACATGCTGCGGGGCTCAAACCGGGACAGGCAGTGCTGGAAGTAGGCTGCGGACCGGGTTTCTTCACCGTGCCGGCCGCCAAAATTGTGGGGCCTGAGGGGAACATTCTTGCCTTCGATGTCAACCCCTTCGCTGTGGAACATGTACAGAATAAAATTGACGTGGCTGGCGTAACAAATGCAAAGGTTATTATTGCCGATGCCGCCAACACTGGTCTGCCTGACCACAGTTTCGATCTTGCCTTCGTTTTTGGTTTAGCCCATCCTCTTGGAAACATGGAGGAAATCTGGCAAGAACTTCATCGCGTTATAAAACCGGGAGGAATGTTATCCATCGAGGGCAGATTACGGGCTCCGGAACAATATTTCAGTTTTGAAACGAAGGAGCAGCGAGTCGGACGATATATCAACAGCGACAGCGGCTATAATTAACAGTGATATATTACCGAGAGCATTGACAGGCAAAGACTTTGTGAATCAATCCGCGTATTCCAGTCTTATATTGTCCAGCTCCACCATATCGTGGTGTTCCGCGCTGCCGTAGAAATCGATCACATCCCTGATCGGGCCATATATCGTTCCCGTGGCCTTTACCTCGTATTCGTGCAGAGGCGCATAGGCCTCCACGCCCTTGCCCTCCGGCGACACGGTTTCCTTGGTCTTGTGATCTCTTACCTGGAGCCCCTCCTGCGGATCTCCGAACAGGGCCATCAGTTTTTCCCCCTGTTCCCTGGTATATGCCCGGTAACGGAACCCAAAGGACGCCTGTCTGATCTTCTTCTCGGATATTATTTTCAGCGCAAGCTCTTCCTTCCGCTTCTCCAGAGCCCCCTCCAGGAGCTTGTGGAATCCGGTACCGACGATAAGGTGAACGCGGTTCCCCTTGACACCGATAAGACGCAGCATCTGGCCGAATTTGCCCTCATTTTCCACATGGTGATCCTCGCCGAAGATCGCTTCACCCTGGATCCCTCGTCCCTCAAGGAATCCAACCACAAACCCCCTGATGAGATTGAGTGATCCCTCTACTACTACCTCGCAATATTCTCTGTTCATGCCTGATACGCCTTTCTCTCCATATTTTCTTCCTCCCCGCTAAAAGAATATAAAGGTAACGAGGATAAAAACTGGAACGAGAATAGGAATTGAGTATTTTATCATATATCCGAAGAAGCTGGGCATATTTATACCAGCTTCCTCTGCTATGGACTTTACCATAAAGTTGGGGGCATTGCCTATATAAGTATTCGCTCCCATAAAAACGGCTCCCACGGAAATGGCTTTCAGATATGTTATAAACTCCGGATTTGTTGTAACCGCGTGCACTGCGAGCGCGCCTGGCACCATAACCTCTGTAATGCCAAGTTTACCGAGGGCAAGATTAAAAAAAGTAAGATATGTGGGGGCATTATCAAGAAAGGATGACAATATACCTGTGACCCAGAAGTAGTGGTAGGGTTCTTTTACCATAGCTACAAGTCCGGACAGGGCGCCTGCATTTCCCGCTTTCAATATTGCCAGCGCCGGGATAATTGTCATGAATATGCCGGCAAACAGCTTCGCCACCTCCACAATGGGAAACCAGCTGAAATCATTGGCCTCTCTTAATGCCTTGGAGGTAAATACCATGGAAAGAGCACCCAACATTATGATACCGAGATCCATCAGGATACTCTGATACTCGAGATGCACTCCTGAGATGGTGAAATGTCCCAGTTTCAAGTAACCGCTCATCAGCACGAGAGCGACCACACCTGCGAGAAACACAAAGTTGATAAGACCCTCTATCTTGAGAGGAATCTTTTCTTCTGCAAGTCTGCTCTCCACCTGTTTCTTCTCCTTCCGGTAGTAAAAGGTGTCAAAGATGAAAAACATTACCAGCAGTATCCCCGAAGCGGTCAGCATGTGAGGGAGTATGTTCGTTGTCACCCAGAAGAATGGAACATTATGGAGAAATCCGAGAAAGAGGGGGGGGTCACCCAGCGGAGTGAGAGAACCGCCTATATTTGCGACAAGAAATATAAAAAAACAGACAATATGAGACTTCTTCAGACGATCTTTATTCGCCCTGAGAACCGGCCTTATCATAACCATGGCTGCCCCTGTTGTGCCCACACAGGATGCCAGAATTGTGCCTATCAGCAGCATGACTGTATTGACTGCAGGGGTGCCTTTCAGTGAACCACTCACGACAATTCCTCCGGCTATCGTGAACAGACCCCACAGGAGTATGATAAAAGGAATGTAATCTATCAAATATATATGGAGTATATGGTGAAGAGCTACATTAT
>Ga0208771_1001532_pt1 | contig 12122 bp, 10 predicted proteins | sample AntAceMetag02UKX_FD_184775 | JGI IMG/M metagenome (GOLD analysis project Ga0208771, IMG submission 184775) | Saline lake microbial communities from Ace Lake, Antarctica - Antarctic Ace Lake Metagenome 02UKX (SPAdes) (version 2) | ecosystem: Environmental > Aquatic > Non-marine Saline and...
CGTATTGTTTCTTTCTTTGTGCGTTGGGGTGCGAGCAGATACACGGGAAGGGTGGAATAACTATTGGCAGCTTGCCAGAAGCTCGATGGTGATTGTTAAAGGGACGGTCACTCACATTGATCCGAGTGTGACGTTGGCTGTCAGCGAGGTGCTTAAGGGCGGGGAGATTGCAGGGACTATCAGGTTTGAAGTGCCTCGCGAGCTTACGAGACAATCCGGGATGAATATTTATAGTGAACCGAGGACCGTAAGGTTTGTTGTGGGGAAGCCTTGCATAGTGTTTCTGACGGAGAATGGGGCGGGCGGATACAAATACATTGATGCAGCCATGGGAAACCTGCTGGCGCCCGTGGAGCAGAGCGTCAGGGACGTGCTCAAGTTTGACTCTGCTGTGGCCAACGACCGGGACAGATGCAAGATGCTGGTGAGTATGGCAGTGCCTTATGAATCGATGTCCGCTGGTCATGCGATGCGGGAACTTGACAAGTACAACAGGCCTGAGTTTCTCGATTTGTTCGAGCCTTTGGCGGCGGATGATATCGGGAGGCTGTATTATGTTCTCTTGCTTGGCGCCAACAAGAGTCAAGCTGCGATGACCAAGCTCAAAGAGATGTTAGAGAGGGACGAGCGAAAGGAGGTTTTGGCGGCGGCTATTAAGGCCGTGGGCAAGAGGAATCTGGAAGATGCGGACCTTTCAAAGAAATTGCTTGAATTGATCAGTCACGAAGAAATGCAGGTGCGGAAAGCTGTGATTTATGCGTTCAGATCTCGGCGTAATGTGGATGCTTTGACGGCTGTGGTGAAGTGTCTGGAAGATGAGGAGCCCACGGTGAGATATGTTGCGATTAATTACCTCAGGAATCATCTTGGGCGTCCGACTGTCTTGGTGAAGCTCAAGGGCATGACTCGTGATCCGGATGAGAATGTTCGGGAGGCAGCATACAGGGCGTTGCCGCGGGATGTGTCGTCATTCTACAGGCTTTTCTGCGCGAGTATGTTTGATAGGTCGAATGCCGTACGGCATGCTGCTGGGCAATTGGATCTTATTTGGGAGCGCAGGCCTTTTGTAACATCCCTGCTTTTGGTTTGGCCCTGCATTGTGGTAACCGGCCTTGTGGTTTTACTTTGCCGGGGCAGTCTGCGGCATCGTATTTTAGAGGTGGCCGGGGCAGGATTGGTGGGCGGCTACATTGCCGGAATGGTTGCAGGTGGGATGATAGGTGAACTTCATTCGCGGAACGCGTTTTTTCATTCGATCATTTTGATACCGCCTTTATTTATGCCCATTGGTGTTTTACTGTCGGCAGGGGTACATAGATGTGGGAGAAAAACCTCAGGTGTGGTTCTTTGTGTATTCGCCGTCGCTATTTGTATTACGGCGGGGGTGGTGACCGGCGGCAATACACTGTCGCCTTTTTTGTTATGCGGTTTTACTGTTCTGAGCATTACCGTTTTGTTCCGCGTGCGTGGTCGTTTGCCGGAAAAAGGCGGTGCGTGATGAAGTGGAGGCTTATGGCGCCAGCTGTTGTTTTGCTTTTTGGCAGTCTATTGCGATTTGTGAGGCTAAGTGGTTTTCGCTTTCGAATTTCATTTGGCCTCGCAGCCGTTCGACGAAATCCATGGCCAGCCATTTATCGTAAAGCTCGCCGACATTATCAACCAACAGGTGGGCCTCGATAAGTAATGGGCGCTCTCGGTTGCTATCGTTCCTTTTAAGAGTCCTGGCCGTACCGATGCTTAACGCTGCGGGAATCTGCTCCTTTGCCGATAAGAGTTCGCCCAAATCATCGCCTATACGAACGAAACCTGCATATACCCCATCGCCAGGGACAATCTGTTTTTCCACTGAAAGATTCGCTGTTGGAAAGCCCAACTGCCTCCCTTTTCCGTGTCCGGGTCTGACCTGGCCGATCAGCCGGTAAGGCCTGCCCAAAGCGAGTCCGGCGTCGCGTACGCTGCCGCTCTCTAACAGATTGCGAATCATCGTGCTTGATACCCTCATAGCCGGGCTGTCGGCGAGATCGACATTCCTGTGATCAATGATCAGCACCTCGAAGCCCTTTTCGGATCCCATTTGCAGAAGCCGTTGCACATTTCCTTTTCTTTGGTATCCAAAGTTGAAGTCTTCGCCCTCTACAACCATTAGTGGGCTTATATTGCGAACGAGGAATTTTTCGACAAAATCCTCCGCCGAAAGGCTCAACAATTCAACGCTGCTTGACAGAACACAAAGACAATCGACGCCCAGTTGCGCGAGCAAATGCTCCTTCAGCGGCAGCGGAGTCAAGACACCGGGCGTTTTCTCCGGGTGCAATACGGCCACCGGATGAGGCTCAAAAGTCAGCGCAACAAGTTCTACGTTGTGCTTCGCGGCCGCTTTTGCAGCCGTCGCGACGACCTGCTGATGGCCTATGTGAAGCCCGTCAAAATTGCCGATCGTCAAAACGCAGCCCGGACTTACCTGCCTCAACGCCGATATCGATCTAATAACCTTCATTACGACAAACCACTTATATTATATTCAACACTATAATCCGTTTTTAGCTTCACCGACCAGAGGCCACTAATTTACCCTCCCGTCAAACAACCTGCAATGGCTTTTTCAGCCCAAACTGCCTGCACACCGCTTCGGCAAAGTCCAAAAGTCCAAAAAAGTGTTTGCAACCTGGTTGCATTTACCTAATATTACCAATGCGTCTTTGTGGTGAAATTCCGGGTGCAAAAAGAAACGCAGGGAACATACAAGAGATGTCGCTTAGAGCAAAAGCACAACATATCCTCGCTGAACTCAAGGGCCACGCTCCGTTCACCCTGTTCGGGGCATTTCTTGGCATCGTCTTTATGCTGCTTTTTAGAAATGTAAGCGACGACGCCAGGCGCACACTCTTTACCGTCTTTCATCCCACCCACGTGGTTTTAAGCGCCATCGTTACCGCTTCAATGTTCAAACTGCACGCAGCGAAAAGACATTTTCTCGTTGTGTTGATCGTCGGGTATTTCGGATCTATCGGAATCGCGACGCTCAGCGACATTATCATACCGCACATCGGTACGCATCTGCTGGCCCTGGATGTGCCGAGTCATGCTCAAGTTCATGGCGATAACAAGGAACCGGACAACCATCAAGGGCACGGTCCTGAGGATGAAACTGCGCATCCGAGAAGCCGTATACATCTCGGCTTTATCGACGACTGGTATATCGTTAATCCCGCAGCACTGCTCGGCATTTTCATCGCCTTTTTCCTGCCACGGACAAAGTTCCCACATGCCGGTCATGTTTTGATCAGCACATGGGCGTCGTCATCGTATCTGCTGATGAACACGCAGTCTGAGATAACCGCTGGAATCGCGCTCGGGATATTTGTCACGCTTTTTGTGGCCACGTTGCTGCCCTGCTGCATCAGTGACATTGTTTTCCCGCTGCTTTTTGTCAAGCCCGACCTCCGGATTGCAGAGCCGTGCGAAGACCACGGCCTGCACAGTCACCCGCACGTACACGACCATACGGAGCAAACCGAGTGAAGCCCGACACCAAACAGTACGTCGACCGCCTCCTGATATCGGCTGGACTTCGCCGAACAAAACAGAGAATTGCCGTCCTGAGCGCCCTGTTGGCCGCTCGTAGCCCGCTCACCCAGGACCAGATCACCGCCCGCCTGGGCTCGAACGCGCCCAACAAGGTCACTATCTACAGAATGCTGGAAACTTTGTTGAAGGCCGGGCTCGTACACAAGGCCTTCCTGCAGGAGAGAACCTGGCACTTCGAACTCAGTGACAACTGTAGTCACAACCAATGTCACCCACATTTTATCTGCACAAAATGCGGCGACACACACTGCTTACTCGATGTGACCCTGCCGATGGCAAAAAGCCCGCGAAAGGGATTTGTCATAAATCACCAACAAGTGCGGCTCGAAGGGCTCTGCCCCGAATGCTCGAAACATGTTAAAAAAGTTTCGTAAGAGAAAATGGAAACCGAAAACGTCTTAATAGCTTTTCTGCTCACCTTATTTGCAGGCCTGGCCACCGGGATCGGCAGTGCAATTGCGTTCTTCGCCAAACGAACAAATACCCGGATGCTTTGCGCCGCCCTCGGTTTCTCAGCGGGCGTGATGGTTTACGTCTCGTTTGTTGAGATATTTTTTGCCGCAAAGGAGTCACTCGTGACCGCTCTGGGCAAAGTCGGCGGGACATGGGCTACGGTGGGTGCTTTTTTTGGTGGAATCCTGCTGATAGGCATCATAGACAAGTTCATTCCCTCCTTTGAGAACCCCCACGAAACTCACAAAGTCGAGGAACTCACCGAATCGGCACGTCTGGAAGTCAGGTACAAGAGTCTGCTGAGAATGGGTGTGTTTACGGCCCTGGCGATAGCAATCCACAATTTCCCAGAAGGCCTCGCTACTTTCGCCGTCGCGCTGCGCGATCCGAAATTGGGAATACCGATAGCCGTCGCCATAGCAATACATAATATCCCGGAAGGGATCGCCGTCTCAGTCCCCATATTTTACGCCACAGGCAGCAGACGAAAGGCCTTCACCTATTCGTTTCTTTCGGGGCTGGCCGAACCTTTGGCCGCGCTGGTAGGCTATGCATTGCTGCTCAACTTCTTCAATGATATCGTCTGCGGGCTGCTTTTTGCCGCAGTCGGAGGCATCATGGTGTTTATCTCGTTTGACCAGTTATTGCCCTCGGCCGAGAAATACGGAGAACATCACATTTGCATTTACGGCTTCGTCGCAGGCATGATTGTCATGGCGTTGAGTCTGCTTCTGCTCCTCTGAATCGCCAAAAATTCGGCACGCAACAACAATTCACTTGTGGACTGCTGTTTGCGTCACTGGTAGAATAATAACATGAACGTGTATCCCTTAAAGTTAGATCCGATTTACAAGCAGCGTATATGGGGCGGGCAAAAGCTGCGAGACTACTTCCAAAAAAACATTCCCGCCGGAGAGAATATCGGTGAAAGCTGGGAATTAGCCGATCTGCCGCACGACAAAAGCACTATCACCAATGGCGAACTCGCAGCCAGGACTCTCAAATCCGCGATTGAAGAATATCCAAAAGAAATAACAGGCGACGAGAATTTTCACGGGCCTTTTCCGCTTTTGATTAAACTCCTCGACGCCCAGGCAGTCCTCAGCGTCCAGGTGCATCCTGATCCCGAGACATGTAGCCGAATGGGCAGAGGCGACCCCAAAACCGAGTGCTGGTATATAATCGCAGCCGAACCCGACGCGGTTATATACAAGGGATTGAAAAAGTCTGTGACGCGCGAGCAATTCGCCGAAGCAATAAGGCAGGGACGCGTCGCCGAATTGCTGCAAAAAGTACCCGTCAAGCCCGGCGAGTGTCACTTTCTGCCGGCCGGTACGCCGCATAGTATCGGCGCAGGCCTGCTGATAGCCGAGATTCAAACACCCTCGGATACGACATATCGGGTTTTTGACTGGAACAGGGTAGACGACGCCGGCAAGGCCAGGCAATTACACATTGACGAGGCGCTGGAAAGCATACACTTCGATGCCTCCGGCGACGAACTGACGGTGAGAACAATAGGCCGACTCGTCGACTCGGAGTATTTCAAAATTGACAAGGGACACCAGGCCAAAGCCTGCGAAATGCTTCTTTCGCCCGGCAAAATGAAGACCCTGATAATTCTGACTGGTTTCGGAACAATTACCGCAAGCGGCCGGCCCCCCGTTGAATTCAAGGCCGGCGACTGCATCCTCGTCCCGGCAGATTACGAAGGCGTCCTGTGCTTCGCCGGTGACACCCAATATCTGACCGTGACTATTTAGGCGATTCGAACGAACTTATGGCAATAACAAACACTTCCCATACCGACACCGGAAAAATTCAACTCTCCGATATAAATCTTGGAATTGTATGCCCGATGGCCAACGAAAAGGCAACCGCTGTCGAGTTGGTGCGCACGGCTTTGGAACAGTGCAAAGGCTTCAAATCCGTAAAGTTTTTTGCTGTTCTGGATAATACGTGTAAAGACGGCACTTTCGATTTGTTGAAAGATCTTGCCGACAAGCCCCCCGAATTACAGCTTATCTGGGCCCCTGAAAACACTTGTGTTGTCGATGCTTATATGCGGGGATATCGCGAGGCGCTGGCGGCCGATTGCGATTGGATACTGGAGATGGATGCGGGCTTTAGTCACCAGCCGGCGGAAATACCGCAATTCTTTGACAAGATGGCCGAAGACTTTGATTGCGTGTTCGGAAGCCGATTTTGCCGGGGCGGCCAATTTACGGATGCCCCTATGAGCCGCTATATTATCAGCAAATGGGGAAGCGTTCTTGCCAATCTCCTGCTCGGGACAAAACTTGCCGACATGACCAGCGGCTTTGAGATGTTCACGAATACCGCCCTGGCCGCGGCCCTCGATAAGGGAATAAATTCGAGAGGGCATTTCTTTCAGACCGAGATAAAAGCATATTGCAGAAACATGCGCATCACGGAGGTCCCGATACATTACAGCCAGCCGAGCCAAACCGTCGATACTACAGTACTGATGGACGCCTTCTACAATTTGCGGCGTCTGTTCGGCAAGCGCCTGACAGGAAGATTATAGTTTCAGTGACACGGGCATAATACATGAATGACAAAATCACTATCGTTGTTACTTCAATAGCAGGACCTGTCAAACCCCTTGGCGACCTCGCCGCCGGCTGTGGAGCCCGTAATTACGGCTTCATCGTCATTGGCGACGAGGCGAGCCCGGCCGATTTCCACATCGATGGCTGTGACTTCTACGGACTCGACAAACAACGCCAAATAGGCCTGAAATTTGCGGAGCATTGTCCCACCCGACACTATGGACGCAAAAACATCGGCTACCTTCTGGCACTTCGCGACGGCGCCTCAGTTATAATCGAAACCGACGATGACAATATCGCACGTGACCAATTCTGGGATCGACCTGAGCGAACCCTCTCAGCAGCGACAGTCCAACGAGCCGGCTGGACGAATGTTTATCAGTACTTCACCGAGGCGAATATCTGGCCGAGAGGATTTCCCCTCTCTCGCATCAAGACGCCGCCACCTCCTTTCGAAGATCTGGCCAATCTCGAAGTGGACTGCCCGATCCAGCAGGGACTCGCCGACGAAAATCCCGACGTCGATGCCATATATCGTTTCGCAATGCCACTGCCGCAAAGCTTCAGAAAAGACCGGCGGGTAGCGCTGGCCGACGGTTCATGGTGCCCGTTTAACAGCCAGAATACAAGATGGTGGCGCGATGCGTTCGAGTTGCTTTATCTGCCATCATATTGCTCGTTTAGAATGACGGATATATGGCGAAGTTTTATCGCACAGAGAATCGCATGGCTCAACGACTGGGCCATCCTGTTCACCGAACCGACCATGAAACAAGACCGCAACGTCCACAACCTGATGCGAGATTTCGAAGATGAGATACCCGGCTATCTGCACAACGAAACAATATGTGAAACCCTGCAGGCCCTGCCGTTGGAATCGTCCCAGGCCAAAATCGCCGACAACCTCAGAATCTGTTACGAAAAGCTCGTCGCCATGTCCCTGATCGGAAAAGAAGAACTGCCCCTGCTCGACGCCTGGCTCGCAGATTTCAAACAATTGTGCTGACCACCGAGCGAATTTTGAGGTATAGCAATCCAATTCTAGATTATTAATGCTGAAAGGAATAGGTTATGTATTTTACGAATCTAAATGTGAAATGCCGGCTTTTATTATTAGTTGTGATATCAATTGCCCCGACAGTATTCGCAGCCGACAGCCCCTCTGTTGGTTTCCCCGCCCCTTCATCCAGGGGCCTCGAAGGCAGACTTCCGGCTGATGTGTGTGTCAGATTGTCAGCGGTTTCCGATAAGCCGGTCACCGTAGATTACAAAATAACAGGCGGATCAGCCACCGCCGCAAAAGATTATCAATTTACAGAGGGCACACTGACATTTGCTCCAAAAGAAACAAAAAAGAGCTTCGAGATTGCGATCATCGACGACAAACTTATAGAAGAAAACGAAACGGTCATATTACAACTAAGCAATCCTGCCAACGCTAAGCTAAGCAAAAAAAACACCCATACCTTCACGATAATGGACAAGGAAAATATGCACATTAAAGTGGATTTCGGGTTGCCCCAATGGGACGGCAATAAACGCGAAAATATGGGAACCGACAAACCCGTCCCCGGCACGGTAAAAGAAGGCTGGACGCCCTGGGTCTCGCCGCGATGGGTCCAGATGTACGATAACGGCGGAGTACAGCTCGAAGACGTTGCAGGCACCGGCATCAACATGTCAATGTCAACGGTTCGCGGCGGCCACATGACCCTTAAGGTCAGCGGTATGATCGGTGGACTCGCAGGCAGACCGGGCGGACCAAGAGGTAAGCCCATAAACGACCCGATCTGCAATAGCTGGATATACAACTGCGACTGGAACGACATACCATGGGGTGACATTATCCTCGCTATGTACAATCTCCCCGCAGGAGTTTACACCCTGAAGAGTTACCACAATCATTTCTACTGCAAAAGAATAAAAGGCACAGACGAGCCGACGCTCATAGACTGCACCGAAGTTCGCGACCCTGAGCCGCCAATGCCGTACATCAGCGCAATGTCACTCGACCGGCTGCTCGCCCGTTACAAAGATGTCCCTCGCTGGTGGAACGCAAGACCGCAGTTCGAAAACGCCCAGCCAGGCACCTGGGACTATCACAATCAGCCGGGCTTTCCAAACAAACGCCCACTCGGAAAAATCGGTCCCGGCGACATCACTACCCACTGGGCGGCAGTAAACACAAAGTGCCAGCAGGTGAAAAATGACGAAGAACTTGTCCCTTCCATAATGAAGTTCCAAACCGACGGCTCGGCGGTCCACATAGTTTATCAATCCGGCTGTTGCATCGCAGACGGAGTCAGGAAATCGCGATACGACGGCGCAAGAGCAATACTAAACGCGTTCGAATTGATCTACAAGGGAGAAAAATATATCGAAGAAGACTGATCTGATTCAACAATGATCGAATCGATTTTGTTTGTAGTCGATTAATTTAGGACATCCGGGCTTAATGATTCGCACTTACGACAAAGCAGCGAGTTAATCAACGAGCGGCTTTGGCCTTGTCCAGGAGTTTGTTCATCTGCTTGATGAAAGGTGTGGGAGAGTCATAACCGAGTCGAGGGCCAAAAAGCTGATCACTATCCGGCCATTGGACGTAATGCGTGGGATAGTAGCTAACATTGTAAAGTTTCGCGATCTCAGGTTGCTTATCTACATCGATTAGGATGGCAACAAAGTTTGCCTCGACATACTTGATCACTCTCTTGTTGTTGTAAGTATTTTCAAAAGCATTCGTGCTCATAGTGGTAAACTGTTTGTAGAATATGAGCAGCATTGGTTTGTTTTGCTGCTTTGCCAGTTCGATACCTTCCTGATAATCCTCCACCTGGGCGATTGACTGATCCCTGTTCTGCGACACGAGGACGATGGTCACTAATCCCAGAAAGACAAGCACCAATATAAAAAGCGGCCGGAAACCCTTTTTCGGCTTGGAACCGCCGATATCGCCGCCAATACGCTCGCCTCTCTCAAAGCCATTGTCAGATCCGGTTTGTGTCACAACCACCTCGGAATAAAACTATTTCTTTTTGACGCAATAAATGTTAATATAGAGCAATTGGGCGATTAGTCAAGTTGCCATAAACACTTTTCATTGGACAAGAATAAAGAAAAAATGCCGAAGCAGGATAAAACTCAAATATACTGTGGCCCAGCCCGCGGCTATATGATTGCATTCGCCGCCGCCGCGCTGCTCTACGTAATCACGTGCGCTCCGACAATACTTTGGCAGGACAGCGGGTTATTTGTATACCGAATCTGGCACAACGACATCCAGGGAAAGCTTGGCATTGCCCTGTCGCATCCGCTTTACATACTCATCGGCATTGCCGTAAAAAACATACCTCTCGGTGACATGGCTCACAGGATCAACTTGATTTCGGCGATCTCCGCGGCCCTGGCGGTCGCCAATCTGTTCTTGCTTTTACGGCTCTGGCTCGACAGAAATCTGCCTGCGGCAATAGGCGCTGTCACACTGGCAGTGAGTTGGACGTTCTGGCAGCACAGTGTAATTGCTGAGTCTTATACTTTGTATATCGCACAAATGCTCGGTCAGTTGATAGTGCTGCTGCTCTATATCAAAACAAAACGCACGCCCTATCTGTTCCTCCTGGGCCTTCTAAACGGCCTGGCCATTGCAAATCATCTATGGGCCCTGTTCGGCTTTGCCTGTTACGCCGTATTTCTGATGGCTTTGTTCACTCGCAAGCGAATCAGGTTGCGATATTTGCTTCCTGTAATTTTGCTCTGGCTAATCGGAGCCACGCCATACCTGTACCTGATAGTACGCAGCATTAGTGCTACCGGTGACATCCGGGGGACAATCGCCTCGGCGCTATTCGGCAATGAGTGGCAAGGTCAGGTTCTCAATGCTTCTCTTACAGTCAAGATAATATTGGAAAACTTGATTTTCATCCTCCTGAACTTCCCAACTCCCAATCTAATTCTCTTCTTCGTCGGACTATGGGTGCTCCGCAAAACCGCGCCAAGCCGCGCATTCGCCAACATAATAACCGCAATGTTAATTTTGCACCTGCTATTTGCATTTCGTTATACCGTCCCCGACAGATACTCATTCTTTCTGCCCTTCTACTGCTTCGTGGCAATTCTCACAGGACTCGGAGCCGACGCCCTGCTAAAAAAGGCCAACGGCAGGAAAACCGTGATTGTTCTGCTTGCGTTTTCTCTCCTACCGGTTGTAGCTTACTTCTTCACGCCGAAGCTGGCCAGGAAATACTACAAACCACTCGTACAGAGAAGACAAAGACCCTACCGCGACGAATATGCATATTTCCTCCAGCCCTGGAAGACAGGCTATCGTGGAGCGGAAAGATTCGCTAACGAGGCTCTGGATACCGTCGAACAAAATGCCATAATCTACGCCCCGTTTACTGACGTACATGCTCTTCTCTATGTTCAGCAAGTTAAAGGTAAACGCAGCGACATCAGGATTGTCTCAGATTTTGATATGAGCGAAAACGCTCCGATTCTAAACGCAGATACCATCGGTGATCTGATGAAGGAGCACCCCCTTTATGTCGTCTCGACCACTCCTCGATACTGTCCGGCTTTCATTCTGGACAAATACGATTTTGAGCCGGCCGAGGTTGTATGGAAAGTCGTTGATAAATAACGGGCGGATCAATCGTTCTTGTGGATCGCGCCGCGCAGGCCCTCCATCTTCAGATAGCCCTTTCTCCAGATGATAAGTCCGGATATAATGAACAGGCTTGCATAGATAAATATCGCATACATGGTTCGTATCGCCATACCCAGGAATACCCCGAAAACCGCGTAGGAACCGGCCAGAAGATAGCAGACCAAAACAGTTCTTTTTAAAGGGATTCCCCTGTCGATCATCTGGTCGTAAATATGCCCGCGATCTGAAACAAACAAAGGCCTGTGATTCAGCAATCTCCTCACCAGAGCAGTACCAGTATCGAGGATTGGCAGCCCAAAGACAACCACCGAAGCCATCCACCATCGCGGGATTCGCTCGGCAAACAATATCATCAACGCCGCCACTGTAAAGCCCAGCAGCATACTGCCCGCATCGCCCATGAATATCTTCGCCGGATAACGATTGAAAGGCAGAAAACCGCACACCCCTCCAACAAGTGCCAGTGAAACAGTAATCCTTACCGGATCCCCAGTCTCGCTATATCCCCAGCTTGCCAGGTGCAGCGCAAGAAGCAGCATCGCTACCGTAATAATCGCCGTCACGCCCCCACAAAGACCATCGAGCCCGTCGAGCAAATTCAGCGAATTCGTCGCGCCAACTACGAAAACTATTACAATGCCCACTTCCAGGATCAACTCCAAATTGCCCGGAATCGACCAATTCAACACCTCGCCGAATGGCGTCAGGTTTGGAACAATCCCCACTACAAGAAGAACGGTCGCCGCGATAATCTGCCCGAAGATCTTCTGCCACGGCTTGATATCAAGTATGTCATCGGCCAAACCGACAAAACATGCTATTGCGCCGCCGCCAAGTATTCC
>Ga0208771_1001539_pt1 | contig 12093 bp, 10 predicted proteins | sample AntAceMetag02UKX_FD_184775 | JGI IMG/M metagenome (GOLD analysis project Ga0208771, IMG submission 184775) | Saline lake microbial communities from Ace Lake, Antarctica - Antarctic Ace Lake Metagenome 02UKX (SPAdes) (version 2) | ecosystem: Environmental > Aquatic > Non-marine Saline and...
ACGGCAATTAAAGATGATTTTAATAAAGCAGTAGTAAAAGCAATCCTTAAAGCTACTAACCGTAGAGTTTTAATGACAGAAAATTAAATAAAGCTTTGGGTCGGTGAGGCCTTTTTTTGAACTAATAATATAATAACTGATGTAGTAGTTTCTTGAGCGAAGCGAAGCGGTTTTAAATGTTGAAAAGGCAAATAAAAACCGTGGAGGTGCTAAAGATGAAGATTAATAAGGCAAAACTAATCAGCCTGTTAATTAGTGTCATGGCTTTACTATTAGCAGGTGGCGCTAAAGTTCACTGGAGATAATATAAAATAATAGAGGTCTCACCGGCCTATTTTATTTATGTTCAAAGGGGGTAATGTAATTTGCCTTTAAAATTAAAAATTTATATTGGGGTAATAACAGCATCAGCTATTGCTCTTTTTATATATTTAATACCTTCTTTGCCTTCATTATCTAGTATGTGGCTTGTATTTATCTTTTTTCTTGTCATATCTTCCTTTGCTGAGTTTATCTCTGTTGAGCTACCTACCGGAGGTGGCATAAGTATTGGTTTTCCTATTGATTTTGTATTGATTTTAGTATATGGGCCAGCCTTAGCAATGTTAATAACTGCTTTAAGTGCATTGATATCGGAAATAATAGAAGGGAAAAAATCCTGGTATAAAGTAACATTTAATATCTCACAATATGTACTATCAACTGGGATTGCTGGTTTTGTTTATCAATTTACAGGTGGAATTATTGGTTTTCATAATTTCTTTAAATTTATTTTTCCTGCGGCTTTATGTGCCTTAACTTACTGTCTTTTAAACTTAATATTAGTTACTTTAGTCATATCTTTTGCCCAAGATTCTAAGATAAGAGCGGTTTGGAGAATAAATTTTAGGGAGATATTCCCCAGTTATTTAGCAGAAGCCCCCATTGGTTTTCTTATGGCTATCGTTTATGTAGAAGTTGGAATTTTTGGGATTTTATTATTTTTCCTCCCTTTATTACTGGCCCGTCGTTCTTTTGAATTATATACCAAGATGCGCAAAGTATATTTGGATACTATTCGTGCTTTAGCAGCAGCCATTGATGCCAAAGACCCCTATACTAAAGGTCATTCAGAAAGAGTGGCGGAAACTTCCGTAGCTTTAGCTCAAGAATTAAATTTATCCGATCGGGACATTGAGGATATAGAATATACCGCTTTACTGCATGATATAGGAAAGATTGGCATAGCGGACAAAATCTTAGGCAAAAAAGGTAGTTTAACAAATCAAGAGTATGAAAAAATAAAAGAACATACGATTATGGGAGCTAATATCATAGAACCGGTAGATTTTTTAAAAAATTCATATGAAGCAATCTATCACCATCATGAAAGATATGATGGCAAAGGCTATCCGGATGGTGTAAAAAGTAAGGATATACCCGTGTTTTCCAGGATAATTGCCGTAGCCGATGCCTACGATGCCATGAACTCTGACCGTCCTTATCGAAAAAAGTTAAATAAAGACAAGATATTAAAGGAGCTAACAGATCAATCCGGCAAACAGTTTGATCCTGAAGTAGTTGAAGCTCTTATTTCAGTTCTTGATAGAGAAAGAGAAAAATAAATGTTATATCTCTATATTATAATTATTTCTATTATAATAGGACTTCTTCGTAATGGTAAGTTAAGCAGTTTGAGCCAGATTTCGCTAAAGAAGATAGAATTAATACTATTAGCCTGTTTAATTCAGGCTGGATTAGTCTTTCTGGGGCCAAAAAAAGTAAAATTTATTCTCGATTACAGTTCTCATATGATAATTTTCTCTTATATTGTGCTCCTATTGGCAGTCTGGTATAATAAAGAACTAAAAGGAATAAATTTTATCGCTTTAGGAATAGCCTTTAATTTTATAGTTATTGTAGCCAATGGCGGTCATATGCCGGTATTATTGAGTAGTTTATATAAAGCAGGATTAGATGATTTTCCCCTGGTATTAAAAGAAGGTATCTACGTTACTCATACTCTGATAACTGAAAAAACCTTATTTGGATTTTTAGCCGATGTTATTCCATTACCTCCCCCTTTCCCTGATCCTTCAGTGGTAAGTGTAGGAGATTTTTTATTGTTTTACGGAGTGTTCAGTTTAATTCAAAATGCAATGGTGCAAAAACAGAATTCAGGAATCAGGAATCAGAATTCAGAAGATAAAGAACTGAATCTAGAAGAAGAACAGAAGACAAAAGCCTAATTCGTATTGCGTATCGCGAAAATAGAAATAAAAAGATGTAGGGGCAGAACTTGTGTCTGCCCGTAATGAGTTCTAAAAATAAAATTATAGATTTTAGAATGAAAAGGAAAAGACAATTATGTTTGATTGGACAAAAAAGATATTTGGTGACCCTAACGAAAAGGAATTAAAAAGACTGCAGCCCATTGTAGAAAAAATAAACAGCTATGAACCAGATATTTTAAAATTAAATGATGACGAATTAAAAGACAAGACCCCTGAATTTAGAGAGCGATTAAACAAAGGAGAAACTCTAGATGATATTCTCCCTGAAGTTTTCGCAGTCGTTCGGGAAGCAGCTAAACGAGTCACCAAGATGAGGCCTTTTGATGTTCAACTTATTGGAGGGATTGTTTTACATCAGGGCAAGATAGCCGAGATGGCTACCGGAGAAGGTAAAACTTTAGTGGCCACTATGCCAGCATATTTAAATGCTTTGGGTGGTAACAGTGTGCACGTTGTTACCGTAAATGACTACTTGGCAAAACGAGATAGGCATTGGATGGGAGAAATTTACGAGTTTTTAGGATTGGAGGTAGGTTTAATTCAGCATGATATGCCAATCAGTGAGCGGAAAAAAGCCTATGAAGCTGATATAACCTATGGGACTAATAATGAATTTGGTTTTGATTATTTAAGGGATAATATGGCAATTCGCCTGGAAGATGTGGTTCAGAGGGGTTATGATTTTTCCATTGTTGACGAAGTGGACAGCATTTTAATTGATGAAGCCAGGACTCCTTTAATTATTTCCGGTCCTACTGATGAGTCAACTAAAATATATCAACAGGTAAACAGAATTGCCACCCGCTTACAGGGAGAGGTAGATTATAAAGTATATGAAAAAGAGAAGACAATCACTATAACCGAAGAAGGAGTTACCCGTATCGAAGGATTGTTGCAGATAAAGAATCTATATGATGAGAAAAATATGACTGTTCAACATCATATTATCCAAGCTCTAAAAGCACAAAGATTATTTAAAAAAGATGTTGATTATATAGTAAAAGATGGAGAAGTGATTATAGTAGATGAATTTACTGGAAGATTAATGTTTGGGAGACGATACAGTGATGGTCTTCATCAGGCTATCGAAGCAAAAGAAGGAGTAGTAATTGCTCGCGAAAATCAGACTTTGGCTACTATAACTTTCCAGAATTATTTTAGATTATACAAGAAACTTAGTGGTATGACCGGTACTGCCAAGACTGAAGAAGAAGAATTTATCCATATCTACAACCTCCCGGTAGTGGTTATTCCTCCTAATAAAAAATTAATCAGGAATAATTATGCAGATGTTATTTATAGGACTGAAAAAGAAAAGTTTAAAGCAGTTATTAGAGAGATAGTTGAAGTTCACAAGATCGGGAGACCTATATTAGTAGGCACAGTATCAATCGATAAATCAGAAACACTGAGTAGATTGTTAAAAAAAGAGAATGTTGGATACGATATCTTGAATGCAAAAAATCATGAGAGAGAAGCAGAGATAATAGCTCAAGCAGGTCAAGGTAAAAATGTAACTATTTCCACTAATATGGCTGGACGAGGAACTGATATTGTCTTGGGTGAAGGGATAGCTAAATTAGGAGGTTTACATGTAATTGGAACGGAAAGGCACGAAAGTAGGCGTATAGATAATCAGTTAAGAGGTAGATCGGGAAGACAGGGAGACCCGGGTTCATCCCGCTTCTTCCTTTCTTTAGAAGATGACCTCATGCGTCTCTTTGGTTCTGATCGGATTTCTGGAATTATGGGAAAGTTAGGTATGGAGGAAGATGTTCCTATTGAACATCCTTTAGTTACCAAATCGATAGAGAGTGCTCAGAAAAAAGTAGAGGGAAGAAATTTTGAGATAAGAAAACAGCTTTTAGATTTTGATAATGAAATGGAATATCAGAGGAAGGTAATCTATGAACAACGGAGAATGGTATTAGAGAGCAAAGATATTAAAGAACATGTTTTAGAAATGGTAAAAGACACTATCGAGGGTATCTTGAAGAATTATACTAATAAAGAAATTTATCCTGAAGAGTGGGATTGGTCAGGGCTTAAAGATCATATTAACCAAATCTTCTCTGTTCCATTGGTTATTTCCAAGGAAGAAATTCCTGAGTTATCTATCCTAAAATTACAGGATATTTCAGTAGAAAAAGCTTTTGAAATATATGAATTACGGGAAAAAGAATTTACCCCGCCTTTGATGAGACAGATTGAAACGATGATTGTTCTTCGGGTGGTAGATCGGGAATGGAAAGACAATCTACGACGTTTAGATGAATTAAAACAGGGTATAGGTTTAAGAGCTTACGGACAGAAAGACCCTTTGATGGAATATCATTTTGAAGCCCATAATATGTTTCAAGAAATGATCAACGGTATAAAAGAAGAAGTAGTAAAGTTTATTTATAAAGTCAGGCTTAAAGAAGAAGAGTCTCAAGGGGTTCGCCAGGTAAGAAGAGAAACACCTGCTCCTATAATTAGCAGTCAAACAAAAAAATCACCTTTTATTAAAAGGAAAGAATTAGGAGAGAAAGAAGGGCAAAAGAAGAAAAAGATAGGGAGAAATGACCCTTGCCCTTGTGGTAGTGGATTAAAGTATAAATATTGCTGCGGAAAAAATATATAATCTAATTTTATTTTAGGTAAAAGTGAGAAAATTTTACAGAATTAAAAAACTAAAATTAAGAGAAGTAGGAAATAGAAAGGAAGACGGATAAAATGATAGAGGAATTACAAAATAAGCTGGAGCAACTTCAGAAAAAAATTGACGAAATAGGGACATATCTTTGACTTATCTACAAAAGAAGAAGAAGTAAAAAAAATAGAAAAAGAGATGTCCCAAGAGTCTTTCTGGTCTGACCAGGAAAATGCTCAGAAAATTGCCAAAAGAGTTAAGAAATTAAAAGACACTATAGGCAAATTTAACGAGTTAAGAGATAACTTAGAAGAATTAGTAATACTCTTAGAGCTTAATCTGGAAGAAGACAGGAAAGAAATCTGGGAAGAGATAGAACAAAAAGCAGAGCTTTTAGAAAAGGATATTGAAAAAAAAGAATTAATTGTTTTATTTGATGGTATGTATGATGCCAATAATGCCATAGTTACTATTCGGCCGGGTGCTGGTGGAACGGAATCTCAGGATTGGGCCGAAATGTTACTGAGGATGTATCTGAGATGGGCTGAGAAAAATAAATATATTGCCAAGATAATAGAGATCTCGCCTGGCGAAGTAGCCGGGATAAAGAATGTTACTTTTACTGTCAGCGGAATCCATGCTTTTGGTTATTTAAAAGCAGAAAAAGGAATACATCGTTTGGTTAGAATTTCTCCCTTTGATGCTAATAGGAGGAGGCACACTTCTTTTGCCTCGGTAGAAGTTATCCCTGAAGTTGATCAAGAAGTAGAGATTGAGATTAAGGAATCAGATTTAAGAATAGATACTTATCGAGCCACAGGAGCAGGGGGTCAACATGTGAACACCACTGATTCTGCAGTAAGAATAACTCATTTACCTACCAATATTGTAGTACAATGTCAAAATGAAAGATCCCAATACAGTAACAAAATGACTGCAATGAAAATTTTACGGGCAAGATTGTTTGAACATTATCAACAAGAAAAGGAAAAAGATTTAAAAGAAATTAGAGGAAAAAAGAAAGATATTGCCTGGGGAAGCCAGATACGTTCTTACGTATTTCACCCTTATCAGATGGTGAAAGACCATCGAACAGAAGCAGAAAGTGGAAACTTACAAGCAATTATGGATGGCGAAATAAATTTATTTATTGAAGCTTACTTAAAGAGTAAGAAAAAAGAATAAGATACATAGAAGCAAGTAGTTAGAATCCAGAATCTTATGAACGGGTAGCGCGTAGAGTATAGTGTTAGTTGGGTAATTGATTCGTTATCTGCCTAATTCATAAACTATAATTCAACCAATAAACTAATTAATCGAGCAGATAATTAATTATCTAGATAGATTTATATAGACTAAAAACTATTCATTCCTCGGTGTTAGTTTTCGCTGAATACTATACACTCCTATTTTAACTTGCAATTAGCAATTTGTTACTTAATACTGTTTTAAATATTTTTTAGTAAGAATCATATTAAAATAAACCAAGCGGAGGGTATCAATGTTAATCGATAAAAAAGTCAGTAATTTTTTAGACGAGTTAGCTTCTAGTTCACCAACTCCCGGCGGAGGAAGTGTGGCTGCATTGGCTGGTGCACTGGGGGCAGCTTTAATTTCAATGGTTGGCAATTTAACTGTAGGCAAGAAAAAATATGAAGACGTAGAAAAAGATATTAAGAAAATTATAAGCTCTTCGGAAAAATTACGCTATGAATTAAGTCAATTGACTGAAGAGGATGTTAAGGCTTTTAATAATTTTATGGCTACTTATAAAATGCCCAAGGAAACCGAAGATGAAAAAAAGATAAGGGCAGAGAAGATACAAGAAGCGCTAATTAAGGCAGCGAGAGTTCCTCTTAAAACAGCTTATAAATGTTTAGATATAATGATTCTTTCCCAGGAGATCGCAGAAAAGGGTAATATTAACGTAATAAGCGATGCTGGAGTCGCAGTCCTAATGTCAGAAGCAGCCCTGGAGAGTGCCATATTAAATGTGAAGATAAATTTGAAAATGATTAAAGATGAGAAAATAAGAAAAGAACTTTCCTCTTCTATAAAAGAAATACTATTAAAAGAAAAGGGGCAGAAAGAGAAAGTATTAAAAACAATAGAGGAAAAAATATGATAGGCAGGAATCGATTTAAAAGTATGGTATAAATTATACATTAAAAAATAAATACAAATTAATTAAATCTTATCATAACACGATAATTATTTTTTAAAAATCTATTGACTTTTTTAGAGTATATGTTATTCTTTAAAAAGATTAATCAATCAGTCCATTAGTCCAATGTTAGAATAAAGATTTATCATTTTAAAGAGGAAGTCTTTTATGAAAATTGAGATTGATAAGAAAAGCGGAATTCCTTTATATCTTCAAATAAAACACCAAATTAAAAAGTTGTTAGAAAGCGGCGATTTAAAAGAAGGAGAGCAACTACCTACCGAAAGAGATTTATCAGAAAAATTGCAAGTTAGTAGAAATACAGTAAGTATGGCCTACAAAGAATTAGTATTGGAGAATACGATACTATCTATCCCGGGGAGGGGAACTTTCCCTAATCCGAAAACCTCTAAGTTTACCAAATCCAAAACGAATAATAATCTATCAAAAATAGAAGAGATTATTGATGTTAGCATTAACGAAGCCCTGGAGTTAAATTTTGAGTTAGGCGAGTTCAAAAAATTAGTAAATAGGAAAATAAAAGAAAAAGAAAAATTATTAAAAAACATTAACATAGCTTTTATTGAATGTAATCAGGAGCAATTGTATTTTTTTACTAAAGGGATAGAATTAGGAACCGGTATTTCCATAATTCCTATATTGATAGATGAGATTTATAAAGAACCAGATACTTTTAGAGAAAGAATTAAATCTATAGATTTAGTAGTTACTACCTTTTTTCATTATGGCGAAGTTAAAAAATTTCTTGTCGATCAAAAACAGAGGGTTCTCGCCATCGCCTTAGATCCCCTAATGGAGACTATGGTGAACGTTGCTCATTTATCTTCCAAAGATAAAAATATTGGCCTGGTTTGTATTACTGATAAGTTTGCCCAAAGAGTTTTTCAATCTATAAAACAGGCAGGAGTAAAATTCTTAAGTTTTAAATTTACTACTTCTCATGATAAAAACGAAGTAAAAAAATTTTTAGCCAACAAAGATATTGTGATAACCTCTCCTGGGAGAAAGAATGAAGTGAAAAAAATAATTTCCCTCCAAATTCCCCTCATCGAGTTTATTTATGTTCCTGATAAAGGTTCTATGAGTATGTTAAAATTAGCCATTTTAGATATTAAAAGAGAAGGAGGCATATCAGAGAAGATATGAAGCAAAAAAAAATATTTGAAGTTTATCAAAATAATTCAGTAAAGATATCAGTTCGTAGAGAGTGGTGTAAATCATGTGGTATCTGTATTGAATTTTGTCCCAAGGATGTATTAATCCCTGATGATCAAGGGAAACCTATTCCTGAAAATATTGATGCTTGTATAAAATGCGGTCTTTGTGAATTGAGATGTCCGGATTTTGCTATTACAGTAGAAGGAGTGGAAGAGAAAAATGAATAATCAAAAAAAGAAAAATAATATAAAATTGTTACAGGGAAACGAAGCCTGTGTTGAAGGAGCGCTGTTGTCTGGAGTTAAGTTTTTTGCCGGTTACCCCATAACTCCCTCTTCGGAGATAGCTGAGGGAATGGCTAAAAAATTACCTAAAATTGGCGGAAAATTTATACAAATGGAGGATGAAATTGCCAGTATGGCTGCGGTAATTGGTGCTTCTATAGCTGGATTAAAATCTCTGACTGCTACTTCAGGTCCTGGAATGTGCTTGAAACAAGAAAATTTGGGTTTTGCCATTATTAACGAAATACCCTGTGTAGTAGTTAATGCTCAAAGAGGAGGACCGAGCACCGGGTTACCTACTAAGCCATCTCAGGGTGATATGATGCAAGCAAGATGGGGAACTCATGGGGATCATCCTATTATAGCCCTCGCACCTTCCACCGTTAATGAAATACTTACCTTAACTATTAAAGCATTTAATTTTAGTGAAAAATATAGAACACCAGTAATTTTACTCCTGGATGAAGTAATCGCCCATATGCGGGAAAAGGTAGAAATTCCTGCTCCGGAAAATATTGAAGTGATAAACCGAAAAAAACCTACCGTTCCCCCTGAAGAATACTTACCTTTTAAACCTGATGAAGACGGAGTTCCTCCTATGGCCAACTTTGGAGAAGGATACCGTTATCATATAACTGGTTTGGTTCATAATTATAAAGGTTTACCTACTTCTAACTCCCAGGAGATAGATACTTTTATAAGGCGTTTACATGATAAGATTCAGAAGAATATTAAAGATATAATAATTAACGAAAAATATTTTTTAGATGATGCTAAAATTGCTTTAATTGCTTATGGTTCAGTAGCAAGAGCTGCTGAGAGAACGGTAAAATTAGCTCGAGAAGAAGGATTGAAAGTAGGTTTATTGAAATTATTAACTATTTGGCCTTTCTGTTTTGAAGAAGTAAACAGGCTGGCTCAGCAGGTAGACCTAATTATAGTTCCGGAAATGAATTTAGGTCAAATGGTTTTAGAAGTAGAAAGAGCATCCCGGGGAAAATGCCGGGTTGTGCCTTATGGCCGGGTAGATGGTGAATTAATTAATCCTATAGAGATATTAGGGAAGATTCGGGAGGAGATAGAGAAATGAAGACTATAATCGATAATTATATTAGAGAAGAGATGTTTCCCAATATGTGGTGCCCAGGCTGTGGTAATGGTATTGTTTTAGGAGCTATTATTAGAGCTATAGACGAACTAAAATGGGATAAAAATGAAATTGTAGCAGTTTCTGGTATCGGATGCTCCAGCCGAATTACCGGATATGTAGATTTTTGTACCATGAATACTACCCACGGGAGAGCTTTGCCTTTTGCTACCGGCATAAAAATGGCTAAACCTGATTTAAAAGTAATAGTAGTTATGGGAGATGGAGATTGTTCAGCTATCGGAGGAAACCATTTTATCCATGCTGCGCGGCGTAATATCGACTTAACTGCTATAATTATTAATAATATGATATATGGAATGACCGGAGGTCAATATTCGCCCCTTACTCCTACCGGCAAATTTGGTTCTACTGCACCTTATGGAAATATTGATCAAGCTTTTGATTTAGCCGAACTGGCTGCTGCAGCAGGTGCAAGCTATGTGGCTCGAGGAACGGTTTATAATGCTCGACAATCGTCTTCTTTTATAAAAAAGGCTTTAGAAAAAAAAGGATTCTCAGTAGTAGAAATAATATCTGATTGCCCCGTATCTTATGGTAAAATGAATAAAATGAAATCGCCGGTTGATATGTTAAAATGGATAAAAGATATAAGTGTTTCCAAAAATGTATGGGAAAGGCTTTCCTCTGATGAAAAGAAGGAAAAATTTGCTATAGGTGAGTTTCTAAATATAGATAGACCAGGCTATACTGAACGATATGAAGAGATTATCAAAAAGGCTCAAGAGATGGGAGGCAATAAATGATGAAAGAAAGACTTGAAATATGTTTAAGCGGTTCCGGAGGACAGGGGTTAATTTTAGCCGGTATAATTTTAGCCGAAGCAGCTGGCATATATGACGGAAAAGAAGCAGTTCAAAGTCAGTCTTACGGGCCGGAAGCCCGAGGAGGAGCCAGTAGGTCAGAAGTGGTTATAAGTAATAATACGATAGATTATCCTAAAGTAATAAAATCGGATATTCTTTTAGCTCTAACTCAGACTGCTTGTGACAAATATGTTAAAAATTTGAATAAAGACGGTATACTGGTTGCTGATTCTACATTGGTAACCGAGATTCCTGATATCTCAAATAAAATTTATTTATTTCCCATTACTGAAACAGCTCAAAAAAAATTTGGAACAAAATTAGTTACCAATATTATTTCATTAGGCATAATTGTAGGGTTAACTAAAGTGGTTTCCCAAGAAGCTATTCAAAAGGCAGTGTGTTCCAGGGTTCCAGTTAAAGCAAAGGAACTAAACGAAAAAGCATTACTCCTGGGATTTGATATTGCTAAAGATTTAAAAACAAAAAAACAGGAAAGCAAGTAATAAGAAATAATAATTTGCGAAAAAGGAGATTAAGGATAAAATGAAAATATTAGTGGTAAATAGCGGCAGCTCATCCATAAAATATCAGTTATTTAATATGACTGATGAGTCAGTACTGGCTAAAGGGTTGGTGGAGAGGATTGGAATTTCTGATTCAATTATCAATCATTATCCTTCTAATGGGCAACCGGTTATAACCCATCGGGATATTCCTAACCATAGGGCAGGGATAAAATTGATGATGAATGCCTTACTTCATCAAGAATATGGAGTAATTAATGATGTATCAGAAATATCAGCGGTAGGCCATAGGGTAGTTCATGCCGGGGAGAAATTTTCCGGCTCAGTTTTACTTACCGAAGAAGTTATGGATGCCTTAAAAGAATGTATCGAGCTTGCCCCTTTACATAACCCGCCTAATATTTTAGGGATAGAAGTCTGTAAAGAGCTAATGCCCGGAGTACCCCAGGTGGGAGTATTTGATACTGCTTTTCATCAGACTATTCCGGAATGTGCTTATCTCTATGGTATCCCTTATAAATTTTATAAGAAGTATAAAATAAGAAGATATGGATTCCATGGAACCTCACATAAATACGTGGCTCAAAGAGCAGCAGATATTTTAAAAAAACCTATAGAAGAACTTAAAATAATTACCTGCCATCTGGGGAATGGCTCAAGCATTACTGCTGTAAAAAACGGAGTTTCTATAGATACCAGTTTGGGCTTTGGGACAGTTGCCGGTATAATTATGGGGACTCGTTGCGGAGATGTTGATCCGGCAGTTATTCCTTTTTTAATGGATAAAGAAAATCTAACTGTAAAAGATATTAATAAGATTCTCTATAAAGAAAGCGGATTTTTAGGCCTATCGGAAGGGATTTCAAGTGATAAACGAGATTTAAGAGAAAAAGCAAATCAGGGTGATGAAAGAGCTATAAGAACTATTTCTGTTTTTACTTATGGTATAAAAAAATATATCGGAGCTTACGCAGCAGCCATGGGAGGGCTTGATGTAATTGTTTTTACAGCGGGGATTGGAGAAAATTCTCAAGAAACCAGAGCCGAGGCCTGTGAAGGA
>Ga0208771_1001540_pt1 | contig 12093 bp, 9 predicted proteins | sample AntAceMetag02UKX_FD_184775 | JGI IMG/M metagenome (GOLD analysis project Ga0208771, IMG submission 184775) | Saline lake microbial communities from Ace Lake, Antarctica - Antarctic Ace Lake Metagenome 02UKX (SPAdes) (version 2) | ecosystem: Environmental > Aquatic > Non-marine Saline and Alkaline...
TAAAAAAAATAATAGATGAGAAGATTAAAAAGATTAGAAAAACTGTTAAATAATTTAAATAATTGAGTAAGAAAATATATGTCTCAATCAGAAGTGTTTCGGTAAGATTATTAAATGACTAAATGCGTTAATTCCGATTTATTTTTATATAAATAGCCATTATAATTATTTTGGATTAGTTCTGAATTGCCACCGAGATTATGAGCAATCACTATTTTTCCCAAAGCCAAGGCCTGTAAAATACCAATACTACAGTTCTCATACCAAATACTAGGAACAATAACAAATTTAGCTTTTTGAATTAAATCAAACATTTTATCTTTTTCTTGAGGGCCGAAATATCCTAAAAATTTTATCTTGTCCGCAACGCCTAATTCAGAACTTATGGCTTGTAAATTTTTCCTTTCTGGGCCATCGCCGACAATATAAAAAGACAAATCTTTATCTAATTTAGGTATTAATTTAATTATTTTATCTACACCCTTGGTTTGATGTAAGCGTCCAGCATAAAGGAAATAATTTTCTTTTTCCTGATCCTCTTTTTTTGTTTCAGGAATTTGGACGAAATTATGTATGACCTCTATGTTTTTATTTGGAAACTTAAATTCAATAAATTTATTTTTAATAAAATAGCTAGGGGCAATAAATTTATCTACTAGTTTAGAATAAGGAAAGAAAGTTTTTTGAAAATAAGCTTCCAAACTAGTTAGTAAACTTTTACTAGCAGAATTTTGGATGCATTTATTTTTCCAGCATTGCCAGTAAGACCCATCTTTGCATTTTTCACAAATTTGACCTTGATTAAATAAGTTATAATTTGGACAGATTAATTTATAATCGTGCAAAGTCATTATGACGGGAATTTTATGTTTTTTCAAAATTTTTAAAATTACTGGGGTTAAATGATGATAAATATTATGTATATGTGCTAGGTCAATATTTTTTTCTTTTTTTAGGAGTTGCTTTAATTTTCGCACTGCTTCGTAATTATAAAAAAACTGGATTATTTTTTTTAGGCCAAATTTTCCTTGTTGTGAATAATCATTATATTTGGGCCAATAAGCGCTGTATTTACGACTGTATTGATTATCTATGTTTTTATTGCTCTCAGTGCTAAAAACTACAATCTGATGTTTATTTTGGGCTAATAGATTAATTAAATCCAAAAAATGCCGGTCTGCCCCGCCCTGAGGATGAAAAAATTTGTTGATTTGTAGTATTTTCATTTTACTCGATTATTAAATCATTAAAGCACAAATACTAAAAAAGTAAAGCCAGGGGACTTTACTTTTATTTATTTATAGATTAAATTTTAAACATGCTTATTAAAACAACTCAAATAAACAAAAAACAAATTTTTATCGCTGGAGAATTAATTTTTTTTATTACTACCCTAGTTTTTATAATTAAAGGAAATTTAGAGTTACTCCCTGCTTTAGGGGTTTTGATTTTAGTTTTACTAATTCCCTTTTTATTTATTTATCCGTTTTATTCTTTATTGGGTTTAATTTTAATCCGCAATGTTACAGATTTATATACAGAAAATATTTTTATTAATATCTTGGATGTTATTTATATTAATTTTTCATCTTTATTGGCGGGAATAATAATTATTTGGGGTTTTTACATTATTATAAAAGAAAAGATTAATTTGCGGAAAACGCCACTGCTTTTAGCTTGGGCTTTATTTATTGGTTTTTCTATTTTGAGTTTAATATATTCTGTAGATAAATTAGAGTCCTTGAAAATAATTATTAGATTAATTAATTTTTGTCTTTTGTATATAGTCGCTTATTATTATTTTACCAAATATAAAAATAAAAAGGGTTTATATATTAAAACTTTATTAATAGTTTATTTAATCCCAGTTTTATATGGATTATGGCAGGCCCTCACCCAATCCAATTTTATTGGTTTTGAAGATTATAATCGTTTAAATAGCACTTATTTTCATCCCAATGCCTTTGCTTTTAATCTATTTTTTCTATTTGTAATTTTGTTTACTTTGATTTTAAAAACAAAAAACTTTCCTTTGAAAAAATATTTAAAGCTTTATTTAATACTTGTTTTTAGCTTAATTTTATTAACTTTGACTCGCAGTGTCTGGATTGGTTTAGGGATTTTTATTTTAGCTTTATTTTTAATTTATGGCCGTAGATATTTATTAAAGATTAGTATAATCTTTTTAGTTTTGTGTTTTGTATTTTTAGTTTTAAACAATTATACTTCTCTAAAATATTATAATTGGGATAATATTGCCATTATTCGCCGTATTCATACTTCTACCTATCTTTTGTCTTCTTGGGAATGGAGGGTTAAAATGTGGCAAGAAATGAGTGCCTATATTAGCCAGTCCCCAATCATTGGACATGGCATTAATACTTATCGTTATTTGCGGGAAAAACAAATTTATAATCCTTTAGAAAGCACTTATGCCCATAATGATTATTTAAAAATTTTAATTGAGTTAGGAATTATTGGTTTATTGTTATACTTGAATTTGATTTTTCAAGCCCTGAAAAAAATTTGGCAGAAATATAAAGATAATCAGCAAGCTAAATACTTAATATCTTTTTTAGGTATTTTAATTTTGTTTTTAATTGGTGGTGTGGATAATATCTTGCGTTCTACGGCCTTACAATGGATGCTATGGACTTATATGGCTTATTTATTGGTTTGAGTTAATTTATTGAGTATTTATTTTTTAAAAAAGTTCTTATAACACCTCCCCTCAATCCCCTCCTCAATTGAGGAGGGGAAGCAAAGGGGTGGTGCTAAAAAGTATAATAAAAGCTAACTAAATATTTTATATTCTTATTTTATAAAAGAAAAAAGAGCTCGTTGGATTACGAGCCCTTATTGTATTGGTTAATATTTTCAGCTACGCTGGTTTCCTAGAGAAACCACGTTGCCATTATCATTTTGGAAATAATAACAATATTGATCCCCATTAATGTAAAGAAATTTGGAACCCCCGCCAGATTTAGTTAATTCCCAAAGCAGTTCTTTTTTTCCGCCTTTTTTACCTACGAAAATACAAAATTTTGTATATTCATAGTTAGGGATATGAAAAGTCAATAAATTTCCATTAAGAGTGCCTTCTATTTTTTCATAATGATCTTCGAGAAGGTAGATGTAGAATTGACCTTTTTTCTCTGCCTCATCTAGCGTGAAGGTTTCGCCGGTCTTGAGATTTATAAAACAATCTCCATCAGCAAGTTCAAAATTAATGGTAGTTCGATTTCGACCAGGTAATATTTCAACTTTATCCTCTTCAACGAAGGGGCTTATAATTCTGGTTTCAACTTGAGTTGTGGTTATAAGGAGTATAATTTTTTCTGTCAACTTTGTAATTTTCTCATCCCGGGCATTTATTCCGCCCCAAAGTCCTTGATTCTTTGCCTCCAAATCTTTAATTTTAGCTCGAAGTCCAGCACAGGGATCATCCGGAAGATTATCTAGTTGTGATTGCAGATTCTTCAGTTGAGTTTGAAGAGTCAGGAGAGAATCTTTAGAGACGGAATTTTCCAATTCGGCTTGAAGGTCTTTTTTGTCGCCCCTCAAGTCACTTATCTGAGAAGTTAACTTTTCAATTTCAACTTGCTTATTTGCAAGCTGGGCTTTGTGTATCCAATTGGGGACACTGAAAAATACTGCATAGAGGAGAAAAATGATAATACCAATAATAAGTAGAACTGAGAACATTGAATTTTTTTTTGTTCTATCGGTAGGCATGGTGCTACCTCCTTGTTATTTATTTTTTTTGTGAGTAAACTTCTATAATAACGGAATATCCACTTTTGATACTCCATTTATCCTTTTCGTCAACAAATAAAAACTTAAGTTTTCCGTTGACGAATCTTAGAAAGTGATCAAATTTTAATCCAAGCCCAATAGCAATGCGACGCCAGTAGTACCCCCCCTTTTTGTAGTGAATATTTTCAAAACAAACTAAGGGGTCTATGTCTTGGTCAAAGTCAAGTCCAAGATCAGCTTGAAGAAAAAGTGTTTTTTCGTTATCTTTGGTCCGACTTAGCTCGACAAATGTCCAAGCATAAATCTGACCAAAATAGTATTCCGGGTTGAAAAAAATCTTTGCCTCTTTAGACAAGACCCTAATGCCCAGTTTCCATTTTGTTTTTGATTTCCAAGCATAGAATTCTAAGCCTGCAGCAATTCCAAAGTCAAAATTATTTTTTTCATTTTCAATTTTATCTTGAATCGCTAATTTAATATAAGGGTAGTATTCCTTAAATCGTTTTTTAATTCCAGCATAGAAATCCCATTCTTTGAAATCGTTTCTTTCATTGAAATTAAAATCAAGACCAAAAACAAATTTTGTGTTTGGCTTTTTTGCCTCAAGCTCAAGCGAGAAGTTAGTATAAATTTCATTTTCAAGCTCTACCTCGGTGCTAGAAAAATTTCTGAATTGAGCCCAATAATCGAATTGATTAGGGGAAGCAATAAGAGAATAGGAAAGCAAGAAAACAAGAAAGCATAAAGACAATAATTTTTTCATGAGTACCTCCACTACTCTAGTTTGACGATTTTTTTAATTTGAGTTCCAACTTGAATAAGATAGACACCAGGTGGCTGACCAACAAAATTTAATAATAAGTCTTCAATTTCAAGATCAACTGGCTGACCACGGACATTATAAATTTGTGGTTCAAAATTCATGAGGTTTTCTGGACGAGCTAAATAAATAGAGGTTCTAAATGGATTAGGATAAAGAATTACATTTTCAATTTCTTGTGGATTAGGAGGTATTGTATCTACATGAATCGTTTCAATAAGAGCAACGCTATCAATCCAAATTTTGGCATAACGATCGTTATGACCAAAATTAAAACTCAACCTAGGAATATCACTTGTATCGGTCACAGAAAAAGAAATTGAATGGTAGGTCCAGTCTGTTGTTACAGCAAGAGTGTCCCAGGCACCCATCCAGGGCCAAGGATTATTATTACCACAAAGGTTTACAATTATGCCCTCTGGGTAATCTTCTGCTCCTCGACACCACAAGGATATATTATAGTTCCCATATAGTGTTAAGACTCCTTGACTTAAAACTTGAAAAGCCTGGAGTCTCCACTCCTGCATTCCACCGGTATAAATTTCTGAATACAGAGAGTAAGAACCCTGAAATGCAACGGTGTCAGCATAGATTATTCCGGTTTCTTCCTGGGTTTGCCAGTAAGGATCCAAAGATCCAGTTTCAAACCCTGGATTCTCCAGGAGATTTTCTTGTCCGAAAAGCAATTTTGGCACCATTATTGCCAAGATTACAGCAATTGCGACAATTACAACTGTTTTCAAGGGGAAGGATTTTTTTTCTGTGTTGATATCATTTTTTTTCATGATACCTCCTTATTTTTTAATTTTTTTAATGTACGATTTATAGCTTTAAGCCATAAGCCATAAGCTATAAGTAAAATACTTATGACTTAGGGCCTAGAGCTTAATACTAAGTTATTCTTTAGGATTTAAATAATGGTCATTGCCAACAATTTTGCGAATTTCTTCGGCTTGCTGTATTTCTTCATCTGGAATAATTTCTTTATTATCTTCTTCAAAAAAACTCTCTTGCTGGGCTGGGTAATTTTCAGAGTCATTATTATTTTCCGGAACGTTTAAATAATCAAAAACCTTGGGATATTTAGGAGATTTTTGTTTTTTCTTAGATGGGCTTGGATTTTTCTTTTTTAAAGATTTGGGTTTTTTAAAATACTTATGCCAATTTGGTAATTTATAGGGAAATAAATTGATTAAAGTTATGCTGAAAAATAAACCCAGGACTATACTTAAAACAATGTTTAAAAACCAATTAGGTCGCGTTGGATTCAAAGACGTTAAGGGGGCATCTATAACTTTCAAAATCACTCCTTGCCCTCCGCCATGATAATTTTGATGATTTGCCAATAAAGTATCAATAAGATTATTTAATAATTTTTCAGACAGAAAAGCGGATTCACTATAAGTTGTAATTTTTAAAATGGCTGAATTAGGGATTATTTTGACATCAATAGTTTTTAGCCATTCTTTTCTTTTTTTTCTTTCGCTTTGGGCCAGCCCCAAGTCTAAGTCCGGATAATCGGTTAATAGTTTATTACGAAAAGAAGAGCTCAAAATCCCCTTTTTTAAATTATTAGCTATTGATTCTGAGGATTTAGAAGCCAAGTAAGCGTCCATTTGTTCTTGCTGGTCTTGAATAATTAAAATTTGAGCATTAGAAGAATATTCTTTTTTTTGCAAAGCAGTTAGAAATATTGAAATTATAAAAAACAAACAGAGAATTAATAAAATTGTCAATTTATTTTCTCTCAAGCTTTTTAAAAAATAAGTAAGATTAGTTTTTTTATCTTCCATAAATGTTTTATTCCCAATTAAAATTTAACAAAAAATCTTTTCTTAAGTCAAGTCGAGCACTGAATCCAGCCAGATTATTCTGAATTACATCCTCAAGATTAACCTGATAATTATTAAGATTTTCTTTAAAATTTATATTAATTAAATAATTGATTTTTTCTATGCCAGCTTGTTTTTGCAGATAAATACTATAATCTTTTTCTGAAATTTGTTTTTGGATATTGGCTGGTAATTTATATTCAAAAATTAATGATTTTTCTTGTCCTGGTTCAATAGCTATAAAAGTTCCAAAAATAGTTTTATTGTATTTATTATAAGTATCTATTTGGCCTTCTTGAGCACTACGGTCATTATCCATGGCTCCGGTAACTTTTATCAATTCTGAGCCCAGAGGCACTATTAATCTAGTATAGGTTCTATAACGAGTGGAATTCCAGGAAAAACTTCCTTGATGCTGATAATGAAGTTCTACTATGGCTCTTAAGCTATTATCTTCCATTTCTTCTAAATTATAATGGAAATTTCTCTTGATAAATTGGTCGCTTTTATAACTAGCCAAATTACTGTCAACTACCATTAAATAATCTTGGTCAGATTGAATGACTTCCCCGCTCCAATCAGCTTGGGAAATCTTTTTTTGGATATTTTCATTTTTACTATATAAAATAATATCTCTTGTTTCTAAATTTTCATTAATTAATTCTGCTAATTTTTTGTATTCAACGGCACCTAAATCAGAAAAGCTATCTATGATTACATTTGCCAAAGAATTAATAATATTTTTTCTTTCCCAATGCGTGGCATCGCGTTCTTGATAATAAAGTTCTACGGCTTTTTGTAAATCATTGGTGAAATTGTCGCTTTCAAAAATGACCCCTTCTACCTTCTGAGCGCCAATAATGTCAAATATTTTATTAACAGCATTGGGTGTCATTCCGATTACGCCATTTATTTCTTTTTTGTCATTGCTTTCAATTTTATATAAATTTAAACAATCTATGGCACTAAATGAAAAATCAGGGTCCCAATTACAATCTCTCATATACCATTCTTCAACTTTGAGATATTTTTTCAAAGGCGCAGGAATCTCATTATTTAATTTACCGATTACTTGGCTGTCTAAATGATAGATATCATCTATAAAGAATTCTTTGACTTGGCCATTTTCTACTTCTAATATTCCGTAAGTCCCTATAAATCCACCAGCGGGTCTTAACTCGTTGTTATTTTGAAATAATAGCAAATAGCGGCGGGAACCATTATAGCCAGCTATATCAAATAAATATTCGTTTAGGGGCTGGGCTAATTTTAAAATTTGGGACAAAGAATTGATATTATTTAAAAATATACTATCTTTTTCTTTAAAAAATATATTGGATAATAGTTTTAAATTTCCAACTAAATTAGTAAAATTATTTTCTAAAGAAATTAAATCTCCGGGGTTTTGTCCGAAATAAGCTATGAGGGTATTTTTATCTACATTTTCATATTGACCCAAAGAATCTATAATTTTGATGGCATCAGTACAGACAGTTTGGACATTTTTTAAAGTATTTTCAGTTTGAATAAATTTTTTTTTCAAAGGAGGAATAATTTTTAAAAATTTTACAAATTTTATATTATCTTGAATAACAGCAACGCTATCCTGAGCTTGTTTAATATAAATATTAGCGGAATCGTAATCATTAAGATTAATCTCCTCCTGAATGCCGGATATAATATGTGAAATTCTTTGACTGGCCGCATAGATATTTCTAATTGGTCCCATCACAAGCCAGCCTATATAAATTAGGAGGATAAAGAGCAATATTAAAAAAGTTTTTTTTATTCCTGATGACATAATTATCCGCTGATTCACTAAACGCTTTTTAAGAAAAGGCGTTTATTTCTGTATTTTAATTAAATTAAATAAGTAACTTCAGATTATATAAAACAAACAGGCAAATGTCAAGTATTTTTTGCCTGTATATAGAAAATTGAGTTTTTAATTACTCCACGGTTACGCTTTTAGCTAAATTGCGGGGTTGATCCACGCTACAGCCTTTGAGCACGGCTATGTGATAAGCTAATAATTGTAAAGGTATGGTATTTAAAATAGGAGTCAAAAGCCAAAATGTTTGAGGCACATAAATTACATAATCAGAAATTTTTTGAATATAATCATCCCCTGCACTAGCAATGCTGATAATAATTCCTTTACGAGCTCGCACTTCCTCAATATTAGAACAAATTTTAGAATAAACATCATCGTTTTTTGGAGCTAAAAAAACCACAGGCATATTTTTATCAATTAGAGCAATCGGTCCGTGCTTCATTTCGGCGGCCGGATAACCTTCGGCGTGGATATAAGAGATTTCTTTCAGCTTTAAAGCCCCCTCTAAAGCTACGGGATAATTAATACCTCTTCCTAAAAATAAAAAGTTTGATTTTTGATAAAATTTTTCAGCTAATTTTTTGATTATATCTTCTTGGGCTAAAATTTCGTCTATTTTTTCTGGAATATGCAAAATAGATTTAATAAATTGTTTTAACCATTCTTGATCAAATTTTTTCTTTAAATAACCATTTTTTTGACCCAAACGAAACGCAATCATCAATAAAGCTATAATTTGGGTAGTAAATGCCTTGGTAGATGCTACGCCTATTTCTGGACCAGCATGTGTATAAACTCCAGCCCCACAGCGACGAGCAATTGTAGAGCCAACTATATTACAGATACTAAAAACGGGTATACTTTTGGCCTGCATTTTTTGAACAGCCAAATCTGTATCTTTGGTTTCTCCAGATTGACTAATTACTAACATTACAGATTTTTCTGGAAATTGCGGGTCAAGAGCGCTAACCAATTCTGAAGCATAACAGACCTCAGCCGGTTTACCCGCTAAGGTTTCAAAAAATATTTCTCCTATTAGACAGGCGTGCCACGAGGTTCCGCAAGCAGATAAAATAATATTTTTAGCGCTTAGAAGTTCATTAAATCTTTTTTCTATACCCCCCAATTTTATTTGGTCTTCTAAAACGCGGCCAGTCATAGTATCTCTAATGCTTTGGGCTTGTTCATGAATTTCTTTTTGCATGTAGTGCTTATAGCCACCTTTTTCTATTTTTTCTAAAGACCAATCAATATTATTTATTTTAGAATTAATTGGTTTGTTGTCGAAATTAATAATTTGATAAGATTCTGGCTTCAAAATAGCTATTTGACCGTCTTCCAAATAAATAACCCTTTTAGTATGTTCCAAAATAGCGGCCCCGTCAGAAGCGACAAAATTTTCTTTTTTACCTAGGCCTAAAAGCAGGGGGCTGCCATTGCGAACAACAATTAGTTCTTTTGGATTTTGACTAGAAATTACTAAAATTCCATAAGCACCTTGAATTTTTTTTACTGCTTTTCTGGTCTTTTCAATTAAATTTTTTCCATCCATTTCTTCTATTAAATGAGCTATAACTTCCGAATCAGTTTCTGATTTAAATTTATGCCCCTGAGCTATTAACCAAGTTTTTAAAGTACGATAATTTTCAATAATACCATTATGTACAATAGCAATTTGACCAGTACAATCTGTATGGGGATGAGCATTGATTTCTGAGGGCTGGCCATGTGTAGCCCATCTAGTATGGGCAATCCCGCTTTGAGCAGAAGATTTTTCATTTTTTAAGGCCTCATTAAGATTTTTAATTTTGCCTACTTTTTTAATAATTTTTATGTTTTTTAAATTAGGTAAAGCTAAACCAGCCGAGTCATAGCCTCGGTATTCCAACCGCTTTAAACCTTTAATGAGTATTGGGATGGCTTTTGTATGGCCAGTATAGCCAATGATTCCGCACATGGTTAGTTGTTAGCTAGTTAGCTTGATTAGCTTATTAGTTTACGGCTTATATCCTGTAAAAAATTATTTATTTTTTTCTGCGTATTTTTCTGCAATTACTATTTCCCGAAACAATTGTTTAGAATGTTCCAGAGCAATTTCTGCTGCAATATCATTAGGTAAATCTTTAGTCAAATCTTTGTGCCCTAATTTTTTAGCCTGATTAATAATTTCATCAGAAACAGTTTTACGTTCCTCAATCATCTTTTCTAAATTTTTAAATAAGCCATTCACTGGTTTTTTATCTATAATTTTAGAAAGCGACAGAAATCTCTTACAATAATACCATAAAGTCTCATTAGATAATCCTTCATAAGCAGAAGCTTTTTGTAATTCACTTTTGACATAAATATCCGGTGGTATATAAATAATTTTATTTTCTAATTTAAAAGGTTCTTTGATAGCCACATCAGAAGTAACAACTTTAAAATTTTCATCTTGAATAGCGCTTAAAATTTTTCTTAATAAAACCGATACTGACAAAATTATTAAAATATGATTCATGTCCATACCTCTTTGTTCTAATGTTCCATGAGCATTTACTTTAATTGGGTTCCAACCAACGTCTAAAACTGATCTATATTTTGGAAAATTAATTTTTTTGATTCCAGCTTCTTCTAAAAGTTTAAACCATTCTTTATGTTTTTGATCTATGAGAGTAATAATATTAGTCCCCGTATGTTTATAAGAAGGCAATCCACCAAATTGAGGATAATTATAATATAAAGCATTGGGATATTCTAATTCTTGACTCCCTCTATAAATAATCATGCGAGAATCTTTTCCTAAATATTTTCCTTGATAAAAGGGGGAAGATTGCATGAAAGTACTGATAGCTGGGTCAATAGCAATCAAAAAATTATAAGCATTAACTAAAGATTCTTTATTTTTAGAGTTAATTAATTTTTTTAACCTGAGTTTCTTTTTATCAAAAACACCCCAAGGAAGTTCGGAGTGTAAATGGAATCCACAAGCACTGCCTGCTTTAGAAAATCTTTTTTTGCCAATTAATATTTCTTTAGTTTTATAACGGGCATCAGTTCTAATTTTAGGAATAAATTTGCCTGGATAAGTTCCCAAAGGACATAATCTTAATCCTTCTTCATCGGCTATATAAATTAGAGTTTTTATATTCTTAATTAAAGATTGCATGGTATCAATACTAGATTCATAAGGATAAGAACCAACTTCAATTATTGACTTGCCAACTTCTTTTACTATTTCTGAACCCAAAATATGGGTTTTTTTATTCAATTTTTTTAAAATAAGGTCAGCTTTATTAACTATTTTACCTCTTTCGTCTAAAATAAAAAATTCGGCTTCTAAGCCAATGGTTAGTTTTTTTAAACTCTTTTTCTTATGATGTAAAGAATTGCTTATTTTTTTAGTAACTTGATTAACAGATTTAGTTACACTTTTTACTGACTTGCTAACTGAAGATGTAATATCTTTTGATTTTAAGCTGGTCATAAGATAAATATATTAGTAAAGAAACTATAGCTATCCTATAGTTTTTGCATCCTTTAGCTTAGCAAAATTATAAGAATTAGTCCATCCTAAAATCAATTATCTTTAAATTCTTGAGTATATTTTTCAGCCAAGACAATTTCTTCAAACAATCTCTTAGAATGTTCCAAAGCAATTTGGGCAGCAATCTCAGCTGGTAATTCTTTGTCTAATTTTTTGTAACCCAATTCTTTAGCCCGGTCTATAATTTGATCCGCAACTGTTTTACGTTCCTCAATCATCTTTTCTAAATTTTTAAATAAGCCATTCACTGGTTTTTTATCTATAATTTTAGAAAGCGACAGAAATCTCTTACAATAATACCATAAAGTCTCATTAGATAATCCTT
>Ga0208771_1001547_pt1 | contig 12058 bp, 9 predicted proteins | sample AntAceMetag02UKX_FD_184775 | JGI IMG/M metagenome (GOLD analysis project Ga0208771, IMG submission 184775) | Saline lake microbial communities from Ace Lake, Antarctica - Antarctic Ace Lake Metagenome 02UKX (SPAdes) (version 2) | ecosystem: Environmental > Aquatic > Non-marine Saline and Alkaline...
AGCATCGTCTTCATTCTCGATGCGTCAAACAGCATGAATAAGGAGCTTGATAACGGATCGCGGCTCGACGCCGCCAAGGCGGCGCTTGTTGATCTGTGGCAGACGCTTCCAAGCGAGACGGATGTCGGCTTATACCTGTTTGGACATCGGGTCGGGAAGGGAGATAGGGATGCAAGTTGTCAGGATATCGAGCCTCTTTTCCCGATTCGCCCGTTCGATGATTCCCTGCGTGCTGACATGATAGCTGCTGTTGGCGGTGTAGTGGCACAAGGATTAACACCACTAGCAGATGTGCTCGTCCAGGCTTCGACCGCCCTAGCGTCTGCACCCGGTGATCACACGATCATCCTTGTGAGTGATGGAGAAGAGACGTGTGGGGGAGACCCTCTCGTCGTTGCGCAGATGCTTGCTGCGATGGATCCCCCAACAGTGTTGCACATCATCGGCCTCGATGTGGATCTGGCAGTGCGGGAATCATTGACCGGAATGGCGCAGGCCACAGGTGGTAGTTACTACCAAGTCAGTCAAGCACAGGATCTCTTGGCCGCACTCACCGCGGCGACCGCGGTTGGGCCGGTACAGAGTGTGATCCCAGCTGAGTACGCCGCAATGGGAATCACAAACGTCATCTACGGAAGCGAGGGAAGCGACAGGTTGTACGGAACTGCCGGCAACGATCTCATCTTCGGTCTTGGTGGCGATGATTTCATCATCGGTCTCGATGGTAACGACATCCTCATTGGAGGAGACGGCAATGACATCATCGAGGGGATGAACGGGTGTGACATCATCAGCGGTGGAACCGGCGATGACGTAATCTTTGGCGGGAACGACGACGATCATCTGTGTGGAGATGCGGGGAATGATTCCATCGAGGGAGAAGCTGGAGATGACGTCCTCTCCGGTGGCCCCGGATGCGACAAACTCCTCGGTGGAGACGGGTTGAATCTCCTGTATACCGATGGCGCCGACGATACGCTGTGGCAGGGCAAGGTAATGCAGGGCGACTGCTGCGCGCCATGTGTGCCTCCTGTTCCATGTTCAGTGTGTCCAAGACCAGCGCCGCCGGTATCGCCAGCCCCTATCTGGTGCCCGTCAGCGATGAAGTCAGTCGATGAGTGCTCTTCCATTCAGTTGCATGGAACTGCTACTGACAGTGACGGCGACTGCGGCGTTTGCAGTGTGTTGTGGAGCGCTGATCTTGGATCGTTCGATGACCCAACTAGCCTTAATCCGGTGTATACGGCACCGATGGTCGATTCCTGTGCCGGACAGAATGTCTGCATTAGTCTTGTCGCGACCGACAACTGCGGTGCACAGGGCACGGATTCCTTCGTATTGCACATCAACAACGTAAATCGATCGCCGTGGGTCAATGCGGGCAACGATATCGTTGTTGATGAAGGGACGACGATCCAGCTCTGCTCAACCGCGTCCGATCCAGATGGCGGAACGCTCAAGTACCACTGGAGTGTCGCTTGCGGGAAAGGCGAGCTGAACGATCCCATGTTCCTCAATCCGGTGTACACGGCACCATTCACCGGCACGTGCGACGGCGAGGACATCGTCCTCACGCTGACCGTCATCGATGAGTGCGGAGCGAGCACGGAAGATAGCATGACAATTCACGTGCGCAACCTGAATGCAGCCCCGATCGTCGAACTTGGTCCAGGGTTCTCGATGAAGGAAGGAACAGCGTGCATCCTGCACGCAGTGGCCACCGACCCCGAGTGTGGCCCGTTGAGCTATTACTGGGCGTCCTCTGATGGCACCTTCGATGACTCCTTCTCCGCCATACCCTGCTTCACCGCCCCTCTTGTTGGTCCTTGTGAAGGGGAGAACGTCTCCGTCAGTCTAACGGTGACCGACGCATGCGGAGCGAGCGCTTGTGACTCGTACGTTATCCATGTCGACAACCTAAACACACCTCCAATCGTCAAGGCGGATCCATAAGGATTCGAGGTACAGAAGCGACGTTGGCTGATCTGCTCCATCTGGGAAACCCGATGGGGCAGATTATTCTTGCGTGGGCTCCGTGACATACATGAACTGCCAGCATCTCTCTGTGGATGATACGATGTCGGACGGATCGATCTTCTCGGTAGAGAGCCACTCGGGCATACTCAATCAGAAAATCGCAGAAGGGAACACGAATCTGCTGCTCCCTAGTCCCTGCGCAAGTGATGCATGCGGTATAAGTGATGACTATTACAGACTTTGGGTAGCATTCAATGTTATACTGAGGGAGAGATCTGGTGAGGTGCTTTTGAAGAGACAGTCAGATCGATTCCACCAAAAAGGAGATGGTGCTTTGTGAAAAAGGTAACGGTGCTTCTTGGGCTTGGACTGCTACTGGCCACAGTGGGTGGCTACGTTGTATTGGGGCAAAATCCCCCGCCTCTCGTTCAGCCATCGGCTTTCGCATGTTATCCGTCTGGTATCAGGCCTGATTACATTGTCAGTCAGGATCTGAACAGAGACGGATGGGATGACTTGTCCGTGGCGTGTTACGGCAGTAGCCAAGTATGGCAATACAACAACTTGGGAAGTGGTGTATTCGCCATTCCTCAAGATGGAGCGGTAGTAGGAGTTCCCGCAGGGCCTATTGCTTTGATTGCCGGTCAGCTTGCCCCCGGATGGAATCAACAAGTTGGTGTGTTGTCGCGCTTTGCGCCTGTTGTATCGACGATTCCTTTCGGTATCCCCGGCTATCCGTTCAACGCACTCGTGTCCCCTCAGCACATGGCTGCTGGATACTTGGGACAAAGAGACATTCTTCTGGATCCCGTGATTGTGGACTCCGGCAATGGAGTTGCCCCTACAATGCAATATTGCGTTGATGGTGCCTGGGCGCCTGGCATTGCTCTTCCTGCTGGGACCAAGCCTAGCTTTGTTGTTGTTGCGGACTTTAACAACGATAAGTGGGATGACGTTGCTGTGTGTGATAGCAACCCAGCTCACCGTGCCATTTATGTGTACATGAACGGTGTAGGTGCACTCCCTGCTGGGCCAACCTGGTCCATTCCTGTAGGGAACTTCGACCCTGTCACGATGGATACCGCCGATTTTGATGGAGATGGTTTCATCGACATAGTTGTTGTAGGGAACGATGAGGCAAACGAAGGATGGGCTCGCATGTTCCTGAATACGGTTACGCCATCGGGGTTCGCTCCCCTGGCTGCGCCAGTGAAGACATGGGGACTGGGGGCAAGCTTCGTAGAAGCTTTCGATGCTGATGGCTACGGTAGGCCAGACTTTGTAGTTGCTAACTATGCTAGTCAGACGCTAACAGTCTTCCTCACCGAGACATTAGCAGCAGCTACACCTGTGAGCATTGCGACGCGGCCTAACATCTGCCTTGCGAATCATCGAAAGGAAGCGATAAAAATTGGCTCTGTCTTTAAGTACTCGTTGGATTGTGGCTACTATCCCACCAGCATTGCATCAGGAGACTTTGATCGTAATGGGAAGATGGATATTGCTGTGACTTTGGAATCAGCAGGGCCCGTAATTGATCCTGAAGAGTGCTCCTGCATTGAGATTATTTTTGATGTATCGTGTGGCTTCCAAGGAAGCGACGGGTTCACTCAGATCAGTCATCAAGAAGTCGTTGATCGCGCACGTGCGGCAGGAGCAAATCTGCTTCCAGAGGAGACCAGTTGCAATTGTGCTGGTTGCGGCAATACTAACACTCCACCAAAGCCTGAGATCCAGACGGGAAGTGATTCAAAAAACTAGTTAACCCCTCGGATGAGGGGGGGGCAGCTGCGGGTGAGAACTCCGTAACCACGGGCGATCAACCCGCGGCATCATCTTCTAATCAGCAGGAAGAGGCACCAGTAGGTGCCCCTTCCCTGCCTGCTGAGGTATCCTCGGCCAATGCCCAAGAGGAGAATGGGGCTGAGCCATCGGCAGCCACCGCCGACGTAAAGGACCCTCCGGTGACAAGTGAGACAGCTCAAGATTTACAACAGGCTGCTGAACCGGTTGCCGTTGATGAGCAGACTGCGACCAAGCTGCGAACGCCTGTTGTAGAAGGGACATCTCCGGAAGCAGCTCCAGCCGTTGAAGAAGATGCTTCGCAGACAGGAGAACCGGCGCCTCCTGCGACGGCTCGCGATGTCGCTATTTCGCAATCCACCGTCGATCTGCTGAAGTTTGTTCGATTCACTGATTTTGTTCCGTGCGACTACAACAAGGATGGGATAGTAGACATCCTAGCACTTAACTCAAGGTTAAGTACAGGTTATGGGTTCTGCGGTATCGGAAACGGTCTGTTCAAGGAAGGACCAAGCTTTGATCTTCCGTTCCGGCCTTCGGCTGCTGCATCGCTTGGGGATTCAAGCAATATGATAAACGGCCTCTTCCTTGTGAGCTCTAGCGGGACTGTATCGCTCTTCTATCCACTATTGGATGATGATCCCAGCATGGCTTCCAAGGCAGCACAGTTCTCGGTTTTTCGGGTGGATACTGTAGGTGGTCCTGTCTTTGCCGTTCGCGGCGAGGACGAGGCATCTGTGCGTGTCTATTCCTTTGTCGGTGGAGGACTGCAGGACAGGGGGAAACATAACGCTGCGTGTACCGATCAGCTCACTGACTGGTATAGCCAAATTACAACTTGGGATCCCGCCAATACGCAAACTGACTTTCCATTGCCTCCATCTGGTATGGAGAGAATAGCGCGCATAGCTGATCTGAATGGCGATAATATCCCGGATCTGGTCTACTATGACTCGGCAAGTGTTGTCTACTTGCTCAGCCGGGATGGAAAAGCGCTCGCAGAAGAGCAGGCGGTTACCTGTCACGCAAAGCCTGTGGCGTTATGTATTACCGATGTCGATGGAAACGGTTTCCCGGATGTGCTGGCCCTGATTGCATCGTCGGGAACTGTAGAAATATACCTAACAGAACCTCAGTAGAGGCTCATCAATAGTCTAGATGCAGGGTGGGGCCAGCAGCCAGGGTGCATGGCCCCGCTTTCTGTGCCGCGGAGCCAGCTGTAAGGCTCTGAATGACAGTGCCTCCTCTGACTGTGGAAGTCTCGGTGAGCCCTTCCCATCTGCTCCTTGAGGATACTTACATCCCCGGGATGATTTTCGGAATTACGTAATATCACGGGTATTGTGAGTATGGCCAAGTCGTAAATGACCATGCGAAGTGTTCGCCGTTCCAGTGATACCACTTAGTGTAAAATTCCCCAAACTTGTGAGAGTAGAAATAGAACCCAATGTTCCCATCGCGAATAGTAATCGTGTCTGTGGAGTTCAGAAATGAACAAACAAACTCGTCGTAACCATCAAGTCGGCCTATTGAGCCATTGGCCTTGATCGTGAAGAGCTGGTACTTCCACCCAAGGCAGGAAGAGTATTGTCCCAGATTGAAATCGATCTGTCCATCGCCGTTATAGTCGTCAAGGACCAATTGGAACTCTGGAGTACGGAAGAAAAGCTGCTCTTGTCCCATCAAAGTGTTCAGTGATTGATGAGACAGAATCGCTACACCTTTTCTCACTTGGAGTACAAACTGTCCCTCCGACTTCTCCCCCATCCCACACCAGAGAATCTTGTCGTGATACAGGCGCCCTTGCACAAGGAGAATCTCTATAACCTCATCCTGCGTGTCGCCATCGATGTCGTAGCGGGTGGAAGAGACAACCTCGGCATATGGAAGTGCTGGTGGAGATACGCCAAGCTCAATGCTGAACAACACGATTATCGACAGTGCCCCAAGCATGAGAATGAATTTCACAGGGTTCCTCCTACATGTGCAATGCGTCCAACTAAGTCTGCAAGACGCGGGATGACCATGGAATACCACGCGAGCTTCTTCAGGAGCGTCTCTGTCTGCTTTGTCTTGCACACCGTTGTCTTTCAGAACATATCGGCGTGGATACAAAGACCACTCGAAATCGAGTCTTGTTGCCACTCATCAGCCCATCACATCACCTGCCTGATCCTAACTGGGGTTGCTGTTAGGATCGATAGGAACGGATTCAGCTGGGATATACTTGTTATCTAATAACGTCCATACTGTCTCAGAATCTTTAGAACTCACATCCCAGTCGTTTATCTTCCCTTCTCCCATGCTTACGCGGTCCTCCACGTGCTCGGTATCCACAATTTCTAGCCGTCCATCGCTGTCCATGTCCACGAATCTAATATGGTGCCACACCACAATCTCTCCCTGATCTAATGAGCCTCGATCGTCATGCCCGTCAGCCTGATACAGTACTTCGCATGGATAGTCCTCGTAGATCCTCATTACTTTCCACATCATCCTGTCGTGCCCCTCGTTACCTAAGAAGTATTCATTAACAAAGACCTCAAAGATTCCGTCGCCATCCACATCTACAGTCTTGAAGCTGAGTAAGTCCGCGTCGGCAATCTCTTTGACAATCTTCCAACCACTCTTACATTGGCTACGCCAATCTTGGCTGTACTCAAGCAGCCATAGCTCAAACATGTGTGAACCATGGCACTGATTAGTGTCAGAGAACTGAACCAATGCCTCTCTCCTGGAGGAAATTCTATAAAATTTGGCTATTAACCAGGATATATCACCAATTTGATAACTAAAGGTATCTTCGTTTAAAATGCTACAAAAAAGTGATCGGATTATATCTTCGGTTAACAAGGGAGAAGCATCAGTTGAGTCGGGAGGCGCAGGCTTGACTGCACCAGGACCTATTTCTACAGGGGTGGAAGAGTGTTGCGTGTTGAGTGGGGGGGGCTGTGCTTACTTGGTTGCTTACAATCCCAGAGGAAGTAAGAACCTCAGGATTGCGTCTCGCGTATTTCGTGGCCGTAATACCAGTTGCCAACACAGCCAGAAGCACAATAGCTAAGACAAACCGATCACCAGACGTTCTCATCATGACTGAATGTTCTATGATAGTTCGCCACTTAGCAACATCACCCGTCCTGTCAGAAATAGTGACCAGTGTCCATATCATCGCTCTCCCTAGTGCATCAGTTGCCAGGAGAATTTGGCGGCATTGCCTCTAGCAGTGTTGTGTCAACGATTTCGGCGTCTTCAATGAGAAGCTTTGGCGAGACCTTGGCGCTGTCGCTCTGCAATCCAGAGGAACTGTGGAGCACTCCAATGGGAAGCGTAGTGGCCGCATGCTCAACAAGGATTCTGGGTCGCGCGGTGGTGGCTGGGACGTCCGTACTACCCATGGGAACAAAGGCTGTTGTTGCGGCATGTTCTACGAGGATGCGAGGGACAGCTAGCTTGGAGTCTTTGCCTAGATCTGTGGCTGGTTGAAGCGGAGGAGCCAGGCTCGATGTGGCAGCGTGGCATATCTGGATTCGGGGTGAGACTGACGCAGCCTCCAAGTCGAGAACTGCGCTTCCTTGTAGCCCAATTGTCCATTGTGCAGTTGCGTCATTCACGGAGATCGTTACAGTTGGGATCAGCGGAATAGGCGTATCGCCGTTTGGCCAGAGCAGCAACGTTGCAGCAATGAGTCCCACAACCAATCCTACAATAAGCGCCGTCTTTAGATCCATATGGACGCTCCTCTAGTTGTATAGGAAGACAATCGCACAGCCAGCCCAGCCACGGTATGCACCAATCCAGACAGTGTGCGGGTTGCCCGGAGTCGTGTGCTGAGTCTCCAAAATGTCGCACACGACGTACGTTCCTGCCCCATAACGCAGAAGACTTGTGTCATCTACTTTTGATTCGGTATAGCGGCTGCTCGAATCAGCTACTGTCCCGTAATGCGACCAAGAGGCCTCGTAGAGGCTGAGTCTTGGAGGGATCGTGAATTGAAACGTATCTGTGTCGTTTTCTATCGTGTCCAAAGCGATCAGGAGTTTCGTGGCGTTTGGATACTGGAAGTGGTAATAGCTCATGTCAGAATCGACTTTCGAGGGATCAAGAGCCATCTTCTGACACATAGTTACAAGTGCATCCTTGAGCGTCGTGGTGTTGATCACATCTCGTTGGAATCCTGACCACTGCATCAGCTTGCTTGTGGGTTCCGTCTTGGAGTAATAGGCCATGAGCCACCCGCTCTTGCTGACGTAGGCATGGGGCCACATATCCTCAGCGAGATTGGCCAATTCGATGATGCCGATCAGGTAATCAGCCTCATCAGCCTCAATTCCCTTGAACACTGAGCGCGCTCGTTCCAAGTCAATCTCATGGCCAAGATTGACGTAGGCAGAAATTCCAGCTTCGTTCTGCGGGAACTGATCTGATGGGACTCCTTGTGCAAATGCCGGCATCGAGAGCGTGAGAGTGCCCGGCAGGGTTACTGCGGCGCTCGAATCTGTGGGTGAATGCCCCATGAAGAACCCTACGGTCAATCCGAGAAACAAGATACTCGCACCTACTAGAAGTCTGATGCCTTTCCTTCGCATGTCTCCTCCTTTGTCAGTTCTATGATTGCCGATGGCGGTCGATCCTTACAAGTATGATGCAATCTCAGCCTTAACGAGCTCGGTTATATCGGTCATCTTGGCGGTGTTGCGATAGACGATCACATTCTTCGTCCGCAGCACAAGGTCGTATCCCTGATCGATTGCCACGTTATTCGCCGATTGCACGATCTTCGCCGTTGCTGCCTGGGTGAGGAGCTGATCAAGCTGCGTGAATGCGTTCTTCACCTGCGTATACCGATTCTGGAACTCAGTCGTGTCAATCACACCAACACGTACCGTGGAGACGAGGTTCTTCATCTCATCGACAACCGGTTGCGCCTCATCCTTGAGTCGCTGTAGGTCGTTCCTCATGTCTGAGAAACCCGAAGAGGCGATCATCTTGTCAATAGTCCCCAAATCGATGTTAAGCTGTGCCTGGAGCAACTCAACCTGCAGCTGATTGTTCTGGCTGTCGAAGTCATCCTTGGAGATTGTGCTCGCCATATACTGCTGCTGCAGTCTTACGATCTCACCCTGCTTGTCGATTGCCCTCTGCCGCAGGTAACTCACGGCGTCGGTGAATACCGTGAACGCATCCTCGGCGTTTATGTAGGCTACCTTGAGAGGGATTGCAGTATTCGCCTCCAGGGTTGCAATCTGTCCTTCGAGAGAGGTGATCGTCTCAAGCGCTCTATTTGTTGTCAGGGTCAGCAACTTAACTTGGGATTGCAATGCCTTGACCTGCGCGCCCAACGCTGCTACACGGTTCTCAACCGAGTCTGCATAGGCTGGGAGCAAAAGCCCCATCGCGATCATCGTGACTGTTGTTATTGTAACTGCAAGCCTTCTCATTTCTTGCCTCCTCTTGCAGAACTCACTTGAGAAACTCTCTGATTCCCCGTTTTGCCAATGACAAACTACCCAATAAACTCTATTTATATGCCTTCCTCTAACCCTCACTTTCCGTCATTATTGCGGACTGCTGATGCACTGGACACCTTTCCCTAACCATATCACAAATCGTCCTCTCTGTGAAGTATGGGAAATGTGCTATCGTAGTTTTGGCATTCCGCCTTTTTTGTGGTATGCTAACGAGGGGAACCTAAAGGTGAAGATGGGGGGGTGAGAGCTGTAGATAAAAGGAGGTATTTGCGATGGATGACACTGGTGTGTTGTTGGTCGTGGGGGTGTTGGTATTGGGAGTGGTCGTCGGTTTCTTGCTGTGTCCGAAACCCGTTGTCGTGCCCTATGTTGATGCTGGGGCGGACGTTCAACTCAATGAATGCTGCAGTACACGCCTCACTTGCGAAGGATATGATCCCTTAGGGGGGGCGGTAACTTACCATTGGACGGCTGAAGACGGCAAAGGGGCCTTCGACGATGCTTCTTTGTTGCATCCTATGTATATCGCTCCATCAATAAGTGCATGTCTTGATGGCATTGTGCTCAGCTTGACCGCGACAAGTGAGCGCGGCACTCAAGCCAGCGATACCGTGACCATCCGAGTATTGAACACGGTTGGATGTCTTCCGCTAGAAAGGTGCCGGCCGATAACTCCAGCTCCATGTCGTGTATCGCCAGTTCGTCCATGTTGTACTCCAGTCCCCGTTTCTCATTGTCCACCTCAGCCAGCAGCCCCGATGTGCGTACCGGTCGCTCCGTGCTTGCCACCTGCTCCAGCATGTGTGCCGGTTGCACAATATTGCGCTCCCGTTCCATCTGTCTGCCCTGCGAACTCTGAATGTACAGATTCAGTGAACGAAGGTGGCTTAATTCGGCTCCACGGCACGGTCTGCGATCCAGACAACAATGTTGTGAGATATGTGTGGACCGCAGACAAGGGGGCATTCGATGACCCGACGTCGCTCAATCCTACGTACTATGCGCCAATGACCAACGCTTGTGAAGGAGACTATGTCTGCATAACCCTAACTGCCGTGGACAGTTGTTGCTCACGAGGGGTGGATCAAATCATTATCCACATCAACAATGTGAATGACCTGCCGACAGCCGATGCTGGCGAGGATATCACGATCGGTGGCGGCACAAGGGTCCAGTTGACTTGCTCCGCATCAGATCCCGATGGAGACGCATTGAGTTATTACTGGACATCTTCATGCAATGAAGGGTGCTTTGGCAATCCCTACGGGCTTCACCCTATGTATACGGCCCCGTCCACCGACCGCTGCGAGGGCGAGGATGTCGTTCTCACTTTAACAGTGACCGACGCTTGCGGAGCGAGCGCGAGCGATTCGATGATCGCGCACGTAAATCGCGCAACTAACGTTCCTCCAACAGTCAAGGTGGATCCCTGACGGCCGTCCTAGAAGCAGAGACGAAGGGTGGCAATTGATATAGTCATAATGTTTCGTTTCAGCGAGCGACCAAGGGAGGGCGTACATTGGATGCTCATGTTAGTCATGCTAGGGTTGTATTCGCAGTGGTACTGGTTTCGATGTTGTGGCTAGTGGTCGTTCATGCTCCACTCGCTTATGGGACCTCATTTAGGATAGATGTTGGTCCGCGCATTTTCATGGGCGGTATTGACACAGGCTGGCCTCCAACCTTTGCGTATGAAGACGTGTGGATTGAAGGGCGAGTATGGGGACTAGATAATCGCATTGGGCTTCTGGGCAGTGCTCTGGTGTTGCACTTGCACAATATGGCCTTACCATCGTATGCCACTTATCAAGTAGGCGTAGCGCTCCAACGGTTATGGGAAGATGATGCCGCTCTCAGGATTGAACTAAGATCGTTGAACATGCTGCACTATCGCGATTGCTCACACTCGTGGTGTCCCTACTACCACTACATTAAGTACTTTGTTGATGTTGGCCTCTCCAAGAGATGGCTTGTCGGCGAACACAATCCTAGTACAGAAGGTTTCTGGTCCGATCAATTCACTCAGGTAGTTGGTGGTGTTTCTGGTGGGCTTACGTGGGTAAAGGGATCGGTCAATACTAGCTGGTTTCTGGAGTTCTCTCTCGGCGCGAATTGGAGTTGGGTATGGACGCAGCGTGCCAGAGATCAAGAGTGATGTCTATGATAGTTTAATGGCGCTCAGCACCCCCTAATGACATCAGGATGGGAAAGGCGACCGAGGAAGGGCCTGGAGATAGTGTGAGTAGATTATTGTGGATTCGCTGATGCGTGTGAGTAGCCAGCAAGCAATGGATGAACGTAGTTATCGGTTCATGGGAAGAAAGGAGGGAGAGGTTTATGAGTAATGGGAACTGGTTGTTGCTTTTCGGATTAGTGGCAGCTGCAGTGGCTGCTGTGCTCTTTGCAGCGCCTAGTGTCGCTCCGCCAGTTACGCCATATGTAGATGCTGGGCCTGATATGACAGTTGATGAATGCTACCCTGTACGCCTTGCGGGTGACGGGTACGATCCCGCTGGAGGGAAGGTGGCTTTCCAATGGAAGGCTGACGAAAACTTAGGCAGTTTCGATGACGCAACTGTTCTGCATCCACTGTATACTACACCAGAGATATGTGGGGACTGCCAAGACATCCCTCTTACCCTAGCAGTAAGCAATGCATATGGACTAAGTGCTAGCGATTCTTTGACGCTGCACGTTTGTGAAGGTGCATGTCAAGTACCAGCTAATCCATGCAGTCTGGCGGTTCCTAGTGCACTTGGAATCACTACTGTTTCGGCAGATTGTCAACAAGAATGCAGCCCAGTTGT
>Ga0208771_1001552_pt1 | contig 12037 bp, 11 predicted proteins | sample AntAceMetag02UKX_FD_184775 | JGI IMG/M metagenome (GOLD analysis project Ga0208771, IMG submission 184775) | Saline lake microbial communities from Ace Lake, Antarctica - Antarctic Ace Lake Metagenome 02UKX (SPAdes) (version 2) | ecosystem: Environmental > Aquatic > Non-marine Saline and...
AGTCGAAAGAAGCAGAACGGGTAAGAGCTGGTTTGAGATCAAACAAAGCATCATTAGAGATGCTATAAGAGAATGTATAAAAAAGTTGAGTCATAATATTATGATTGCACCAACTGCGTAAGTCCTATCAAGTTTTGGGAAGAGGCCGGCATATTCGACTTGTGGCGTTTAAATGATGCAGAGTACCTGGTCTTCCGCCACCTTACGTTCCAAGAGTATGCTTGCCGCCTGGGGCCTTTCTGAGTCCTGGAAGACAGATCCAGATCGCGCCGGGGATTTTCTCTGTCCAAGATTATATCATTATGCCTGGAGAGAGCCGATTCTTCTTTTGGGCGGCATGTCTGGACAAGAATACCAGGGTCGGGAGCGTTTTGGCCAAGATGACATGAGCGACGTGGTACGTCGCCTTTTGGGTTTGAACAACAAACTGCGCCGAGCGCCAGGGGTGCGCACTCTGATGAGGACAACTTTCCTATCTCGGGGGCCCAGCCATTACGATGGCGCTCTGCACCGAGACCTCTTTTTGGCCGCAACGCTCTTGGCTGAGAAGGCTTCGATGGATCGAAACCTTTCTGAAGAGATCGTTCTCAGGTTGACATGGCTGGTTCATCGTCACAAGAAGAAGCGTGTTCTTACTTTGTCGGCTGCTTATCCACTGGGTCTTGGTGCCTTATTCTTCGCTGGCGAGATCATTTCTTTCTGGTTGGCATTGGTCGCAGTCTTTCTCTGGACTTTGTTGTGGTGTCTTTCATTTGTTGGGATCTTTCCGAGAATTCAAGGCTACCTGGCGTTCCCACTTCGGCTCTGGAACTGCGTTCCAGAGCCAAGTGTCGCAATTGATTCATTGGGTGAGATCGGAAATGAAGAGGCGGTTATCCCGCTGATCGCTGCGCTCAAGGATAGAGATGAAGGGATGCGCTGGACCGCAGCCGAAGCTTTGGGACTGTCAGTTGGCAAGCGGGATAAACTTGACCAATCCAAAAGCGCCGCCCGCGCCCTCTGGTGGAAGCTGACCGGTCTGCACTATGTGTCTGGAGCCGCTTTTCGTGCCTTTGGCCAAGTAGTCGATCGTCTGACGATGCTGGAAGTAAATACGCTAAAAATCGAGGACCCATTGACGCCACCATCTTCTAAAATTCGGCCTTGGTGGATACGAAGTTACAAAATTATTCTTCTAGGATTTGCAGCATTCGTGTTGATATTGATTGGATTTCTCAGTAGCTCTCTGCAGGAGCAACTCAAAGAATACGTGCCTAATAGTATCATAATAATTGTATTATTATTAATCATTTCACTTTTAATTTATCAGATCATAGCTTATCTAATTAACTCTACTTTCCAAGTTTTCCCTCGGTCGCGCCCAGCTTATAAACTACCTTTGCGTCTCGCATAATATGAGAACCATATGGAATTAAATACGCCTCATATATTCCGATAAAAATAGCATTAATTCAGCTTACAATCTGGCAAATGTATGCAAAAATCAAAACTTGGAAAGTAGAGTTAGTTTACACAAATTCGAACGCATTCCTCCCCCCACTAAAGTAAGGGGGGATCCTGCTGCGTTCGTCCCGAAAGACGTGGTAGTTTTAGCCGCGACCAACCGGCCGGACTTGGTGGATTCTTCACTCTTGCGGCCGGGCAGATTTGATCGGCTCGTCAGAGTACCTTTGCCCGACAAAGAGAGCAGAGTGAAGATATTCGAGATACACTTATCCCGCATGCCCCTGTCAGAAGACGTCTCTATTTTGGAGCTTGTCAAGATGTCAAAGAACCAGACCGGCGCAGATATAGAGACCTTGTGCAGAGAGGCTGGCATGTTGGCTCTAAGAGAGAAGATTCTTCCTGGAATTAAGAGCGAGGATCTGGACCTGGCAAATATCGTGGTCGAAGCGCGCCATTTCCACCAAGCGTCCGACACGGTCAAGCCTTACATATCCCAAGACGACCTCAAGAGCTATCAGAAGGCGATGGAAAATTTCGGAAGATAGGTTCGACGTTGGGAGCACCGCATCAGATATATAGGTTAGAAGGTTCCATTATGAGCGAGAGGCTCGATATTTTGGATAAAGATAATAAAGATTTGTTGGGCATCACGGAATTCAGGGACTCCAGCGAGATCGAGGTCCCCGAGAGCCTCATAGATCAAGTGATCGGCCAAGATGAAGCAGTAGAAGTCATAAAGAAAGCTGCAAATCAACGGCGTCACGTAATGCTTATCGGTTCGCCAGGTACAGGGAAGTCCATGCTTGGCAGGGCCATGAGCGAGCTCTTACCCGTAGAAGAACTGCAGGATGTTCTGGTCTACAACAACCTCGACGACAACAACAACCCCAAAGTCAGGGTCGTTCCAGCCAAGAGGGGAAAACAGATCGTTGAGGCTCACAAGGCAGAGGCACGAAAGAAAACCCAGACCAGGAACATGTTCATCATGCTGATCGTGATGGGTCTTTTGGTCTACGCATACTACATGGGCCAGCTTCTTTTCGGGATCATAGCTGCGGCACTGATCTTCCTGTCGATGCGTTATCTCATACCCAAGGACGATGCCATGGTGCCAAAGCTTCTGGTAGACAACAGCAAGCAGAAGACTGCACCTTACTTAGATGGGACAGGGGCTCACGCTGGAGCTCTTCTCGGGGACGTGAGGCACGATCCGTTCCAGTCTGGCGGTCTGGAAACGCCCAGCCACGACAGGGTGGAGTGTGGTGCCATCCACAAGGCACACAAAGGAATTCTATTCATAGACGAAGTCAACACTTTGAGGATTGAGTCTCAGCAGAGCCTCTTGACCGCCCTTCAGGAGGGCGAGTATCCAATCACCGGCCAGAGCGAACGAAGTTCTGGGGCACTCGTCAGGACCGAGCCGGTTCCATGCAACTTCATCATGATCGCAGCCGGAAACGTCGATGCGATCGGTGGGATGCATCCGGCCCTTAGGTCCCGAATCAAAGGGTACGGCTATGAGGTTTACATGCGGGACACCATGGATGATACAGTCGAGAACCGGGAAAAGGTGGTCCGGTTCGTGGCTCAAGAGGTCATCCGAGACGGCAAGATCCCACACTTCACCAAGGATGCAGTCATCGATATCGTCAGAGAGGCAAAGAGAAGGGCTGGCCGAAAAGGTCAGCTCACCCTCATGCTAAGAGATCTGGGCGGCCTGATCCGGGTGGCTGGAGACGTGGCTCAATCCGAAAACGCGCCCCTTACTGAGTCAAGACACGTGATCGCAGCCAGGAGGATGGCTAGAAGCGTCGAGCAGCAGATCACTGACCAGTATCTTGAACGGCGCAAAGACTATAAGATGTTCAAGAGCGCTGGCGCCGAAATCGGAAGGGTCAATGGTCTTGCTGTGGTGGCCGATTCGGGCATAGTTCTTCCCATAATGGCCGAAGTGACTTCCGCCCAATCTAAAGAAGAGGGCAAAATCATCGCCACAGGCAAGCTCCAGGAGATCGCAAGAGAAGCGGTCCAGAACGTCTCAGCCCTGGTCAAGAAGTTCCTGGGCGAAGACATCACCAACAAAGATATTCACATCCAGTTTATCGGCACATATGAGGGCGTGGAAGGCGACAGCGCATCCATATCGATCGCCACAGCCGTGATATCCGCTCTGGAAGGCGTCCCAGTCAAGCAGGACGTTGCCATGACTGGATCACTTTCGGTGAGAGGAGACGTTCTGCCTGTAGGCGGTGTCACTCAAAAGGTGGAAGCTGCAGCCCAGTCCGGCATCAAAACTGTCTTGATACCCAAATCGAACATGGGCGATCTCTTGATCGATGAAATCTTCAAGGACAAGATCAAGATAATTCCGGTGTCCACAATAGATGAGGTCTTCGAGCACAGTCTTTCTGGTCAGAGAACAAAGCTCTTGGAAAAACTCAAGCGGTTTGCGGCAGAAAAGAAAATCGGCATAAACCTGCCCGAGCCGATCACCACTCCGAGTGTAAACCCCTCTAGGCCCACCAGGAGCTTGTGATGTCAGAGTTTCACGATGTTCGCCAGATAAAAGGCGAGAACACCAGGATAGTTCTGGACAACGGCGAGCTAGACGAGATCTCCGAAAACTTCTTTCAGGGCGCGGCAATCAGAGCGCTCTGCGGTGGGGCCTGGGGTTTCGTCTGCACTGAGTGCTTGGATAACCTGGACGATAAACTGAAAAGTGCCAGGGGAATCGCCCGCAAGATCGATCGAAACGAGGTCTTAAAGCTCGCGTCCTCTGAACCTGGAACGAGCCTGCAAGTTCCCGTGAAAAAGGAACCAGGGAACCTTTCCTTAGACGAGAAAGTGGATATTCTCAAAGAGATCGAGAACGCCGCTAAGGTCGAAGGCGTAAACAGCACCCAAGCGGTTTATAACGAGGTTCGATCCGTCACGACTTATACCAGCTCAGACGGCAGAGATCTAAAGTACGAGCTGACCCGAACCGGATTTTACGTGACCGCTGTTGCCAGCAGAGAGGGGATCTACCAGGCCGGGACAGAAAGCCGAGCTGGCGTCTGCGGTCTTGAGCTATTCGACGAAGTGGACGCTTTTGATCTTGCCCGCAAGGCCGGTGAAAAGGCGGTTGCACTTCTGGACGCGAAGGCCCCCAAGGGCGGAATATTTCCCGTAGTGGTAGACCAAGAACTCGGCGGCGTCTTCGTTCATGAAGCAGTAGGTCATGCCACCGAAGCCGATATCGTCCTAGAGGGTGGATCGATCCTGGAAGGAAAGATCGGCCAAAAGATTGGTTCAGAGCTCGTCACCGTGAAAGACGACCCCACTCTTCTCAGGTATGGTTACTATCCTTTTGACGATGAGGGCAGCGCATCCAAAGAGACTGTTCTGGTGGAAGAAGGTGTTCTCAAGTCTTATCTCCACTCTCGCGAGACTGCTGGAAGGCTCGGCGGAACGCCAAGAAACGCTCGGGCTCAAGGTTACGCGAGTCCAGTAGTTAGGATGAGCAATACCTACATGGCACCATCTCGTAAGGATGGCTGGAGCTTTGAAGAGATGTTAGAAGAGGCAGGCGATGGGGTCTATCTTCTAGGGAGCAGAGGTGGACAAGTCAGCCCCGCCGAAGGTGTCTTTCAGTTCAACGCCAAGTACGGTTACCAGATTGAAAACGGCGAAATCACAGGGCTCCTTCGAGACGCATCTCTTTCGGGCCGGATCCTGGAGACCATGAAGAGTGTTGAGGCCATAGGCAATGACCTCAAGTTCAACAGCGGCAGGTGCGGAAAGGCGGGTCAATTGGTCCCGGTGAGCGACGGATCGCCCCACATGCTCATAAAAGGTGCTACAGTAGGCGGCTCCGGTTGAATCGCGTTCAGTCCAGAATATAGCAATTTAATACAATTAATTTTTTTGTCGCAGACTGGATGCCCCCGACTTCAGTCGGGGGAGTAGTCACCGAAGGATACATCTCGCTGATAGCAGTATCCAGAAATATGTTGTAAGCGACCGTCCTTGTGGGATTGAAAGAGAGGATGCCGCATCTTCCCATGAGGTCCAGGGTTTTCCAGATATGGGGGAAATATTGTGGGAAAAGATCTGGCTCGGTCTCATGGATAACCCTCTCGATGGCAAGGTCAATGAGGGCATTTTGCATCTCCATCACGATCTTGGTGCAGAATTCACATCTCGACTCAATATGGTGTTTCATGACCCTTTCTTCGGCGAGCACGTGATAGAACTCGTGAAGCAAAGGGTATGGTTCTGGCTCTGAGACGAATATCTGATAAGACCCTTCTTCGCGGAAAGTTCCGCCAAGGAGGAAGGGCTCAGAGATTATGTGGGCGTCGATATCCACCTCGAACCGGTAAAGGCGCTCTTGAGAAATTCAATTAGCTCGGTGAGGCCTCTTTTAGAAGGGTCAGCGATCTGATCCATTCTCCTTTCGCCTCTCTGCTCGTTCCCACAACGAGCCTCAATCCCCGTTCAGTCTTCTCGACGACGCCGTTTGCTTCCACGGTCTCGCCGGGAAGAGCTTGGCCTGTGTAAGTGTGGGTGTAACACAATATCTCATCGATCTCGTCGTGATCTATCCTGAACACGGCAGGGTTATCGAAGGCAAAGTCGGCGCTCACCACCTCTGCAACGATTTTCTTTCGTCCGATCTTTTCACCAGGCAGCTGGAGCGTTCCTATCTGGTCCCAGTCTCTTGTGAATAAAAGATCGAAGTAGGTTCCGTCCACAAGCCCTCGGTTTCCCTTCCTCTTTTCGTGGAGGATGAATTCGTCGTAACTTATATCTGGAACTCTTTTTGCGTAGATCTTCTTCCATGTGGCGTCATCCAGATCCTGAATCGGGCTGCTTTCGTCTTCCTTGGCCCTGGCGATCAAGTCTCTTGCCGTCCACCATTCTTCGCCATATACCACAAAATCGATGTCCGAACTTGGACCTTGCAACCCCACCAACCAGGAACCCGTGATCCCCATCTTCTCTTCAGAGATGCCCTCATCTTTTAGGAGGGTGGCGATCTTTTTTACCTTGGGGCTCTCTTGGGCGACGGAAGGCAAAACCTTATCTGGCCTGTAGAAGTCTGCCACATCTTCTTCTGGAACCTGGTGAACGTCATCGACGTAATCTGGCTTTGCATTTCGAAGGAACTCGAAGGCCTGATCGAAGTCCAGCTTTCGATACCGTACGCCTCCAGAATGTCTTTCGCCTTCTGGATCTGGTACGTATCTGAGCATCGACCTTATTCCTCGTGGATGATGATAATCCACCACCGCAAAGATCCAGCCATCATCCGTCTGGAAGAAGTCTCTGATTCTAACGTCTATCCTATCACCTCCCGCACTCGATCTATTCCTGCACCTTCTCTGATCACTTTTCTGCTCTTGAGGTCAACTAAAGTTGAGGGCTTGCCAAACTTGGATTTTCCGCCATCGAGGATGAGGTCCACTTTATTTGCCACCCTTGGATCAAGCTCTTCAAGGCTTGTCGGTGGGGGCGCCCCGGTCAGATTGGCGCTGGTCGAGGTTATGGGACCAGACAGCTCTATCAGCGTTAGTGTCTGAGCGTGATCCGGATACCTTATCCCAACGAGCGGCGAGCCTGCTGTCACGATATCTAGAAGTTTCGGGCTTCTTTTCACCAAAAAGGTGACGGATCCTGGCAGCAGCGCCTCCAAAAGCTCAAGATCTGAATTGCTCAACTCGGCCACCTCACTTGCCATGGAAAAGCTGGATACTGCCACCGAGAGCGGCATGGCCGTGGGCCTACTTTTGATCTCAAAGACTCTTCTTACAGCCTCTCTAGAGAAAACGTCGGCACCTATGCCGTAAACGGTCTCTGTGGGATATATCACGACCCCGCCACGGATCAAGGTCAAAGCTGCCTCTTTTATCACCTCTTCTTTATGGAGGCTATGTCTCCCAGGGTCAGACCCTTTCCTCCTCCTCTCGAGCTCCATTCTTCATCGCCTAACTGATCTATCAGCTTGATGTTCAGCTCTTTTTCCAGCTTTCTCCTCACCGCATCCTCAGGCACGATATCATGACGTTCGATCTTCTTGATGAGGGAAACTTTTTCTTTGATCTTCTTGCCCAGCTTTTCTGGGGTGAGTTTCATCTTCTCTCTTGCCTCTCGCACCACTTTCCCATAGTCTGGAACTAGCTCGGGCATCTCCCTGAACTCGTCGCGGCGACGAAATCGGGATTTTGGAGCTGGCGTCCTGAAGGCTCGCTCGTTAGGCACGATCTTTCTTGGGACGGGGGTGAACTTGTCTACGACCTCTCCAAATTTGGCGCATTTTTCGCAGACCTGCAGTTCAGATCCGTCGATAAGCACCTTTTTTGGCCCGCCGGAAATCTCTGTACCGCATATCTCACATCGCATGTACGCTCATCTCGGAAAACTTTTATAGCAGTCAACGTTAAATATGCTTTGGAGATGGCATGAGCGATTCGCGAGTAGGGACTGATTTTTCGCGTTATCTACTGGACCGCATGCGTCAGCTCGAAGAACGAAACCTTGCGCTGCGAGAACAAAAGGATAAAGCAGAGGGCGAAAAGCGCGTAATAGAAAACCAGAGGCTCAAGTTCGAACGCGAGGTAAGAAAGCTTCGAAGCGAGCTTGAGCGGTTGAGAATGGGGCCCTTGATAGTGGGTACGGTACTCGACGTTCTGGACGACGAAAGGGTCGTTGTCAAGAGCAGCACAGGGCCCAGGTTTGTGGTAAACATATCCCAGCTGATCGAAGACAAGATCAAGCCAGGTGCTCGCGTGGCTCTAAACCAGCAGTCTTTTGCAGTCATGTTCGCACTTCCTTCGTCTCAGGATCCTGCCGTATTTGGTATGGAGATCGAAAAAGCTCCTTGTGTGGGCTTCGACCAAATCGGCGGGCTTGAGCCCCAGACATCTGAGATTAGGGAAACTGTGGAGTTGCCCCTGAAAAGGCCGGATCTCTTCGAGAAAGTGGGGATTGAGCCGCCCAAGGGAGTTCTCCTTTATGGCCCACCCGGTACCGGAAAGACCCTCCTTGCCAAGGCGGTTGCGCACAGCACCGAAGCCTCATTCCTTCGGGTTGTGGGAAGCGAACTTGTCCAAAAGTACATCGGCGAAGGGGCACGGCTGGTTAGAGATCTCTTTGAGCTTGCTCAAAAAAGGGCTCCTGCCATAATATTCATTGACGAGCTTGACGCCATAGGTTCTCGCAGAATCGACGCTGCCACCAGCGGAGATCGCGAAGTACAGCGAACTTTAATGCAGCTTCTGGCCGAGATGGACGGCTTTGATCCTCGTGGGGAAGTAAAGCTGATTGCCGCCACCAACCGGGTAGATATGCTCGATCAGGCCCTCTTGAGGCCAGGTCGGTTCGATCGTTTGATCTACGTTCCCTTGCCCAACAAAGATGCCCGAAAGGCGATCCTCGCGATTCATACTAGACACATGAACCTGTGCGAAGACGTGAGCTTAAAGAAGATCGCAGACGCCACTGAAGGAGCCAGCGGGGCCGACTTAAAGGCGATCGCCACAGAGGCAGGGATGTTTGCCATAAGGACTGAAAGGGACGTGGTTTATCATCGCGATTTCGAGCAGGCCTGGATCAAGATAACCGAAAGCCACTCGGAGAAAAAAGAAGTTTTGGACTTGAGTTTCGGGCAATATGCCTGAAAAATCTGTCGTCCAACTTGTTCTCGACTATAGCTTTTTTTCGCGTCCGAAATATGAGGCGCGAGAGGTGAAACTCTCGCCTAAATGAACCTGGGCCGTTCAGACAGATTCACCGGTAACGGCAGGCCCTTCCAGGGCGTTCCTTGTGTCTCCTGGGCCAGCCTTTCGCGCAGTTCCTCTGCGGTCATCTTGACCTTATGGGGTTTCTTGGGCTTGGATTCGGCCCTCACAGTCACTGCCAAGTCGCCTGACTCTAGTTCTTCATCGCCTATCACGACGACGTAGGGGATCCATTCTCTTCCGGCGTCTCTTATCTTCCTGCCCACGGTCTCGTCTCTGTCGTCGACGTCGACTCTAAAGCCCAAGGTTTTGGCCACTTCTTCGGCTTTTGTTATGTGGCGTTCTGCCACAGGTATCATTCTCACTTGGGTGGGCGAAAGCCAAGTTGCAAACATGGGGACTTTACCACTTTCAGATTCTCGGTGAGCTTTTTCTAGCAGGGCATACATCAGCCTCTCGATGGCACCGCTGGGTGAACAGTGAAGGATGATTGGCTTTTGGATCGAGCCGTCTGTTTCTGTGTAGTTGATATCGTATCGTTCAGCGTTCTCGACGTCTATTTGCACCGTCGAAAGGGCGCTTGCCTTGTCGAGGGCGTCTACGAAGTTGAACTCGAACTTGAGGACGAAGTAGAAGAACCGCTCGTCCCACATCTCTATCAAGACTGGCTTTTCGACGATGTCGACTAGCCCTTCGATGAATTCCTTATTCTCGTCGTAAAAGTCCTTGGTAAACCTGATTGCAACCTCGTAGTCGTCGAGATCTAAGCCTGCCTCTTCCAAGACCGAGATCGAGGCTTGGTACTGGTTTTTGAACTCCTGGGTTGCGCTATTCATGTCGCTGCAGAGAGTATGCATGTCAGGCATGGTAAATGCCCTCAATCTTCGAAGACCGACGAGTTCGCCTCGTTGTTCCCGCCTGAAAGAGTAGCGGGTCATCTCGATCATCTTGAGGGGCAAAGAGCGGTAAGAGATGGTCATGTCGTGGCTCATCAGGAACTGGCCAAAACAGGCTGCAAATCTCAAGAAGAAGCTTCTCTTCCCGGCTTCGATCGAATATTGTCTTGCCGGGAACCTGTCCAGGTACTTTTTGAGGGTGGGGTGGTTCATGTCGTACATGATCGGGGTTTCCACTTCCATTGCCCCGAGTTCTGCTGACCTGTCAAGGACGTAGGTTTCCAGGAGCGACTTGATCAGTCTTCCTTTGGGGTAGTACCTCATGTTCCCTGAATCAGATCCTGGCTCGTAGTCTACAAGTTCGAGCCTTCGCATCAGTTCCACGTGAGGTGGGACGGCTTCCACGGCTCTGCTCTTTGTGATCTCGTAGTTCACGAATTTCTGGAGGTTTTCGTGTCCTTTGAAGTCGAAGTCTTTTGGATCACTCATTTTGCCGCCTGGCGCCATCACTCGCCAGTGGGAGACGGCTTTTTCTTCGGCATCGAGGGCCTTTGAGACAACTTCTTTCTTGGCTGCAACTTCAACAGCAGTCGCGCCAGTTTTTCCTTTCCCCACACCTTCGCCGCCATCCAGTCGGATTGATCTTGAGAGTTCCGAGAGTGGATGGCCTTTGCAGCTGAGCTTGAACGCTTTGTACCAGCCAAAGGGCGCTCTTGCAACCTCGAACTTATCTCGACTTTTCAGCTCGTCTTCCATTCCGTGCAGGATCTCGACGGCGACGGCTGGAGTGGATAGTTGAGAGCTGAGGTGAGCATAAGGGTATAGCATTATCCGGTCGGCCTTGACCTGGTCTGCGACGGCTGCGATCTGGTCTGCGCCTTCCTTTATGGTGCCTGGAATCTCGGCTTCGTCCCACTTTTCCACCGCGATGAAGGCGCATATGGCTTCGTCTAGCCGGCCGGACTTATCCGACTCTTCGACCTCTTCGGCGACTGGAGTCGGCTTCTTGGCCTCGAATTCGATGTAATCAGAGTGAATTAACAGCAACTGCAACGGGAATCACCTTCGCGAGGATAAGAGTAGGGGCTATATAGTTCTACCTTTCGACAGGTTACAGGGGCTTTTGGTAAAATGGGCGAAGATGCGAAGAGTTTGGGGGCGTGCCCGCTCTGTGGCGGCGATCTGGTGGAGAAATATGTGGAAAAGGTGTTCCGAGGCGGGGATCATACGGCGGTCGTGAAGGTGCGAGCCGAAGTCTGCCAACGTTGTGGAGAGCGGCTCTATTCAGAGGAGACGGTCCGAAGGTTCGAGGACGTTAGAGGGAAGCTGAGGCGTGGGGAGGCGGCGGATTTTCAGCCGATGGGAACGTCACTTCAGGTCGGGTGAGCCAGTTAGCGCCGTATCTCGTTTGGTAGATGGGTGACGACCTTGGTCGAATAGGGACTATACAGGAGATTCCCCCATCAGGAAAAGCGTCTGAAAACATTTAATAAGAAGGAATATAGGTAACTACTCAGGTACCATGATCAGCACCAGTAGCCGCAATTTACAAGATGCTTGTTTGGCCGCCAACTAAACTGATTTTTTTAATTCGTGGTCATTTGATATCGTTTTTTGTTCTGATACGAGTCTGTGGCCAGATTACCCTGAACATCTAAAACCAATATCCTCCGGCCGATTTTGGGTACCTGAGTAGTTACGAATATAGTTCCTTAAGCCTAAGCTTCAATTTTGGTAACTACTCAGCCCTTGACCACAAAATTTATTATGGTTAACGATATATTAATTCCTCGCAGTGATTGCAAATAATACAACGAATGGAGGGTTCAATGGACTTACCTACCGAGGATGAAATTCTTGAGGCACATCATCAAGGAGGAAAGGCAATCATCCAACTATTTGCCCGCACCTTCCAAGGCGTTCAAGAAATGCAAGCAGAATTCATTGGTCATCGGTTAAGACAAAAATCGCAAT
>Ga0208771_1001555_pt1 | contig 12014 bp, 3 predicted proteins | sample AntAceMetag02UKX_FD_184775 | JGI IMG/M metagenome (GOLD analysis project Ga0208771, IMG submission 184775) | Saline lake microbial communities from Ace Lake, Antarctica - Antarctic Ace Lake Metagenome 02UKX (SPAdes) (version 2) | ecosystem: Environmental > Aquatic > Non-marine Saline and Alkaline...
TCATTTTTTTATTAGAGGAATATTATGATCCTGTTGATTTATTACCTTTTTAGAATTGAAATGTCAATATGTAGTATTGTTTGTGCTGGATCATGTCAATATATTGTGGTCTAATTTTAAAAAATCGAATAAATCAACAGAGTCATATTATTGTTTTTAAATTGCCATACTCGTTAAGGCTTGGTTTGTAACATTTAAAATATTGCTTTTCAGTAAAAATGAACATCAACTCTTGCAAAGCGCATAGAGTACGTTTTATCGCTACGCGCTCTGCTCTTTGCGCTATGCATTAAGTTAGATAGATTATACATTTAAAAAAAAATTTTAGGTGATAGTTACATTTTAACCCTTAATGAGTATATATCTATATAAAACAATGTCGATCTAGAAAAAATATTCCAAATCGACATTGTATAATACTAAAAATTTTTTGAATCAAAATGAAGTAATTAATAAAATGCTTTAAATAATATTAATCAAACGCCGGAACGCACTGATTACCGACAGTCTGTACACATGTTCCTGCTAATGTTTCAATTTTAGTTGTGTGAACGATAGCTGGTTTTTCATAAGGTTTCTTTCTTGTTTCAGTCAAAACTTTCTGTTCCTGCTGTTTAGTCTCTAAATTTTTCATAATGTTATGTCCCCTGATTTAGTTAATTTATTGATGTTGTATTATTAATCCTTGTTGATAAATATAATATACAATTTTTTTTGAGAATATCAAGGTTTTTTTATTGTTTTAAGTGCCAAGCACTTTGAAAGTGCGTGGCACGTTTGCAAAAATTATTTCATCAAAATCATCTTGTTCGTCTGCTGGAATTCTCCTGATTCCATTTTATAATAATAAATCCCACTGGTTAACCGATTGCCGTTTTTATCACTGGCATTCCATTTGACAATATGATTCCCGGCTCCCCTTTGTTCCGAAAGAAGCATAGAAACTAACTTTCCATTAATATCATAAATAGATATTTCCACAAAACCAGCTTTTGGCAGACCAAATTCAATAGTAGTTTCAGGATTAAAAGGATTGGGATAATTCTGGGACAACGTGTAATTATCCGGCACCGTGTATTTTTTAATATCCACGGAAGTTAATCCGACAAAAACAGGTCCGTGGAAATTAGTCGTGCCATCGAGAGACACAGCCTGTAATTTGTAGTAATAATCTCCTGACTGATCAGGCTTGTCAACATAACTGTATGCGGCGCCGGTTGTGGCGTCGCCCTGTGATGTGATCAAGGATTCATTAACTTTGCTGTAGTCTCCGCTTTCTTCAGTGCTGTGGAAAATATTGAATCCTGCGTTGTTGGGCTCGGTTTCAGTTGTCCAGTAAATCAAGATACCATCTTGATCTACTTCAGCGTAAAAGGAAGACAACATTATTCCGGTGGGCTGGGGCGTTAATGGGATATTATTATTAATAACCATCTGATCCCCCAACTCCAGATGGAATGTCCAGTAATAGGGATTATCTCCGCAGATCCAGTTGGTCATTTGATTGGTTGCGCCATTTTTACTGCCTAAACCAACAACCAGTGGATTAACAGCTGGTGGCGATTGAGCAGGATCTAGCGGGCCGGTTTGAACTGCACAACCGGTACTCAAAAGAAATCCAGATGGCGGCGTATATGCAAGCGTATAATCACCATTTTGTGAAACTGTGAACTGGTAAAATCCGCTGGAACCATCCTGAATTATATTTACATTGGTTGACGGTGTAACTGAAATGGTGCCGCCGGAAATAATGTTACCATTGGTCTCATCATAAATCCATCCGGCCGGATCGTAATCTGCGCTGTCAGGAATGCTGTCTCCATCCCGGTCGCCGGTTTCCAGATAATCGGGAATGCCATCGTTGTCGCTATCCTTTTCCGTGCCTGTGCCCTGAATGGCAAAAGTGTATGGATTCTTTTCGGCATCATTGTTGGCAATGCTGACCGTGGCGCTGCGCACTCCCGTACCACCGGGATCAAATTGGATCTGAAATGTGGTGGAGTCGCCGCTGGCAACCGGGCTGGTGGGCTGTGTTGTCACTGTAAAATCTGCGGCATTGGCGCCACTGATGACGACTTTGACTGGCGGTAAAGGAGAATTAGTATTAATCGCACCTTTGCTACCTGGAGCTGCTTTAAGCGTACTACCTGTCAGATTTAAATCTGCCGTCCCTGTATTCTTGATGGTAAAGGTATGCTCAACCGTACCCGTGGTGACATCAACAGAATCAAAATCCGTGTTATCTGTTGTGGATGGCATAATATCGTTATTAGCAATGGAAAGATGTTTACCCTGCACATCCATCTCCGGCGCGTCGCTGGAAGCGGCTGTGAACCGGGACAGGGTAGTCTGACCGGAAAAGGAGATTTGGTTTGATCCGGTATTCAGGCTGCTTGCGTTAATGCGGCTCCAGGTACTGCCGCTGTCTTCAGAACGGAAGGCAGACAGTTTGGTCTCGGTGATGCTGTTGAGTTCGCTTTCATCGTAAATGAACACAACGGACGCGTCCAGTGATGAATTGTTTGCTGGCGTGACTGTGAAGTAACGCAGGATTCCTGAATTGCCTTCGACGGTCTGTGCCGCATGCCCCCGCGTGATGATGGTGGTTCCCAGATTGGCGGCGCTGGTGAGGACGATGCCGATGCCGTGGGGATTGACTGCCGTCGGGGCGTTCAGATCCGACGTGCAGGTGATATATCCTGAACTGCCTTTGATGGTGTTACCGGCTGATTCGCTCAATGTACCGGAGCTTCCCAGGGTCAGCACCTGCCCGTTCAGGTCCAGATCGCCGCTGGTCAGGGTCAATGTGCCGTTGATCGCCATGTTGTTCACGAGTTGAACATCATCGGCGACTTTGTCGATGGTCACGTGGTAAAAGGTCTCACCGGATGCATTGGTAATTGTCTGTGTACCACTTGCTCCGTTAAAAACCACAGTACCCGAACCGCCGTCAAAGGTTCCTGCATTGGTCCAGTTTCCGCTTAAACTTAGTGTAGATGAGCCGAGAGAAAATGAAGTGCCGGCGCCAATTGAAAGCCCATGTGCGTATGTAAATGAGCAGGCAAACAGAACCGATAACAGGATAGCCGGATTTAGATATTTGTTTTTCATTTGTCCGCCCCGGTTTTTTTAATTGAAATATTAGTGCAGCTCAAGTGCACTTTGTTTTCATCAAGCGAATTTAATTTGGCTTCGACTGCGGTAACTCTGGCCGCTAATTCCTCAATAAACTTTTGTTGAGATACCACCACATTATTCAGCTCTAAAATTTTATCGTGCGCTTGCTTTAATTCTCTTGTTCTTTTTTCCAGCGCCTGAATGGCGATCAAATTAATCCCGTCAAAATCCGCCTGGTTTAGGGTTGTGTCGTTACCCGCTGTGCCGTATTGGTCATGGCCAAATGCGCTATGGAATTCCTGCGCCATGGGACCATAATGACGGTAGTGGGTGCTGTCCTGTCCATTGTAGCTCCAGGAGCGCAAATTAAACCGGCTGATTTTGTTCAGCACGCCTTCGCCGTCCACCGGAAGAAAGGCGTATTTTTTTGTCGAATCCGACACAGACGACCAGCTATTGTCTCCGGTGCTTAATGTAACACCTGCTGCCAGATCTGTGGTGGAATACAGTATATATCCCCCGGCAAAGCGCATTGTCATTTGGTTTTCTGCTGTGGAATTAGTGGAACCGTCGTGGTCACCAATAATAAATGCACCTTGATAATTGTCTGTTGATACATTACAGCCCATCGCGGTTGAAAACTTTCCACTTGCATTTGCATAATAGCCCATCGCGGTTGAAGCCTCTCCACTTGCCGTTGTAGAATAGCCACCCATAGCGATTGAAGACTCCCCACTTGCCGTTGTAGAATTGCCAATAGCGGTTGAAGACTCCCCACTTGCCGTTGCATGATCGCCAATAGCGGTTGAAAACTTTCCACTTGCATTTGCACCATAGCCAATAGCGGTTGAGGCGATTCCAGTTGCGTCTACACAAATGCCCATAGCGGTTGAACCGTTTTCGGTTGCATTTGTTTGATAACCCGAAGCAAATGAAGCAATTCCACTTGACGTTGAACCGTGTCCCGTTGCGAATGAAGCTTTTTCACTCGCAATTGTATACCGGCCCGATGCAGTGGAAGCCTCTCCATTTGCTGTTGTAGCATAACCCATCGCAGTGGAACCCCATCCACTTGCTGTTGTAGTAGAACCCATCGCAGTGGAAGTTATTCCATTTGCCGTTGTACGATCTCCCATTGCAATGGAATTCGCTCCACTTGCTGTTGTTTTATAGTTAAAAGCGGCTGAAACCTTTCCACTTGCTTTTGTATCTCCACCAAAAGCCACCGAATAAATGCCGGTACTGTCAGCATCCCAGCGTGAGCCATAAACTTTACCTGCTCTAAAAGCAGCTTTGCCCGGATACCACATTAAACGTGTTCCCGCACCGGTAACAGGAATCGCTCCGGTCCCATAAGTTCCGCCCATATAAAAACCGGCATCGCCGTTCAGTTTAAGCAGCGTTTCGCTGCCGCTGTTGGTAATGCTGAAACTGCTGGTGCTGTCTGCTGTAGGCAGCGCCAGGTTTGTGGATTGGGAATAGGCGCCTGTTACCAGGCTAAAGCAAAATGCGACAAACAATAAATTGATTTTCATAAGAAATTCCTTTCGGTGTTTTATTTCACTAGCGATACGGATTTAATGGATCAAAAAACGAATGCAACTCGGTTTTACTATTGTCCTGCTTTTCCGGCAGATTCACCTTTTATTTACTTGTCAGTTTTTCTGGCGTCTCGTTTCCTTTGGCTACTTCATCAAAATCATTTTGCGAGTCTGATTAAAATCACCAGATTTGAAATAATAGAAATAAACGCCGCTGGTTGCCGTATTTCCTGAATGATCCTTGCCATCCCACATCACGGAATGAGTTCCCGCGGTTTTTCGTTCCGCCTCCAATTGCCGTACCAAATGCCCATTAATATCATAAATATTGAGCGTCACAAATCCGGATTCCGGCAATCCGTAGGAAATAGTCGTTTCAGGATTAAACGGATTGGGATAATTTTGTGATAAAGTGTAATTATCCGGCACCGTGTATTTTTTAATATCCACGGAAGTTAATGCGACAAAAACAGGCCCGTGGAAATTAGTCGTGCCATCGAGAGACACAGCCTGTAATTTGTAGTAATAATCTCCTGACTGAGCAGGCTTGTCAACATAACTGTATGCGGCGCCGGTTGTGGCGTCGCCCTGTGATGTGATCAGGGATTCATTAACTTTGCTGTAGTCTCCGCTTTCTTCAGTGCTGCGGAAAATATTGAATCCTGCGTTGTTGGGCTCGGTTTCAGTTGTCCAGTAAATCAAGATACCATCTTGATCTACTTCAGCGTAAAAGGAAGACAGCGTTATTCCGGTGGGCTGGGGCGTTAATGGGATATTATTATTTATAATCATCTGATCCCCCAACTCCAGATGGAAAGTCCAGTAATATTCATTATCGCCGCAAATCCAGTTGGTCATTTGATTGGTTGTACCATTTTTACTGCCAAAACCAACAACCAGTGGATTAACAGCCGGTGGCGATTGAGCAGGATCCAGCGGGCCGGTTTGAACTGCACAACCGGTACTCAAAAGAAATCCAGCTGGCGGCGTATATGCAAGCGTATAATCACCATTTTGTGAAACTGTGAACTGGTAATAGCCGCTGGAACCATCCTGAATTATATTTACATTGGTTGACGGTGTAACTGAAATTGTTGCGCCGGAAATGATGTTGCCATTGGTTTCGTCATAAATCCAGCCAGCGGGATCGTAATCTGTGCTGTCTGGAATACCGTCATTGTTTCTATCACCGGTTTCTTCATGATCGTAAATACCGTCCTGGTCAGTATCCTTGTTGATGTAGATCCTGTAGTCCTCGACTTCACCACCAGAATTATCATATCTGGTGGGTGTTCCTAGCGGTTTTTGACTTAACCGGAACCGGGCATAAGTATACCCTTCTTTCGCTTCGACTGGAACTTTTAGTTGAATATTATTATTACCAGCGGTCACAGTTTGCATACTAATAATATATTCTTTGGGATCATCCCAGTCACCATCAGCGTTGAAATCCACCCAAACAACTAATAATGCGTCGGTGTAACCTGCCGGTAATGAAACATCGACCACAGCCGGTGAATGAGTACCCGCAACGATGTATCCAAAGGTCACACCGTCTTCGTCGTCTGTGCCATCATTGTCGTCGCCCTCAGCGTTTGCACTTTGTTGCCCGTCTGTATCAGCATCAACAGCGCTGCCCAGATGAAAATCAGCAACGATATTATGGCGTGCGCCGTCATTTGCTAATAAAGTAGGATATTCGCCTGCTGTTTGATCGAATGGATCAGGTGCATCGCCAAAGTCGAGTTGTATATCGGTACCTGTCCCCTGAATCGAAAAATTATAGGGATTTTCATCACTGTCATCGTTGGCAATACTGACCGTTGCGGTTCGTAATCCAACGGCGCTGGGATCAAAAGTAATAGTAAATGTTGACGTATCGGTACCAGTTCCTACAGGTGTCGTCGCGTCAATAGTCAGCGTAAAGTCAGCCGCATGAGTACCGCCTATGATAACGCGAGGATTATCGGTCAGATTCAAAACAGCAGTGCCGAGATTTGCTATAGCAAATGTGTTGGGATTTGTACCGCCTGACACAATGACATTACCAAAGTCAGTATCATCTGCCGTATTAGGAGTGATGTCACCATCAACAATAGTAACCTTAAGACTAAGTGAGGAAACGTTCATCTCAGGCGCGTGACGAATTCCCTCAAACTGTAAGTAAAAATCCTCCACTTCGCCATTGGTAACCAGACCCTGGGTTGTCATGGCAACAGTATTATCATCGTCCGAACGAAATCGTGAAAATCTATCGTATGTCGCTGTTGAGGAAATCGCGCCAGCCGGGATATTAAAACTCAATGTTTGTGTACCTGCTGTCACTGCTTTCATGTTGAATATCTGATCCCCAGCATCGGCAAGACTGTTGTTTCCGTTCCAGTCGATCCAGGCAGAGAAATAACCCGAACCGCCTGTTACTACGACCTGCACAGAACCGCTGTTGCTGCCTTCTTTCCAAGGCTCACCGACTACAGTTATTCCATCTTCGTCATCAGTTCCAGCCACATTGTCATCGCCGGAATCAGCAGCACGTCCGGCATCGGCGCTTTCCTGTCCGTCGGTTTCGTTGTCTATTGCTGTACCGAGATAGATCGCGCCCATCTGGGGGATCAAGTGCCGGGCTCCATTGTCAGTCAGGGTTGTCAAATTGTAACCCGCGGGTAGGTCGCCAAAGTCAAGCTCGGGAGAGGTAGTAAAGGTAATGTCAGCACCGTAGGTGGTACCTGAAGCGTTCTGACCCACGACTCGATAATGATATGTTGTATTATTAGTCAAACCGGAAATAGCCTTGCTAACAGATGTGTTTATCGTACCGGTTACTGGACTCTGATCCGCGGTAACCGTGGTGCCATACGCAGGTGTCAAGCCATACTCAAAAGTCACCGTGGTAGATGAATTATTGGCATTAACCGTACCGTTCAATGTGGCGCTGTTGGTACCCACTCCGGTTGCAGCGTCGGTTGTAACTGTGGGCGCAGTAGCAGTAGCAAAAGTAACATCATTTCCGTAGGAAGTTCCGTAAACATTGGTGGCATAGGCACGCACATGATAGGTAGTATTTTCAGTCAGACCGGTTATGGAACTGGTGAATGCCCCTGCACCTGTGCCATCTGAGGTCGTTGCATCAGCAGTCGTGGGATAGGCAGAAGTGCTCCAACAAACACCCCTGGCTGTGACCGGCGCCCCACCCTGATCTGTCACATCGCCACCGCTGGTGGCACTTGTACTTGTAATGTTAGTTACTGCTGTGGTTTTGACTATTGGTGAACCCATTGCCCCAGTTGTAAAGGTCATGTCCGCACCGTAGCTAGTGCCTTCGGTGTTCTGACCCACGACTCGATAATGATAGGTGGTGTTATCAGTCAAACCGGAAATAGCCTTGCTAACCGCTGTATTCGTGCTACCGGTAACCTGGCTTTGGTCGGCAGTTACAGAACTACCGTAAGCAGTAGTTAAGCCATACTCAAAATTTACGGTGGTGGATAGATTATTCGCATTAACTGTACCGTTCAAAGTGGCTGAAGTTGTTCCCACCGTAGTTGCTAAATTAGTGGTTACTGTGGGTGCTGCAACCACAATCCCGCTGAATTGCAAATAATAGTCCTCTACTTCGCCATTATTAAAAAGCCCCGTCAACGTCAATGGTGTTCCGTTACCGGGAACCAATCGGAAACGGGCAAGCCGGTCATAAGTATCGTTGCTAGCAATGGCGCCATCCGGAATGTCAAATTGAATGGTTTGTGAACCGGAATTAACTGATTTCATATCAAGAACCTGGTCGCCTGCATCGGTGAAATTATTGTTATTGTCCCAGTCAATCCAGGCGCTCAAGTATCCCGTACCTCCGTTAACCGTAATCCCTACAGCACCGCCGTTTGTACCATCCTGCCAGTCGCCATTGACTGTTACACCGTCCTCATCGTCACTGCCGTTGCCATCGTCTCCATCGGTTGCTCCACACCCGGCATCAGCGCTCTCCTGACCGTCGGATTCATCATCGATCTTGGAACCCAATAGGATGATGCCGGTGTTGAGAATGTTATGCCGTGCGCCATTATCGTTCAAGATCGTCAGGTTGTAAGCCGCGGGTAGGTCGCCAAAGTCAAGGATCCGATTCTCATACCATACGATTTTGTCGTCCCCAAGGGAAGCAGAAAGCACGTCCAGATCGCCATCATTGTCCATGTCCGCCGCAAAAACGCTCTTGGCGTGATCAGCCGAGGTAGTGATAACCGTGGGCGTCCACGTACCCCCGGACCCATCGTTGGCATACCAGGCAATTTTATCATCAGAAGAAGAAGCCGAGAGCACATCCGGGTCGCCGTCGCCGTCCACGTCCGCCGCATGCACGCTTTGGGCGTTTTGCGCCGCGTTTGTGATGACTGTGGGCGTCCACGTACCTCCGGACCCGTCATTGGCATACCAGGCGATTTTATTGTCAGAAGCAGAGGCCGAGAACACGTCCATGTCACCGTCGCCGTCCACGTCCGCCGCAAAAACGCTCTTGGCGTGATCAGCCGAGGTAGTGATAACCGTGGGCGTCCACGTACCCCCGGACCCATCGTTGGCATACCAGGCAATTTTATCGTCAGAAGAAGAAGCCGAGAGCACGTCCAGGTCGCCATCGCCGTCCACGTCCGCTGCAAAGACACTTGAGGCGTAATTCGCCGAGGTGGTGATGACCGTCGGGGTCCACGTACCGCCGCTCCCGTCGTTGGCATACCAGGCGATTTTATCGTCATTGGCAGAAGCCGAGAGTACGTCCAGGTCGCCGTCGCCATCCAGATCCCCCGCGTGTACACACCGAGCGAAATCCGCTGAGGTGGTGATGACCGTGGGCGTCCACGTGCCTCCGGACCCGTCGTTTTCATACCAGGCGATTTTATCGTCAGAAGAGGAGGCCGAGAGTATGTCCGGGTCCCCGTCTGCGTCCAGGTCCGCGGCAAAGACGCTTTGGGCATTCTTTGCTGATGTGGTCACAATAAACGGCATCCAGGTACCGCCTGACCCGTCGTTGGCATACCAAACGATTTTATGGTCATTGATAGAAGCCGAGATCGCATCCATGTCGCCGTCCCCATCCACATCCGCCGTATAAACGCAGTCGGCTCCGTCTGCCGAAGCGGTGATGATCTGTTCGTCACCGTAATTGCCCGAGCCATCGGTCACGGCGGTTTGAAACTGCCAGACATGGGGTAAAACCGGTTCACCTGCCGCACCCACAATCCCAGTCGTCGCGGTCACCTGCACCCACTCGCCGGGTTTGAAGTCCGCATTGGGATTAAGCGTGGCTGTCTTAGCGCTGACGCTCCATACACCTTCGCCGGAGAGAAGCCGTCCTCCGAAATCCATATGGGCCACGAAGGTGACGCATGATACGGTCCCTGCATTAAGATCCCCGTCAAACGTGGCCGATACATTCGTGGATACGGCAGCCGAATGGGTGGCATGTGCCGGAGACGTGCTTTGCACTTCCAGCACATCTTGATTCAGCCACACCTTGTTGGCTTGACCGAGATTTACGACGAAGGCATCCAGGTCGCCGTCCACGTCGCCCAGGGAAACGCCATAGCTGGTGGCACTGCCCAGGCTGTTGCCGCTGTCCGTGAAATGGCCCGATCCGTCGTTTAGCCACACCTTATCGGCACCATCATTTGCGACAAAGGCGTCCAGGTCACCGTCATTGTCCACATCGCCCAAAGAAACGCCATGGCTGGAGGCATTACCCAGTAAGTGGCCGCTGTCCGTAAAGCCGCCTGATCCGTCGTTCAGCCATACCTTGTCGAATTGACCGTAGTTTGCGACAAAGCCATCCAGGTCACCGTCGCCGTCCACATCACCCAGGGAAACGCCAGAGCTGGTGGCACTACCCAGGCTGTTTCCGCTGTTGGTGAACCCGCCCGACCCGTCGTTCAGCCACACTTTGTTGGCCTGATTTAGATTGGCGACGAAGGCATCCAGGTCACCGTCGCCGTCTACATCGCCCAGAGAAACATCCTGACTATTCCTATTTCCCAGACTGTTGCCGCTGTCTGTAAATGTGCCAGATCCGTTATTCAGCCACACCCTGTTGGCTTGACCGAAATTCGCGATGAAGGCATCCAGGTCGCCGTCCCCGTCCACATCCCCCAGAGAAACATCCTGACTATTGCGACTTCCCAGGCTGTTGCCGCTGTTGGTAAAAATGCCCGAGCCGTCGTTCAGCCACACCTTATTGGCACCGTTATTCGCGACAAAGGCATCCAAGTCACCATCACTGTCCAGATCGCCCAGGGAAACATCCATGCTGATGTTACTGCCCAGGCTATTGCCGCTGTCCGTAAAAATGCCAGGCCCATCGTTTTGCCATACTTTATTGGCGCCATTATTGGCGATAAAAAAATCCAGGTCGCCGTCCCCGTCCACATCGCCCAGGGAAATGCCGCGGCTGTTGGCACTTCCCAGGCTGTTGCCGCTGTCAAAGAAGAGACCGCTGCCCCCGCTGACGGCCGTGCGATACTGCCAGACATAGGGTGAAGCCGCCAGGCCAACAGAACTTTCCATTCCGCCTGTAGCGGTCATGTGTATGAGCTCGCCGGGGTAAAAGTCCGCATCGGGATTCAGCGTGGCTGTCTTGCCGCCGACGCTCCATACGCCTGCGCCGGAAAGGATCCGTCCGCCGAAACCCGCATGGGCCACGAAGGTGACGTCGGACACCGTACCTGAATCAATGTATTCATTAAACGTCGCCGTCATATCAGCGGACACCGCTGCCGAATGCGTGGCACGGACCGGAGACGTGCTTTGCACGTTCATCACGTATTGGTTTATCAACACCTTGCTGGTTTGAGCAGAATTTGCGACAAAGGCGTCCAGATCGCCGTCGTTGTCCACATCCCCCAGAGAAACGCCCCAGCTCATGTCATATGCACCGCCCAGGTTGTAGCCGCTGTCATAGAAAGTTCCTGACCCAGTATTCAGCCACACCTTGTCGAACCGTTTATTTGCTACATAGGCATCCAGATCGCCGTCCCCGTCCACATCGCCCAGAGAAACGCCTAAGCTTTGGTCTAAATCACTGCCCAGGCTGCTGCCGCTGTCCGTGAAGGTGCCTGACCCATTATTCAGCCACACCTTGTCGGACCCTTCATTGGCGACAAAGGCGTCCAGGTCGCCGTCCCCGTCCACATCGCCCAGAGAAACGCCCCAACTCCAGCCACCGCCCAGACGGTTACCGCTGTCCGTGAAAACGCCCGACCCGTCGTTAAGCCACACCCTGTTGGCTCCACCACTCATATTTGCGATGAAGGCATCCAGATCGCCGTCGCCGTCCACATCACCCAGAGAAACGCCATAGCTTTGGTCTAAATCACT
>Ga0208771_1001559_pt1 | contig 11980 bp, 25 predicted proteins | sample AntAceMetag02UKX_FD_184775 | JGI IMG/M metagenome (GOLD analysis project Ga0208771, IMG submission 184775) | Saline lake microbial communities from Ace Lake, Antarctica - Antarctic Ace Lake Metagenome 02UKX (SPAdes) (version 2) | ecosystem: Environmental > Aquatic > Non-marine Saline and...
CCACGCGGGGCACACAGTGAGAAGCCTGGAGAATTCTATTCTATGATTGAACGGGTAACCGCTGGGCGTCGGCTTGATATGTTTGGACGGCGCGAGATAAGCGGGTTCGATTCGTGGGGTAAGGAAGCATGACTACGTGGGAAGAAAACAAGCGTTGGTCAGATAGGTTCTTGCCAGAGATCAAACGCATATTAGGCGAACGGTTTATTGGCGAGCCACCGTGCGAAGAGGACGCTGAACATAATACAGACTTGATCGTGTTGAAGCTAGAACCGTTACGGTTCGGGTGTAGAGTCAGGCGCAATCAATACGTCGATAGATACGGCGATGAATTCACGATCAGGGCAGGACTTCCTTCTGGCGCCAAGACAGAGATAACTAAGATAATCGAAGGCTGGGGTGATTATCTCTTCTACGCATTCTGTGATAGCGCGGAGCGTATGCTTGCACGATGGACAATCATTGACTTCAAAGCGTTCCGTGTTTGGCATAGCCGCCAGCTATACAAAGGCAATCATCCATGGACAGAAAGAGTCAACGCTGATGGGACTAGCTTCATGGTCTTCAAGTGTAGCGAGATTCCTGAAGCTGTAACGGCAACGTGGAGTAAAGATGCCAGCTAAGAACACAACACGCCGCGAGCCGTGGAATCCATTACTCAAGAGCTATCCATTCAGCGAGAAGGTCAACGCGGTATCAGTCGGTGCCGAGACGTTATTCACCCGTCTTGTAGCTCAGGCTGACGACTTCGGAAACTACTACGGCAACCCGAAACAGATCCTAGCCTATCTCTACGGTCATCGTTTCGCAGCGGGGCACGTTACCGCTACGGATACGGGCCGTTGGCGGGCCGAACTCGTATCGAACGCGGTCGGACCTCTCGCAGCCATCTATGAAGTCAACGGTGCTGAGTACATCCATCTGCTCAATCCGAGGCGGCGTTTACGTGAAGATGTTAAGGCTGATGAACGATTCCCAAGAGAACCAGCAAACATACAAGAACAGGCCACTTCCGAACACGTAACGAAAACGTGCCGTAAACGTACCGTAAACGGTGCGCTAGACCTAGACCTAGATGCAGACCTAGACCTAGATGCAGACCAAGAAACACCTTCGTCCGATAACGATGAATACTACATAACAAAGAAAAGGCGATACGTCAAAGGCGATAAGCTCACTTGGTACGAAGAGTTCTGGACTGCTTTCGATTATCGAAAAGGCAAAGCCTCAGCCGCTGACTCATGGCTAGACATCAAGAACCTCAATCGCGAACTGGTTGATGCGATAGTTGATGGTGCGAAGAAGGAAGTTATCAGGCGCAAGACATTGCGTGAGGATCAGACGGCTATCATGGCGCAAGGCTGGCTATCAGCTCGACGGTGGGAAGACGACTATTCTGCTATGCCGTCAGGTAACGGAAAGTCGTCTAACGCTGTCCACTTCGATGACGACGACGATGCGGCTGCAAGAATGGCTATGAATATGAAGGGGGCGATGTGATGAAAACATCAATAATCCGCGAGGCGGGATTTGAAGAAGCACTGCTTGGCATATCTCTGAGCTACAACAGCGGAGGAGATATGAAAGTGGTGGCTGACAAGCTGGTAAAGAGAGGCGGGAGTCATTCTAAGTTTCTGGAGTCGATAGCCGTGTGGCTGGATATTACTGCGCCGCGCTATTGGTGGAGCCACGCAGATACATATCGCGTCGGAGTTACAAAGCAGTCGGAGTCAACGATGCACACGATCCTAGATCGATACTTGACGCAAGACGACTTTGTTGTTGACATTCCAGTGTGCTACCTTGACAAGCTGAATGTACACATCGCGAACAAGGATGTTCGTAGAGTGAAAGCTATGTTGCCAGAGTCATTCCTTCAGCGGCGAATCGTCTGCACGAACTACATGACGCTGCAGAGAATCATCAGGCAGAGGAGGACTCACGAGTTGATAGAGTGGCATCAGTTCTGTGACGATGTGCTTGCCCAATGCAAACATCCAGAGTTCCTTCAGGAGGCGGAATGAATAGAGAAGAATTGATGGCGATGACGGACGAGGAGCTTCGGATCAAGGCTGCTGAGTTGATGGGGTGGGAAGACGTTGCTTGTCGCGAGGTTAATAATCTGCTTAGTGAGGGAATAACATTTCACACCGTGTGTGCTAAACAAGATAGTGGGCCTAATGCCGACAAGGATGCTATTGGTTGGCTAGTTGGAGACGGCGAGAATATGTGGGATGTCGTCCCAGACTACCCTAACGACATAGCGGCGGCGTGGGAATTGTGGGAACGAATTCCTCTTTCAGATAGATATTACGGGGCCATTCACATCGTCCGTATTCCAGTTAGTCGTGGAGAGACAGCCAAATGGCGTCACGGAATTGGTTATGGCATGTCGATTGGTGAACTCGGAGGACCGTCAGAGCAGGAATGGAAATGGCAGCATCTTATTACCGAATGGCCGAAGGAAGGAGAAACGAGTGCGCAGACAACAGCACGCGCCATCACCCGCGCGTTCATCCTGGCGATGGCAGAATGATTCTCAACGATAGGCAGATACGCGGCATGTGTATGTTCGCAGAGTCGTCAATGCTGTACCCGTTCATTCCTGAGCAGAAAGGCAAGCCATCCTACGGATTAGGCTCCTTCGGATACGATATTCGGCTAGGAAAGAAATTCTTGCTAGCATCACGCATCGACATTATCGCCGATCCTATCGACTACGATAAGAATCTCTGCCATGTTCTCAACCGCGATGACGAGTTCATCCTGCATCCAGGGCATCACGTGCTCACTGAGTCCGTAGAGACGTTCAACATTCCTAACGATGTCTGTGGCGTGTGCTGGGGCAAGTCGTCTTATGCTCGCTGCGGGCTGTTGGTGAACGTAACTCCGCTTGAACCAGGCTGGAAAGGGATCCTCACGCTAGAGCTGGCGAACGTCAGTCCTAATCCGATTCGTCTACACGTTGGGAAAGGAATCGCGCAGGTGGTATTCTTCCGAGGTGACAGGCCAGACAGAACGTATACGGAGAAAGAGAGCGGCGGCATCTATCAAGGCCAGACTGGAGTTACAGTTCCGCAGTAAGGAGGCGTGATGACGTGTCTACGATTGAAGAGTGAAGGCGTACCTGATGGCTTCGTCTGCTTCCATCCGATCTACGTGTACGACGGCTTCCTGTTCGAGGTCCATGGCTACTGTGGCCCAACGCCGCTTCGCAGATCGGACATGGGGCCACGAACTAGTATGCCGTTCGGATTCTGGATGATGTGGGATAGATTCTCACAGTTGTCTGATGAAGAGAAGGCCAAGTATATGTACAAGGAGGCGTCATGAAGTTAGCTCGAGAGATAGCGTACGCGGTAGCTAGTTACGAAGCGGAGCTAGGCAAGTCGGCAAGCTCGTATGATATTGAGCCTATCATCGCTGAGAAGCTGAGGCCGATTCGTGAGGCGTTGATGATTGTGTGGAAAGGCGACGATGATATGACGCCTAGCGATATGGTGAAACAATACAACGATGCGCTAGAGCTGTTTGATGAGGCGGACGGATGAATGAACGTATCGGCACAGCCGAGACAGCGAGGATACTTAACTGCTCGCTCACTCACGCTAGAAAGCTGATGAGAAAAGCGAAGGCAGACACTAGGCGAGAGTCGCGTGCCGATGGCGGGATACGTATCACGTTCCTGAAGTCAGACGTTGACGCCTACGCCGGCAAGCATCTATCTGTGAAGCGAGAACGGCATCACAGCAAGGCTGATAACGCTCGTAAGATCGTCGCGTGGGCTGACGGATTGAGACGATGGCCGCACGATAAAGCTATCTTGGCTCGCGTATGCGCTGCGTATGGCCGCAGGGATGTGGAGGGCGTGATTGATACTCGGGTGTTTCGTAAGTCGAATGGGAAGTACCTCAGGGCGCTTAGACAACCTGCTATGCAACGAGAAGACACTGACGGGATATTGAGGTGAGTTCAATGGACAAGTGGAACATGTTCGCAGCAGGATTTGCTGCGCTCGGAGCTCTTGTCGCATTCAGCGACGGGAGGATTATTGGCGGCATAGCGTGCGTGGTAGCGTCGTTGGCAAATATCCTATGGACAAGACGGAGGTAGGATGTCAAGGAGTAAAGCAGTACGCGCAGAAGCTCGGCGGGTTCCGGTGCGCCCCTTGACGTATCGTGTCATGTGTGGTATAGTTGTGATGTAGCCAAGGAGGCAACAACGATGATTGCAGCGAGAGAAGAAACGAAAGCAGTAAAGCTGGCGCTCATAGATGCAGGATTCGATAAAGCTGCTGTAAAAGTAGGGCACGGAAGAGGTACTGCGCGGGCATGGCTTGAGATTCACGTCAACCATATTAACGGGCTGGCATTCTCTCAGAATGATGATTTAGCCGTGAAGGTTGCTCAGAAAGCAACTGGGCGACACGGAGACTATCAGGGCCGCATTTCGGTTGACATCGAACGCGAGGAGGTGGCGTAATGGCTACGACATACGCGAGGTTTACGCTACAACTCAACGCAGAAACAGACGCAGACATTATCGAATACATCAAGCAGCAATCGAACAAGAACGGACTGATGAAGAAGGCGCTACGATTCTGGATCGCACTAGAGGATGAGAATGTCACGGAGTAACGCAGTACGCGAAGAGGCGTTGAGGCTAGACGGCTATCGGTGTGCCATTAGTGGTTTTGACGGCAGGTCTGAGGAAGGCAGGAGACAGCTTGAAGTGCATCATGTTCGCCCGCTTGGTGTTGGTGGTAGTGATGAAAAAGATGTAGTTGAAAATTGCATAACGCTTCACACGCATGTACACGTTATGGTCGAGACTGGCCAGCTTGTGATAGCTGAGTGGGATAGAGCCAATGGAGTTCTTAGTGTGATTGACAATCAGGATGTTCTTGGGCATGGCGTAGGCAAGGTTGATACGTCTAAGCTGTGGTTTTATCTGCGCCACGACGCTGAAGAAGGTCAAGCCATCCTCACTCAGCTATCATCGTTCGCTATGCTGGACTCAACTATCGCCGAACGTGTCTATCGCTTGGGCCAGGTGGTGGCTGCTACGGATCCGGACGCGCGGACGCTGAGAGAGTGCCTTGCGTCGAAAGGACTAGACACGCGGCGGCTGATTGGCGCGGCTTCACTGTGGGCTAAGAGCCTGGATAATGGCGTCGAGTGGCCTGACGGTATGACTGTCTCAGACTACCGACGGACGTTGAAGGAATCTGGGCATGGATCGAAGCGAGAATACTTCTACGTCAAGATCCGAGGAACAGTCAACCGGATAGGGTCGCGGCCTGAGGTGTACTATCGGACGGCATACGAGGCAGAGCTCCGCGACGAGATGGTTATCGGAGATCGCCTGTACAAGCTGGCGAAAACCGTATACGGCATCCGAGCCGAGAACGGACATCTGATGCGGCCAGACGGCAGCGAAGAACCGTTCATTCACTTCGTTCCAAAGGAGGCATGATGAAGAAGAAGACAATGCTGAAATTGAGAGAGCTAGAGATTCGTGTGAAGCAACTCGAATGCCCTCACAAGAACGTGAGGTTTGATGTGTATCGTGAATACGTTGAGGTGTGTGAAGACTGTGACAAGATTCTTAATACATTCTACTCAGAGAAGGAATGGCTAGAGACCAAGCTGGTTCATGAAAAGATTAAGTGCCGCGATAACATTGCTGAGACTGATGCGCGTATACGGCAGCTAAAGGAGGCATGATGTTTAGGCGACTAGATATATGGATCAGCAGAAAGATGCACGCGGGGCGGTGGGCGGCATTCTGGGGCGTTCAATTCGCTGGCTATCTGTTCGTCACTGTATGGTGCTGGGCAACGTTGTGGCTAGTGATAACTGTGCCAGCGTGCGCGATCAGTGCGTTCATGGTGATGGGCAACTTGAGGCGGATGGGTGAACGATGTGGTGAACGATGAAACGCTTCCGAGGGCTTAGAGGGCGACAGCGCGAGTGCTTCAGCGAGATAGCGACAGGGCGGATGGGCGCACACAATCCGAGGACGCTGGCCGCGTTAGCTGAGAAGGGGCTAATCATGTTCGAGACGAAACGGTTCCTGCTTAACGAAGGCCTCGCCGGTACGCTAGTGCTAGACGTGCCGTATGTGCCGATGGCTATCCATCAGGAGTGGTGCGAATGGTGCGCGGGGAGTAGTCCTACGCAGAACGACGGCCAGGTATGGGAGGCGTGATGATTACGAAGACTGGATGCGTATCTGTTACTGAGGACGGCGTGATGGCCAACAGCTTTGAGTTCAGCGGCGCGTCTGAGAATGGATCGTACAACATGGACATACTGCTGTGGGCGCGTGAACGGATAGATCGTGAGATAGCGAATCAGGGCTACGATGGGCTGACGAAGGTGGATGCCGAATGAAAGTCTATCTGATAAGTGATGGCGATTACGAAGACTACACGATTATCGGCGCGTTCTCTACATACAAGAAAGCGAAAGATGCTGCTAAATACTTCAACGCCAATGAACGCATCGAGGAGTATGATTTAGACTCGAAGTTGAAGCAGCGCCCTGCTGGTATGAAAGCATTCTGCGTTGCGATGGACAGAGAAGGCAATGTTCCATTAAATGAGTGGACGAATTTGAGACAGGTGTATGAGTGTAGCGGCGAGTATGCAGACAGAAATGTGGTGCAAGGATATGGCGGCAATCCGACTTACGCAGAGTTCCACGTATGGGCAAGAGACGAAGAACACGCCATCCAGATAGCCAATGAGAAGCGCGGCGGTGTATTGATCGCTGGCGAGTGGCCTGGAGACGAATGAAGCGCATCCGATACGTGTGCGATAAGTGCGGCGCAGAACACAACGTCCGGTTCCATAGCTGGGAGATACATCCGCGGCGCATGAACTGTACGGCGTGCCTTGAGAAGTCTGCGATGGCGGCAATGATGCCGAGCCCGGCTAACCATTTTCATCCCTCACGAGGAGGTAAGAAATGAGACAGTTTAAGTTAGGCGACGATATATCTGGGAAGACAATCGAGGGCGCGGTTATCAGGAGTTGGGAGATTATTCTCAACCTTGGCGGCGGCGAATTCATCCACATAACGCCTGAACACGATTACGATGATGGTGTCAAGTTAGAGTTTGAGGACGAGCCGAGCAACCTATCGCTTATTAAGGCTGGAGTAATCAGTCAGGAAGAATCCGACGAGATATACGCAAAGCGAGATGCCGAGCGCATAAACCGAGAAAAGGCGCAGGACATGGCAAATCTGCGGCGGCTGATGAAGAAGTATCCAGAGGCAACGGCATGATCCCCGGCCCACGCAGGACTATCGGCGTCCTGATAGCAATCAGCCTAGCATCGCTGGCCGTGTGGGGGATGCTCGCGTTCGTGCGGTGGATGGTGTTCTAAACTGTGTTCTGCACGGCGGATCGGGTATAATGTATCGAGTAAGGAGGCATGAAATGAAATGGGTGAACACTGATGGGCGTATACCGATAAAGAGTTGGTGCGAAGATGTAGAAGACGGCGCTATGCAGCAGGCAATCAACCTGTCGAACCATCCAGTTATGTTCCATCACGTAGCATTGATGCCTGATTGCCATCGAGGGTATGGGATGCCAATTGGCGGTGTCATTGCGTGTGAGAATGCCGTGATCCCCAATGCTGTTGGTGTCGATATTGGATGTGGAATGGCGTCAGTAGAAACGAATCTTACTGGAATGGACGCTGGGCTTATCGAGGACGTTCTTGAGGAGCTTTCATACTTGATCCCGACAGGATTCAATCACCACAAGGAAGATCAAGCGTGGAATGGATTTGATAAGGCCCCTGACTTGCCAGTTGTTCAGAGAGAGTTGGCATCTGCAAGGCGACAGCTAGGGACGCTTGGCGGCGGCAATCACTTCATCGAGATTCAGATGGGAGATAACGGCCTTATATGGCTCATGCTCCATAGTGGCAGTCGCAACTTCGGGTACAAGATTGCCAAGGAATACAACCAGGCGGCTATGAAGAGATGCGCAATGTGGCATTCGCAGTTGCCTCCAGGGAATGGCGAGGACTCGCTTTCGTTCCTTCCGATCGGTAGCCATGAGGCAGCGCAGTACATCGACGCGATGAAGTTTGCACTCGCGTTCGCCCAGGCTAATAGAGATGCAATGCTTACGGTATTCAAGAGCGTAGTCAGAGAGATGACTGGCGCTGACTTCATGCGTGAGATCAACATCCATCACAACTTTGCGTCTATCGAGAACCACTACGGAAAGAACGTGTGGGTACATCGCAAGGGAGCAACGCAGGCTAAGAAGGACCAGCTTGGCATTATTCCCGGCAGTATGGGAACGTCTAGCTATATCGTGCGCGGGCTAGGTAATCCAGAATCATTCGAGAGCTGCAGCCACGGCGCTGGAAGGGCAAGCGGACGGGCTGAGTTCAACCGGACGCATACGGTAGAAGAGTGCGAGGCCGACATGGAAGGCATCGTGTTCGGTGGTTGGGGTAAGACACGCAAGGGAACGCCTGACATCAGCGAAGCCCCTGGAGCGTACAAGAACATCGACGAAGTGATAGCTGCGGAATCGGACCTAGTTGAAGTGGTCGTGAAACTGCGCCCGCTCGGTGTGATGAAGGGATAGAATATGAAATGGACGGCACGCGTAGTGAGATACGCACGCAAGCTTGGCGAGGTTTTCTCCGAGTTCAGACTCGGCTCCTTTTACCTCTTCATTCCGCTAGTCGCTGGGTTGACCAAGCGCCTGAGCAGCGGCCTCCGTCCGTTTCGCTGTATACTGTGCAAGGTGATAGCTGATGACTGAGAAGTGGCCGGAATTAACAGATGCGCCTGGAATGTACGTTGCAAACGACTGGTCCGGCTTGTGGGATGGCACGCAGTGGGTATGGGGCGGACCGCCTGAGGAGGTAGAGGATGAATGACACAGCAGCTAAACAGGCAGGCTCTAAGAAGCCGCCGCGCGAAAGAACGAAGGAAGAGATAGAGAGGCAGTTGCTCAAGAAGTGGACGGGAAGAGGTGACTGATGACTGAGAAACACGCAGGCGGTAGGCCGAGGAAGTACAAGACGGTTGCAGAGATGTCCGTAGCGATTGACGATTACTTCGATGAGACAGCGTTCGACAAGATTACGATCACCGGACTTGCGTTGTATCTTGGGTTCACTTCACGCGCAGACCTCATCAATTACGAGGGATATAGTGAAGAGTTTCACTACACGATAAAAAAGGCCAAGCTATTCGTAGAGAACGCATACGAGCAGGATCTCCGCAGCAAGGGCGGTTCAGGGCCTATCTTCGCACTCAAGAACTTTGATTGGAAAGACAAGCACGACGTGAAACACGAAGGCGGAATCAATATCGTGTACTTGGATAAGGCGCACAAGGATTTGTAGCAGAAATGAGGATGCGGATGCTGTCTGAAGAAAGTGCGGTTGCCAACGCTTACGGATTACTGAGGTGGAATGGAACAGCATAGCACATTCGACTACACGCCCAAGCAACAAGAGGCCATCAACATCCTCATGGGCGACGCAAGGCACATCCTGCTTTACGGTGGAGGGCGTAGCGGCAAGAGCATTGTCCTGCTCTACTCGCTTATGTACCGTGCAAGCAAGGTGAAGTCGCGGCATCTTATCCTTCGTAGGTACTTCGCACACGCTAAGCGTGCCATCTGGAAGGACTCGCTGCCGAAGATGTTCAAGCTGGCTGCACCTGATATGGAAGTCGAGTGGAACAACAGCGATTACTTCCTCACATTCCCGAACGGCTCAGAGATCTGGATCGGTGGGTTAGACGACGATGAACGCGCAGACAGAGTTCTCGGAACGGAATACTCGACCATACTGTTTAATGAGACATCGGACATCATGCACGGATCAGTCGAAACAGCTCTATCACGCCTAGCTGAGAAGTCAGGCCTAGTCAACCGAGCATACTACGATGAGAATCCGCCTCACAAGGCACACTGGACGCACAGACAGTTCATCGAGAAGATCAACCCAGTAGACAAGACGCCGCTTGCCAATCCTGAGCTGTACGCTTCACTGTTGATGAACCCGATAGACAACGAGGCGAACATCTCGCCGGAATACATGCAGGTGCTTCAAGGCTTCTCTAAACGCAAGCGTGAGCGGTTTATGCTCGGCATGTGGCAGGATGACGACGATAGGGCACTGTGGAAGTATGACGACATCAAACGCTCGGTAGAGAAGTTCGATTACGATCGGATAGTGGTAGCGATAGATCCAGCGGTGACGGCTAAGGACAACTCCGATCAGACAGGTATCATCGTTGCGGGTAAGCTGGGGAATCAGTTCCACGTCCTAGACGATCTCAGCGGGAAGTACTCGCCGAAGGAGTGGGCTAACAAGGCAGTGAGCGCCTACTTCCGGTGGCACGCTGACAGGATAATCGGCGAGGTGAACAACGGCGGCGACATGATCGAATCTACTATACGCCAGGTGAACGATAGTGTAAGCTACAGGGAAGTGAGAGCTACCAGAGGCAAGGTGCTGAGGGCTGAGCCTATCGCAGCGCTGTATGAGCAGGGACGCGGCTATCATCACGGATCGTTCCACGAGCTAGAGGATCAGATGACAACGCCGATGGATGAGCTAGAGCACGATGACGCCATCGACGCGATGGTCTGGGCAGCAACCGACCTTATGCTTGGAGAGTCAGGCGGACGCGCTGAAATGATTGATTGGTGAGGAGGTAGGATTGCCGATACTACGAGACAACATCCTCGTACTAGACGACATGGTTAAGGCGTTCGACGTTGAGCAGCCATCACGAGGCTCAGAGACAACCGCGTTTATCAAGCGATGGCGACGTAAGGAACTAGAGCAGCCACACGGTGGCGGGAGTCATAAGTCATTGGCGGTGAACGGGATCAACGCCGCGCAGATTGAGACGATCAGGAATAGCAAGAAGTTTCGAGACGCGCCGAAGTTGGGAGGTAGTCGTGAATAGAGAAGAAGTGATGGCGATGACGGATAATGAGTTAGATGTGAACGCAGCTATATTGATGGGGTGGAAGCCTGGCTATCATCGAGGAGAGCCGTGTTGGATGCAACCAGACTATGACGTGCCAGTTGATTCAGTGCCGTACTACACAAGCAATATCGCAGACGCGTGGGAGCTGATGGGGCCAATGATGCAAAGAATATCGACGTTGCAGATGATGACGATTGATGGTAATAGCTTGTCAATTTGCGGGTGGATATTCGATGAAGACGGAGTAACCGTTGGAGTGCTTGAGGCTATTCACGATGACACAGCGCCAAGAGCGATCACACGAGCGTTCATACTTGCTATGTCTACCAAATCTATATAGATCACATATCTATTGTAACAACGCCCAACAAGTGGTACTCTTACCAAACGAGCGAGATAACCGGACTTCGCTCAATGAGGGTGAGATATGGGGCGCTTCAAGAACATCGTCCTAGACTGGGCAAGCGATGGGGGCCGCGTGGCCTTTGCTCATTTATTGGCTCCAGAAACCCGCTCGCAAGAGATCAAGACAACGTCTTCGCTCCAGTATGGCGTTGAGAAGTGGACGGACTGGAATACGAAGAAGGCAGTGCTAGAGGGCTACGAGTCTCACTGGCTCGTGTATCGGTTGTTCACAGCTAGAGCAGACGCTCAGGTATCTATCCCTATCTACGCCAAAGACATATCTACCAAGGATGTCGTATCTGATACGCATCCAGTGGCTAAGATGCTTGGCAACCCTAACCCTAAGATCTCAATGGACGAACTGAAGTTCAGGATAGAGCTGTTTCTGTGCGTGGCCGGCGATGGCTATTGGTATATCAACGAGGTAGGCGACAGCATCCGGCTAGATCCTCTGAGATCGGATAGGGTGTCGATTAAAGCCTATCGCGATAAGCTAGTCTACTTCTACACGCTACCCGGCGAGAAACCCGTACCATTCGATGAAGAAGAGATCGTCCACTTCAAGAACTACAGCCCGTCGAATG
>Ga0208771_1001560_pt1 | contig 11979 bp, 4 predicted proteins | sample AntAceMetag02UKX_FD_184775 | JGI IMG/M metagenome (GOLD analysis project Ga0208771, IMG submission 184775) | Saline lake microbial communities from Ace Lake, Antarctica - Antarctic Ace Lake Metagenome 02UKX (SPAdes) (version 2) | ecosystem: Environmental > Aquatic > Non-marine Saline and Alkaline...
CATCCGTGATTTGCAGTACAGCGGTGAACGTTCCCGCAGCAGCGTATGTATGCGAAGCTGACTTTCCGCTGCCGCTTCCTCCATCACCGAAGTCCCACTCATATTTAACGATGATCCCGTCAGAATCACGCGACAGGATCGCACTGAAGTTCACAGTCAACGGAGCTACTCCCGACACGGCGCTGACAGTGAATTTTGCTGTTGGATCCGTGTTGAACGGCCAACAGCCTGTCACTAGCACCAATAGGGAAGCAACAGCAGCAAGACCGATGACTACTCGTAGTATCCACGCCTTGTTTTGCACTCTTATCACCTCGAGCCTCCTTCACTTGCAATAGCAGCATAGGGCCTATTCATCCCTAATCTATGCATATCAGGAACGCAAGTCAAGCCATCGGGGATACCATTTCATTGCCCTCCTGTCCGGAAATCAGGTGACAAAGCGGAAGGGGTAACAGCAGTAATGGGTAATGGGTGAGGGGTAAAGGGTGAAGAGAAGGAGTCAGGAGTCAGGAGTCAGGAGTCAGGAGTCAGGAGTCAGGAGTCAGGAGTCAGGAGTCAGCTAAAACCACAAGCTAGCGGAAGTGTGGTTCGATACCAAGCTTTAGGGCTGATAGCTGATGGCTGAGCGCCCTATGCTTCTGTGGCGTGCGCGGCCCTGTTCGCTTCTCAAAACAGGCGGCCTGCCACGTTCAAGCACAACCCACAGCACAAGCACAACGTTGGGCACGGGACCCAACGCTACGCAAGCAGCGCCTGGCCTTTGTAGCGTGTGCAGCCCTGTTCGCTTCTCAAAACAGGCAGACTGCCACGTTGAGGCCCAAGCCACGACACAAGACCAACGTTGGAGACCGCCTGTCTGGAATGCGGACAGGGCTCCAACGCTACGGAAAGCCAGCGGCAATCTATCTCATTACCGCCAGTTTCCCAATGCCCGTTGACTGCCAGTTGCCTGCTACTTTCACCCAAGCACGCCACAGGTAGACTCCATTTGCAGCGATGCCACCATCTGAAAGCTGAAGATGCCACTCAAGTCTTGGCTGCTCGCTTTCCTGGTGGAAGACGAGGTTCCCTGATAAGTCATAGACTTGAACGCGCAGTCCGGCTACTTGACACCAACACACGCCATGGACGGCAAAAGTGGCATTGTCCGATGTGGGGTTAGGCTCAGCTTCCACACTGGCCACATTTGTCGCTGTCCAGTCAGTGAGCGCTGGCTCTTGTGAGATGGGATCTGTCATGCTTGGCGGCGGTGGCGGGGCTTCCTCATCTTTCCAAGTCGATTGAGTGACGTATGTCACAGAAGCCGGTGGCGCGGGAGGACAAGGTGCTGGAGGAATGATGAGTTTGCAGTTCACGTAAGCGCGGAACCAATATCCCTGCCATGGTTCAAGCTCCCCATCGGGAGGGTTGAGCATCTGATAGCCCCCAATCCCCGGATCATAGGAAAAGAGATGCTGGCTCACCCAGCCAAGATCGCTCGCCTCGGTGAACGAGGCAGTCTGCGTACCGTTTACTACCTGGATTCCACGCAGGCATACAGGGAGTGGAAACGGATCGCCAATTTGGTTCCAGCCTTCCTTCATGTCAACAGTCAACGGTGGCGTCGGCAACTCGACATTGACATCAATAAGCACTTCATCATTATAGGTTCGTACCCAATAGCCTATTCCAGGAGAGATATCAATGCCATCACACGGTGGGGCCATCACATACCCGCCAATTGTTGGATCGAATGCAAACAGGAAGAAGGGATCGAGATCATCCTGCAGAGCGCCGCAGACATCACCACCACTACAGATCTGTCCAGGAATAGAGACCATATGCCACCCAGCCGGAGAGAGCATTGTGCCTGAGCTAGAACAATCGCCCGGCTTATCCCACGAACGGACGGCCAAAGGCTGCGGATCAAGCGTGAGAAATTGTGGGTGTTGATTCAAGTGATACGTGTTCGACGTAGAAATAACTCGTGGGTAGAGATACTCGTAAGCTTCTTCTCCTGTCACATCACCGTCCAGGTCCCCATCTTCATCCCCTGCGCCACCGAGCGCCTGCAGTAGGTAGTAAGTGAACAGCCCATGGTTCATCGGAAGACCAAACTCCCACGAGTACTCATTGTCGTCTGACGCGGTCAGCACAACAATCTGTTTATCAAGATCATCCAGATCTTGTGGTCCCACTGCTCTCTTGTTCAACTTCTCTAGATCGCTGGCAAAGCCGTCACCGTCACTCGGCGCGGCCCCCAGATTGATGCTCTTTACCTCCGTCCCTTCGGCAGCACTCTTGATTTGCCCACCGGAAAAGCAAGTGTCTAGCATGACGATAATCCGGTCCATTGGAAGGGTGGAAAGCCAATCAGAGAGCTCGTCGTCGCGAATGAATTGGTCGAGAGAATCACCGTAGCAACAGATGTACTCATCAATGCCATCGGCCTCATCCAAAGGCTCAATATCCGGACCAGTCGTCCCGTGGCCAGAGAAATAGAGCAGAAAGACATCATCGCTCATGGCCTGCGAAGTAATCGCTGCAATGGCTTCATTTATCCCAGCTTTACTGGCAGCGTCATCCAACAAAAGCATGATGTGATTGGAATCCCACCGGGAACTATCTTCGAGAAGGTTGTTGTATACCGCTATTGCGTCATCGTCGGTATATGAGAGGTCGTTTATCGATCCCGGGTAGTCTGCTACGCCGACGATCACTGCGTAGTAATCCTCCGCCACGGCTACAAATCCGCTGAAAATGGCAACCGTCAAGAGTATGCCAATCAGCGCCCCACATCTCAGACACCAAAGCTTTGTCAACAACAACCTCCTGTTATTCAAGATTCCTGCATCGGGTAACCATATCAGCGCCCCATCAGGCAGGTGGTGGCGGCGGTGGTGGTGGTCCGGAACCTCCGCTAGCAACAGTGATTTCTTGAGTTGCCGATGCTGTCTTCCCTTGGTCATCGGTCACAGTTAGTGTTATTTCATAGGTTCCTGCTGTAGCGAAGATGTGCTCTACCGTAGCTCCTGTTCCGTTCTCTCCATCGCCGAAATTCCATTCGTAACTGACTATGTTTCCATCGGCGTCAGTCGATCCCGATGCGTCGAGATCTACAGTCAGCGGCGCCTCTCCCGCAGTAGGTGACATGAGAAAGCTTGCCACCGGAGGGGAATTAAGCAATGCGCAGCCAACAAGCAGCAACGCCAGACTGATAATCACACCAGCCACTACACTTCTCTTACCGAGCACCTTTCTCATCTTTCCTCTTATCAACCCTGTTACCTCCTATAAGTACGTTGACAACAGCTTTCTCGCCTTCAACGCAGAGTCTATCAATTACCGTACCACCGCCAGTTTGTGCACGCCTGTCGGATACCATGCGCCGGCGATCTCCACCCACACCTGGTAGAGGTAAACACCATTAGCAAGGAGTTCTCCCGCCTCGTTGTTCGTGTGCCACTCCAGCTCCTTGGCGTTGATGTCTTGGGTGAATACACGTTGTCCGGCTTGGTTGTAGATCTCTACCCGGATCGCCTGGACTAGCTCTGCCCCCTTTCCCTCTACTTTGAACGTAGTCGTATGCTGACTACGTATTGGGTTGGGGACATTACGCACTACGAGCCCACCCAAGATAGCTTCACTCATCGCTCCGAATGTTGGTGGTGGGGGCGGGAGCTCCAGGCCACGTGCTTCTAGCTCCTTCGTGCTCATCGGTTGCCCTGCCGGAGCAGAACTGGAGCATTCCGTCGGCGGAATTATCAGTACACAGCCATCCTGATAACTTCTCATCCAGTAGCCGTTCCAGGGCTGTAAACATCCAGTTACAGGGTCGATCATGACGTAGCCACCGCTTGCAGTATCGTAGCCAAACAGGTATGCGCTCACCCAACCGTTTGCCTGCGCCTGCTGCAGCGAGGCTTCATTGCCTTGATACCTTACAGTTACGTTAGAAAGCGCAACCCCGAAGTTGAACGGGTTCCCGACCTGGTTCCAACCGTTTTGCGCCGACACCTCTACCGCGTTGGTGGGCACTTCAAGATCCGCGTCAATTAGGACATTACCCTCATAGGTACGGGCCCAGAAACCCATACCGGCGTGATAACAGATCGAATCAGCCGGCGGGGCCATGACGTAGCCACCCACTCCAGGGTCGTAGTGGAAGATGTAACATGGATTAAGGTCATCGTCCAATGCACAGATCACATCACCACACTGTGCATTCACGCATGGGGAACATAACTCTCCCGGCAGGCTGACCATATGCCACCCCGAAACCTCTAGAACCGATTCCTGATTCTGGCAAGCGGGGTTAATATGTCCGAAGAGCAGTAGAGCCAGTAGGTCATTCGCGTCTCCATTCGGTAACACCCCGCCAAGCGTTGGATCAGGGAGATTGATAGACACATGCTCTGTACTCCAATTGAGCCTCCCGTCAATCTTCCAATCCTGGTCAATACCTTCTAGATCCCTACTCAGCACGATCAATGGGTCGTTAGGATCACTCGTCGTTACCAGATCCGGTAAGAGAACCTTTAAATCTGGAATCGGGGTATCAAACAAAGCCGACAGATCGATCATTGTCGAGTGGTCAGTTGCTCCGTCGAAATCGATGTCAATATCGACCGCTGTCGGCCCCTGCAGACACGCCTCCACAGCATCGATTAGATTAAGTAAGTCCTCCTTGCTAACCCAAACACTCTCATCGGACCATGGCCAATACATCTCTAGCGGCCATTCAATCTGCGGATCATGCGGTCCAGGAGAGGTTGGCATGTCCTGAATCGCGGTGCGTAGCCATGCTAGAGCTTGCACAAGGTTTGCCTTTGCAGACTGAAGCCACTGTCCATCGCGCAACGTAAGACATGAAGTAGGCAGCACCTCAAAACCCAAAGCGGCATCGCCATCACCACTCCCATTAAGGTCAAGGATTCCATTCCCCCGTGCAGCGTGAAAGCTGTCCCACAAGCTGTTCGTGATTGTATCCCATCCCTGCGCCTCCACGCTCCCGTCGTCAAAGAACTGGAACTCTAGGTTATTCATGAATAGGTCGCCGGGGGTGTACGCCAAGAGAGCTTCAAGGCCTGCTTTTGCTGCTGCGATACCGACAAGAATTCCCGCGATGTCCCCGTTATCCAAGCTCATATAGAGATTCGGTGTACATCCCACGCACGTGGGAAACTGCAGTTCAAAAGAGCCGTCATTCACTATAGGTGACAGATTGGTCAACAAATCATCCACAAAGGTGGCGATATCCTCTGCCTCCTGATAGATCTGAGGAAGCGTGATTGACCCAACCAACTCTCGCTGCCCAATAGAATTCGTCTCTAGAGGGGGGTTGCCCAAGAGTTGCCCTAATCCAGGCAATCGTCCCAACACAGCTTGCAGTGGCTTGACTGCCTCTTCAAATGGCTTTGTTAGGGCGGCTAATCCAACGCCCTTATGATTCAGAAGATCTAGTGGTCTCTTCATCGCTTCAGTCAAAGCCTGTGAAACTTGGTTCATAGATGTAAGCCCGTAACGATCGGCCAGGTCGTAGACTTCAAGCGAAGCGTCCACACACGCGCGGTAGATCTTCTCTACAGACCCCCCTGACCAGCTTAGAGCTCCCTGTAGTTGCTGTAATCCAGACGCATCGCCAGTCTCCAACGCATCCTGAAGAGAGCCTGCAATGCCGCCAATGCCCCAGATTACTTCCATATCCGCACCGCTAGCCGCACCAACGGTCGCCTCTAGTGCAACATTGCAGACCTCGCCTAGACCGGAAAAAGTACGGGTAACTACCTGACCATAGCCCTCTGTGTCGTCACAGAAAGACCAGTCCCAATCAGTAACCTCAACCGTGTCGGGATAGGTATATGATCTTCCCTCAAAGGAAAGCGTGAACGTATTCGCGACTGGGTCAACGCTAATCAACCGGTATGTGAAGTAACAACTCACGTAGAGTGTAGTAATTGAGATTGTATCGGATGAGATATCCGTTGGATCAGTTGGGTCGGTGTAGGTCGCGGTGATCGTATCACCAGCATTAACGCCAAGATTGGTCATGCTGATTGCATCGGTGATGAACGTGTCAGTCGGCGCACCAGTAAGCGGAGTAAGGTCAAATGTCTGGCCCTCAATCCCCACTGCATCTAGGATACTCACGGCCCCACCGTGAGATGAATCGACGACCTTCACGTGCACGTCATCGGCGTTAGTATAACTTGCTACTTCATTGCCGACAGCATCGGTGAACGTTGTTGTCGAATGATAAGATGGACCACCAGCGGAAACTTTAATCTGTATTGCGGAAAAATCGCTGTGATTAGATGGGTCCTGATAATAGGCGAGGATCGTGTCGCCTGGAAGCACTCCAAGCGTCGGGACGCTCTCATACACGTCAACTAGATCAATGCAGGTCACGCTGACAAAATCTCCCGTTCCTACACCGGTCTCCAATACATCGATCGCTGCCCAGTGCCCGTTGCGAGGGTTTGCAATGTAGATCTTTGCTCGGGCTGCATTGCCGTAGATGTCAGGTGTCTGCATTGCATACGCCAGATCTTGCCTACCGTCCCAATATGCATCTATCCGCTCCCGATGTAGAGGATCCTCATTTTGGTCCAGATCTATTACTTCAATGAACACGCAATCACTGGGGCCATACCCGCTAACTCGATTCCCTTGTCGATCAAGAAAGTACATGCTGCAGTTCTGGCCGTCATACACCTGCGTGTCGGCGATTTTCACCGTATCAAACGAGAGATCGTTTGCTACACGAATAGTCCTAATCTCAGGTGGAAAGGCCGTGCTGGTATTTGCGTCACCGAGCCCCCATAGCGCTGCGTTGGCGTAGTAGACATCGTTGTAGCGCGCATAGATGGTATCCTCGTTGTAGACCTCAAACCGCCAGTTATCGAGTTGAAGTTGATAGCCTCCTGGCCCTGGAAATACTTGCAGGCCAGAGGAATCCCACACCGGTCGAAGTTGTGTCCCTGTGTTGTTAAAGAAGACTGGTGAGTTACTCAATGTCTCATCAAGAATGATCCATTCAGCGTCATCTGCCCCGTGGGGATCGCATATGTGGACCACAACCTGTTCCGGCGTGCAAGAATCAACATTTGCGTTGGCGTCAATGACCTGAACGTGAATTGCATCACGGCCTATCCAGTACTCAATGGCTTCGCCACGGGTGGCATCGGTGAAGCACGTCCCTGAATGCTGATGCTCTTCAATGTATGCTGTTGACAGCGCGAAGTCGTCCTCATCGTTTGGGTCAAGGTAGTAAGCGACAAGCACATCCCGAGGATTAAATGAATTAAAACCAAGATCAACCCGTATATCGTTCAAAGGGAGCTTAAAGACCCCTGTGCTCACACCCGTTTCCTGTGCATAGAACATAACGCGGCAGAAACCGTTCGGGTCGGCTGTGTCGAAGGAGACTACATTGACATCCCCAGAGGTTGGATACTCCAGATAGTAGACCCCATCGCGTGTAGGCTGGCTATTGTTCGGGTAAACGCCACTAAGCCCACTATCGTAGATGTTGTTCCAGCATATCGAATGGTCCAGTACAGCGCCGGTTTCCGGGTTCACTCCCCCGTACCGCTCTATCATACAGAAGTTCGAAGCGCTGTTCTCCCGCACGGGGTTCCAGGAACCAGGGTTCACAACGATGAACACTGGCACATATTCGATCTCATTACTGTTCAAGTTCTCATCCGTATCGACAACCGTGATCGACGCCGATCCGTTGGCGTCCAGATACACCGCTTTATCCCAACTGATCGATGCTTCTGCATCGACAATCTTTAGCATGTCGATAGCCGTGTCTGTTGCGTCATTCGGATCGCGATATGTGCCGAAAAGCGCGTCCATGTTCTCCACGCGACCAGGTACGCCCAGTTGTGAGTATATACCGTCGATGTACAGGTCTGCGCCACCGGTGAAGTCGCCAGCCGTGTGAGTCCAGTCACCGGCGGTCGCATTCGCTCTTGCACCAATCCTAAAATACCGACTACTGACGAATAGGCCCGTATCGGCGTTCGTTTCTTCCAGGAAGTCTCCCGTCGTATCGCCGGTGTTGTTCCAATTGAGTCTCGCATTGGTGTTTGGATCCACCAGTGTAATATCGGTGAAGAGCTTGTCTCGGTGGTCACAATCGAGGTTCTGATCGGGATCGTACACACAAATCCAGACTCCATTGCCCTCTTGGATGTTGGTGACGCGATTCTGCCCATTTGGATCTGATGCAAAGTAGATTGCTGAAACAGTTGCCGAGCCAGCCACAGCAAACAGTGCCACGAGAAGAACAACTATGACACCTATCCGCACACTTGGAATTCTCCTGATCACACCCTCCTTGAATGATAAAGCGACGGGCCCCGAGTTTCTTCGGGGCCTGTCGCTGCTTCCTTACCTCACCACCGCCAGTTTGTGTACTCCTGTCGGGTACCAAGTGTCAGCGATCTTCACCCACACCTGATACAGGTACACACCATTGGCTAGTAGCTCGCCGGTGTCGTTGTTCGTGTGCCACTCGAGCTCCTTGGCGTTGATGTCTTGCGTGAACACCTTCTGCCCGGCTTGGTTATAGATCTCTACCCTGATTGCCTGTACTAACACCGCCCCCTTCCCTTCTACCTTGAATGTCGTGGTATGCCGACTACGTATCGGATTAGGTACGTTCGATACGCCCAGTTGACTTAGCACGTCCTCATCCAACTGCTTGGCAAAATTGGGGGGAGATGGCGGCATAGAAATACCACTTAGCCCAAGCGCCTGCGGTTTAAGTAACACACTCTGCGTTGGAGGGGGAGGAGGAGCGGGAATTGGAGAAATGCACACCTCACAGTCCACATACGCCCGCATCCAGTAGCCTGTCCATGGCTCTAACTGCCCATTGGCTGGGTCAAGCATCCCATACCCACTAGCTGTTGTGTCATACCCAAACAGGTACGCGCTCACCCAGCCGTTCTGTTGCGCTTGGCTTAGTGATACTTCGTTCCCTTGATACTTCACAGTTACATTCGAAAGTGCTACCTCAAAGTTGAACGGGTTCCCAATCTGATTCCACCCCGTTTGGAGCGGTATGCACGTCTTCTCCGTCTTCGAATTCACATCCGCACAGACGTTCGCCAGGTCTTCGTAGGTGCGTACCCAGAAACCCATGCCGGCTTCGTAGCTGATGTTCTCCGCCGGCGGTGCCATTACGTACCCACCGCTGCTCGGATCGTAGCGGAAGATGTAGCACGGATTGATGTCATCGGAAAGAGCACTTACAAGATCTGGTTCAGTCTCACAAAGATCTCCCGGCAACGTCATCATGTGCCAGCCCGTAGGAGTAAGATTGGTACATAACTCCTGGCAAGACCCGCAATCAACCCTAATCGTGAACGTACGTGTCTCAGGGTTTGACTGTTTGGTGTACGTATAGCTTGTTGCCGCTCGCATGTCAACCGATACACCAGCCACTGTGTCCAGCAACGTCACTCGCGGCGGTTGAGCACTGCATCCTCCAGCGGGTGGCAGCTGTTGTGGATCCCAACTCAGACTTACCTGTTGCGTATCCCCTTCATCGGCTACCTTCATCGTCCACGCCTCAACCTCATTGCAGTTGACCGAGGCTCTGATATCCTTCGTGTACTTGGTTGTGTCACTACAGCTTAGATCCAGCGTAAACCACAACGAGGTGTACGGCGACGGCGATGTCGGCGGTTCGGGGATATCCAAAGAATCGAAACACTCCGTCCCATTAGGATCAACTCCAAACCAGTTCGAGGTGTCAGAGCCGCTACCGCTTGCCTGTATCCGGACTGTCCCCTGACTCCAACAGCCATCTGCGCCACTACCAACACTTACTTCGTTCTCTCCCACAACGGAGTTCTCGAACGGTGGCATACCGCTCTTCACAACTCCACTGATCGTATATGTGTTCGGCGTTTCTCCTGCCGGTATCTGTACATCATACGTCACCGTCTTCGTCTCTCCAGCAGCTACAGATATCCACAACCATTCCACACTGCTCGGTTTGTAAGTAGCCCCTCCATTGTCTACAGGCGTCACCGTCCACCCACTCGGTACTTGTTCATCCAGCACTAGCCCAGTAATCGCTTCTTGTGCCGTAATACTTACCGTCACTTCCACCGTACCACCGCTCACAGCATCAACACTGTCAGGATCAATGACCCGCGTAGCTGTCGCTGCCGCACTCCCATTGCGTGGCTTCAAAGAACGATCTTCACACGCTGGATCGTCTATGCATGTCTCCTGTGCCCAGAATGGAATCAGCGCCAGTATCTCATCTGTACTGATCGGCCAATCGTTAGAACATACTAGATCAGGCAAATCTGGATCAGCTGCATCCGGTAGTGCCCACCAGGGTATTGCAACTAGAATCTGAGCTGTACTGATCTCACATGGATCACTGGGATCAATGCTCCCATCAGTTGTGCTCCCCACCCAATGAGCAACGGTGTAGGCAATGTTCTTCCCGCAACTGTCGGCAACCTCAATCTCTGTGTTGCCACATACAACAGCTGACAGCGCCGGAGATGAACTCTTCACCATGCCCGATACGGTGTACATCCCTAAGGATGTGCCTTGAGGTACAGTCACCGTGTAGGTCACTGTCTTCGTGTCCCCAACAGCCACAGATATCCACAACCATTCCACGCTGCTCGGTTTGTAAGTAGCCTCTCCATTGTCTACAGGGGTCACTGTCCACCCGCTCGGTACTTGTTCATCAAGAACTAATCCTGTAAAGCTCTCGTCAAACTGCAACGTTACCTGGACGTTGAACGTACCTCCTGGCACAACACACATGTCCATCGTCCGTTGGAATCGGTTGTCACATGTGCCACCACAACCAACTGTCTTGAAGTGCCATTCTGGACCACTTACATCATTGCAGCTTGTCTTCTTGGCTACTACCTTCCAGTAGTAGTCTGTGCAGGACTGCAATGTACCCGGGTTGTAGCTCATGGAACTACTGTTCCCTACCTTTCCTGGACTGGTGCTCGTCCCAAAGTACACGTCGTAGCTATCCACTCCGTTGCCGCCACTGCATCCCCACTGCAACGTCGCAGTCGTCGAGATACCTGTCGCATTGTTCGCTGGTGTTGGGTTCCCGGGAGTACACGCGGGACACTCAGGACAGCTCGTAGTGAAGTCCCACACCGGGCCGCTTACGTCAACACATCCTGACTTCTTCGCGATGACCTTCCAGTAGTAGTGCGTACTGTTCTGAATACTCTGGCTGTAGCTCGTCTGGGTAATGCTGCTCGCAACCTTCGTCGTCGGGTTCGAATTCGTCCCGAAGTAGACGTCGTAGCTGTCCGCTGCGTTCCCCCCAGTGCAGTTCCACTGCAGTGTCACGCTCGAACAATTCGACGTCAGTGTCGCACCATCGGTTGGCGTTGGATTCCCAGGTGTACATGGAGGACAGCCACTACAGATGTAAGCACCATCCTCGTGCATAGTTTGCCCTTCCTGGATCGTGCCTGTGTCGTTTCCAGGCTTCGTCCAGCCAGAGACGTCTTTGTATTCCACCGTGTATGAACCAACCGGTAGGCCGCTCTTCGTGTACCCACTGTTGTACCAACTGGACCACGTTCCCGATCCACACTTCACCCGCCACTGAGCACCAGCATTGATCGCTCCCTGTGGTGAGATTGTCACTCGAAGTGAACCTGTATCCTGCGTGTATGCCCCCGATTCAGTAGCAGTCTGGCTCTTTTGAATTGTTCCACTGTCATTCGACGGACTACTCCAACCAGAGATGTCTTTGTACTCCACGGTGTACGAACCAACCGGTAGACCAGATTTCGTGTACCCGTTGTTGTACCAACTCGACCACGATCCTGATCCACACTTCACCCGCCACTTAGCTCCCGCAGTAATCGCTCCCTGCGGTGAAATCGTTACCTGTAGAGAACCAGTATCTGGCGTGTACGACCCCGACTCGGTCACCGTCTGGTTCTTGTAGATCGTGCCTGTGTCGTTTCCAGGCTT
>Ga0208771_1001562_pt1 | contig 11954 bp, 14 predicted proteins | sample AntAceMetag02UKX_FD_184775 | JGI IMG/M metagenome (GOLD analysis project Ga0208771, IMG submission 184775) | Saline lake microbial communities from Ace Lake, Antarctica - Antarctic Ace Lake Metagenome 02UKX (SPAdes) (version 2) | ecosystem: Environmental > Aquatic > Non-marine Saline and...
CAATAACTGCAGTGTCCCTGTTTTCTTTGACCACCTGTTTTACCGCCCATCTGATCTTTTTGTCATTTAATTTCACCATGCATTCACAAGGCGAAATATTCTGGCGAAATAATTTCAGGACTCTACAGTTGAAAATGTCGTTTATACACATCTTGCTTATACACATCTTGCCATAATCCAGATGACTGTAATTTAAAAATTTAAAAAAGTATTTAAGGAAGTTGAGTATGAACTTATTCTGTATCTACATATCCATGGGGGAGAGAAATGGTAGAATTTATCTGGCATTGGACAAGGGGAGATAGTAAGATATTCACAAGAAGAACAGATGTTGCCGAAAGAGCAATGAAAGAAGGGATGACCGTAATAGGTAAGAGAATAAAACCTCATATCATCAAATATTAGAGATATTCGCACATTGTTTTTTCAACGGAAGTTTTTTACACATCCAGTATATTAATGGATGGCAATATGTCTGATTTAGATTATAGAAAGCTATTGAAAAAGGTCCAAGATAATACTTCAACTAAAAACTCTGCTGAGGATCGTTTTAAGTTACCAGAGGCAGAAATATTTTATGAGGGCAATACAACAGTTATAAGAAATTTTGATAGAATATCTGATGCTGTTAATCGCGATTCTGATCACATCTTGAAGTTTCTTTTGGGAGGCTTGGGTACTGCTGGTGAACTGGGCAGCGGCAGAGTGGTGTTTCAAGGTAAGATACCTGCCAGAAACATACAAGATAAATTGAAAGAGTATATCGATACATATGTCATGTGTTCTGAATGCAGTAGACCTGACACTCATCTTGTTAAGCAAGGTAGGACCCTGTTAGTTAGGTGTGACGCATGCGGTGCATTTCGGTCAGTAAAATCACGTAAGAGAAAAGTAGTGAAAAAACCATCTGAAACATTGAAGGAAGGAATGACCTACGATTTAACAATAAAGGATATCGGTAGGAAAGGAGATGGTGTTGCATATCTTGGTAAATATATCATATATGTTTCTGGTGCAGTTAAAGGGTCTCTCGTCAAAGTCAAGATTGAAAAAATTTCTGGAACCGTTGCTTTTAGTAGTATTGTTTCAGCTTGAAAAATAACGAAAAATATTTAAACGGAGCGGGGCATTACGGTGTGGGTTGTCAGACAAACGATGCCTTTTATCATCCAATGGACGCATACAGGGCGTCAATCTGACATATAAATGATGCCTATTTGGCATAACCCCAATATCCCCTTGGTGTGTGAGGAAAAATATGAAAAATCAACGTATAACCGTCCGGCTACCTCAGCGAGATCTGTACTCAATGGATCTTTTCATTAAAGCTGGAGAGTTCGCCTCTCGATCAGAGGTTATACGTCATGCAGTACATGATTTTATTAAGGATTATGCTGCCGAAGTAATTGAGAAGGCCGACAAGATTAAACAGGTCCAGGAACTAGAAATGGCAGTTGAATCCATAGAACCTTACATGAAAAAATGATGATTCAAACTATGGAGAGGGATGGGATGCACCCTATAGAAGGACGCCTAGGGATGGGCGTCCTTCAAACTACCAGATTAGGAGGAATAGATGGTGAAAAATAAAGGTATGAAATCTTTTGTAGAAAATGCAATAGAAAATAGGAAAGAAGAGGAAAGTAAATTGATACTTGACGATGACATGTTTGGCACTCCACGGATAACAATTGTTGGCTGTGGCGGCGCTGGTGGCAATACAATAACAAGATTGAATAAATTAGGTGTGAAAGGTGCAGAAACAATTGCAATTAACACCGATAAACAGGCATTAGATCTTGTTGAAGCAGACCAAAAATTGCTGATTGGTGGAAACATTACAAGAGGATTGGGCGCAGGAGGTTTTCCTGATGTTGCAGAGCGCAGTGCACGTGAGTCAAGCAGGGAAATCGAGGAAATGATAAAAGGCGCAGATCTTGTTTTTATTACTGCAGGCATGGGTGGCGGGACCGGTACGGGTGCTGCTCCAGTGGTAGCCGAGATCGCGAAAAAACACAATGCTGTTGTCACCTGTATGGTTTCAACTCCATTCAATGTAGAAAGAGCACGACTTATCAAAGCAGATGAAGGACTCGACAATCTGAGAATTAAGGCAGACAGTACAGTAGTTCTTGATAACAATCGTCTTTTGGAATTTGTTCCAAATCTACCAATTAATCAAGCATTTTCTGTCATGGATCAAATGATAGCTGAAACAGTAAAGGGTCTATCTGAAACTATCACAATTCCATCGCTCATCAACCTAGATTATGCAGATATGAAATCCATTATGGATTCAGGCGGTCTCTCCATTATGTTATGGGGCGAAGCGGATGAAGATGCTGGAGTGGAAGCAGTAGTAAATGAAGCTTTAAATCATCCATTACTTAATGTAGATTACAAAGGAGCTACTGGAGCACTTGTACATATAACCGGCGGACCAAACATGAGCCTAAAGTATGTTCAAGATGTAGCTAAGAAGCTTACAGAAGATTTGGACTGCTATTCAAATGTGATACTTGGTGCAAGAGTGCTGCCAGAGTTTGAAGGGAAATGCAGAGTTATGGCAATAATGACTGGGGTGCAATCACCAGATCTACTTGGCCCAAGAGGCAATATAAGCATGCAACAGTCCCCAACTAGAAAAGTAGTCACCAGTTCAAAATACAACATAGACTTTGTACGGTAAAATCAAAACCGTACTCTTCTTTTTTCCTTTTTTATATTTTTATTCTTGTACCGCTGAACTTTTGGTTAGTCATGGCTTTTTCTAGTTGATCTAATCGCTTACCATTTACAACAAAAGTAGGTATTTTTATCTGATCTATGACCTCTAGAGCAGGACCATCAATAACAACGTTACTCCCCGCTACGTTCCATTCAGTTCCATATTTTTCTATTAATTCCTCTATTGGTATTTCCCGTAGTCGCCTTGCATCATGATATTTGTTTGGATCTTTATCATAAATTCCATCTACATTTGTTGCGATGATAAATCGATCTGCCCCTGATTTTTCTGCAAGTTCTGCACCAACAAGATCCGTACTATGCCCTGGTATTGTTCCACCCATAACAACTATTGGTTTGTTTATTTTATTAGCTTCATCAGTTGTTGAAGGAATTTTTTTGTTTGATGTCTCAATGATGCTTGCCAGAAGTTTTGCATTAATTCTGGTCATTTTTATTCCCAAATCATCAAGTGTTTCTTCGCTAAGTCCCAGTTCTCTACCCAGTTTTATGTATTTCCTTGCAGTTTTACCCCCACCTATCACTATAAAAATCTTATATTTTGAACTAAGTTTATTTAGCAGGTTTACAAACCTTTTAAAAAAGGAAACATCTGCATCTTCAGAAATTATAACTGATCCACCGATTGAGATAACTATCGTTTCCATCAATCAATCAGTATAACTATTTGATTTATTAGTATTGTTAATTTTGCGCAAAAACAATTTTTTATGCGACCTCTGGTCCTGCTGGTCCGGCTTGTCCTGTTCCGGGGCTTGCACCAAGTTTAACCTGAGGCAAGGGAATTGGTGGTGGCAGACCAAGATCCTTTGCTATGCCTACTGCCTCCGGAACACATGCATGCATTACTGCAGTGTGCAGATGACTTGCAAGTTGGTTAGGCATCTTGCGAGTATTTTTCCACTCGTTGGCAATTTTACTTGCATCTCCACCCTCGTATATCAAAGAACCTTCAATTTTAATCATGCCAACTGCACCATAACTTGCAGTATATTGAAACTCAATGATGGCCTCACCTTTTTTTTCTTCACGAACTTGGGCAATATTGCTATTATGATCAATGCGAACTTTGCTAGGATGCTCATTTAGATTTGTATATCGCCTTGCTTCAATAGACCTAAGTTGGATGTTTCTAATTTTCATATTCTACCTAGCAACAAACAACATGTTTTTAGTTCTTTCGTTCTAAAAAAATCAAAGCGCCGAGGAGGAGATTCGAACTCCTGCTCCCCTTACGGAGAACCGGCTTTCAAGGCCGGCGCGTTAGGCCAGACTTTGCTACCTCGGCATAGTTACAACTAAAACAAGTGTAATTAAAACATAATAAAAAGAGTTTTTGCCCTAGGATCTTAAAACAATTTCAATATTTACTCCATCAGGAACTTGTATTCTCATAAGCTGACGTAATGCCCTATCACTAGCATCAAGATCTATAAGTCGCTTATGAATTCTCATCTCCCATCGATCCCAGGTCTCTGTTCCTTCCCCGTCAGGCGATTTTCTACATGGAATCTTGAGATGTTTTGTTGGTAATGGTATGGGACCACCAAATGCAACACCAGTTTTCTCCGCAATCATCTTTATCTGATCACAAACCCCATCAAGCTTTTTTGCATCAGTGCTTACTAGCGATATCCTCGCTTTCTGTGCCATAACGTTGTACTCCAATCTTTTGTTTTAGGAAATAAATGTAAAGAAAAAAATAGAGAAGTCTATTTGGCTTCTTCTACTTCCAGACAAATACCCGCAGCTACAGTTTGTCCCATATCTCTAATTGCAAATCTTCCAAGTTGTGGTATCCTTTTAGAAGGTTCTATGACCATCGGTCGTGTTGGGACAATCTTTACTATTGCTGCATCTCCGGTTTTTATAAAATCTGGATTTTCTTCTTTTACCTGCCCAGTTCTTGGATCAAGCTTCTTTTCGATTTCATCAAATCTACATGCAATCTGTGCAGTATAACAGTGAAACACCGGCGTGTATCCTTTTGTTATAACAGATGGATGGTTAAGCACCATTATCTGTGCTTTAAAGGATTTTGCAACTGTTGGTGGATCATCTAATGGCCCTGCAACATCTCCTCTTCTAATCTCCTTTCTGGAGATGCCCCTCATGTTAACACCAATATTATCACCAGGCACTGCCTGACTTAATTGCTCATGGTGCATCTCAATCGTTTTACATTCTCCAATTGCACCACCGGGTTTCATACTAGGCTTGAATATAAGCTGCTGCCCGGGTTTCATAATTCCAGTTTCTACTTTTCCAACCGGAACAGTGCCCACTCCCTTTATAGTGTAAACATCCTGGATTGGCCATCTTAGTGGAAGGTTTGTGGGTTTATCCGGAACAACGAATTTATCAACCGCCTGAAGAATTGTATCCCCAGTCCACCAATCTATCTTACCTTTGCCTTTTGCAGTGTTATCCCCTACAAAAGCAGATACTGGGACGTATTGCATTTGTTCGTCTTTGTAACCTACGCTCCTCGCAAGTTTTTGGACCTCAGCTTGTACGGCTTCATAACGGCTCTTATCGTAAGCTGGTTTTGTATCATCCATTTTGTTGATTGCAACAAGCATCTGTTTGACACCCAGAGTTCTTGCAAGAAACATATGTTCCTTTGTCTGCGCCATAACTCCATCGGGAGCTGCCACAACAAGAATTGCAGCATCAGCCTGCGATGTCCCGGTAATCATATTTTTGACGAAGTCTCTGTGACCTGGAGCGTCAATGATCGTGAAATAATATTTATCCGTATCGAATTTTTTGTGAGCCACATCAATTGTAACTCCTCTCTCTCGCTCTTCTTTTAGGTTATCAAATATCCATGCGAGAGCGAAACTTTCTTTTCCTTTTGCTTTTGCTTCTTCTTTATACTTGTCGAGCATGTGTTGAGGGAATTGCCCAGTCTCAAGCAATATCCTTCCTACTAGTGTAGATTTTCCATGATCGACGTGACCAATAATTACTAGATTCATATGTGGTTTATCTGCCATAATATCTTACCTCTTTTCAAACTAAATTCCTTTTTGCTATATAGGTCTTTTCATGTATATAGCTTTCTTAGGTTTGATAGCGTATATGCTTCCTATTTATAAGATTTATCCTGGTCCCAGCACAGTAAAAAGATGGGCTCGTTGAGATTTGAACTCAAGACCTCCGCCATGTCAAGGCGACGTCATAACCAACTAGACCACGAGCCCGTTTGAGAAGTGGAATAGTTTTATTGTTTTTGTAATTTACTGAACGTTTTGCCAGCAAAGTTCATCTACATATGCGTTTACATATATACCTGCTAAGAACATACATAAAGCATGTTTCCATTCTATGTTTTCCTGAAATAGGAGGGTGATATCAGTTGAGAAAAAATGAAGGGATGCAACAGTATAATCGCACTAAAATTCTTAGAGGCAGTAAAAAAGTAGGATATCTTGACGATTCTACATTTACTATTTGGAAATCTGAATTACAAAAGGAATTGCCATCTTTTTGGGAATCGATGCGAAGGTTTTAGAAAATCTTCTAAATTGGGAAAACTATCAAAATTTGATGACGTGAAGGTACAGTGTTTATTTCATCAAATGTTATATATGGCGGATAGTATTCCTTCGGTTTATGAATTACAAATCTCCAAAGGTAACCGTCGATGGGATCATATTGGAAGATGGAATGATTCTTTTAATTAAAAGGGGAAATACACCTTTTAAAGGCAAATGGGCATTACCTGGGGGGTTTGTAGAATATGGTGAAAAAACTGAGGATGCAGTAGTGAGAGAAGTATTTGAAGAGACAGGATTAAAAACAAAAATAAGTCGGCTTGTTGGAGTTTATTCTGATCCAAAGAGAGATCCAAGAGGCCATACTATTACAATTGTCTATACCTTGGAGATATGTAGTGGGAATATGAAAAGTGGCGATGATGCCAGTGATGTAAAAAAATTTAATACAGGTAATTTACCTGAATTGTCGTTTGATCATAATCATATAATACAAGACGTTTTAAGGAGGATTTGATGATATGTTTTGTCCTAAATGTAAGGCACTAATGTACCCAAAAGGCGATGTTTTTGTTTGTAGAAAATGCGGATTTGAGAAAAAAAAGACCGGGAGCAATGTAGTCTTAAGCGAACAGAAAAAAAGGGAAATAACAATTATTGAGAATAAAAATGACACAAATGTCCTTCCTAAAACACGTATTAAGTGTCCCAAATGTGGACACAACGAAGCATTTTGGATACTAAGACAAATGAGAGGCAGTGACGAACCTGAAAGCAGATTTTATACCTGTACCAAATGTGGACACAAGTGGAGAGAAGATTAGAAAGCTGCTTAATCTGAAATACCGTCACCATTATAAACATAAAGTGCATTCCCTTTTGCGAAGGAATATCTTATAATGTAGAAATCGGGGAGGATCAAAGATATGTTTAATGCCAAGGTAAAGTCAGAGGTACTTAAGGGAGTAATTGACGTAACGTCTCCATTAGTTAGTGAGGTAAAATTCAACATTAATTCCAAAGGACTCTCTTTAAGAGCCGTTGACCCTGCACATGTAGCTATGATCAACTTGAAAATAGATAGCAAGGCCTTTGAAGAATACAAAGCAGATGACACGGAGCTTGGAGTAGATATGGATAAGCTGGCTGGAATAATGCGGCTTTCAACATCTGGAGACATTGTATCTCTTGAGCATGATGAAAAAGCGAATAGGCTAATAATTAGGATAGGAAATCTTGTTCGAAAGATGTCATTAATCGATACAGCAGGTATGCCTGATCCGAAAATGCCTAATCTGGATCTACCGGCAAAAGTAGTAATTAAAGCATCTGAAATCAGTCGAGGTGTACGTGCCTCAGAAGCAGTTTCGGATCATCTAGCAGTAACGGTCGATAAGGATAATTTCGAATTGTTTGCTGAGGGCGATACTGATACAGTGAATCTCAAACTTCCCAAAGATTTACTTGTTGAACTAACTGCAGAAGGCAAATACAAAAGTCTTTTCTCAATTGACTATTTTAGCAATATGATAAGACCTGTAAAAGGGGAAGATGCAGTAACTATCTATCTCGGCAATGACAATCCTGTTAAAGTTGAGTTTGATATTGCGGATAAAAAGGGACATGTAAAATACTTGCTTGCGCCTCGCATAGAATCAGAATAATAAATCAATCTTTTTTGAGGTGTAGCCCATAATTAAAGAGGGAAGGCGACGAAGGTACATTGGATTTGCTATTCAGTCATCTGATAAGGACATACAAATAAAGCGGGCTGACGTAATTAGTGAAATCAGAAAACATTGCAGGCATCTTTTTAACAAAAATTGCAAGGAAATGGGCATATATCTAACTAGATTTGATGGGGAAAAAGGAATAGTCAAATGCAATCACGTTGAAAAGGGAAATACAATAAAGCTTTTGATATCGATTGATAGCATTTCTTCCCGCAAGGTAGAAATAAAAACTCTGGGAACATCCGGCACCATAAAAGCACTAGTTCGAAAACACATGGACAAAGCAATTCTTTTTTAATAATAGAGTAATACTTACAAGTGGTATATGAAAATAAGAGCTATCACTACTGGTTTTAACCTTAAAACTCCATTTAAGGAGGGAGAATTCAGAAAAATTGCTGATTTCACTAACGAAACTAAAGAGATATTTGAAAAAGAAGGTTATTTTGTTCAAACAATCCGGGCGACTACTCAGCCATGGGAAGAATATTTCGAATCTAAAGAACAGATTATAAAATTAGTACCTAAGTTTCGGAGTTTATATACTCAGATAGGGACAAGCAGTTTATAATGTCTTTCTGCTTCTTTGAACACCTAGCAACTTTAATTACACTATATTTTGTAGTTGGATCAAGTAGCACACCTTGTTTTATCTTCCCAAGCTCATATAAAGCCATTTCCGCAGTGATATTTAGACCATTTGAACGAAGTTTATATTCGAGCACTTTTGATAGGAGATAAGCTAGATAACAGATAAAAACATGCATCCTAACATGATTTTCTAGCCGACACCTTGTTGGATGAATCTTTGTGACTTGTTTGAAATATCGAAATGCTTTTTCAACATCATCCTTTCCGAAATAAGCATCTACAATTTCTTCGTAATCCAACTTCAGATCTGTAGACATCAAAGCATATTTACCATCTAACTTTCCCGCTTCTTTAACCTTATCTGTATGTTCTATCCAATCGAACGTAATCTTTTCTCTTTGACTATACACTGGTTTAAAAAATCGAGAAACACCTTTCACACATTCCTTAACATGGTTTGTTACAGGCACTAACTCCTTGTAGTTTCCCCTTTCCAGTTTCTTCCTATATTTTCCCATCTTTATCCTAGCGCTTCTCAACTTAAATTCACGCTTTTCCCGAGCTTGTTTCTGAGCCTGTGTGTTGAGATATACAACAATCTTCCGGCGTTTATTATAGAGCTTCTGTACTAAAGCAACAGCATAAATCCCTTCACCGTCATCCAACTCCCGAACCAGATTCTCTGCTTTCAGGATCCCATCATTCTCCACTGAAAGAATAATGTCCTTAACTGCCAACTCTGATTTTTTCAAACCAGAAATGACCTTCTGGTGACAACGATCTACACGTCTAAAATTAGCTTTGGATACCATGCCCCTATCCCAGATCACAGTGCAATTCTTAATCCCAAATTCCTCCCGAATGATCCTTAAAATATCCTTAACTGTCTTCTGATCAGAAACATTCCCAGGATAAACAATGGAACAAATAGGAAACCTCCACTTCCGAGAAACCACCAATGCAATATTAATCTGAACCTTACCTTTCTTCTTATCACGACTATAACCAAGCTTAGCAAGAATACACTTTGCCCCCTCAAAATAGGAACTGGTAAGATCATAGTAAAGTACATTCATATCAATATCATAAAGACCAGACCAAATCCTGATTAACTCCTTAGAAATATCCAACGTTTTATCGACAACACGAACAATTTCTCCGTCTCCACCCCTAATCTCCCGGCAAATACCATCCATAGCACTACTGAGATTATCCTTATTCAACGTCTCAGGTGCGATACCCGTAATTTTCGGTAAAGCAGTATCCTCAAACCACGAAGGAAAACGATTAAGGCTAACAGGATCAATTGCATAGTTAATAGCCATCATCGCAATCTGAATGCCAGAAGGCAATCCCCCACCCTTAATAGAAAACCTATCAATCACGCTAGCTAACCTAAGCTCTTCAGCAACACGATTTAAAACAAAAACATCACCAAGATGTACGTTCTCTGTCAGAACAATCCGATCTAAAACATCTTTATGAGCAGGTACAAACTCCTTTGATCCATCTCCCCTTTCTTTTTCAACACCAATATATGCCAACTTCCTTCTTTTTACCTTATCTCCTTCACGATAACTCTCTACCCTGTAGAGATATACTTTATCGCCTCTCTTTTCACGAGCTATAAACGCCATACAATACACATCGTAGAACCCATATGGGTTCTACATATATAAAACTTGCTGAACAGAAGTGAGAAATATTTTGTGGGGTCTACAAAAAAAGTATGTCTATTAGGATTAGAGTGGCCTAATCGGCAGTTTTGCACTATTTAAACTCCGAAATTCAGGTCAATACGTTCTTTAATTTTTTGTCCAACTTTATCATTTTTCAATTTTGTTAACTCCTCTTCTTGCTCTATTTTCCTTCTTGGCCATAATGTCTAAAATTCCATTTCTATACGTGGCCCTTGCCGTTTTTGATTTAACGCTGCATGGTAAATTGATAAATCTATAATATTTTCCCATAGGATTAATAGCCATTATCTCTATGGAGTCTCTAGTTACTCTGAGGTCGATATCCTCTTTTTCAACATCTGGAATCTCAAGGGTTATCGCAACTTCATTATCGTCCGTAATGATATCAAATGTTGACTTATCATCCTTAGATTCCGTGGGCGCTTCTTGTGTGATTTTCAGCAGATGCGAATTGGATCTCTGAATCTTTTGTTTCTCAATGAATCTTATGTTGATATTGAAATTGTTTATAAACCATTTATTCGCTCTAAATTTATCTCGATGTATTTCTTCAAGCATTTCAATAAAATGGATGCTTTTGAACATTTCCTGTATTTCACTTGATATCCTTTCAAATTCATCCTCAGTAAATATATCAAATGAATCTTTTTGTTTTCGTTTATCAATATCCTCATCAAATGGTTCCATTTATCATACTCCTCCTCCATAATTCCTTTCAATACCTTCATTCTTTTCTCGATTAAAGCGCCTAAGTCCAACTATTTGGCATTATTGATTTAAACTCCTTTAAACTGCCATTTTCATTTTTTCATCTCATGAAGAACAATGTTTTTTAACTTTGACGTTTTCTATTTCTTTTTCATACCCGTGCTCAATGGTCTCTAAGAAATTTAGGCTATCACATTCTAGGGTTTCTATCAACCCGCCAATATTTTTTATTATGCTTATCCCTTAGATCTAAAAGAAAACCCACTTTATAAAAATTATTGTGATAAATATTATAAAAAATTGTCTTTTAGCCTATAATTATTTGGAAATATCCTTAGTAGTAGTTTGAATCGCAAATAAATTATCGATATGCTAAAAATTCATAGAATCAATAGACTCAAAGTCATGCTTGATATGGACAAAGGATCGTGGAAGGGTCGGAAAATCCGCTTATAACGCTCATAGTGTTTTGTAGACTGTAAGGAAAGCAAGAATAATGATAAGAACTGAAAGCCCGATCTCCAACCACTTTGGCTTGGTTTTTAATGATATTCTGCTTCCAGTCCTTGCACCGATTATTGACCCAACAAGAACAGATAAAGCAGGTAGCCAGATTATATTCCCACGGTACCAGTATATGCTTATCGCAAAGGTTGCTGTAAAAATTGTCACAAACAGAGAAGTAGCAATTGCTTTGTGTATGTCAAGTTTCATGGCTCTAAGAAAGGGAGGAAACAGAGAACCCCCGCTGCCACCACGCATACCCGTAATAAGATTCAAAAAAAACGAGAAACCTATGATGTTATACCTATTAGGATTGATTTTCTCTGATAGTACAGGTGCTATCCTATCCAAATAGATTGCCACGACTGTAATTATAGCCGTTATAACAAATAGGATTGCCAGGACAATATTCGAAATCAATCCAACAAGAAACGCTCCTGTTATAGATCCCAATGTGCCGCCGATAATAA
>Ga0208771_1001563_pt1 | contig 11939 bp, 3 predicted proteins | sample AntAceMetag02UKX_FD_184775 | JGI IMG/M metagenome (GOLD analysis project Ga0208771, IMG submission 184775) | Saline lake microbial communities from Ace Lake, Antarctica - Antarctic Ace Lake Metagenome 02UKX (SPAdes) (version 2) | ecosystem: Environmental > Aquatic > Non-marine Saline and Alkaline...
TTCTGATTATATTTCCATAAATTGTATTATTATTAGAATTAATTTTGATTCCTGCTTTAAATGGAAAAGTCCTATCCTCTCCACTGTTTCTTATAGTAAATCCACTTATAGCTGCTTCACCATTTTCAGAAATAGAAATAACATCATCCAATGTATTTCCATCAATAATAGTATTCTCAGGATTTTCCCCAATTAAAACAACAGTTTTATTAATAACAATATTTTCATAGTAAATTCCATCGAACACTTTGATTGAACAATTTAATAAAGATGCATTTATTGCTTCTTGAATACTTGTATAATCTCCTCCCCCGTTAATATCAACAATGATAATATTTGAGTCAGAGTGTTTTTCTTCTGTGATACAACCACATACGCTACTAAGCATTATTGATATTATTATTGCTAATAAAGTGATTCTTTTTGGCATATATTATCACCTGTAATAGAACAGGGAGTTTTCTTTTATAGCTTTTTATTCAGGTCTTTTATCACTTTTGAATAATCAACAAGTATTACTTTCATAGATTATTAAAGGCATTACTCATTTTGAAAGTATTTTCTAGATTAAAAAATGATGAAACAGGTTTGCTTTATATTATTCAACAACTCCATATGTTTTAAATGTAAACTCATAAAGAAGAGGTAGATCGCGCCACAGACTGCCCCCATCGCGAGTAAACCAAAAGCTCCCATCAGCATATTGATCTCCAAAGGCATAACCCCATTCATAACCAAAACTGGTTGTAACACCAGATGGCGCAGGCTGCGTAACAATAAAATATGTTGTATTAACGTCAACATTAATATTATTGAAATCAACATTAAGCCAACCCCAGTTACTAGGAATTTCGCCAGGGGTAAATACAACAGTATCAATCAGAGTTCCTTGAGGATCATCTTCTCTAAATTCAACAGTAAAATCAAACTCTGGAGTACCAAACGTTCTTGTATATAATTCTACACGTGACAACGTATCAAAATTTGGTTTAAATGATTGTGCCCCTGCCCAATCTCCATCCGCTGCATGACGAATTGGAAGTCCACGGTCAAATATGCTTTGATCAACATCTAAAAAATCATTGACAACATTGACTGTTACAGTGGCCTCATCCGATACAGTTCCAAGATTATCCTCAACTGTATACTTAAATAAATCAATACCAATAAAACCAGGGTTTGGAGTGTAATTCACGTTACCTGTTACTATATCAACAACAGCTGTACCATTACTTGGACCCAACCCAACAACAGTGACTGTTGAACTATTAATACTTCCATCTACATCATAATCATTTGCTGTAACATTTATTACAACAGAATTGTTAACCAAAGTTGTTGCAGAATCATTTATTGCAACTGGTGGATCGTTCACTTCGGCAATGTTGATTGTTACAATAGTTAAATTTGAATAACTTTCACCATCAAATGCTTGATAAGTAAAACTATCCATACCCGAATAATTTTCATAAGGCAAATATTCAAATGAACCATTTATATGAAATGAAAGATTTCCATTTGAAGCATCATCGACCAATGCAACGGTTAAAGGATTTGGGCCCATATCCGGATCAAAATCATTGGATAATACCCCAGGAATCATCACATTCAACCATGAATCCTCACTTACATTATAGGAATCGTTAACCGTAACAGGTGCTTGATTGCCACTTCCAACAGTAAGAGTAACCGTTGCAATATTTGAATAATTCAACCCATCATATGCTTGATAAGTGAAAATATCCAGACCTGAATAATTTTCATTTGGTTTGTATTCAAATGAACCGTTATCATGCCAAAACAGGTTTCCATTTGACACATTATTTACCAATGTCATTGTTAACGAATCTGGGCCTGCATCTGTATCAAAATCATTGGATAATACCCCCGGAGCAGTAACATTCAACCATGCATCTTCATTAGTACTGTAGGAATCATTAACAGCAACAGGCATTAGATTTTCATCGACAACCGTAATTGTTACCGTTGCAATATTTGAATAATTCAACCCATCATATGCTTGATAGGTAAACATATCCATTCCAGTCCAATCATCATTTAAATCATAATAAAATGAACCATTGCTATACAATGATAAAAACCCATGCGATGCATTAACAACTAACTCTGCAGTTAAATTACTTGGACTGCCATCAGGATCGGTGTCATTACCAAGGACACCTGGAGAAAAAATAAATAAATCATTGTTTTTCAATGTATAATACGAATCATTATAGGCAACAGGTGGAATGTTAGCTTCCAGCATTGTTATTGCAACTGTTGCATTTTGTGAATAATTTTCACCATCATAAGCATTGTATACAAAACTGTCGTTTCCTGTATAATTTGTATTTGGCATGTAATTAAACCAACCAGTGCTATTGAAAATAAGTGTTCCATTTGAAACATTAGTAATCAGCGTTGCTGAAAGGTTATCTGGTCCATTATCCGGATCGAAATCATTACCAAGAAACCCTGGAGAGGAGACATTCAAAGATTGATTAACATATGTAAAGTAGTAATCATTATTTGCAACTGGTGGAAAATTAATATAATAAACGGTAATATTAACAACGGCCTCATTTGAATAATTCTGCCCATCAAAAGCTTTGTACGTAAATGAGTCATTTCCATAAAAACCTGAATGCGGAGTATACACAAATGATCCATTTGCACTTAAATTGATAGATCCCACCAATGGATCACTAAATAAAACTGCTGAGAGGTTTTCTGGTCCATTATCTGGATCACTGTCATTGCCTAATATTCCAGGGGCGGAAATAGATAGATTAGTGTTTTTTGTGGTAGCATACGAATCATTACCTGCAATTGGAATATCATTTACACTATTTACAATAATAGTTACCGTCGCAGTATTAGAATAATTCAATCCATCGAATGCATGATAATCAAATTTAACTATACCATGGAAATTATATGAAGGCACATATTCAAATGATCCATTTGTATAAAACGTAAATGTTCCATTACTCACAGTGGTTAAATTAAAAGCCTGTAAATCAGCAACCTCGCTTTCTGCATCAAAATCATTACTAAGCACCCCTGGTGCATTAACTGATAAGGTTGTATCTTCATCAATGCTATATAAATTATCAACCGCAACTGGAGGATCATTAACGTTGTTTATTATAATGCTTACGGTTGCATTATTTGAATAATTTACACCATCAAAAGCATAGTAAGTAAAATTATCCCATCCAGTGTAGTTTTCAACAGGCAAATACGTAAATGAACCATCACTGTTTAAAGTTAAGCTTCCATGTGATACATTACCAGTTAAAACAGCAGTTAAAGGGTCTGGGCCACTATCAGAATCGGTGTCATTACCTAGTACACCAAGACCAGTAATATTCAACCATGCATCCTCAGTAGTATTATAGCTATCATCATATGCGATCGGCGGTTCATTAACACTTAAAACATGAATGGTAACAATTGCAATATTTGAACCATTTATTCCATCATACGCTTGATACGCAAATGAATCGAAACCATAAAAATCTATATTTGGGATATATTCAAAGGAACCATCGCTGTTAAAATATAGATTTCCATGGGCTGTGTTTGATATTCTTATCGCTGACAATACACTTGAATCAATATCAGTATCATTTCCTAGAACTCCAGGTGAACTAACAATTAAAGTATTGTCCTCCATAATCCAATAAGAGTCATTATATGCGATAGGGGGATCATTTACATTATCAACAGTAATTGCAGCTGTAGCATTATTTGAAAAATACATTCCATCCGATACATGATAAGTAAATGAATCGATACCTGTAGAATTATCATTTGGCTCATAAATAAATGATCCATTACTGTTGAAGGATATTGTTCCATTGCTCACATTTTCAACAAGTTCAGCAGTCAAATCAGTTGAAAGGTTATCAACATCGATATCATTATCCAAAACACCCACTGAAAGATTATTAAAAATTGAATCCTCCAGCATATAATAACTATCATTAAACGCAACTGGTGCATCATTAATATTGCTAATATTGATTGTTACTGTTGCAATATTTGAATAATTCAACCCATCAGATGCCTGATAAGTAAAACTATCAACTCCATAGAAATTATTATCAGGATCATAGGAAAATGATCCATTACTATTCAAACTAATGTCTCCATGGCTTGTATTTGAAACAATTTCAGCAGATAAATCACTAGGACCATCATCAGGATCGCTATCGTTACATAGTACACCTGGTGCAGAGATATTTAAAAACTCATCTTCAACTGCTGAATAATTATCATTAACTGCAATTGGCAATCGGTTAATATGAACAACAGTTATTGTTACAGTTGCATTGCTAAATGCTGCATCATCATCTGCTACCCGATAAACAAAGCTATCATTTCCATAAAAACCTGTATTTGGCGTGTATTGTATTTCCCCAGTACTATTATTAACATTTGTGTTACCCCAGATAGGAAGATAGATTACGGTTAATGATGAATAATTTAAGTATCCATCAGAGTCATTGTCATTACCCAATACATCAATCCAAATAGAGGTGTTTTCATATGTATGGGCAGAGTCGTTTTGTGTAAATGGTGCAACATTGGAAACATTTACTTGTTTTACAATAACATCTATTGCACCATCATCGTCACCAACAGTTAGTTGTACCATATATGATCCATTATCATTATATGAATGATTGGGGTTTTGGTCTGTGCTTGTATTTCCATCATCAAAATCCCACATCCATGAAACAACATCTCCATCATCAGTAGAAGTATCAGTGAAATTAATAATGTCCATTGTATTAGGATTTGAAGGAGCCCATGTAAAATTTGCAACTGGAGGACTTGCTGAAACGATAACAAGCTTAAAAATTAAATCAGTTAGCCCATCATCATCGATAATAACAACAGTAACATTGTATACACCTATCAAATCATATTGATGTATCGGGTTTTGGTCTGTGCTTGTATTTCCATCATCAAAATCCCAATTCCATTTACTAATTTTACCATAACCAGCATCAGTCGATAAATCAGTAAACTGGATAAGGAGGTCTGTGGCTGGACCGATGGGAATCCATGAAAAATTTGCTAGGGGATCATATGATTTCCACAAATGTGTGAGTGGATAATTATCTTGATTTGATCCACCATTTATATCAATAGGTTGATCATAAATTTCATTAAGATCAGAATCTACTGCTCCTTCTGAAGGTTCATTGTAATTAGACCAATAATTTCCACCGAACGAATCAAGAGATGTATTATCCCATGTGTTGACATATACATCAGAAACAAAAGGATTGAATGTCCCGGATATAAAGTTATTATGATAAAAATAATTATTAGCAGATTGTGAACCAGAATATGGAATATTAATACAGCATCTCTTCATGTTTGTAACGTTTATGGTAACCGTTGCAATTGATGCATTGTTTTCACCATCTGAGGCAATATATGTAAACTCATCAATACCCGTGAAATTCCCAGGATCATAAACGAAAGATCCATCCGGGTTAAAAGATAAGGAGCCATGTGAAACAGGATTTTGAAGAATTGCATTTATTGGGTAAGGCGCTTCATCATTATCATGATCATTACCAAGTACTCCAGGCGATGATACAGATAAAGTGGTTCCAATAGCTGTTTTATATGTATCGTTTGAGGACACTGGTTCGACCCCAGCTGCTTTATATATTTTAAAACAGAAATCTGAATTATTCAGTGGATTCCAATTACTTCCATAATTATCCGATGCAAACGCCAGACCAAGGGCATATACATCAGTGTTGCTATGGCCCCAATTGTAGCAATTGACCGTATTTCCACTAATCGTATGTGCAACAATATAATATTGCAAGCTTTGATCAACTATGAAATCAGAGTTGTCAAAATAAATCCAATCATAGGTTGTATTTACATTACTTGCCGGCTGAGAGGACGAGTAAACAATGTCCCCTGATATATTTTCTTCATGGATATCAACTTGAATTGATCCTGGTGGATTTCCTGTTTTTTTCAAATGAAGAGAAATCTTTGTTAATGTTCCAGCCTGAAAACGAATGGATTGAGCCATCCACCAATCTGAATAAATCGGTAAAGATCTGTCTTGCGTTGTTTGTTGTTGACCTATTTTATCCCCTAAATCATCACTTATGACCATAATATTTACAGTCGCTTCATTTGAAATTGTATTTTTTTCATCTTTCACAGTATATGTAAACATATCAGATCCGTTATAACCAGCGTTGGAAGTATATGATACAATCCCACTTGTCGAATTGAGTGTACCATGATATGGTCCGCTTTGAATGCTGACTGAAGATATATTTATTCTCCCGTCTCGATCATAATCATTTGAAGTTATGTTAATATTTACTGAGATGTTCATAGGTGTACTATCTGAATCATCAATGGCAATTGGATGAATATTTGTAATTGTTTTTATTGTATTGCCATTGATTATATTATTTGATGATTGTTCAAATAATTTAATTCCTTCTTCATTATAAAAAATTTCATTATAGTTGATGTTATTTTCAGTTGATTCTTTAAGTCGGATCCCATAAACTGAATTATTCACAATAAAATTGTTTGAGATGATTGTGTTATTACAGTAATGAACTGCCATTCCCCAATCATTATTTGAAATAGAACAATTTTCAACAATGTTTTCATAGGAATGCATTAAAAAAACCCCTCTTGTCGAATGATTATATATTGTATTGTTAAAAATATTGCATCTTCTACTGTACTGATCAAGTTTTATACCAATTTCGTTATTATTTATGGTATTATTTTTTAATACACAGTCAATCGCTGATGATCCATAAATACCAGCGTCTTCATTGTTTTTTATTGTGTTTTGAATAATAGATACTCCATGTGCATTATTTATATAGATGCCATAATAATTTCCATTTTGTACTGTAAAAGAACGAAATTCAACCATTCCATTACCAATAGTCACTGTGGTATCATTATTTCCACCATCAATAATTGTATTGTCTTGCTGCTCACCCATTAATGTAATATTTTTTTCTACAACAATATTTTCATAATAGGGTGATGAATCATCGTAGACAAAAACAGTATCGCCATCACTTGCATTATCAATTGCATTCTGAATACTACTGTAGTTATCTGGCCCATTTCCACCCACATATAGAGTTGATCCCTTTTGTTTACCTAGTGGTGAAAGAATCAATTGAGTATCTAAGTTTTTTTGGTTGATTGAATTTTTTGCTTGAAAAGGAATATTGACCCCTTCAGCAGAAATAAAATAAAAATTTGCTGAAATAATTATTGAGCAGCAAATAATAGCACCTATAACTGAAGGCATACGCCTGGATTTATTTTGATACATTTTCGTGTCACCATAATTTTTTCATTCAATATTAAATAATTTTTATCTTCAGAACCTTGATCTTCTTCATCATTAGTTAGATTAAAGAGAATTTACAATAATATAAACTTTACTATTAATACTCACTAATAAATTTTAATGATTTTGTTGGTGATTTGAAAAATGCAATAAAATATTGAAAATGATGGATAAGTTGTATCGGTGAGAACAAATTACTTATGCGGGGAATGTTACCGATCTAGTAGGTCGTTAATTATGGGTTTGATTAGTGGAAAAATATCCGTTATTGTTCCATCTGTTGTAACGTTATATGGAGTATCTCCAATACCGTCACCATCGGCATCATCACCAATGTAATCACCCCAGTAATTTCCCTCTTCAATTGTATCGTTATACCACTCGTTTTCACCAACTAAATCTTCTCCATGACATACAGTATTGTTAATGAATGTATTATGGTAAATCATGTTTTTTGTCGAACCGCAACAGAAATACAAACCTTGTTCATTGTTCTGAAAAATATTTTTTACAATTTCATTATTCTTTGAACCTTTAATTTTAAGTCCGATGGGATTGTTATCAAAATTATTTCTATCAAATATTTTGTTATTTGACCCGAAATGCAAAAATAATCCTACCTTAACATTCGAATCAAAAGTGTCGTTAATGTAAGAATTATTAGATGAATGTATTGAATAGATTCCGGCTGAATTATTGCAAATGCTACAATTTAAAATTGTATTGTTATCTGCCCTAACGTCAAAACCTCCTAAATTATCAATGATTAAACAATTTTTAATAATATTGTTTTTTGATATAATTTCAATACCTGCATCATAATCAGAAAGATGCCCAATTTTACCAGAATTACGAATTGTAAAACCATAAATCGTGACATCATTTGCCACAATTTGAATCACATCACCATTCATTTCTCCATCAATAATAGTATTTGTGAGGTTCATCGCAATTATTTTTACCGTAGTATTAATAACGATATTTTCAAAATACGTTCCTTCTAAAACCTTTATTGTAGAATTTTCTTTGCAATTATCAATTGCCTCCTGAATGCTTGTATAATTTCTTCCACCACTTACATCAACGTATACTATATTTGAACCAACGTTGGGTTTCTCTTCATCAACACACCCATACACGCAAGAAATTAAAACAAAGGCAATTGTTATTGTCAAAGTAGTTTTAAACTTGATTTTTTTCACCATCAAACAGATAGTTTTTACTATATATAATCCTTTTTTACTTCATAATTTACTTCATAAGCAAAAATATTGAATATTTAACAATAATATAATAAGGTTTAATATCCTAATTCTATAATAGAAATCATGCTGATCCCTATTGCATTCGCTTATGTTTTTTGTATGATTGAATGTGAACGAAAGGAGATAGCTGGTGAAGATATCCGTAAACCACCAAAAGGAAAAACAAGAATGGTCGGGCTTTTCCTTGATGGTCTTAGAAATATCTCTCGTTATTTGAGAAGGGCTGATATCAGACAGTTCAAACGATTCGTCTTGCATCTGTTATCACCATTTTTTGAAAAATGGAAAATACAACCATCTAGAATTTTAGAGGTTTGACGGAAAACCTCATAAGTAATCATAATGCATGTTTCCTGTGCAATACCCTAATCTAATTTAGGGATCTATCTCCCTCCATCCCCCTCAATCATTTTAATGTTGTTGAATAGATAAAAATCTTTGAGGGGAACTGTAAAAGGATATAGCTAACATCAACCACACAAATATTATAGTGATTGTGGAATAATTTTATGGTTTGAGATTTTTGGAAAAGTGTAACCTACTGAGATTCTTGAATAATCATTTCAAATTGTTAAAGCTATTTCAATATTTAATATTGTAAAGAACATGGTATCATGGATCCGCCACTAAAAAGATTTCGGGCGATACCCGAAATAATTGGGTGACCATGATGTTTGTCACCAAGAAAAGGTGTAGGTGTTTTCGAAAGCAGTCACATATTGAAACATGTAAAGAAAGGTTCAGGGAATTGGAATATCTGGGTTTTGAATTTGGTGAATTTGGATTTGCTGTAAATCATGTCTATTTTCAGGTGAACATCCCCAAAAAAGTATCTATTGAGGATATAGAGATTATTTTGAAATCAGAGACCTCAAAAAAGGATTTTTGAAAAACATCCTGGATTTCGAAAGAGATATCCAAAAGGTGCCTTCTGGAGTGGTTATGAGCATTATCAGTTTACTTGGATTAAGAAGCTTGGAGAAATATGCTAATCGGATATAATCTCTATAGTCTCAGCAGAAATCTAAGTAGTGGGAACAAATATGGATGGTTTTCAAAGATACGAAGGAATAGTGTATTGATATATAGTTTGTTTTTTGGCATACTTATACTGAGCGGATCTGACCAGACACTCTCAGTACCATCAGATAAATCACCATCACCGTTGGGGTCATCTTTGGCTTTTACTTTAATACTGTAGCTACCTTTTGTATTCCATATGTGTGATGCACTCACAATTTGCCCTGAGTTATAAGGACCAATCCAACCAGAATTGCTTCCATCACCCCAGTCAAACATAAAATAGACTTTATCAGCATCTGAGTCATAAGTTGATGACGAATAAGTATAAGATTTCCCAGCTTTTCCAGATGTTGGTCCTGAAGGCATACTAGGTTTACTCGGTGGGCTGTTTGCAGCAGAAACCGTAACTGTGAGAACAGATGACCACCCACTTTTGGCACCATATTCGTCCTTTGCTTTAACCTTCACATTGTATGTATTGGCTACACTCCAAGAGTGGGAAGTGGAAACAGTTTGACCAGAATCGTAAAGCCCTGTCCATTCATCAACGCTGCCATCTCCATTCCAATCCCATCCATACATTACATTGTTATCATCTGGATCGGTTGTATGTGTAGTATATGTATACGAGACCCCTGTGTCGCCAGAAGTTGTACCCGATGGTCTTAATGGCTCATCTGGAGGGTTATTATCGGGAGAAGATATTGTTACAGTAGTGTCATCGGTATCCCATCTACCATCATCATCTGTTACTTTTAAACTGATAACATATGTTCCTTCTTCATCCCAAGAACGAGAGACTGATTGGCCAGTGGCATCATCATAATAATCGTCATCATCCAAATCCCATCTAAATACGTAGGGAGACGTTCCACCCATCGCAGAACCTCCTATGTGTATATATTCATCTATCTCCCCAAAGTAAGGTCCACCTGCATCCGCCACAACAGGACATTCAGCATTAACCGTTGCAGAGTCCTCCCAGTAAAAAGTCTCACCACTACATTCACTGGCAGTAACATTCACCCAGTTGATACAGGGACCACAACCGCTAGTCTCCGTAATCAAAGCATCAAATTCAATTTCTGTACTATCGCCTGCAGAAACGTGGGTACTAAGATTCCACCAGATAGTCTTTCCATCTGATGAAACATCTGTTTCTGTTGGATCTGCATTATTATCATAATCAAGACATTCTGGCAGTTCATCTCTCACTCTAATATTGTAAAGATCGTATGTCCCGTTACCATAATAGTAAATGGTAATCATGAAGCGGACGGTTTCCCCAACAGATGCGTCAATCTCTTCCATCCATGCAGAAATACATGGATCCCATACTTCCTTTTCAACAATCATACCGGCAACAATTACATGCACATCATCTTGATCACTAACACCTTGGCAAGTGGTCACTCCAGCAATGTTGTCTCCAGTTCCAGGTGAAGCTGCATGAGCACTAAATATTATCTCTTTACTACTTCCAAATATTAATGTTCCAAGGTTCCACTCAATATGATGATCAGAAGAAACAGAGGGTGTTATATTCGCATCATCATTATAAATTAAAAAGCTAGGTAAATCATCAGCCACTGTAACGCTGGTTAGATTCATTTCTCCAGTATTTGTCACAACAAGTTTAAACTCAATGTCGTCACCTACATAGGCAGTTATCTCATCAAACCATACTATTCCATCTAATGATGTTTTTTTATCAACAACAATACTTGACTGACATACTACATCAACTGTTGCTTCATCGTCATCATATAACCAATTGCAACAATCGTACTTCGCAGAAACATTCACATGATTCGGCGCATCTCCGCAATCATCAACATTAGCACGGAAGGTAATAACATAATGCTTATCATCAGGTACCGAATTGAACTCCCAACAGTAACAATTACTGCCACATAGAGTTGGTTCATCAGAAACACCATCCACCTCTGCATAGCCAGGCTTGTATGATAAATGAGAAGGTAAACAATCCTTAACCACAACTTCATCAAAAGATCCAGTCAGGTTAACATACAACTTGAAAGTTACATAAGAAAAGTCTCCGTAATCAAATGAAATATATTTCTCATAGTCATAAGTACAACCATCTTTTTTAACGTACTTTGTGACATCAACATAGTGCGGTTCTTCACATATTACTTTGACATTGGCATTGTCTGAAACATTTAATGAACCATCGTTAATTATGAAATCTGATGAATTATATATATTTACAAGTACATCAGGCGATGAAAGAAGATAATTACTTTCAT
>Ga0208771_1001568_pt1 | contig 11931 bp, 20 predicted proteins | sample AntAceMetag02UKX_FD_184775 | JGI IMG/M metagenome (GOLD analysis project Ga0208771, IMG submission 184775) | Saline lake microbial communities from Ace Lake, Antarctica - Antarctic Ace Lake Metagenome 02UKX (SPAdes) (version 2) | ecosystem: Environmental > Aquatic > Non-marine Saline and...
AAGCTTCTGCAACTCCATGAATAGCAGAACGTCCATGTAAAACCTGTAAATCGAGCGTTTTAGTATCTAGGCCGGGCCAAATTACAAAAAACATAGATTTGTTTATCTAGTAGCTAATAACATAATGAGTCAAAAAACCATAACTCACCTACATACCAAATAGCATGTATGATTATGATGCGAGGCACTGGTATTGAAGGGAACTTAACCCATATGGAGCAAACTGGAATTCAAACCTAGTGTCATGTCAACTTTAAATTGTCGTAAACTATTTAACATATGTCTACTATAATCTACATTGGTAGATTAGACATGAAGAAATATATAGTAACACTTACCAAAAATGAACGCGAAACTCTTGATGTGATTGTCTCCAAGGGCAAACATAGATCACAGAAAATCCTCAACGCCCTGATCTTACTTGGGTGTGATGAGGGTAATTACCAAGTGAAACATTCAACCAACGAAGAAATATCTCGCATCTTGAATATAAGTATGAGAAAGATCGATCGTGTGAAGAAACGATTTGTTGAGGGGGGTCCAGATATTGCCCTCAATGGGAGAAAAGGAAGTCGCATTTATAAGAGGAAAGTAGATGGTGATTTTGAAGCCCATTTGATTGCATTGAGTTGCAGTGATCCGCCTGAAGGTTTTGCAAGGTGGTCCCTGAGGTTGTTAGCAGACAAAGCTGTCGAACTGAAATATATCGATAGCATTTCCCATGAAATGGTACGTCGCATATTAAAAAAAACGAACTCAAACCATGGAAGAAAAAAGGATGGGTAATCCCTCCTAAAGAAAATGGTAGTTTTGTTGCTCATATGGAAATGGTGCTTGACGTTTACAAACGTCCATTCGATCCGTTACATCCTATCGTATGCATGGATGAATCACCGAAACAGTTGATAGGCGAAACAAAAATTTCCATTCCTGCATCACCAGGACAACCGGAAAGATATGACTATGAATACCAACGTTTTGGAATGTGCAATATTTTTATTGCATGCGAACCATTGGTTGGAAAGCGTATGGTGAAAGTCACTGAAAGAAAGACTGGCCAAGACTGGGCTTTATTTCTGGAAGAGATTGCAAATAAACATGAACGTGCTGAAAGGGTTACTTTGGTCATGGACAATTATGGTACACACACTCCTGGTTCGCTTTATAAAACATTTCCACCGGAAAAGGCGAGATTACTATGGAATAAATTTGAATTCGTTTACACACCAAAGCATGGAAGTTGGTTGAACATGGCAGAGATAGAACTAAATGTACTTACAAGCCAGTGTTTGAACAGAAGGATGAATGATATTGAGTTTGTTAGAAAAGAGGTACAGGCATGGCAGGAATTCAGAGACAATAAAAATGCAAAGGTGAATTGGCGGTTCACAACTGAGGATGCCAGGATAGAACTATCACGACTTTATCCGACACTTGATGATTGACGCGTCACTAGATACTAAATTCGCCGATAGGCAGGTAAAAATAAATGAAAGATGATAAGTTTAGTAAAATGAAAATGAGGTATGAATATGGAAAATTGTGAAGAAATCATTGCACAAATTAAAAAATTGGAAGAAGCAAATAGACTGCAGTTTGAGTCACAGAAAAAAATGATCGAAGATATCATTAAACAAGATGATTGCTGTGAGAGTAGTGATATGTCTCTTGAAAATTACAAAATGTTTTTAGATGAACTATACAAACTATTCAGGCTAGCAAAAGATTCTTAAAAGCGAAAATAATCATCTTGAGTTGCAGCATACAAGTTACATATCTTAAATTTGGTTATCTAATGCGTATGATGTACCCTCTTAAATATTATTGGCTATTGCAGATCAAATGAATTTTCGTATACTTTTAAGGATAACACATCTAGCACCATGAATCTTCTACCTTGATATATCCTATGCTCTTGTTACACGTTCTTATGCTACATGGTGCCTTTCCAACCTTCCTGCTCCATCGTCAAAAATCTTTGTAGTTCATTTTGATTCATTATAGTTTGTTTTACTTCAACTTCCATACCTAGCTTATCAATAGGCTCTTTTATACTGCTTATCAGTTGATCCGTGATTGGAATGTTAGGGAAAGATAAAGCCATTGTAATTGCTACTTTGTCATCTTTAACGGCAATCTCTTTAATTATCCCAAGATCTAGTAAACTGCGGTCGATTGCCGGGTGTTTAACTTTTTCTAGCATATTTCGAATGCTTTCTTCTGAAATGTTTTTATCCATTTATCAATCAGCCTCTACTTTCAAATTTATATTTTTCTCGCCAGCATATATTGATATTTTAAGCCAATTCTCAGGTGCTACAAAGGGGCAGGCATAGTTTTCACTATAAGCACACCATGGGTTATATGCCTTGTTGAAGTCAAGGATCCAATCTCCATTTGCATTGCGATCTCTTAGATCCAAATCAAGATATCGACCTGCTCCATATGTTTCTTCTCCACTTGTTACGTCCCGAAAAGGAATAAACAATCGCTCTTCTTCAGAATTGCTTTTATAAGCCTGGATGGTACAACTTTCATTTCCAACCTTGAATTGAAATTCACCCCATCGCAGAAACTCCCTCATATTTCCTTTAGTATCTTCAATTTGCATTGATTTTTTATCGCTATGCTCATGAAGTTTCAGATCAAATCTAAAATTTGGATCGGGTGGGTAATAATGCAACATTTCAAACTGTTGCCGGTATTCAATCGGTATTGGCGACTGTATGTGTTTTTTAAAGAAAATATCTTTTTGTTCGCGTTCATATACTATTCTATTTTTCCATTCAGAAACATCCATTTTATTTTACCTCCTTTTGTGTCATACGTCACATATATAGACAATAGTCTTGTTTCTCAAACATTCTTTCTAAAACTTGGGATGTACCATTCATCATTCAAGCTTGTACTTTCTCTTTTTATTTTATCTATCTCATTCATATATCCACATCTTCATCTGTTTTGCCTCTCTTTTAGCTTCTCTCAACGATTCTGTTAATCTCTCTTTATTCTCCAGTCATTGTTTTCTAAAATTCAAAACGTAGCCTTGTTCAAGATAATCGTCATGCATCAATGTTTTATAGAGCATTCTTTCAAAAACAAAACCCACAGATTTTATCTCCTCTTTAACATCATCAAGTTCCATATTCATATACTCTTGATGATGTTTTGGATAAACTGAAATAAGAGCATTTGTTTTCAAAACCCGATACATTTCAGTTAGCAATTTCCTTCTATTGCCTACCAAATGTATAACATCATAAAGCAAAACTACATCAACGGATTCCTCTTGCAAAGACACTTTTATCCCTTCTGACACATCTATTCTCGCAATATTCTTCAATCCTATCTTTTCAAATCTCTGCATCAATTTATCCAAGGATTCCTTGTTTTTATCAATAGCATAAACCCTTCCTCCCTCTCCAACTACCTTTGCTGTTGGAATGGTATAATTACCATTCCCACAACCAAAATCTATAACAGAGTGATTCTGCTCGATACCAATATCTATCAAAAAAATTTCACCCATTCGATCCAGCCATTTTTTCATATAATCCATATTCATACCTATATTTTATTAAAACCATTTTATGTATTAATCATTTTATAAAAATTATCTGAAGGGTTCATGACTATCATTTTTCGACTGACCAAAATTTTCTCTTCCGATCACGTTTTCGATTATCCCCATACTTTACCCTAGATCTTTTTAGACCATTGAGAAAATAATCAGCTGGGTTACCAGGCTGACGATTTTCAGTTTCTTTGATAAGTTTTTCTAAAAGCTTGATAGGGTAGCGGTACATAATTCTTTTGGCAAGTCCTTTACTAACGCCAAATTCACGTAATGTATCATATACTCTTTTTCTTCTAGAGTAATAACTTTCTTTCTTTTCATCCTTCCTAAAACTCATGTGACCTCTCTGTGCTAACTGCCCTATTGCTTGTTAGACTTCTTTTAATGTACCTATTTACATGACCCCAAGCCTTTCTAATGCCCGTGTAGTGCCAAGCCAACGACTCTATCAGTATTACACATGATGGTGTATACAATGGTAAGTTGGAAGAAAATTAATATCAAAGACCCAGCTTAACAGGGACAGTTTCATGTTATCATATGTTTTCATATTGCCACCCTCCTTTTCTGTCTCCCGACATTGTCACTATACTCGCATCTTACATGTTCTATATTTCCTTTGCTTTGTAAAACTTTTTGATGAAAAGTATGTTATTTCACCGCATCTAATTTATTTTTTTATATTTTCATGGCAAGATAGAGGTTGTTGAAGCATTGTAAGAAAATATTTTATATGTTTGTTGTATCCCCCATGCCACTATGCATACTCTACTTTTCCAGATTCTCATTCCATTTATCCTTTCAGCAGCAGTTGTTACTCTAGTAACAATAATTGCTGAACGCTATGGGACAAAGGTAGGAGGGATTATTGGTACCTTGCCCTCCACAATTGTAATAGCATTTGTTTTTATTGCTTTCAATAGAGATGTATATTTCGCATCTAGATCGGTTGCTGTTGTTCCTGCAGAAATGGGTATTAATGTTGTTTTTCTATTTTTCTTATCAATTCTCTTATACCGCTCTACATATCTTGCCATTGTAATTTCACTCGCTGTATGGGTGTTCTTGTCAGCACTACTTTTTATTCTTGGCATGGAGAATATATTTATTTCTCTTGCAATATATACAATAGCGCTTGTTTCTACTTTTATGATACTTGAGCGGGTTAAACATATATCATCAACTGGCAGTGTTGAGATTCACTACACACCAATGAAAATAGTTTTTCGTGGTTTTCTTGCAGGGGCAATCGTAGCAATTGCAGTTTCGCTATCAAATATAGGTGCAGCAATTAGCGGAATTTTTTCAGTATTTCCAGCAATTTTCCTATCAACGATGCTGATTTCTATAAGAGAACATGGCCCTGATTTTGCTGGTGGCATTGCAAAATCCATGATCTTCGGGACACCTAGCATTTTAAGCTATGTTACCGCGATCTACTTTCTTTATCCTGCTTATGGACTTTTCTTTGGAACCATATATGCTTTTTGCATCTCTATCATTACAGCAGTAATTCTCCTTAATTTTCTCGTCAAAATGAAATAGATACACATACCCTTTTCACTTTTTTGTATAATACGGGGTTGTTTTCCAAGTGAAAGTAGGACATTAAGCTTTACTATATTATTGTTAATATCCAATATTTTTGATTATAAATTTAGTTGATTTTATCCCCTTTCAAAAATCCATCATCAAGTCAGTTTTAATTGTAAGTTTCTTTGTTTTAATATTTATAATGCAGAATACAGATAGATTGGTAAGGTCTTTTGGTAGTTTTATTTCGTGTTTTGACATATTGATATAACCATGTTCATTTTCTTTTCCTTTTACGTTTTTTCATCTTACGATTCCTAGTAAATATATTTCATCTGCCTTAAAGTGTTTAGCTTTTTTATTTTTTAAATCTATATTTTTATAATTGTTTGTTTAAGTATCGTTTATTATCGATTCTTTTTTTAAAATTCTCCTTTCAAACCAATTTTATCATTTAAATAATTAAGAAATGTATGATAAATTTCCTTTCCTATCCTTCCTTTTATTTGTATGTCGACTGAATGTTCTTTTATACCATGGATTTTGTTAATTTTTATCGTTGCATTACATTTTTCAACATCTGCTAAAATGGCGGTTATCTCGAGGTTTTTTCCTCTTGATATCTCTAAAGAAAATTCTCCAATATTCTCTATTGTTTTCCTTAAATCTGATTTTTTCTCAGGATGCTTATAAAGTGTTTTACCGTCAACAATGATTTTTGCTGTGTTTTTGAATTTAGCCTTTGCCAAACCTCTTAATATTAACTCGGCTGTTGGTAATAGCTCAAAGTCTTCCTCAATTACTTTAACAGATATAATCTTTGAAAGAAAGCTAGGGGGATCCACCTCTTTTCTTTTAACATCGAAATCGAATTTTATATGTAAATTTTTCAAAAATTCTTTTTCATATTTATGTTTGTCCTTGCCTTTCTTGTCAGGATGGCTAGCTTCTATCCAATCCATAACTTCTTTTGGGGATCCCATTACCCAGGGAGGTTCTCTAAAACTACTGTTATATCTACTCATTTTATCAATGGGCTATTCATTACCCATAGATATATTTTTTTCTATATGTGTTCTCTTGTTTTAGCATCCATACCAACATTAAGTGACAACACCTCAGCCCTATTTAGAAGGCAGCTACCTACAGCAAGTAATTTATCTTTATCATCAATCATAATACATTTATCAAATGGTCTAAGTGCAATATCACAATTCTTTACAAATTTTGCAAAGACACTTTTACCATCCTTTCCAGAATTAACAGTTCTTTCTTCATCCCAAACACTTCACATATCATTTTCCAATGCATGAAATGTCCTATTATTATCTGAGAAACAACCTTTAGACATCGCAACCATTTTTGCGCCGGTCATACAAGATTATAAGGGCATATTGGATATTAGGATCTAGGTATTCTAAGAGAATTTAGATGCTTTTGGACAAGTCAATCCTCTACTTTTTAAGATTTTTTACCATCCGTTTCTCTCTATAATCAAAGTTAACAGTGATACTTTACAAATTCCTTCGGGAATGCTACTAAAGTCCATAGGATAACCAAACTTGAAATGTAGAGTATGAGGAGCACCATTTACCATCTTTAGTGCATACACACTTTTTCTCTCACTAGATGTCATAATGTCAACTCTCCAGTCCAGTGCTTCTAATTTTTTTACTACTTGCCAAGCGGCAGATATATCCTTTGAATAGTTCTTTAACGCCCCGCTCATAAACTCATTAGCTACTCTGATATCTAACTCGCTCCCTGTCTCAATTGACATAATCTCTTCGTCTTCAGTCATGTCATTCCACCTCCTCTTTCCATTCATTTCTAATAACTTCAATTGTCTTTCTAAAACGGTTCACATAATAATCAGGCAGTTGATCTATTTCAAAAAATTTTACCTGCTCTACTTCATCCCCAGCAATTGAACTCCCTTTTTCTACTTCAACCAGGTATACCACTACCAACATATCTCCATAAACCTCTTCGTCTTCAAGTCTTTTTACCTCTACCAGACTCTTTATTTTTCCTGAGAGCCCAGTTTCCTCTGCCAGCTCCCTTAAACAAGCCTCTTCTGAGGTTTCTCCACTCTCAATGAAGCCTGAGGGGGGAGCCCAACTCCCTTTTTTCGGTTTTATTCCTCTCTTGACCATCAGAAACTTTCTATCTCTTACAGCAATCGCCAATGCTACTGGCAAAGGATTTTCATAATGGACAAAACCACATTTATGGCAATATTTCCTTTGCTTTCCTTCAATAAGCTGCTTTGTGAGATGCGATCCGCAAATTGGGCAGTAAGAATATTTATTCATTGATTATTCTCCCTTATTTACCTGTACCAGTACAATTAATTTTAGATAACTGAATTAACATTCTATATTTCAATTACTTGCCCTACTCCACCATCGATGCATTTTTCTGGATATATTTTTTTTATCTCTGCTTTGTGCTGGGTGCAATGTGTAGGGCATATAAACTCTAAATCTTTAAACAAATCAAACTTATTGAATCCATGTAAGCCACCAATAATCCCATATATCTTTCCAAATTGTGAAGCTGCTGTAAAAATATGTGACATTTCTGGATGTGAACAACCTACAACTAAAACTATTCCTTTATCTGTTTTGATCACCATAGATTGCTCTATGTTATCTATTTCGCCAGTGGACAAGACGTTCTCATGAATTTTTAGTGGACCACTCACATGAACCACTTCTTTTACTCCATGGACTCCTCTGAATGAAGCAGGAGCATAAACTTTGACGTTATTATTTATATCGAGAAGTGCAGAAAGTCCTCCGACATGATCAAAATGTGGATGGGAAATAAAGATTTCATCAATCGATTTTGGGTCAATGTTCATCTTCTTCATGTTTGACAGAAGTATTGAACCGTTTGCCCCTGTGTCAAAGAGGATTTTAGGAGTATTTTCTATCTCCACTAGACAGGAGAAACCCCAGTCTGCTTTGAGTCCTTCTTTCCACACATCGTTATCATAAATAATGGTAATTTTCATTTTAACATCTCCAATATTTGCTATGCAATTTCGACATAAAGTTAATCAAAACTGATCTATCTAGACGTGGCAAGTATCCATGTCGTAAATCGCACCCAAGTACATATATTCATCCTTATATCAACTTATTTACCTTTTCATTTATTGTCGTTTTTTATTATGACTGTTTCTCCATTTTTTGAATATATAAGATGTTGAGCTGATGGATAGCTATTGCAAACAAATCCCATGCCTAACAAAAAATTTTTGACCTTCTCAATATCGCCTGATTTCTTTTTTTCTCCTATAATTTCCATATTTCTTCACCGAAATTATTTTACCTAAAAATACTAAAACGGTTGGGTCATGAGTGCATCACACCCTGGGCATTTCCGATTATTACATAGAACGTCTCGTTCATAAACCTCACGATAATTACAGTTAGAACATACATATTCTCTGCCCGAGCCAAAATCTCCTCCGCCACTTCCTGGCATATTTTCACTTCACCTCTTCTTTGTTTACAATTTTCTCGATATTTTCTACAATCTTTACAAATGCTTTTGCTGCATCAGAGTTCATATTTTTAACGACAAATGGCTCCCCAGAATCACCAGTTTCCACAATCTGTGTGTCTATTGGTATTTTACCAAGGAACGGGATGTTGAAATCCTTTGATGCTTTTAGTCCCCCTCCTGTTTTGAAGATATCAATAGACTTACCACAATATGGACATTTAAAACCACTCATATTCTCAATAACTCCAATAACTGGCAGATTCATTTTCTTCACAAAATTGATAGATTTCCGTACACTTACCAATGCAACATCCTGCGGCGTTGTCACAATAATGGCACCATCACAGTTAGGGATAAGCTGTGCTATACTCAACGGCTCATCGCCAGTTCCAGGAGGAATATCCACCACTAAATAGTCTAAAGTCCCCCAGTCAACATCTCCAATAAGCTGTTTGATAGCACCCGTCTTCAGAGGTCCACGCCAGATAACAGGTGCGTCTTTATCTGGGATAAGAAATCCCATGGACATAACTTTTAACTTTGGTGAAAAGAAAACCGGATTCATACCTACTTCAGATACCCCTGGCGTCTTGTCCTCGACACCAAGCATCTTAGGTATACTTGGACCATGAATGTCGATATCAAGTATTCCTACGTCATGACCTTCTTTTGACAATGCAACAGCAAGATTTGCAGATACTGTGCTTTTACCAACGCCACCTTTACCACTTAAAACCAGAATCTTATGTTTTATTTTACCTAAACTGGTGGTAACTTTAGCGTCGTCGTATGCCTTTTTTCCCATATTTTACTCCTAAACATCGATGTATTACCAAAAATCTTAGTAAGTTTGAAAGAAAGACAAAGGCGATAAACGCTCTCTTACAACATCCCCCTAAGGAACTTCCTCTTTTTCTTTAGAAAGTTCTCGGAGTCTTTCCTTTATGGCTTTGAGTTCACCCTCTAGACCTTTGACCGTATCTTCAAGGTAGGATTTCTCTTCGTATTTGCTGGGTTCAGGGTAGATGTCTCCATAATGTGGCGCTGACCTGTAGCAAGGATCTGGGTAATAACTTCTATGCCAAAATCCTATGCCGCGTCCCCAAAATCCACGTCCAAAGCCTCGGCCCCAGCCTCCACCTCTTGGAGTTCCTTTTGTGAATCCTGGGCTATTATATCCTGAACAGTAACCCAAGCCTCTTCCGGTTCTTGACCCATAGCCTCCAGGTCCTGTTCTATCACCACCTGGCATATTTTATTTCACCTCCTTAATTTTATTTAATTTTTTTCTCTTAAATATTCTTCCGTATAGCTTTTTTACTCTTCCGTCTATATGTTTTTCATGAACTCTTTTCATATTTTTTCACCCTTCAATTTTTTAATCATATAGTTAAGGACTATAGAGCCGTAATCTGAACAGTGATGAAAGGGATGGAATATGTTGGAGGAAAATTTATGAATTAATCTGATTTTCCATAACTCCACAACCTTATGATAATATATCAAAGCACATTCATAAATGTTATTGCAATAATTATCAACAAAATTTCATTTTTTATCAATATTTATCGAAAATAATTATATGGACGATCTGCATACCAAATAAAACATTGGCCAGATAAAAAGGTGAAATATGTCGAAAGAACGTATAAAACTAGACCAAAAAGATAGAAAAATAATCACCCTGCTTCATGACAATCAAGAAATATCTCAAGATGAAATTGCTAAGATAGTTCATTTGTCTCAACCATCCATTGCCATGCGTGTAAAAAAACTCAAAGAAAGGGGAATAATGAACCACATTATGGGAGTGAATCTTAACAAAGTAGGAATATACGTAGCAATAGTAACCGTGAGAACTACCAATACTACAAAAATTTTGAATATGTTTCGTAATTGCCCCTTCTTTTTAAATGGGTTTATAGTATCTGGAAAAGAAAATTTGATGTTATTATTTGCAGGCGAGGACTTAGCATCTCTAGAGTCCATGATAGATTGTCGCATACGCCCTGATAAAGATGTTCAAAGTGCAGATTTTACTATCATGATATCGAGTATAAAGGATTTTATAATGCCCATAAAAATGGTCGAAAGACCTCTAAACAAACCCCCATGTGGAATAGAATACAAGGGATGCCAAGCATACCATGAAAATCGTTGTTTCGGCTGTCCTGCTACCAGCCGGTATAAAGGAGTTTTCTGGTAAACATATACGAGTCAGCTTTTTTTCTTATTAAATGTCCCATTTCAAAATGGTTGATAATGCATCAATCTTTTCTTCAAGCAATTGAATATACTGTCTAGCTTCCAGAGGCCAATCCTGCATCACAACCATCCAAGCCTGAGGTAATAATGTCATCCCAGCAGGATTTTTCGATTTATTTCATAATAACTTCATATCACTGACCAATATTGGAAAAAGATAAACCAGTTAAAGAAATAGAACTTATAATCTTCTTCAACAAATTTGAAGGGTATAAAATCGGCTTAATTACTGTTTTCACAGGTTTGGAAGGTTGGTTCATGGTGTTTCAATCGCATGCAAAAAGTATGGATTAAAGCATAACAACAATGCCATAGAAAGACATAATGAGGACTTCAAACAAAGATACAAGGTGACAAGAGGATATAAAAATCCTAAATCAGGGGAGGCTTTTGGTGAGCTGAGGTGTCTAACCTATAATTTTATCAGAACGCATCAAGGTATTGGTAAAACACCAGCAGAAAAAGCTGAATTAAACCTTCCACTAGGTAGAAACAAACTGTTAAACTTCATAAAAATTTTTTTTTGTTTTTCTACCATCTCTCAAATTTTGTTAGGTTGCTATCTTGTCCATGTGGATAGCCAATGAGGTCTTGATTGAAAAGGATCTATTGACAGGTCACTCAAAGAAAATCAGGGATGTTGCCTATTTTGAGGAATATCACTCTTACATAACATTTATCAGAAACTCCAGTGTTACAGGATTTAATGGAGACAGCTACAGTTTTTGCTTGTGCACATGTGCCTCCTAGGTTAATAGAGCTAAAAAAAATTGAATAATAGAAAATTGACATAATATGAATCTAACAAAAAATGGATGGTAAGAACAATGGTTAAAAGATCAAAAAAAGCAAAAACGATGAGGAAGCTTATAAAAGCTATATGGATTTTCAACTGGTTTAATTCCTGTGGATTTGCCGAATTGGTACCGTTAGTGGGATCTAGATGGGATATGGAAAGATTTGGAATGATTATCGTGGGGACGCCACGTCAAGCAGATGTACTATTTATTGCTGGGTACCAAACGCTCAAATCGATAAAA
>Ga0208771_1001569_pt1 | contig 11929 bp, 13 predicted proteins | sample AntAceMetag02UKX_FD_184775 | JGI IMG/M metagenome (GOLD analysis project Ga0208771, IMG submission 184775) | Saline lake microbial communities from Ace Lake, Antarctica - Antarctic Ace Lake Metagenome 02UKX (SPAdes) (version 2) | ecosystem: Environmental > Aquatic > Non-marine Saline and...
AAACAATACTACATATTGACATTTCAATTCTAAAAAGGTAATAAATCAACAGGATCATATATGCGGGGCGGAAATGTGCATATCACCAAAAATCGATCAGAGCGCGCCATTGCTTTTTACGTTTTTAGTATCTGAGATGACTTCGCCGCCAGTGAATTGATTTATGACCAGGGCTAAAATATACACGGCTTCACCAATAGCTTTTCGCATCAATATATTCAAATGAGCATATTTTTCTATCATCTCCATTACTAATCTCTTTAAAGATAATAAATTAAAAGGACTTTTCAAAAAACTTTTTTGCCGTATCTGTTAATGAACGATTATAATACATCGAGCTATACTTTTGGATTAGGATTAAAATACAAATTTTATAACATCCAACTAAAATTTGATTACTCTTTTGCAGATTATGAATCTTTGAGTAGTGCAAATCATTTTACCCTGGGAATAGATTTTTAGCAATAGCTTCCCCAAAAAAAACTTGACTTTTCAAATATTATCAACTATATTATTCCACACCACCAATTTTCCCATTTGTGATAAAAAATATTACCAATTCTGGTTTTACGTTTTTCTTTGCGAGACATTTGCGCCTTTGCCTGGAAAATATTTATAATTGTAATCAGTTACCTTTAAATATAATTTATTCACTAAATTTAAAATTCAGGAAAAATTATGTTCTGGTTAAAAATCGTATCCAAATTCATCAAGGCTTTTCGATCAGGTGAATCTCCAAGACAAATTGCAGCTGGCTTTTGTTTTGGATTTCTGATTGGTTTAATGCCCTTTTGGACAATTCAGGGAGTCCTTCTTTTTATTATTCTCATTCTATTCAATATTAACCTGGCAGCGGGAACAGTCGCTTTGCTGCTGGCAAGTTTTTTTGCTTACCTGCTTGATCCGATTTTTCACAGCCTCGGTTATTTCTTTTTGACAGGAATACCAGCTCTGCAGAATTTTTGGGAATGGCTTTACAATACAGCCATTGGTCCGCTTTCCCGTTTTAACAACACAGTCGTTTTGGGAAGTTTTATTGGCGGACTGATCCTTTTGATCCCTATTTACTGGGGAATGACTAAATTAGTTGTTGCTTATCGTTCAGGACTAGAAAAACGAATTAAAAAATGGAAAATCGTTCAAGCAATAACGGGCAGCAAACTATTCCAACTCTACCAAAAAATACGCGACATAGGAGGTGAATAATGCGAAAAAAAGGAATAATTATTCTTATCGTCATCATCGTTATCTTTGCGGTGGTCGCATATTTCAACCGTGATCATCGTATCGAAAAAGCGCTCGAAGGTATTAGCAGTTCAATCGCCGGTGCAAAAGTTGAAATAGATAATTTTCATTTCAGTCTATTTAAATTAACCTGTTCCTGGGACAGACTTCAAATTGCTGATAAAAACTATCCCTGGAAAAATGTGTTGGAGACAGGCAGAACTTCATTTGTGTTGGAGACGCGCCCCCTGTTCTGGAAACGAATTATTATAAAAGAAATGATGCTGGAAAATGTGCGCAACGGTACTCAGCGAGCAACTGATGGTAGTTTGCCAGAAAAGAAACAGCCACCAAAAGAAACAGCCAAGCCGGGAATGATTGCAAAAGCCAGTGCCGACATCGAAAAACAATTACGTGATCTGCCGGTGTTTGATCTATCTGGACTTAGTAAAAAGCTCAAAATTGATTCTTTAATTGATGTTAATAAATTAGCATCAGTTCGGGGTTATAAAAAATTGAATTTAGCAGCAGACAGCAGTTTTAAATATTGGGGCTCACAGGTTAAAACACAAACTTATCTGGATCGTATTGATCAATTAGAAAAAGACATCAAATCGCTGCAACTCGATAAAATCAAAGATGTGGCTGCTTTGACAACTGCGTTAAAAAAATTGGATAATATTCAGAAAGAGATAAATTCACTAAAAAATGAAGTCCAGGATCAACATAAAGCTTTATCTCAAACATTAACTGAGTTGCAAAACGGAATAAAATCAGTTCAAAGTAATTTAAAAAACGATATTAATCGTGCAAAGCAATTAGCCCATTTAAAAGAGCTTGATATAAAAGATATTAGTTTGCTTTTATTTGGTGCGCCTGTTGTCAACAAGACCAAAAAGATTTTAAATTATGTTGCGTTGGGCAGAAAATATTTGCCAACGGTTAAAAAATTAAAAGGTAGCAAAAAAGCTGACAAACCGCCGCGTTTTAAGGGACAAAATATTCACTTTCCGTTTCATTATCGTTACCCGCGTTTTCTGCTTCGTCAGGCAAAACTTTCAGCCGCCACCGCTGCCGGTGATACCAGCCAGGCTTATTTCATTAATGGCAGCTTAAATGGGTTAACCAATGAGCCGGCTGTTTTTGGCAAACCGACTAATTTTACAATGGAATTAAAACGAATTTCGGGAAATCAGTACGAAGTAACCGCCAGCCTGGATCATATATCAGAAATTGCTTATGATTCTTTATGGGTGTCTGCAAAAAACTTTGCGCTGGGCGAGGTAGAACTTAAAAAAAGCAAATATTTTCCATCAGCGGTAAAGGCAAAAAAAAGCGATATCAATCTCGCTGGTTTTTTTATTGGAGACGGTATTGATCTCAAATTAAATCTAACTGCATCTCCGGTAACATTTATTTTTCAAAAGAAGACCACCGATAAAATTTCTAAAATTGTTCAAGAAGTGCTGTCAGGTTTAAATCAACTTACATTGATGACCCAGTTAAAAGGCGATGCTTCAAATTATAAAATGCGGATGAACTCAAATGTTGATAAAGTACTTGCAGGGCAGGTTAAACGAACACTTGAGAAAAATTTACGCGAAGCTCAGCGACAGGTGGAAAATTATGTCAGAGCAGAGGCTGATAAACATCGCAAACAGGTGGAAAAATTGATTGATAAAAATAAAAAAACCATCTATGCTGAACTCGATAAAGCAGAGAAAAAAGTACAGGAACAAGTGGACAAAGTAGAAAAAAAGAAAAAGGAAGTCGAAGAACGGATTGAACAAGAGAAGAAGAAATTAGGAGATAAGGCAAAAAATAAGTTGAAGGATTTGTTTAAGAAGCCATAAAGAGATCCCACAGATTTTTGAAACCAATGGAGATTAGTTTAGCTCTATTCTGTTTCGTATGGATATTGCAATCAAATAACAAGAAACAAATAATAAAACTCAAATAAATTACAATGACCAATAAACAAAATACCAAACCAGTTTATGATCTTGATATTGGTAAAGCCGAAATAATTTTCGTGTTCAAATTTTTGATATTTGGAATTTGAAATTTGTTTGTTATTTGGCTTTTGTTATTCGAGATTTTTAAATTAATGGAGGCAAATATGAAAAAAAATATATTAATCAACCGTTGTACTGTTATTCTTTTCGTTATTTTAATTGTCTGGATCGTTTCCTGCGCCGTCAACCCGGTTACTGGCAAAAAAGAGTTCATGCTTGTCAGTGAATCACAAGAAATTGCCCTTGGCAAGCAGACAGACCAGCAAATAATTGAAACTTATGGATTGTATAATAATCAACAGATGAATAATTATGTAAATGCAAACGGACAAAAAATGGCAAAATTAAGTCATCGTCCGCAACTAAATTTTTCGTTCAAAGTTTTAGACACTCCGGTCATAAATGCTTTTGCCGTTCCTGGTGGATTTATTTATGTTACTCGCGGCATCCTGGCTTATTTAAATAATGAAGCTGAATTGGCGGGAGTACTTGGACACGAGATTGGTCACGTTACAGCCAGGCATACTGCGAAACAGGTAAGTAAAACCCAGGTTGCCCAGTTAGGATTGGGTATTGGCTCAATGCTTTCAGAGACATTTCAGAAATATGCGGGAGTGGCTCAGTTTGGCGTTGGTATGCTGTTTCTTAAATTCAGCCGGGATAATGAGAGACAGGCAGATGCCCTGGGAGTTGAATATTCAAGCAAAGCCAGTTTTGATGCCAACCACATGGCAAATTTTTTTGGAACCTTAAATAGATTGCATCCAGCTTCCGAAGGTCCCGGTTTGCCAGATTGGTTTTCAACTCATCCCAATCCACCTGATCGCGTTAAGGCGGTGAAACGCGATGCGCAAAAATGGCAGACTAATTTAAAGAAAAAACAATATATTGTTAATCGGAATAATTTTTTAAATAAACTTGATGGAATAATTTATGGCGAAGATCCCCAACAGGGATATGTGGAAGGAAATATGTTTTATCATCCCCAATTGAAATTTCAATTCCCTGTTCCAGCCAATTGGAAAGTGAATAACACACCATCGCAAGTACAAATATACAATGAAAAACAAGATGCAATCATACTCTTTTCTTTAGCAAAATCAAATTCTCCGCAAACGGCTGCTAACGAATTCACCAGCCAAACTAAAGCGGTAATAAAAACTTCCAATCAAATCAGGGTTAATGGATTATTAGCTCAACAGGTTGTATCGGATGTCCCCAACCAGGGACAAGCATCAACTCCCGTGATCTCTTATTTCATTCAATTGGGCAAAAATATTTTTGCTTTTCACGGATTGACCAATCAAACTCAATTTGCAGATTATCTACCAACATTCAAAAATACAATGAGCAAATTTAAACGTCTGACTGATAAACGGAAAATTAATGTAAAGCCCAACCGATTAGTTATAAAAAAGACGAGACAGCGACAAACATTAAGACAGGTTTTTCAAAAATTCAAAATTCCCAACGACAAATTGGAAGAAATGGCTATACTGAATGGTAAAAAATTGAACGATAATATTCCAGCGAATACGTTAGTAAAAATAGTTTTGAAATAGTTACTAATAATATTAATAGCACAAATAGTACGTTTAACCGCTATGCGCTCTGCTCTTTGCGCTATGCATCAGGTGAGATAAATTAAAAAAATAGTTTAGGTGATAGTTACATTTTAACCCTTAACGAGTATATAATTTCAACTCCTCATAAATCAACCTCATCCCCTCCAGCGTCAGATCAGATTCAATAAAAACTTTCCTGTCAAGATAAGGCGTTACTACATTGGCTAAACCACCGGTGGCAATGGAAGTAAATTTCTGTCCCAGCTCGTTTTCAATTCGAGCGAATAAACCGTTTATCAAATCCGCCGTACCAAACATGAGACCTGATTGGATATTGGTTTCAGTGTTTCGTCCGATTACTGTTTCAGGAAATTTCAACTCAACTTTGGGTAATTTTGCTGCTAATTGGTGAAGGACAGTTGCCGTCATTTCAATACCGGGCGCGATTATTCCGCCGATGAATTCGTAATTTTCCGTGATCACATCAAACGTTGTCGCTGTGCCAAAATCCAGAATGACTAAAGGTCCGCCATATTTTTCAAATCCAGCCACAACATTACAAATTCGATCCGCACCAACTGATCTGGGATTGTCAACATCTAATTTTAATTTGATATTTAAATCTGAATCAACTGTCACTGGTTTCAACGTACAATATTTTTCTACAATTTGAATAAACGGCATCGTCAAATCAGGCACAACCGAGGAAATAATCGCACCATCAAATTGGCATATATTTATTTTATTTGAGTTGAATAAAGAATTTAACAGAATCCAATATTCGTCTCCAGTACGGTCAGCCTTGCTTGATAATCGCCAACTTGTGATTAGTTTTTTTTCTTGATAAATTCCAATAACCACGTTTGTATTTCCAATATCAATTGCTAATAACAATTTATTGTCTCCTTAAATATTTTTTTTAAGCTGGATCTATTCCTCACCGCAAAGCTAAAAAAGATATTATGTCATTATATCTCCAGCGACTATCTTTTTCATTTCCCCATCTTTGGTCTTCAAAATTAAACAACCTTCATTATCCAGATCAAAAAAAATACCCTCATATTTTTTATCTTCTTGCACAATGGTAATATTCTTTTTATATTTTGAACAGTGTTTTTTCCATTCTTTTAAAAGCTTTTCAAAACCATTAATTTTAACATCTTCATAAAGTTGTTCCAGTTGGAATAATATTTCAGCCAATAATTCGGCTCGATCAATCCTTTCGTTTTTTTCAATTCGCAGCGAGGTAGCTATTTTTTTTATATCATCAGACCATTCCCCTGGATTGTGATTAACATTTATCCCGATCCCCAGTATTAAAAAAGCAATGTTGCTATTATTAAAATGAACTTCCGATAAAATGCCGCAGCACTTTTTTCCATTTAACATTAAATCATTTGGCCACTTCAAATCTGGCTGTAAGCCGGTTAAATTTTCAACCGCCCTGGCAACTGACACTCCTGCCAGGTAAGGCATGAGTCCAGATTTCGATGAGGGCAAATCCGGTCGCAAAATCAATGAAAACCAGAGTCCTTTACCAAACTGGGAATCCCAAATACGTGATTTTCTGCCGCGCCCTCTCTCCTGCTTTTCAGCAATCACCAGTGCTCCTTCTTTCTCGCCTTGAGTTGCTCTACGGTATGCGAAGTCGTTAGTTGTGCTTATGCTCCAAAATGCAAATATTTTTTGACCAAATAATTCAGTTTTTAATACTGATTTAATTCTATTTTCAGATAAAACATCAAACATTAATCTTTGTCTCATTTTTCTCTTTTCTCCAATTTTACTTTTGATTTAAAATATTCCTTTTCCCGCGGATGAAAAGTGCGGTGAACTTCTTTTAAATATTCCCGGTCAAGATGCATATAAATTTGAGTGGTTGCAATATTCACATGACCCAACATTTCTTGAACTGCTCTCAAATCAGCCCCGCCTTCAATTAAATGAGTAGCGAATGAATGTCGAATAGTGTGCGGCGACACTGGTTTTCTTATTCCAGCTTGAATTGAATACTTATTCAATATTTTCCAAAAACCCATGCGACTTAGCGGTTTGCCATGATGATTCAAAAATACAGTGTTATTTTCGTTATAATTTTTCATTAATAAAGATCGGCTCTCATCCAAATATTTATTCACATACTCAATTGCCTGTTCTCCAATCGGCACTATTCTCACTTTTGCTCCTTTTCCAAAGACACGCACTATTTGTTGATCAAACATCAAATCGGTTAGCTCAAGTTTAATCAATTCTGAAACACGAACGCCCGTTGCATAAGCTGTCTCTAAAAGCGCCCGGTCTCTAATACCTAATTTTGTGGATAAATCCGGCTGTTCAATCAAGCTGTCCATTTCAAATTGATCAAGAACAATTGGAAGTTTTTTAGCTAATTTTGGCGAACTAATAATTTCTGATGGATCGGTGTCTGTTAATTCTTCACTGTGTAAAAATCGGTGGAACATTCTAATCGCAGATAAATTTCGAGTTATTGTTAAAGAAGCTAATTTAGTTTTATGAAGTTCAGTCAGATAGGCAACGATATCGGTAGATTTAATTTTACTCGGTTCTGAAATATTTTTAGAATCTAAGAAATCAGCATACTTGTTCAGATCTGTCGTGTAGGCTTCGATAGTGTTTTGAGCTAAATTTCTCTCAATGATCAAAAAGTTTATGAAATCCTCAATATATTTTTCCATATATGATTGTGTGGATTTTTATGTCTATTTAATTATACTGAATTATTTTCTTGTTAATCACTTACAAAATCAAATTATAGATGACTTTGTTGATAAAGTACCGCCTCTCGAAGGTTTTATAAAACAGAAGTATCAAATGGTAGTAGTTATTTTTTATATAAGCTATATTTAGTTTCACCAGAAACCTTCGGGAGGGTTTTCGGGACTAAATTAACAAAATCATAGATGAAGCAAAATCAAATCAGGTCTGCCTTTCTTTTTTAGATTGATCTATCATGAGTTCCGTAAGTGATAAAGCGATACCGCTTAACATGACTTCCGGACCCATATTGGAGAAATTACCGGACAATACGGCTCTGTCAACATTTGAGTACATTGAACAGCCGGCTTCTTTTTCGATGATCAATCCAGACACTTTTCCATTTTTTTCACTAAAAAAAGTTACTTCTTCCAGCATTTCACTAATCACGTATCCTGTGCAAAAGTGAAGTTGAAGATGAGTATTTTCAGTATAAACAGAAATTAGATTACCGTAATTTTCACCAATCTTAATATCCGGATAGATCTCTAATGCTAATTTTCTTGCCTTTTCAGAATTTTCTATTGTCAGCCGGTAGTTGTTTCCTTTAAGTTTCCAATCACAGCTTAAAACCTTGGCAATTTTTTTAATATCTCTTTCTGTAAAAACGCTCTTCATTTCTATCCCTTTATATAAAGCCAAAAAATTTTAATCGTTTTCAAAATTAAGATGGTTTGGGCAACTCTTTAACATAAATAGCATTAGGACCTTGTTCTCCGGCAACCGCTTCAAATTCAACTAATGTACCAGGTACTAATGTTTTGAATCCTTTGTCTTGCTTAATATTGGAAAAATGAACAAATACTTCTTCTCCGGTTTCACTTTCGATATACCCATATCCCTTAATTTCATCAAACCACTTCACAACACCATGCGGCATTAATTTGAAGCCTCCTCGTCTTTGATTTGTTGTAATAGTTCACCACCTGGCAAATCCTTCTTTTGATCTCAGAATAAAAATTAACGATTTACTATTTTAGAAGTATTTTAATTTTATGATTTATATTTTCCACACTGTATCCTTTCATAAATCAAAAATCGTTAATCCCCCGATAAATCGGGATTTTCAACTTGATCGTAAATCATTTTTTTGATTGTCAAGTGGATATAGAGGTGAACTATTACGATTTGTTTAAATTATCAGCTATGAATAATTTTTTTAAGAGTTCACTGAAATAGTTTAGCGATTCAATAATAACAGCCGGTCATTGTGAAACGTTTTTAGCTTAAGCCGAAAATGCCCTTTGGGCGCAATCGTTTCAGGATTTTAACGTAACCGCAGGAGATTGCTTCACTCCATTCCAGTTAGTTCGCGATGACCTCGGACGGCGCTGAGTGAACTCTTACTAACTTATCCTATTAAATATATAAAAAACCAATTACTTTGTCAAGCTTAATTTAAACTGCCAGGCTTGCGCTCTTTTTACTTTTTTCTCTGATCAAAGAAATTGCCTCAGGAATATTATTTTCCCCAAAAATAAATGTTCCTGCAACCAGCACGTTTGCGCCAGCGCTTGTTACCAACGACGCATTCTCAGCATTAATTCCGCCGTCCACTTCAAGATAAATATTTAAATTTTTTTGTTGAATCATGTGGGCGATTTCTTTAATTTTCTCTATTGAAGAAGGGATAAATACCTGTCCGCCATAACCAGGGTTGACGCTCATTACCAATATTAAATCCACTTCAGAGATGATTGCTTCTAAACAATTGGCAGGTGTTGCTGGATTTAATGAAATTCCAGCTTGAGCGCCTAATGACTTTATCAATTGAACCGTCCGATGGAGATGTTTTATCGCTTCCACATGCACCGTGATCATATCAGCGCCAGCCCTGCGGAATTCAGGAATAATAAAGTCGGGTTCATTAACCATCAAGTGTACATCCATGAACAAGCCTGTCATTTTTTTTACCGCTTTTACCATTGCTGGTCCAAAAGTCAAATTAGGCACAAAATGACCATCCATAATATCCAGATGCAGCCATTCTATTCCTTCATTTTTTAGCAATTGCAGTTGTTGATTTAATCTGGAAATATCCGCTGCAAGAATTGAAGGAGCAATTTTTATCATTCTAATTTATCCTTTAATTGTACGGGTAACTTACTCACCAGCAAATTAATTGTATCACCTTGCATAACTTCTAAATTAGCGTCAAGAGATTGGCGGATCACGGTCTCTGGTAATAAATCATCTCTTACTTCAAAACTTATCGAGCCAAGCGTTAGCCCCGCCTTAATAATGATTTTTTTTGCATCTTTTATATTTCTATTAATAATGTCTGGTACCACAAATTTATCAGGATAAAAACCCAAACTTACAGTCAGGTCAACAAACATTCCGGGGCTAATCTCAGTACTGGTGGGAATACTTTGGTCGATAACAACACCGTTAGGTTTTCCAGAAAAATCATAATAGATTTCTCCCAATTGAAGCCCCTTATTTTTGAGCATAAATGTTGCATTTCGTTCTGATAGATTCACAAGATCAGGCATTTCAACTGCCTTCTCTCCCTTACTGACGATCACATAAACTCTTCTCCCCTTTTTTACTTTTGAGCTTGGTTTTGGATTTTGGGTCATAATAACGCCAATGGGAAAAATGTTATTAACATCAAATTTTTTCGATTCCTCAATAATTTCCAATCCCATCTGTTCAAGTTTATCGCGCGCATCTTCAAAAAATAAGTTCGTTAAATCAGGTACAGAAATTTCTTGCCCGTGCCGCGTATAAGCCGGCATAATTAATTGATCAAATATTACATAAAAAACTAAAATTAAAAGAAATAATAAAATGATAATACGTGTTATTTTTAACGACAATATTTTTTTGAACATGTTTCACCTTTTTTGTAATCTAACCGCAAAAGACCCATCAATCCCGTGCTTATGGGGAAAAGTATAAACGTAACCTTCACCAGTTGTAAATATTTCAGGGACATATTTTTTTGCTGAATCGATTTTAAATTGTTTGTTTTCGCTGAGAAACTTAGTTATTATTTCTTCATTTTCTTCAGGTTCGATGGTACAGGTGGAATATACAATCGCACCTCCAGATTTTACCAGGGAAGCTGCATTTCTCAAAATATCTAATTGTATTTTTATTAATTCGCCTATTTGTTCCTGTTTCCTTCTCCACCTCAAATCGACTCTCTTTGCAATTACTCCCAATCCTGAACAGGGTACATCAACGATTATTTTATCAACAAGTTTACAAGAAAAATTCCTTGCATCTCCTTGTATCAACCGGGAAATTGAAAATCCAGGTCTTTTTAAGCCGTCTCCGACAAATTTTAATCTTGAAAAATTCTGATCAACTGAAAAAATAATCGCTTTATTTTTGCTCAACTCTGTCAAATAAGCTGTTTTTCCGCCTGGCGCTGCGCATAAATCAATTATCGTCTCGCCAGGTTCTGGCTGCAATAGTTGACAAGCTAATCCAGCGCTTTCATCCTGAATAGAAAAATATCCCTGCTGAAAAAGTTTAAATTGAGACAGTGTTGGTAAAGTATCAGCTCGATAAAAATTTTCACTATACTTTGAACTTGCAACTTTAACATTTAATTCTGATAATTTTTCTTCAAACTTTTGCGGTTTAATCTTTGAACTATTGACTCTTAAAGTAATTTGTGGACGTTTATTATTTGCCGTACACAGAGCAATCGTCTCATTTACTCCCCAGCGTTTAATCCATCGTTCCACAATCCATCGGGGAAAAGAATATTGTATCGAAATTGCTTCAACGGGTGTTTTTGAAATGTCCGGAAACTCTAATTTATTTTGATTATTAAGAAAATTTCTCAAAATTGCATTTATTTTTCCTGACCAATATCGTCCGCCTTTGAATTTAGCAATTTTGACCGCTTCATTTATGATCGCGTAAGAAGGAATCCGATCCAGATATATGAGTTGATACAGGCTGCTCTGCAGAATTTGACGAACGAATCGGGGGCTCTTTTTTATTGACCCTTGAAAAAATTGTTCGATAATCCAATCAAGCCGTTTTCGCCAACGAATGACGCCAAAAAATATTTCCTGAATTAACGCACGATCCTGAGTGGAAATTTTCTTTTGATCAAACAGTTTTTCCAGAAGTATATCTGCATAAGCGTCTGATTTTTCCCATCGATCAAGAAGTTTTAAAACATGCTGGCGTGGTGACATAGATTCTTAAAACTATTTCGCCAAATCCGGGTCCCCCTTCCCTATAGAACACGGATGACGCGGATTTAACGGATCACTCCAAAGGCGGATGTGCCTCTGGCACATTTTCACAGATTTCTTCTTTAATTTTTCTTATTGTAAATTTATGTTCTTTTCTTTGAGCCTTGGTGCCTTTGTGGCGAATTAA
>Ga0208771_1001570_pt1 | contig 11929 bp, 4 predicted proteins | sample AntAceMetag02UKX_FD_184775 | JGI IMG/M metagenome (GOLD analysis project Ga0208771, IMG submission 184775) | Saline lake microbial communities from Ace Lake, Antarctica - Antarctic Ace Lake Metagenome 02UKX (SPAdes) (version 2) | ecosystem: Environmental > Aquatic > Non-marine Saline and Alkaline...
CAGGACCAGCTTTGTTATAGCGCACCGGTTCAGCACGGTCATCAACGCCGACCTTATTGTGGTGATGGATGAGGGGCGAATCATCGCCAAGGGACAGCACGAGGAATTAATACAAACGTGCCCGTTGTATCAGGGTTTATACGCAACGCAATTGGTAAAAGCATAAGGCGAACAATTGCACGGTATTGGAACGTATACGTATTATTTGAGGCTGAAATCATGAGCAAAATTTTGCGACAGGGCAAAGTGAATGACTTGTTCACAAGGTATGAAGGTAATCCGATACTGACACCGGAGGAATGGCCTTACCCGACCAACGCTGTTTTTAATCCCGCTTCGGTGAGGGTGAACTCGGAAACGCTGCTGTTGATTCGAGTGGAGGATATGCGGGGTTTCTCGCATCTGACGGTGGCGCGTAGTCCGGATGGCTTCACGGATTGGGTGGTGGACCCGAAACCTACTCTGGAAGCCGATCAGAACTCTCGGGAGGAAAGATGGGGCCTTGAGGATCCTCGGATCATCTGGTTAGAGGAGCAGAAGCAGTTCGCGATTACTTATACGTCTTTCAGCGAAGGCGGGCCGGTTGTTTCCTTAGCGATTACGAAGAATTTCCGGACGTTTGCGCGATTAGGTGGATTACTGCCGCCGGAAGATAAAGACGCATGCCTTTTCCCTCGCAGATTCAGAGGGCGATTTGCGCTGATTCATCGGCCTATTGTTCGCGGTGAGGCGCATATCTGGCTGAGTTTCTCGCCCGACCTGAAGCACTGGGGCGATCACAGACCTTTGATTAAAACCAGGCACGCGTATTGGGACTGCCACAGGGTTGGGCTGGGGTGCCAGCCTATTGAAACCGAGCACGGATGGTTGATTTTGTATCACGGCGTGCGAAATACGACCGCCGGAGCGATATATCGCGTCGGATTGGCCCTGCTCGACCTGGATGAGCCCTGGAGGGTATTGCATCGAAGCGCCGAGTGGGTTTTGGGGCCGCGTGCTTCTTATGAGCGGATCGGCGATGTCAACGATGTTGTCTTTCCGACTGGTGCGGTTGTTCACAAGGAAACCGATCAGCTCCATCTCTACTATGGGGCCGCCGACAGCACTGTTGCGGTGGCAACGGCGTCGTTGAGCGAACTTGTCGATTATGTTCTGGGATGTCCGCAGGTTAACGAATAGCCGTGCAGAATTTCCCTCTAACCGGAAGGAGAAGGTCAATGTTGAAAAGAACTATGCGAAGAGTCACACTTCTTGTCTTGTTAATCTGTGTTGCGTTGCCGTTGGCGACCGCCCGGGCTTACACTATCATGGGCGACGTCAGTTCTCATAAGGCCGACGGTCACAACATTACGTTCAATTGCGAAAAGGGAAAGGTGCGCGTAAGCTTCCTGGCCGAGAACCTTGTCAGGGTGCACATGTCACCTGATGGTGTGTTTCCCGCCGACTCGCTTCATCTTGGTGAGAATGGTCCCTATGCAGTTGTGAATTATGCGTGGCCCGGCGTGAAATATGAAATTTCGGAAACTTTTGACTTCGATCTCGAAGGTGCTATTTACAAAATCAAGGCGGGAAAGCTTCTTGTAAAGGTGCGTAAGAAGCCTTTTAAGCTTGCCTTTTACGATGCCGGTGAGAACCTGCTTGTGATGGAAAAGGAAGGGATCGTCGATGCGGGTCTTGGGCATGAAGGCTCGAAGGTCTTTGAGACGATGAGTATGGGTGATGACGAGCATTTCTTCGGTTTCGGTGCTTATAACAATCCACTGGATGTGCGCGGCGTGGAAATGACCTGCTATGCGAAAGAACTGGAAAAACATCACCGCGCGGGCGGTTTTCCCGTTCCGTTTTTCTACAGCAGCATGGGCTACGGGATTTTCTTTAACAATCTCGATGACGATGTCACTTTCAAGATGGGAACCGAGCCGGAGGAGTATTCCTTCGAGGCGACCAGCGGCAAGATGGAAGGCTGGGACATGGATTACTATCTCATTTATGGGCCCGGGTTTGGTGACCTCATGAAGAGGTATGTCGATATTGTCGGAAAACCGATTTTGCCTGAGAAATGGCTGTTAGGGCATATTCAGCATCACTGCTGTGATTGGGTGGCCGATGATGTTATGGAGGTTGGGAAGAAATACCGGGAGAATGACTGGCCTTGCGATGTGCTGATTATGGACTATCAGGCGCTGGCACCGAATTTTGAATGGGACAAGGGTTACGAGAACGCCAAGGAGATGTACGAGTATATTACGAAGAAGGGTTTCAAGACGGCGTATAGCTGCGCGATGTTCGACGATATCTACGACTGGAGGACCTACGATCCTACGGTAACCGAGAACCTCGACAAATTCTGGGCCCTTCACGTGCCGAGAATAGAGGATGGTATGGACTTCTGGAGGCAGGATAACTCCGAGAGGTCGATGAACTATACGGGCATGAAGAAGTTTGCGAACGGCTATGAAACGCATCAATTGTTCGGTTCGCTGTGGGCGAAGAATATTGTCGAGGGTATGGCCTCGTTGGGTCTATACGGCCGGCCTAATATCAGTCGGGGCGGGCCCATCGGGGGACATCGCTACATTATGCCCTGGCCCGGTGACACGCCGCATGGGCTGCAGTTTCTGGATATCGACCTTAACTTTGTTCGCGGCGGCGGTCTGGCCGGCTACTCGTCGATCTCGGTCGACCTCGGCGGTTTCACTGACCGGGGTAAGGGAAAACCGCTTGAAGAGCAAAACGTTATTCGAAGGGTAATCAATATGCTACCCGTGATTCCGATCTCGAAATTGCAGGGCGCCGGTGATGCAAGTGCGAAGTTGCCGTGGCTGTTTACGTCGGAGCAGCAGGATCTGCATCGATACTATCTTAAGCTGCGGTATAGGTTGCACCCGTATCGTTACAGTGCCGCTATCGAAGCCCACTTAACGGGTCGGCCTCTGCTGGCTCCGCTTGTGTTCGATTACCAGGACGATACCAAGACTTACGATAAGGATTTTCATTTCCTTATCGGCAGGGATATTCTTGCGGCGCCGGTTATGGAAAAGACCGACAAATGGAACGTTTACCTGCCAAAGGGCAAGTGGATACACTACTGGACTGGCAAAGAATACGCCGGCCCGCAAACGGTTACAGTGGATGCTCCCTTGTACGGCAAAGATGGGTTGCCGCTGTTCGTAAAAGTGGGCGCTATTATTCCCATGATGCCGGATATGAGTTATATCTACGAGAAGAAACCTGACCCGATCACGCTTGACGTTTACCCCGACTCGTCCGGGGCGTCGAGTTATGATATGTATGACTGCGAGACACCTTATCAAGGATATGTTACGAAAACAGTATTTACTTGTTCCGAGGCTGCCGGGAAGATCGATATAGTAATCGGCGCCGACGGCAGTGGTGCGGTCCATTCGTGGGATCCGGCCGACAAGAGCTCCAGGTTGCAACCTAACCTTAATGACTCTTATGAGCTTTGGGTACACCATGACAGCGAGCCGAGTTCGGTGACAGTCGATTCGAAACCGCTGCCCAAACTCAAAGACAAATCCGCCTATGATGGTGCTAAACAAGGATGGTATTTCGGTGCGGGCTCTTTCTATGGCTCGGACAGCATAAAAACCGTCAATGTCAAGATTGGACGAACGAAGGGGCCTCGAATTCAAGTTCAGGTGACAAAGTAATTATCCGGGTATTCTCGATAGGTCGGGGTATTCAGTGAGGATCAGGCAGGTCGTTTTGCCGTGTTTGGACTCTCGGTTATTTCCTCAATCTGTCGGATGGCTTCTGCCGCAGCTTTGCGAACTTCCCGTTCTTTGTCACTCAGCGCTTTTCTCAGCGCCGGCAGGGCGGCGGTTTCTCCTATCCGTCCCAGAGTCTTTGCAGCTTCGCGTCTGGCAGCCGTACTACTATCGCCTTCCAGGAGCCTTATCAACTCAGGAACTGCGTCTTTTGCGGCCGGGCCAAACTCGCCGAGTGAAATAATGCTATCGACTCGGACAACAGCATCTTCATCTTTTAATGTTTCAATTAGAGCCGGGACTATAGCCGGGTGTCTGAACCAGCCGAGGGCATGGGCCGCATGCGACCGAACATTGGGACTGTTGTCCTTCAAAGTCTCAATAAGGGCCGGAACCGCCTGCTTACCTGCAAAGCCGACTACCCACAGGGCATAGGCTGACTCCGCACGCGTTTGCTCGTCATCATCGTTGAGCATCTCAATAAGAGTCGGTACAACCGCTTCTGCAAATGAAGGTTGTGACTCCCGTAGCACATAGATGGCGGCACTTCTAATGCGCTTATCTTCATCCCTTAAAGCGTCGGTAATAGGCGGAACCGCCCCTTCGCCGATCTCACGAATCGCTCCTGAAATACACATGCTAACATCGTGACTTTCTTCAACACCCAATGTCTCAAGCAGGATCGGGACAATTTCTTCAGCAGGCCCGATCTTACTGAGAGCACGCGCCGCTCCCCAGCGATACGTCTCGTGCTCATGTTTCAGCAACTCAAGCAAGACCGGCACTGCCGCTTGCGCTTCAGGCCCAATGTCGCCGAGGGCTGTGCAGGCGGAGAAGCAGATATGTGTAGACTTATCACTGCACGCCTTTATCAGCGCATCAACTACTTTCGGTTTTACCGGCCTGATCACACCCAATGTTCTGACTGCATGTCCCCGGACTTCTTCTTGTTCATCATTGAGCGCGTCGATCAAGGCATCTACGACGTGTTGGTTTGCAACGCCGATTTTGCCGAGCGCCCGGGCTGCCCGGTGTCTGAGATACTCGTTTTCATCCTTCATGGCGTCAAGCAGCAGGGGTATGACCCTTTGGCCGAGGCTTACAAGTGCTGTCGATGCTGAGTTGATCGCTGTGTTATTATTGTTTTGCTTGGCTGACTGGAAGGCGGCAATAATTGTGTCACCTTCGGTATCGATTTTAATCAAGGCGTTTGCCGCCGACGTCCTTACGTCGCCGTATTTATCGGTATACATTTCGATGAGTCTGGGCATTGCCTCTTTGGCCTGCGGGCCGATTTTGCCGAGTGCCTCAACAGCGTATCTGCGTACACGTGCTTTTTCGTCTGTCGAAGCCTCAATGAGACCGGGGACGGCTTTGGAACCAAAACCGGCCAGTGCCTGTGCCGCAACGGAACCGATGTTTCCGTTTCCATCTCTCATCGCCTGAATTATAGCGGCGATGGTTGCTTGCTCCGGCGGTTTTATTTCGCCAAGTGTTTTAACCGCTGCGATGACCACGTCCCTGTCTTCATGTTTCAATTGTCGGACCAGGGCGGGGACGCCTTCTATTGCTCCGAGTGCCCGGACAGCATTCGCCTGAACATCACAATGCTCGTCTTCGAGGGCGGCAATCAAGTAAGGCACGGCCCTTCTGTCGCCCAATTTGCCCAGAGCTTCGATGGCTTTATGACGTTTGGACCACCACTGCTGCGTATCGTGGGTGGTACTGCTGACCAGCACGTCAAACCCGGCGGCGTCGCCGAGCAAGCTCAGACCATATGCCGCCCATAAGCTTTGTTTGGGGAAATCCTTCAGCATCGTTTGCAGGGCTGGGATCGCCCGTTTGTCGCCAATCCAGCCCAACGAAATTGCGGCCTGGCGGTTAATATGTTTATCGCGAGTTGCCTCGATGAGAGCGGGTACTGCTCTTTTGTCACGCGCAATCCCGAGGAACAAAGCCGCATAATAGTGATCTCTTCTCACACGGCTTTCCTGAGTTTTGGGCCCATCGGGTTTGATCAGTTCAATCGGCCTGTAGCTGCTGTCTTTCAATTCCTTTATGATCAACGGCACTCCGCGCTTGTCACCAAGTATCTCAAAAGCCAAAGCGGCGCTGCATCTCCTCCTGCGATCATCCGCCTGCAACTGTTCGAGTAGAAACGACCGCGGCTCTCTGTCACTCATTTCCTCCATCATATGCGTAAACCAATCGCGGACTTTAATATATCTGTGATCCTCAATAGCCGTGAGCAGTGTCAAGACCGTTGACTTACCTTCAACCTCCACAGCCGCCTTGGCTGCCAAAATCTCAATCTCAACCGTATTGCTTGTTGCCAATATGCCTGTGTCGACGTTCTTGTGGAAAGGTTCGGCGGTGAAGATTGCCTGGAGGGTGTGTTTGCCCGGCGAAAGTTGCAATGGTTTGCCGGTCTTTTTGTTGATCCAATACTCACTGACGGGCAAATCAATGTCGTTATATTGGCGCCCCGGGAAGAATGCCGAGAGGCTCCAGTAATTCTCCCTATAACGATACCTTACCCCGTCTACTATTAGTTCGTGACAGAAGTGTTTGACACGGGCCGCGAGCTTTCGCGTTCCCCGATTGCGCACGTCGGCCTTGAGTATCGGTATCTCGCCAACCTTCCATTTGCCCCCATTCGCCCTCAGCCGAACCTGAACGCCCTCGACAGCCCGGCCCCAGCCTTGTTCGTCCGGCTCGGGGCGCTCAGGTCGGGTCATGTCTTTTGCTACAACTTCCAGGACAAGCGGGGAACATGGTATCCTCCCGGCTGGCCCCCATTTCGTGCTTGCGTGTAAGTTGTACCGCGCCACCCAGCATTCCATCCGGTGTGTCCCCGGCTTCTCTAACTTCCATGACTCTTTTCTAATCAGTCTCAGCTTGCCGCCCGGCTCAAAGTAGTAGTAACCCGGTATAGGTTCATAGATCTCTTTCTGCATCGCTTGTCTTGCACCGGCCAAAGTCTCAACCCGAAACTTCGGCAACGGCCCTCCCCCGCTTACCGACAATGGGACACACCAGCTACTCTCAGAATGGCACTTCCACAAAATCGGATTCGGTGAGTTGTTCTGCACTTCCACAGCTAACGTCACCTCACTGCCAGCTATTACTGGTTCGCTCGGCCGGACCCATCGGCATCGCAGACCCTCCCGCGGCTCACCCCAGCCAGTATTCTTTTCCAATGTCGATGCCTCCGGCTCAACCACGTCCACTACGAGCGGGGGACAAGGTATCGTCCCTGCCGACCCCCATGCCATGCTTGGCGTATTGTAACGCTCTACCCAGCATTCCATCCGATGTGTCCCCGGCTTCTCTAACTTCCAGGGCTCTTTTCTAATCAGTCTCAGCTTGCCACCCGGCCCAAAGTAGTAGTAACCCGGCATAGGTTCATCCGGCTGATATCTGGCACGTCCGACACCGACACCGAATTTATCTTTGATTTCCTTTTGCGTTGCCAGGCGCGTCCCACGTAAAGTCTTCACATCAGCAGCCACCATTCTGCCGCCGCCACTTATAGAAGGGGCCATCCCCCATATTGGGCCCTCCAAAAAGACCGGATTGGGCGAATTGTTCTGTACTTCCACAGCTAACGTCACCTCACTGCCAGCTATTACTGGTTCGCTCGGCCGGACCCAACGACATCGCAGGCCCTCCCGCGGCTCACCCCAGCCGCTCTCGTCGGTGATCGCTGCCGATTTCCTGATTCGTCTTATGGCATCAGCAGCAGCCCGGCGAACTGGATAAACAAGCTCTTCGCGAGGACCTACCCGCCCGAACTGCTTTCGCTGCAGGGGATCGTTTTCGGCAATATCAGTGAGAACTGCTATGTCGGCCGGCGAGCCGATCCAGCCGAATGCCCTTACCGCCCATGCGCGGAACATTCCCGCGTCGGGATCGCGAAGAATTTCAATGATTCTGTCTTTTACAAGTGCGTCGCCCCGCATCGCACGGGCAATAATTACGCAGCTATGCGTCTTGCCGGTCAGTTCTCGGTGTCCATACAAATCCTGCGTTCTGTACCGCAGATGACGCCACGCACCCGGCATCCTCGCCATGCAGTTGATGTAATGCAGATATGTCCTTTCGTGGTCCGTCATGTCCAGCCCAGATAGCACCTCTACGTCACGGCGTTCTCGCAACGTCTGGACCTGCCCGACTGCATCTATGAGAGCGGCAACCTTCTCCTCGACATAATAATACTTGGGATTCGGGTCCTCGGCCAAAACGGAAGCCGCATTCCACCGCAATACGACATGCTCTGACCTGAGTAACTTGGCAAGTCTGCCAATCATTGTTTTGTCTATGGCCTGCCCCTTCAGCGATAACAAAAACTCTCGCGCTTCCAGCTTATCCCTCAACGTCTTGCCGGTTGGTTCAGGTTCCGGATCATCTTCTTTGATTGGATAACCAACGTAACGGCCTTGTCCGTTCTTTTTGAGCACGAAGTTCAGTTCTGTCCTGGATGATTCAAGTCGGGGCATTTCGCCCTGGATTCTTTTGCCGTCGATGCCGATGTAGGTGACTTTGCGGAAAGGTCCGCCAAGTTTATACCGGCCCTGACCGTTCGCGTACACCGTATTCATAAACTCGCGTTCTCCGCGTTCGTCTTCGCAGATCAGCATAATATCCGTACCCGGTGGCGTTGTACCGTCCTCATATTTGATAGTGCCGAATATGCTGTATCTTTTGTCGAAGCTGATATCAAGAACCGACGGCTCATTGGCATCCAGGACCACCTTTCTTGTGGTAATAACAGGCTGTCCCCTGCCTTTCGGATTGCAGTTGAGTTCGTATTCACCGGGCGGTACGCCTACGAAGCGGTATTTACCTTTCTTATCACTGTGTTCGCTGAACCGGGCGCCCTCTTTGCCGACAATATGAATTTCGTAATCGGCGGCGAACCGGCCGTTAGGATCGGTTACTCTGCCCTCCAACGCTATCTTTGGCGGTGGTATCGGCGAGAGCTTCTCTGTTGCCGCATCCCACTGTCGCCCGAGAACGTCGTCCGCTGGTATCACAACCGTCTCCGATTCGTATTTACCCACCAGAGCCTTAACCTTATGCTGTTTGCCCGGTTCAATCGGGGGATCGTAGTTGTCCAGACTGAGAATCCTGATGTATATCTTGCCCGACTGCAGCGGTCCCACCGGTCCCGTCCACAGTATCTTGGTGACATTTCGCTTTATCCCATCGACAATAAGTTCGGGAAATGCTATCGACATGTTTGTCAACTCGGCATCCTGCGGCGAAGGACCCACCGCGCGTATCCCCAACAGCGGCAGTTCTTGCCCGGGTTGCATCGGCAGGGGGATAAGTTTTATTGTCGGCTCGTCCTTTGGATCGAATTTGGAATCTACAATAAGCCTGGCAACATTCGAGCAGCGCAGCCCGTTGATATTTACAGTCACCACGTATTGACCGTTCGGCAAATCACCTATGAGTCTGCGCTGTTGTGATGTAAGTTCGATAACACCAAACGAGCCCTGCCGGAAACGTTTTTTGTCGCCCAGATGTTCGATGTGCGCAATCTTCTGTGGAATTACTGCAATTCTTCCGCCGTTATCAGCCGAGCGGATTTCAATCTCACTTGCTCGTATATCGAGTTTGCCCTCAGCAGCGGCCCGCACCCTATAGGCCAAGCGAAATTCACTCAATCGGTGTATAGGATTTTTCGGCAAGATAGTTAGCCAAACCGACGGTTTCTTTGGCACTGCCTCGGTTATTTTGGAAAGCCTTGATGCCTGACTGCTCATTGCGAAGCCGAGACTGAGGAGGATTACAACGATCAACAGGCTTGCTACCGTTGCGGGGAGCCTTTTGATTGTTTTGTCTTGCATATATTCGGTGCCGAGCAAGCGCCTGATTCTGGCGAGGAGGTTGCCACCGGTGGCTGCTACTGCCAATTGTGCGCCGGTGCTGCGCATTTCTTCGAGGGATGTGAGGGCTCTGGCGTAGGTGAGTTTGTTTTCGCAGATGCTTACGGCGAGGTCGTCGCAGCAGTTTTCTCTGTCGTTGCGAATCTTGCGTGAGATCCACCATACGGCCGGGTGGTAGAAGCCAAGTATCTCGACGAGGGTTTGCAACATGTTCACTAAATAGTCGTATCTGCGAATGTGGGCCAGTTCGTGGGCGAGGATTGCTTCTAATTGCTGCATGCTCAGGCCGGTCAATGCGCTTGCCGGCAGCAGGATGACAGGCTTTAGCCAGCCCACAACGGTTGGCACCTGGACCATTGCGGATTCGACAAGCTCGACAGTTAGCTTTACGCCGAGGCTCCGCGAGAGTTCTTTGAGCGTAGCACTCAATGCGCCTTGTATCGGCCGAACCATTCGTCGGCGGAGTTTTTGCAATTGCGTCCATCCACCTAAATGCCATAACGAAAGCGCAACCACTCCCGCCAACCAGACAAAAACCGCGTATGGCAAAGCCGGTTCTAACAGCGCCTTGCATCGCTGTTTCCACAAAACCGAAGGGCCCTTAAACGGATATGAGGGACCTGGCTCAATTTCAGCCGGTGACACCACCTTCGTCTCAATCGGCTCGATTATTCTCACGGCAGGCAGGGGGGGGTCGTAAAGAGGCTCGACGTTCGCTTTTGGCGGTTCGGTATATTTGGGGATGGCTGTTATGAGCGGCGGTTTTGACACTGGAACCACAAATAAAGTAACGCATGGCGCCAAGACCATTAGCAGCAAAGCTGCACACGCGATGACGTATCGGGTATTGGCTTTGCATTTGCGCAGTGCTGCCAACGCCAGGCAGAGCAGTACGGCGAGGGCAAGTCCCTGCCAGAGGGAATGAATCAGCGTCCAGCCGACTCGCTCGACCATCGGCCGCGATAGCATCTGCTCAATCCAGACCATTATCGTTCTCCTTCAAGCTCATCGAGCATCTTTCTTATTTTGGTCAATTCCTTCGCTGAGACCTTCTTGGCCGAGAGCGCCCGCATTACCAATTTCTCCGCAGAACCGGAAAAGGCCTTGTCCAACAGGTCGCCTACGAGCTGATTCTGCATTCGCTCCTCGGCCACATTGGCCTGGTAGACGTGTGTTCGCTGAGATTCGTCTCTTTTGACAAGCCCTTTTTCAGCCATGATTTGCATTAGTTTCAGGGTGGTTGTATACCCTGTGTTCTTGTCGCGGTTCATGGCCCTGTTTACTTCCCGCACCGTACTTGGACCACGGTCCCAGAGAATCCCAAGAATTGTAACTTCCCGCTCGGTAGGCCCCTTAATCTTGCGTCTCGCCACTTTCATGCTCCTTAAAAAGTTGCGTTTTCTTAAACTTCTTAGAACTTATACGAACACTTTCGTACAGTCAACGAAAAAATTCGTATTTTACAAAAAGTTTACAATCGCCGGCATGTTCGCGCGAACTAGGCGCCTTTTTGGGGTGCTATTTTTTGATATTCGATGGTCTGAGTGGCATCAGTTAGTATGTCACGTTTGATTTTACGCGTCGGGACCTGCGATAAAACCGCAGGCTAAACGAGGATTGCTTCGTTGTTGCGGCACCTCCAATGCGATACTATCGCGGGTATGCTTCCAGGTGGAGTAGGCGCATGCCTTTGTCGTCGTTGTCGATTTCGGCGGCGCTTATCATTTTTGGGTAGAGTAGTCTGTAGGATTGGGGGCTTTCTTTTTTAATTGTCTGGAGTCTTTTTAGGTCATCGAGGAAGTTTGCGGCCTGGTTTTGCGGTGAATGCTTTTTGATCTTATCAGGGCCGTGATATACACCGAGGGCGGCGCTTTGCATGAGTTGGGCGAGCATTTTTTTGAAAAGTGAAGGTGAGGAATAGACGTCTGCGCAGAGGATGCCGTTTTTGCCGGCTATTACAATGCCGGAGATGCCCTTGTTCTCGGCGACGATTTTCTTTGAGTTCGATACGTAATAGTCGATCACTCTGTTGACGACCGGGTCTTTGAATACGTCGGTAAATGCTTCGGTTGCGCTGTAGACGCCGAGTCTCATTAGCTCCTGTCTGATTGTGTTGTGGATATTCATTTGATTTGGGAACTCAATGAGTTCCTTTCTTATCAGAGGGCTCGCCATCCCGGCATAGGCGAAGTGTTCCGGGTCGCCGCGCAGGCGGGATTCCTCTATCAATCTCCATTTCTCGAAGCACAGAGCATCGAGCGTGAATTCGGGCATTTCGCCCTGCGAAGCCAAACCGTATCTGTC
>Ga0208771_1001571_pt1 | contig 11914 bp, 12 predicted proteins | sample AntAceMetag02UKX_FD_184775 | JGI IMG/M metagenome (GOLD analysis project Ga0208771, IMG submission 184775) | Saline lake microbial communities from Ace Lake, Antarctica - Antarctic Ace Lake Metagenome 02UKX (SPAdes) (version 2) | ecosystem: Environmental > Aquatic > Non-marine Saline and...
GGGGAGGTGGAACCTCAGACTATCTTCGATGTCCTGGTCCAGGCCGCGGATGCTATCTCCGCGGCACGTCCCGGGGCTCGTTCGGGATCAATGGAAGGATATATAAAGCGGCTGGAGAATCTGGAGCAGCTGGCGCTCTCGTTTAATGGAGTGAAGAAGGCTTATGCCATCCAGGCCGGGCGGGAAGTTCGGGTGATTGTTTCGCCGGATAAAGTTGAAGATAATGAGACATCTCTTATCGCTCGGAATATCTGTAAGCGAATTGAAGACGAGATGGATTATCCCGGCCAGGTGCGGGTGACGGTGATTAGGGAGACCCGGTCGGTGGATTATGCGAAGTGAGAAGTGCCTTAAGTAAGAAAAAGTGCCTTAAGTGCCTAAAGTGCGCTAAAGTGCCTAAAGTTGTCGCGTCGCCTCGGCGCTTCGAGCGTCGCGTGAGCCGAAGCAGGGATTGCGCGAGGGATAGAAGGATGAACATCGAACGTCGAACGCTCAACTTCGAACGTCGAACGAAAAGCCCCAAAGGGGCGGAAGATAATAGCTAAGGGCGTAAGCCCTGGTTCATTAAATAGGTTCAAAAAATAAATGAAAAAGATAATTCGAATATTATTTGCTGGGGATGTGGTTGGAAAGCCGGGGAGGAATGCATTTGCCGGGATATATCCCGGGCTGAGGGAGAGGGAAGAGATTGATTTCTCTGTTGTAAATGCTGAGAATGCCGCGGGTGGATCCGGCATCACAGGGAAAGTAGTTGGCCAGCTCTTATCGGCGGGCGCTGATGTTCTGACATCAGGTGATCATATATGGCGGAATAAGGAGATATTCTCTATAATTGGAGCAGAACGACGGATCATTCGGCCAGCGAACTTTCCTCCAGGTACACCGGGAAGGGGCAGCGGAATCTTTACCACCTCCGATGGTGTAAAAATCGGGGTTATAAATCTATTAGGGAGGGTATTCATGAATCCGATCGATTGTCCGTTCCGGCAGTGTGATCGTGAGATAGAGGATATCTCCCGGAATACCAGGATAATTGTAGCTGATTTTCACGCGGAAGCCACCTCTGAGAAAGTAGCGATGGGTTATTATTGTGATGGCCGAATATCCGCTCTAATCGGGACCCATACCCATATCCCAACCGCCGATGAGCATATCCTGCCCCGCGGGACCGCGTATATCACCGATATCGGTATGACTGCGGCATCTCGATCTGTTCTGGGCCGAGAGATCGAACCGGTCCTGAAGAATTTTACCACCCGGTTACCGGCTTATTTTACTGTATCCGGGGAAAGGCCGGTCCTCCAGGGAGTGATCGTGGAGATAGATATAGCAACGGGCAAGGCGGTCTCCATCAGGAGGGTCTCGGAAGAATATATAGTCTGAGATAACACTTTAGCTAGACCACACTCGAAAAGGTATTTTTAACTTCTTGTGTTCAAAAAACTAAATATTCACCACGAAGGTCACGAAGAACACGAAGAAAAATAAAGAAAACTATGTAATTTTTCCTGTTTTTTAAAATTCCTTCGTGAACTTCGTGTTCTTCGTGGTTAAAAAGGCTTTTCGAGCAAGGTCTAGATAGGCCTTGCTCAAAAAGGTATTTTGAAAATCTCACCTGGAACAATGATGTGATTTACCACGAAGGTCACGAAGTACACGAAGAATAGTTGAGAGAAAATAAAAGTCTAGGTAATTTTTCAAGAAACCCTTCGTGATCTTCGTGTCCTTCGTGGTTTCAATTAGCTTTCTTTTAATGGGATACGTTTTGAAATAGCGTTTAGCTTGTTGAACGGAGGAGACGATGAGAATAACCAATATCTCGGTCGGCCGGCTCCCGGGAATTGACCGGCCGTTTGAGATAGAGACGATTACTCCCGGTCTTAATATTATCCTGGGGCCAAACGGAGTCGGAAAAAGTTCCATCCAACGCGTTGTTCGGCAATCCCTCTGGCCTGCCGCTACTCAGACCCAGACCCGGGTCCGCATTACGTGGGATGATGAAGGGATCGAGCTCATCTCGGAGCTTGATGGAGGGGTGACCTGGCAGCGCCGTGGGGAGAATATATCACCCCCGGAAGTTTCTCCCAGACATCTTGCCCGTTGTTATACCGTGACCCTCCGTGATCTCCTGGAAGCTAATAACCCGGTCGACCGCAAGATGGCGGAAAATATCCGGGTCCTGATGGCGGGTGGATACGACCTCCCTGCGGTAAAGAGCATTTTTCAGATAAAAAAATCGCAGGGTAAAAACGAAGCCCTGGTTCTGGACAACGCTGCCCAAAAACTGGAGCGTCTTCAGATAGAACGTCGATCGTTATCCGAGGATGAAGATAAGTTAAGCTCATTACAGGGAGAACTTGAATCTGCCCGGATCGCTACCCGTGAATGCAACCTCCTGACCGCAGCCATGGAACTGGCGGGGAAACGAACAGATCTGACCACGCTCCGGGCCGATATGGAGAGATTCCCGCCGGGGATGAACAGATTACGGGGGGATGAGAGGAGCCGGATACAGGAGATTGAAGAGGAGATAAAGGAACTGGAGCAAAGCATCTCCCGCAGAAGCCGTAACGCGAAAGAGGCAGAGCAGGAGCTGGCTGAAAATGAATTGCCGGATGGAGCTGTCGATGATGATATCCTTCGCATCGAGGAGGAACGAGTTCAGCAACTGGAAAGATTGGCGCTGGAAAAAGACAGGAGAGAGGAAGAACTCAAACAGTGCGATGGAGTGACGCGCGCGGCTGAAGCCGCCCTCGGGATCAGGATTGAGAAATCTCTGGCTTCCGATCCGGCCGAACTGCGGCTTGATTATGTGGATAGTTGGGCCCGAAAAGCTATCCGATTAAAAGATCTCAGACAGAGTATTGAGGTCAGGATGGCCGTTCTTAAGATCCCGGATGGAATCGCTAGCGAAGATGTAAATAGAGTACGCCGGGCCAGCGATATCCTCGGGGATTGGCTGAGCAGCCCCGGGAGTGAAATATCTTCAACCCGACGGATGGCAGCCATACGGATATCCGCCGCTCTCATAGTTCTGATAGGAAGCCTTCTGGCAACTTTGATTAACCCCTGGTTTATTCTTTTGGGCGGTCTGGGGCTGGGGATTTTACTGATGAGTTTTATTTCCTGGGAATCTGAGGGAGATCATCGGGCATTTCTGAAGGAACAGTTCGAAAAACTTGATCTCCCTTTTCTCCCTTCCTGGAAACGGACCGATGTGCAGGAACGGGTGCGCGAATTGGGGGAAGAAATCCGGCAGGGGGAGAGGGCTCTGGCTGATGGAATAGAGAGAGAAAGGCTTCAGGGGGAGTTGAGGATACTGGAAGACGAGTCCCGGCAGATCGAGAATGACCGGGCGAAGATCTGCCGGGATGCCGGTATTGATCCGGCGGCGACTGAACTGTCTATAGTGGATTTTATCGATCGTCTCAAAGCTTTCAGAGAAGCTTCTCGTACTGCGGAGGCCGCCAGGGTGGCCGTTGCCAACGCCAGTGATAAATATGAAGAAAAACTGAAGGAGGTACAGGATTTTCTCGGCCGGGCTCTCGGAAAAACCCCCGTGGAAAATCTGGAGGCTCGCCACCTGATGATATCTCTGAAGGAGCAGAGCTCTACCCTCCGGAACGCTCGGTTTAAATTGAAGACCGCTAAAGCGGAAATCACAGATCGCAAAGCAGAGATCGCAAGAAAGCAAATCCGGATTAAAGACATCTTCCAGTCGGCGGGGATAAAACTCCCCGGCAGACCGGCAGCCGATCTCGTTCTCGACGAGATGCTCTCCCTGCTTGATGAATACCGGGAGAAGACGCGACAGGCAGAAACCCTTCGGGGTTGGGTGGCTGAGCGTGAGACTCAATTAGCGGATCGGGACGATCTGCTGAAACTTGATCGGGTGCAAGCTGAGTCAAGGCTTGAGCTGGCACGCGGACAGGAGCAGCAGCGCGATGATCTTGTCGCCCAGATCCAGCAGATCCGGGACCGGATTGAAATGGCAGTTGGAGGGAACGCGCTGGAAATCGCCATGACCCTGGTAGAGTCAAAATCCTTTCAATTGGAAGATAGGTATGCAGAGACATTGGCCGCGGCTTCCGGGAGACTATTGCTGGAGAAGGCGGAAGATAAATATGAGGAGCAAAGCAGACCGGCGGTTCTGGATCGAGCTAGCCGGTGGTTCTCGGAGTTCACCCGCGCGCGGTACGAGCTTCTGATCTCCGGGGAAGAGGGGTCCGCTACTTTCCGGGCACGGGAGACAAGTACCGGCCGGGGTGTTGGACTGGATGAACTCTCCGACGGAACCAGGGTGCAGTTGCTCCTGTCCACGCGCTTGGCCTTTGCCACCCAGGCGGAATCAAGTGGGCCGCTGCCACTATTTTTGGATGAGGCGCTCACCACCTCCGATCTCGAACGATTCCGAGCAATCGCGGAATGCCTGATAATTCTTGCCGGAGAAGGCAGGCAGATATTCTATCTTACTACCAATCTTTCTGATTCGGAGTATCTTGCCGCTATCTGTCGGGATGTAAACCAACCGGAGCCGAACCTGATTGATCTCGGAAGGATTCGAACCATTGCCGCTGCCGAAAGTGATATAGTAAAGTTATCTCCGCCAGTGCCGGCAAGTATTCCCGCTCCGGATGGGATGACCGCGGCAGAGTATGGGGAACACCTGGAAGTTCCGCCGTTTAATCCTTCCAACCCAACTTCCGGCTGTCATCTATTTTACATCCTTTCCGATGACTTGAAATTGTTGTATATTGTAATGCAGGAAATAGGAGTCCGGACGGTTGGACAATGGGAGTCATTTGTCCGCATAAACCCAGATCCGCCCAGGGTTAGCCCGGAAGAGAAAGATCGGATCAACGGGCGGATAAAGCTGCTCGGTCTTTTTCTGGAGCAGTGGTCGATTGGGCGGGGCAAGCCCATTGATAGGGAAGTTCTGTTGGGGAGCGGGGTGGTCAGTGACCGGTACATAGACTCCTTTTCAGAACTCGCTCAAGAACTGGGTAATGATGGCTGTCGATTTATCGAGTGCCTGGAAGCAGGGGACGATCCTCGCACTGCCAGATATACGAGTAGCAAAAAACAGGCGCTTCGAGACTATTTAGAAGAAAATGAATTTATTGATACACGTGAGCGTCTAACTAAAGAAGAGATAACCGCGGTGATAACCGCCCGGACGGAGGTTTTATCGGGTTTTTCTCCGGAAGATATCATATATCAAATATCCGGCTTATGGAGCCGGGCAAACCGTTAAGGAACTGAATATCCAACAAGAAGACAGAGATGAATAAATATGTATGTATCGGGGCAGTATTATTATTAACACTGGCCGGGATAGTAGTCGGCCAGGAATATAATGAAGCTCCCGCTATATTGAGTCCATACAACAGCGCGGAGATCCCCCAGGGGTCCGGCCAATCGGTTGCGCCCGATCAGGGCCTCAGGCCGGTCGGCACCCCCGAGTGAAGCTGAGCACATGGCTGTGCAGGATAAGGAAACTGTCCAGAAGCAAACCCAGGAGAGTCTTCTCTATGGCATCGCCGGCGGCGGCGCCAATCTAAACCTAATCCAGCGGGCCGGGGAACAGAGCAGTCAGGATACTCCCCAGGAAGGGAATCCGGCCCTGCTCCAGGGTGTGGGCGCGGCGAGCCAGGAGAACCGGAGAAGGAAAGAAATACTGGTGTAATCCGTTCATCGGGGCGCCCGGATTCTCCGTCACCACCCAAAGTGGTGCCGGATGCGGCGCCATCCCGAAATAACGGGATGGCAGACGCAGAACCGGAGTAGAAAAAACTGCTGATATAATCTATTAATCGGGGCGGGGAGATTCTCCGTCACCACCTAAAGTGGTGCCGGATGCGCCTCTGGCGCAGAACTCCTTTCTTAAATCGGGGCGCCCGGATTCTCCGTCACCACCCAAAGTGGTGCCGGATGCGCCTTTGGCGCAGAACCGGAGTAAAAAAAACTGCTGATATAATCTACTAATCGGGGCGGGGAGATTCGAACTCCCGACCTCCTGCTCCCAAAGCAGGCGCGCTAACCAGGCTGCGCTACGCCCCGTAGAAAGTAAAGTGCCTTAAGTGCCTAAAGTGCGCTTAAGTGCCTTCAGCCGTCGCTAAAGCCCCGAATCAAGTTCGGGATGCAAGCACTATGGCGGATGATAAAAGTTAAAAAATTCGCCCTGGTAATGGTGTGAAGGATACTAAATTGTTTAGTTATTCCTCCTGATGCTTCTTATTGAAAAAGCCAATGAAATTGGGATTCCAATAGATCTCTTCAAAATTTTTAAGAGAACAGAGATAAGGGAAAAAGAGAAAGTTGTCAAGAGATGAATATTGTCGCCGCACTTGGTAGTTCCGCCATCAAGAGATGGAGATTTCTCCGTTATCTCTCAGCTGTAACCTGGTCGGTATTCGCAGTCTGCTTGAAAAGGGGTACTTTCCGACGTACTGTCAGGGATGTCCTGGCCCGGCAGATACTCTTTACCGGATTTGAAGCGGTTCGATTTATCTCTTTATTAGCATTTCTGATCGGAATCTCGGTGGTGGTTCAGGCTCAGGTCTGGCTGCCCCGGGCCGGGCAGGCCCATCTTCTCGGTCCGGTACTGGTAATGGTTATTGTCCGGGAACTGGGGCCGCTCCTGGTGAATTTTGTGGTAATCGGCCGGTCCGGAACGGCGATTGCCACTGAACTCGGCAATATGAATGTCTCAGGAGAAGTCCGGGTTCTGGACGCGCTGGGGTTGGACCCATTTATCTACCTGCTGCTGCCGCGGGTTCTGGGAGTAGCCATATCAGTATTCTGTCTCACGGTCATCTTTATAATGGTCTCCTTTATCAGCGGTTATCTGAGTGGAGTATTGCTGGGAGCCAATCCCGGTCCTCCGTACTTCTTCTTCAAGAGTGTCTTCAAGGCTGTCTCCCCGTTGGATGTCTTGAACCTGCTGGCAAAGACCATTATCCCCGGGATATTGACCGGGGTTATCTGCTGTATTGAGGGATTGAGCGTAAGAATGTCAATCACCGAAGTCCCCCAGGCGTCAACCCGCGCGGTTGTCCGTTCGGTTACCGCGTTATTTATCACCTCGGTACTGGTATCTGTTTTTACATACATTTAAAAAATAGAAATTCCAAATCTCAACCACCAAATTCCAAATAAATTCCAAATCACAATGACCGAAATTCCAAACAAAACCCCAAAACACAGGGAGATTCTTTCAAACATATTACAAAGTATATACTATTGGATGGCTCCTTCGCGAGCGCAGGCTTCGCCAGGCAGGTTTGTGATTTGAAATTTGTGATTTGGAATTTAGCAATATCTATACGTTAGTATTAGAAAGTATAGTTTACCCACACAAAATGACTGATAAACAAAAAACTATCCAAGTAGATGAGATTCTCTCTTTCCGGGGGGTATCGATGGCGGTTCCTCCTCCCTATGAATTCGGGCTGGAAGATATAAATCTGGTTCTGAAGCCGGGGGAATTAGCCATAATCAGCGTTGATAAAGGTCACGGGATTACTCCACTGGCGGATGCCGCTCAGGGTTTGTTAGTCCCTGACCGGGGAGGTGTGTATTTTTTGGGAAAGAACTGGCGTGATCTGCGTCCGGCCGCGGCCGCGGCCGCCCGCCATAAGATCGGGCGTGTTTTCGATGAAGGCGGATGGGTGAGCAACCTGAATATTGATGAGAATATTACTCTCGGCCAGCGCCATCATACAAATCTGCCGATAGAGGAAATTCAGAGTGAATCGGAAAAGATGGGTATATTTTTTGGATTAAAGACTATTCCGAGTATCCGTCCGTCAATGGTCAGGAGATCGGTTCTGTGTCGGGCGGGGTGGGTACGGGCTTTTCTGGGAGATCCGGAATTAATTTTACTGGAAGAACCGCTTAAGGACGCGTATACTGAACTTTTACATTATTTAATGAAAGGTATTGCCGCCGCGTTAACCCGCGGAGCTGCTATCATGTGGATTACCTCGGATATACGGATTCTGAACCAGACCGGATTGGCTCCATTTAAAATATACCGGATGAAAGGACCTAAGTTAGCACCTTTGGAGCTAACTTAGTTTTGAATAATCACTATTATTATTTTATTTTAGCAATTATGGTAAAACTATGAATATTCCGCTGTGTATCTAAAAAATTGAATTTTTCCGGAGGAAAAATTGCAGCCATTTAAATTTCGATATGTAAATGAGATCGTCGGGACGTTCGTAATCCTGGTGCTGGTATTGCTCCTGGTCGGTATCTTTCTGGCCGGGCAGGCGCAGCAGTGGTTTGAGGCGGTACATCGTTATACGCTGGTATTTCCTCCGGAAGGATCTATGGGACTCCAGGAGAATTCGGAAGTGGTTATCCTCGGGGCAGTTGTCGGTTCCCTGGAGAAACTATCCGTTGACCAGGAAGGGAATATGACCGGTCGGATCGCGATCAGAGGTGACTTCTATCGGTTTGTCCGGGATGATTCAAAGGTAATCATTAAGAAAAAATTTCTCCTGGCTGGAGATTCCTATATTGATATCTCTAAAGGGAAAGGGGAGATGCTTCCGGAAGAGGCTGAACTGACCTGTAAAAAAGATACCGAGATTACAGAATTTTTAGAGATTGAAATTGAGAATATGATTGAATCAATTTTGCCGGTCGTCGATCAGGCCCAGGCCGCGCTTAAAGAATACACCGAAGTAGCGGCGGGAATTAACGATCCGGAAGGGGAACTTCGCCAGCTGCTTGCCAACCTGAGAATAATTTCGGATGGTCTGGCCCGGGGAGAAGGAATGGCCGGAGGAGTACTCCGTGACCCGGCCATGGCGGAGAATCTGATAGAGATTATTGATAGTTTGAAGGAGTTGACGGTTCAGCTTAGGGCGATGGCGGAGGATGGCGCAAAGGCCGTAAGCACTCTGCCGTCGATGGCCGAAGATATATCCGGGGAATTGAAAGATGCCCGGGGGATGGTGCTCCAATCCCGCGAGGCTCTCCGTGAGACCCAGCAGTTACTGGAGGCTCTTCAGAAACACTGGCTGATCAGTGGGTATGTCGATCAAGGTGAAGAGACCACCCGGATCCCGGCATCATCTATTGTTTCCCCTGCGGAAAAATAATATCATGCACCGCGTAAAATTATTCATTTATATGTTAATGACGTTAGCCATTTTTCTATCCGCCTGCTCCAGCAGTGGTCCGATCAGGCCGGTTGATCCGGAACTTTACCGGACAGCGAAATCCGCCCGGACGGCTTTTGACCTAGGGGAGTACGAACAGGCGGCGCGGCTCTACCGGCGGTCTTTGAATCGGGCCCGGGCGATGGATGATGCCGTTGAGATCGGGAACAATGCATATAATCTTGCGGCCTGCTCAATGGAATTGGGTAAGTATGCTCAGGCGCAGGAACTACTGGAAGAGTCCCGGGCGGCCTTTCATCGTACGGGCGAAGTGCCGGAAGGGTTATCGATACTTGAAATAAAGTCCGTTCTGGCGGGGGGAAATCTGGAGAACGCGGAAGAGTTAATGGCATCGATCAGTGGAGTGGATAGTTTTCCCCCGGAAATCCGGATCCAGTATAAACTTCTCCGGGCTGACCTGGCTCTCAGGCTTGATGAGCCTGATAAGGCCCGACTGGAGTTAAGCGGTCTCCGGGATGAACTACGGAAAGTGGGATCTGATGCGTTAAACGCTGAGGCTGACAGATTGGAAGGCAAACTGTTGCTGAGGAGGAGAAAATTCATGGCCGCGGGAGTTCTTTTTGATCATCGATCCGATCTGCTCCGAAAGACAGCGCATTATCGACCAATGGCCATTGCCCTGGGGAGAGCAGGAGAGGCTTATTGGGATGGCAGGGCTTACTGTAAATCTCTCGATAGATTCTTTCGCTCGAGCCGGAGCCTATATGCCCAGGAGGATATGGCGGAATCTCTGAATATGCTGAGCTTCGCGATGGAAGTGGCGCGAGATTGTGATCAGGAGTCACTCCGCCAGAATGTACGGGATCTGTTTAAAGAGATTAAGGAAATGACGGAGATTATTCCGGAAGAAAAAAGTGAATAAATCAGGCTAAATATCGTCTTATTTTTTCTATGAATAAATAAGATTTTGCAAGCATTGAACTAACAATTTAATGCTCAGCTCCGTTGGCAATGCGAATCTTTTAACTTTAGGCACTTATTCATCCGCCAAAGTGCTTGCATCCCGAACTTGATTCGGGGCTTTAGCGACGGAGGAAGCACACTTAAGGCACTTTATAACACTGCGCCGAAGGCGCTGTGTTCTTTAGGAGGAATATAGCAGATGAAAAGATTCTTAATGATGTTATTTATATTTAGTGTCTTAATTTCAGTCTCCCGGGCAGATGAACTGAATGTCCAGGTGAGGACCGGGAAACTTCGGGAAAGACCTTCGTTCTTGGGTAAAATTGTCACCACCGTCTCCTATGGAGATACTGTCAATATTATCCGGGAGCAGGACGAATGGGTGCTGGCCCGCCGACCGGATGGAAAACAGGGGTGGATTCACATCTCCGCCTTAACTGACGACGAGATTGAACTCTCTTCCGGAGAGAGTAACGCCGAGACAGTCGCCTCCAGCGACGAACTGGCCCTGGCCGGGAAGGGGTTCAACTCAGATGTGGAGGCTGAGTTTAAAACCCGGAATGAAGATATTGATTTTACCTGGGTTGACTGGATGGAGAAGATCATCATCTCCCCGGAACAGATGGAGGGTTTTTTGAAGATGGGGAAGGTTAATCCTCCCCCGGGAGGTGGAATATGAGAAGGCCGATGAGGACCCGATGGTTCCCGGTTGCTTCTGTTTCACTCGTTATCTCCAGCTCTCTTCTGATCACTCTCTCCGGATGCAAGACACTGGAGTCACTGGGTGAGGTCGGTGGGGCGGTCGGACAGGCGACAGGTGTTATGACCGAAGAGCAGGCAGAATCGCTGGGCCGGGCCAGCAAAGCGGTGGCCAAGACATTTGCCGATATCACACCCGAGCAAGAGTATTATATTGGCCGGGCGGTAGCGGCGACGGTGCTTCTTACCTATAAACCGTACCAGAACGATATGGCCAATCGATATCTCAACCTGCTCGGGCAGACTATGGCCTCGGCTTCGGATAAGCCGGAGACATTCGGGGGGTACCATTTCCTGATCCTGGACAGTGACGAGATTAATGCATTCGCCGCGCCGGGGGGATTTATATTTGTCTCCCGCGGAATGCTTCGTCTCTGCCAGAATGAGGACAACCTGGCAGCGGTCCTGGCTCATGAGATCGGGCACGTCCAGCATGAACACGGTCTGCAGGCCATCAAGTCGAGCCGCCTTACCTCCGCTCTTACTATTCTGGCGGCGGAGGGAGCCAAGAGCTTCGGGGGTGAGGAACTGGCCGAGCTGACTGAGGTCTTCGAAGGGAGTATCAGTGATATCACCTCAACCATGATGAACAGCGGATATGCCCGCTCAGCGGAACGGGAGGCGGATGAGTCGGCGATCATCATCGTAAAGCGGGTGGGATATGATCCCAATGGTTTGGTCGAGATGCTAAAAGAAATGAAGAAGCGGCTCAAGCCCGGCGGCGCCGATTTTGCCAAGACTCATCCCGATCCCAACGACCGGATCAAGGATATAGAAGATGTCTTAGGGCGTTACTCGGTTGTCTCCGTTCCGGTAGTCCGGCAGGAACGGTTTGAACGGAATTTGAAAGGAATTTAATATTTTTGTGGGACAAAAATATTAATAAAAGAATAAAAATAGCAGCTTGGGGCACTCTGATCGGTATCCTGTCAGCGGTAATTGTGCTGGGGTTATGGCGGCTGGGGTTGATGAAGCGCTGGGAATACGCTACCTGGTCCTGGAGGGTAAAGTATTTTGCCGGACCCGGTGCGGCAACCGATAAGATCAAGCTGATACTG
>Ga0208771_1001581_pt1 | contig 11880 bp, 13 predicted proteins | sample AntAceMetag02UKX_FD_184775 | JGI IMG/M metagenome (GOLD analysis project Ga0208771, IMG submission 184775) | Saline lake microbial communities from Ace Lake, Antarctica - Antarctic Ace Lake Metagenome 02UKX (SPAdes) (version 2) | ecosystem: Environmental > Aquatic > Non-marine Saline and...
TAAGAAATTTAACTGCTATTCCTACTGTTGATTCTTTAATGAAAAAATTATGTCCGATAACCGTTTAAATTCTTTTGCAAAAAAAACGAAGACTTAACTGATAATACTATAGATGGTGATTTTATGAGGTCAGTTTCGGTTATAGGCATTGACATGGATAGCGATGGCGATATGGATGTACTTAGCGCCTCAAAACGGGATATGGATATTGTCTGGTGGGAAAATAATGGATCTGAAAATTTCACTAAAAAAATGGTCACTGATAACTTTTTAAAAGTCAATCGGGTATATGCAGCCGATATTGATAGCGATGGGGACATCGATGTAGTAGGTGTAAGCGAATCGCAGATTGCCTGGTGGGAAAATGATGGGACACAGAATTTTAGCAGACACACAATTAGTTCAAATTTGCGTTTCGGTTGGGGTGTCTTTGCCATAGACCTTGATTCTGATGGAGATGTTGATGTGCTGGGCGCTGACGTGTACGGTAATGAAATCGCCTGGTGGGAGAACGATGGTTCACAAAATTTTACAAAGGATTCACTTGATGCAGAAATAAGTTGGCCATACGGATTCTATGTAACCGATCTGGATAATGACACTGATGTGGATATCCTCGCTGTATCTAGAACTAATAATTATGTTTGTTGGTATGAAAACATGGGCTCAAAAAACTTCGACAAACATATTTTACAAACTTATGTTAGTAGCGCGGAGACTGTGCATGCAGATGATTTTGACAACGACGGAGATATCGATATACTTGGCGCTGGCCATTATTTTTACTGGTGGGAAAATACATTATTGACAAATCCAAATCCGTTGATTCCTGATATTTTAGTGGAACCCGATTCATTATTCTTTTATGTGGGACCTGGTGAAAAAATGAAGAATAGTTTTCTCTGGTCTGAAAACTCATCTGATTACTTGCGGCAGCCATTTGTTTTGAATGAACAATCCGGATATGCAGATTCTGTGATAGTTAATATAAAAAACACAGGTGATGCCACCTTATACGTACAAAATATTTCAAGCGAAACCAAATGGATTATCGATGTTGACACCACTAACTTTTTACTTAAACCGGAACAAGAACAGCTGGTAACGATAATGTGTTCTGCTGAAGATTTTTTTAACGGAATTTACGAAGGTAATCTTACTATTAATTCGAATGATCCGGATACACCTGTTTTAGACTTGCCGCTTGTGTTAGAAATGAGAGGCGGTTTGGATGTGAATTTTGTCGATGAGATAGAACCGAATAATAGTGAAACAGAAGCACAGAAAATTTACCCGCCCTCACCAGCCGGAATAAAAGGGAACATCTCGGTTTCCGAAGTTGGGGATATTAACCTTTCAGCACTAAATGATGATATTGAAGATTTGTATGAATTCAAAATACAATCGGGCAGTATAAAAATGAAATTATATGATTTCACTGCTGATCTGGACTTTTTTTTGATGCAAATAGCCGGAAACACCATCACAATTTGGGGTTTCAATCATCGAGGTGGCGCTGTGGATGAAGAATTTGAAAAAACCGATCTTGAACCAGGTACATATTTTGTGGGTGTAGCAATCTATGATAATTATCCAATCCAGGATAGTTCCTCCTATTCTCTGGCTTTGGTGGGCGACATCATCACTGATGTTAAAAGATATGTTAATACCACCCCAGGCGAATTTACTCTGAAACAAAATTATCCAAACCCGTTTAATTCATCCACAACGATTGATTTCACTGTTCTGAAACCTGCCAAAGTTACGATTAAAATATTTGATATTTCGGGTAGAGAAGTGAGAACCTTGGTGAGCAATTTTTATAACGCTGGGAATTACAACGCAATGTGGGATGGTTTGGATAATTTTGGTGGTGAAGTTAGTTCCGGTGTATACTTTTATTTTATGGACTCCGTTGATTTTAAAGATATGAAAAAGGCTTTGTTGTTGAAGTAGGAAATTGAATGTTTTATTCCAGCGCACTAACGACAACCGGGTTGTTACCAGTGGGACTTATTGTTATCATATTACCGGGTATGATAAAGACGGTAAATATTTGGGGGAGACCAATGGGGTGTTTGTGGTGGTGAGGTGATCGTAATTGATTTTTTACATCAGAAAAACGATTTTTCTAATGCTGGAAAAAGTCGTCATCATATTTGGCGGGTAATTATTTTGTAATGCTTTGTAATAATAACATGAAGGAAATTATAATTGAAGAAAATTAATCCATTTAGACCAAATTATCCAGTTAATCCTGGATTGTTTGTGGGGCGCATCAACGAGATTGAAAGACTCGAAAACCATTTGTTACAAACACAAGCTGGTCAACCTTCTAATTTCATGATTACTGGAGAACGATGAATCGGAAAATCATCATTACTAAATTATATAAAGTTTTTAGCGCATGGAGATATTTCGGTAGCTGATGTAAAAACAAATTTCCTTGTGATCGATACAGACATTGATCAAAGAACAACACAGCTTGGTCTTGTAAAAAAGATAGAATTGGGAATAAGGAAGGAATTAGGTAAGGATGAGCCTGCACGTAAGTTTTTATCTGATGTTTGGGAATTTCTAAAAAATTTCGAAGTTTCAGGTATTAAATTTAGCGCTGAATCAAATAATAGTCTCGATGAAACTGTTTTTGAAGAATTTTCTTATACAATTTCTGAAATAGCAAACCGCATATGCAATAAAAATATAAATCAAGATTTATTTAATGCTCAATACGATGGTATATTAATTTTAATTGATGAAGCTGATAATGCCTCAAGAGAAATGGATTTAGGTACATTTTTTAAACTTCTTATGGAACGATTACAACGAAGAAGTTGTAATTCAGTTATGATAGGTTTGGCTGGATTAACAAATTTGCGAAATGTACTTATGACTAGCCACCCATCCTCAATTAGACTTTTTGAAGAAGTGAATATTGATCGACTTTCTCACGATGAGGTTAATAATGTAATTGATTTATGCTTAGAAAAAGCAAATAAAGAGAATACAAAAAAGACAAGTATCTCTGAAGATGCTCGTGCTTTTTTAAATAACTTTTCAGAAGGTTATCCCCATTTTATTCAACAGTTTGGTTATTGTGCTTTTGCGGTTGATAAAGATGATGTAATTGATGATGATTGCATTGATGGTGCATTTGGCCCTGGTGGGGCAATGGAATTAATTGGTGACCGTTATTACAGGGATAATTTTTATAATAAAATCCAAAAAGAAAGTTATAGACAAGTACTTCGAATTATGGCTAATATCCGAGATGTCTGGGTATCGAAAAAACAAATCCGTAGTGAATTTAAAGGTAAAGATTCAACGCTTGATAATGCTATTAGCGCATTAAGAAATAGGCATATAATTCTCTCAAAAGAAGGTGAAAAAGGTATATATCGTTTGCAACATCGAGGATTTGCTCACTGGATTAGATTTTTTACTATTGATCCTGAAAAATTTAAAAAATCAATTGAGAAAAGTAATAATACGTAAAAGTAATAAAACAACTATTTTTTTTAAAATAGCCTTACAAAAGCGTTAAATCAAAATAAGGGTATTGTTTCGAATTAGTTTAGTTCAGTACTTTTACTAAAATCTGCTTTTGATCATAATACTGTGCTCTTTAGCCTATTCGCAGGTTATGCTTGTAGAAATATTTCGAAATCTATTACGTTTATAAAAATAACCAGGAGAGCAAAATTGAAAACAAAAAAAATTCAACGACGTCAATTTTAAAAACAAACAAAAAAAATTTAACAACAATATGAAAAGGAAGTAACACGTGAAAATTGAATTTCGAAAAAATTGTGATTACGCGATGTTGGTGCCCACCAGCATGGGAATACGACTTACGCCGGTAAATGGTCAACCAGTACATAGCAGTAACACACTTCTTATGGAAGCAACCAGCGCCGAGACAAATGTTGCCAGTGTTTCATCTTATCTCGGGCTACGTGTAAAAGTACTGACAACATTTGTCAAAGGAAGTCCGATCGCCCGGTTCATTAAAGATAATCTTGCGAGCAGGCATATAGATTATGATGGGGTGGAAGTTGAACAAGGCGATCCCTGGGGTTATCGACACCAGATCAATATTGCTGATAGCGGCTATGGTTCCCGTGGACCGCGTGTGCATAATGACCGTGCGGGTGAGGTGGGCAGAACCCTGAATGTGAAAGACTTTGATCTGGACAATATATTCGGTCAGGAGGGCGTGCAGGTCGTTCATCTTTCCGGACTAATCGCTGCGCTGTCGCCCGAAACAGGCGCATTCTGCCTTGAAATTGCCAGAGCCGCAAAAAAATATGGCACTCGAATTTCCTTTGATCTCAATTTTCGCGCCACATTTTGGAAAAACCGAGAGGAAGAACTTTTTGAAATTTTTAAGGAAATAGCTGGTCTTTCTGACATTTTGGTCGGAAATGAGGAAGACTTCCAACTCTGTTTAGGAATTGAAGGTCCGGAAGCAGGAGGCAAAGAGCTTTCAGCGAAAATCGAAAGTTTCAAAGGTATGATTAAGCGAGCCAAACAGGAATATCCCAATGCATCGGTTTTTGCGACCACGCTTCGTGAGGTCGTTAGTACAAATCTTCATCTTTGGGGCGGTATCATGGCAGTAGGCGACAACTGGCATGTTGTTGAGCCCCGAGAAATTACGGTATTAGACCGCATCGGGGGCGGCGATGGATTTGTTGGCGGTTTGCTATACGCCATTCTCAAAGAATGGGAACCAGAGAAATGGATTCAGTTCGGCTGGGCAAGCGGCGCATTGGTCACAACACTCACTACCGATTATGCTCAACCGGCTGATGAAGAGCAAATATGGAGCATCTGGGAAGGTAATGCTCGGGTAAAGCGTTGATCAGTTCCAAACACAACTGCGAGTATTTATATTATCAATTTGACTCAAAAATTTGAATGAATACAGGAAAAATATATGAAAAATGTCCACCTTGTTGATCACCCATTGTTAAAACATTCGTTAACTATTTTACGGGATAAAAATACGGGAACCGAAAAATTCCGTCACCATGCAGGAATCGTATCTCAAATCATGATTCTGGAAGCGATAAAAGATGTGCCTATGTTTGAAGAAAAAATTGAAACCCCTGTCGCTCCAATAAAAGGTTTTTGCATCCAGGAATCCATTGTTTTTGTGCCTGTTTTACGTGCTGGTATTTCCATGCTGTCTCCAGCCAGGGATTTTTTGCCGTGGACTTCAGTTGGGTTTATTGGACTTGAGCGGGATGAAGAGACTGCTATTGCGCGTGAGTACTATCAAAAGTTTCCCCGGAGTTTGAAGGATAAACGCGTTCTTGTCCTTGACCCGATGTTAGCTACCGGAGGCTCTCTAATTGATACAATTTTAGCGCTTGAGCAAAAAGGCGCTATGAATATTTCTGCGGTTTGCATCGTGGCAGCGCCAGAAGGTATCGAGCTGTTACAACGAAAATTCCCCAATGTGCATATTTATTTAGCCGCTATTGACTCTCATCTAAATGAACAAAAATATATTGTGCCGGGACTCGGGGATTTTGGTGATCGCTATTTTGGTACTTGATAACCAAATACTATTTGACGTTAACCTAACGCAGACAAGCTGCAAATTAAAAATTAAAAATGCAAAATTAAAAATGAACAACCCAATTAATTGATAGTAAATATTTTTTTGCCCATCGTGCAAGGATTTCATTGTTTGGATACGAAGAAAAGTTTTTTTTAACAGAATTAAAGCATATTTCCAGGATCAACATGATTATTATGACCATTTGACACCGAACATTTTGTAAATTAAAAAAATTGTTACGTACCAACAAATAAGGAGAAGAAATTGAAAAGAGTAGTCATTTTTTTGCTGATAATCTTTATTGTCTCGTCTGGCTTTGCTCAGCGTAAAAAGCAGAGTATTTCAAAGTCATCTTCTGGCGGATATTTATATTTTGGAATACCAATAACCACTTTCGAAGTGAATGCTGCAGAAGCGGAAGGTATTGAAGATCACTCCGTTGGAGTTGAATTTGGATTAGCATTGTATTTTTATAATTATTTATTGGCAGGAGGAAATTTCGGGATTGATTTTCCAGGCGACAAAAAAGAATTTTCCCAGATGACGACAGGAGGAAGAATGACTGCTTCTGTTACAGTGCCTTATGCGTCATTATTTATCGGTTTGCGAACTCCTAAAATAAGATTAAAGAAAGATACTGCGGCAGGTTTTGTTGGAAATTTAATTTTGGGTAATGCCTGGGTGTTTAATGCTCGCCGCAGTATTGATGAATGCAAAGATTGTCGTAAAGATAAAATCCATCTTGATGCTGGGTTGTATGTTGAGCCGGAAATTGATTGGATTTATTCCCTGGGAAATGAATTCATGTTGGGAATTGGCGTAGGATATAAATATTATTTTAAATCCGATTACAAAAGAAGTGTTGTGATAAATTTTTTTATGGGCAGATAAAAATTTGTATCAATGATTTTAATAAATGAGAACAGAATATGGGACATTATTGTAAAATATGTGGTCGAGCACGACCGAATGAAAAATTTTCTGGGAAAGGGCATAAAAACCACATCTGTAAAGACTGCGCTCGTTTACCCAGGGGACAACGTGAAGCTACCGAGTTGCAAGAGGTATCACAAAATGGAAAAAAATTATTTATACAGTAAAGAAACTTTTACAACCATTTTTCTGGTTGCTTTAATATGCGTTATACCTTTTATTGTAAATGCCCAATCGACTTTAGCTCTTAAATCAAATTCTGTAGTTAATAAATATTTAATGACGTCTGGTCTGGCAACGACTATTGTTTTAACTAACGCAACTTCTGATGATTCGAATCACCGGGAAGCTAAAGTTCTACAAACTGGAAGATGGCTTGGTGCAGTTTCAGGGAGTTTTATGGGGCTGGCGCATATCTATTGGAGAGCAACCGGAGTTTCCGGACCCCATGGTCCAATGTGGAAAAATTTGCTGACTGGCATTCCATCGTCAGTGGTTGGCGCTTACGTGGGAATTAAAACTACCGAATGGGCAACAAAACAAGTAATGAAAGGCAATCCAAAGCCGTGTAAGGCAGCGTTGAAAGGAATGCTTTATGGGGCGATTGATGGCGCTGTTACACTAACTGCCAGCCTGATACCGCTTTTTATTATTGGACACTATGCTGGTACAATTCATTTTAATTTTGACAAAGATTTGATTTTATTTAAAATAATCGGATCAACGATATTGGGCGGAATCGCTTATGGCGGAACTTTCGGAGTGATAGTCGGAGGTGTGTCTGGTTCTTGTATTTCTCTGTATATGAGGTTTTGAGTTATTAGGAATAATTCAGGGTAGAGTAAACTCAATAATAATTTAATACAAACTAACATCTAATTTAATTATGAAAGGAAACTTGATCGTGAAATCACTAACCACATTCTTAATAGTTCTCTTTATCATTTTATTGGTGATGGCTATCTCAACAGGTATTTTTATTGGACTGGGATCTCTTGTTTCATCATTATTTCCTTTAACTTTATTTCAATCTGCTTTACTAATTATGGGCGCTGTTTTTGTGCTGGGTTTTAGCATCTTAGTATTTTTTATCAGTAGTCATTATGCTGAATTAAATGAGATGAATTATTATGGTGATGATTACGACGACGATTATGATGATGATGATGAATATGATGATTTTGATGATGATTATGATGAAGAAGATGAAGTCATTAATCCATTAAAGCAGCAACTCCCGTTTACAAAAGATAAAAAAAATGGCAGAAATCAACCCTGATGATTTTCTGTGTTCGGCTGATACCAGTGAAATATCAAATAAAGCGCGGGGTGAAAAAAGCTGGTCTCAATATCGAATGGATTTGCTGACAGATCTATCTGGAAATTTATTCATCAAAACTGCCCGTGATGAGAAACCCAATATCACTATCATTATTAAATATCCACAATGGTATGACCGGTTTCATAAGTTTGGTTATGACGTGGTTCGAGAGCCAAAACTTTATGACAAAGTCTGGGTTGGTACTGAAACCCGCGGACCAGCAACTCAGCGCATGGGTTTTGTTCAACAGTACGAAGGTTTTGTGAACTTACGCTGGTTAAATTCTTGTTCAGAAGGAAAAGTTCATGGCGCATGGTTCGACCACATCGATTGTGATGAATATGATTTTATCAACTAGGCTTATCAATCAATCCTTGCCGGTGCCGGGGAAATTATATTATTCAATTATTTCGATTTGATGAATGGACATCCTGGACATCACCTGGTGCGAAGACAATTTTCATCTTTAGTAAAATTGGCTGGAATGGTAAAACAAGAACCTGTTAAAGGAGTTTACGGTTATAAACCGCCACACAGTGATAATGAAAACGAATATTATATTTTCGACTTTATGGGAATGATTGGAGTACCGCTATTACCGACAAGTGTATATCCTGAAAATGCAGAGGTAATTTTTCTGCCATCGCAGGCAGCAACCGACAAAAATTTGATAGAACGAATAAAAAATTCAGTTTCAAATGGCAAGACAATTATAGTTACTCCTGGTTTAATAAAGGCAGTGGAAAACAACGAACAGTTACTAAAATTAGCTGGATTACAGTCAGTTGAATATGAATCACAGCTACAAGTAAAAAATCTAATTTGGGAAAACAAAAAAATCCCGCTTCAAGAACCAATTTTTTTACCTGCAAAATTGAATGCCACAAATGCGCAACAACTGCTTGTTGGTGAAAACGGAAAAAATGGATTACCATTTTTGATAAAGAAAGAACATCCATCAGGTGGACAGGTTTTTGTTATTAATGTAAATACATTTTCTGAAGGAGATTTTAAGGTGATCAATGAAGTTTTGTTAGCGCCAAAACCGATACCTTGGCTCGACTTTCCAGCAGAATGGTTGAATGTTATTCGAGGCGTTTTTCTCGATCCACTGAAAATATCATTCAAAGGCGAGGGGCGAGTTTCGCTTCATCTGTTTGATAATAATAATATAGTGGTGTGTAATTTCAATGATAAGACTGTAGAAGTTGATTTAAATTTAAAAAATTATTTGAAAAAAACCGAAAAACAAATCCTTATTAACAAACTAAACGGCGATACATTGAGAACTAAAAGTGGAAAAATTAAATTAATTGTTGATAAAAGAATTTTTAATTGGGTGGGTAACTGATTATTTATTAGAAAAACGGAATTGTAAAATGAATTCAAAACAGCGTGTTTACGCAGCATTAAAAAAAGAAGCGGTTGATCGTGTGCCGATTTTTATGTGGTACCATCCACAAACTGCAAAAAGGTTGGCAAAATATCTTGAAATACCAGTGAGCAATTTAGGTGAAGCGCTCGGTGATGATGTACTGATGACCTGGGTCAACAATAATTATGCAATGGAAGGTATTGTCCACGAGAATGATGGCGATTCGCATGTTGACGAATGGGGCATCCAGTGGACTCGGATTGATGGATTTAACCAAATCACTTTTTATCCATTGGCAAATGCGACTCCTGATGAAGTAGCAAATTACAAATTTCCAAATGAAAAAATCGAGTCACTGATTAAACGAATGGAACCACTGGACAAGAAAAAAGAACTCTACTTCATCGGTTGCGATGCATCGCCCTCCGCATTTGAGTTATACTGGCGCCTGCGCGGCATGGAAGGAACTATGATTGACATTGCTGATAATCCGAAATTGGCGGAAAGAATGATTCAACACTGCACTGAATTCTCTTTACGTTTGTCCGAAGCAGCATGTGATCGATTTGAACTGGATTGGCTTTGGGCTGGTGATGATATCGGTGGACAAACAGGAATGATGTTAAGTCCGAAAACCTGGCGCACGCTCATTAAACCGTATTTAAAAACATTGTTTGATATTGCAAAATCAAATGGAATTTACGCAGCTTTTCATTCGTGCGGTGCAATTCGTCCCATAATTGGTGATTTAGTCGAAATGGGGCTGGATGTGTTGAATCCCATCCAGTGTAATTGTACGGGAATGGATCCTTTTGAATTAAAAAAAGAATTTGGAAAGGATCTGGCATTTATGGGTGGTGTTGACACACAATACCTTTTACCAAATGGAACTCCAGATCAGATTTATAAAGAGACTTTAAAGCTTATTCAGGGTATGACATCTGATGGCGGGGGTTATATTTTAGCGGCATCTCACACTGTTCCGCCGGAAACACCCGATGACAACATTTTTGCAATGTACCAAGCCGCTGGATTGAGCAAGGAAGAGATATTTGACCGGGCTGCGCAGATTAGAAATAAGCAAAGAAATATGCTTTAACCAATGTGTTTTTGAGATTTATATTTTCGAAATGCAATCCCTTTATGGATTGAAGTGGCGCATGAAGGCGCCGTACTCCAAAACCATTTTCAAAAAAATATAATCCAAACCTGCTGCGATTTTCTCATTCGCCCCATCGCATGTGGTACATTGATATCCGTAAACCTGGCGTTGCTAATAAATTGCATGATCAGGAACCAGGAGAATTGGTTACACACGAAGACTGGTGGGTAAACGATCAAATGACCTTCTGCGGTGGCTACCGAAATGAGCATTCTCATTTGAAATTGATTGACTTAAAAACACAAACAACGCGGATCATTGGCGCCGGAACCTGGTGGAAAGAAGGCACACCGTTTGAGCTTTCAAAATATAACTGGTGGCATGCTTCAGGTTCACGAGATGGGAAATGGATTGCAACAGATAATTGGCACGGACACATTGCGATAATTGATGCTCGGACTTCCCATCTTCGATTACTCACAACTTGGCACCGCACTTATGGGTCCATTGGAGTAGCTCATCCGCATGTAGGCTGGGCTCTGGATAGCAAAAGTGTTGAATTCACTTCTCACAAACGGGGCAATCCGGATGTCTGTATTGCATATTTGCTAAAGGAATGGAACGATCCTTTTGTTGAAAAATGACTTTATTCAGTCCATTCAATTGAATCCTTCTAAAAAATATCTATTGCCTTGTTTCTATCCATCGGAGAACATGATCGATAGCTATTTGTTTTATATCAACCTAATATTTTAAATTTAAAATGTCGATCGATTTAAAACGAGTAAAGGAGAAAATGTTATGAATTTATTATCAAAACATACGCTAAGGCGTTATCCCAAATTCGGCAGTCTGCTAATTTTATTGGTTGTCGCGATTTTTGTTCAACTATTTAATTGTGAAGTGAAAAAAGATAAAAATGCCAGCGATAATTTAATCGACAGAATAGAAGTATCCCGAGGGATTTGTGTTGTGCTTGGTGATACAACAGGCGAGTTGTCAATTGATCTGGCTTACAAAAGCGAGTTGCTCATTTATTCCCAGTTACAAAATGAGGCGCATCTCGAGTTGGCGCGCCAGGCTGTTGATGAAGCTGGTTTCTATGGAACAAGAATTTACGTGGAAAAGGGTGAATTAAAAAGCGTACATTTAGCAGATAATTTAGCCGATGCATTAATCGCGGTTGGAACTGCAAAACGGAAAGATGATGTGGTCCCAGCCACTTGAAAATTTTCCCGTTCCCTGGGGACTTGCAGTGAGCCGTGATGGAAAGATTTTTGTAACATTAGAAAATGGTTCAATCAAATGTTTCGGTACACAGCGCTCTGTTCTTGAACCTTATGTAATTTCTAATAATACTTATTTTGGGGTATATAGTGTCTGAACGAAAACCCCCTAAAATTAAAATAATTTTAGGAAAATTTGCAGCCACAAATTTATATGTTTAATTTGCAATTTTCATCATAATGTAAATATGCTAATTAATTACGAATATATGTGGATAATCGCTGCTGGCTGCTATATTTGTTGACATCAAGGCATACTTATCCCTTGAATTTCAAACGTCCAGTTGTGCTTTT
>Ga0208771_1001597_pt1 | contig 11784 bp, 4 predicted proteins | sample AntAceMetag02UKX_FD_184775 | JGI IMG/M metagenome (GOLD analysis project Ga0208771, IMG submission 184775) | Saline lake microbial communities from Ace Lake, Antarctica - Antarctic Ace Lake Metagenome 02UKX (SPAdes) (version 2) | ecosystem: Environmental > Aquatic > Non-marine Saline and Alkaline...
CGTTCAGCAAACTCTATGAGGTTTTGTCCGTTATATAATTCCATAAAACACTTGATTTTATTGAGTACAAATATAGGTAAATATCTACTGACCTCTATTAATTTATTTTGTGAATGTGTCCATAGATTTTTTTTTATTTCATAAGCAAGAAACAATACATTTAATACAATAGAAGTAATAAATAATAAACTAATCGTTTTTTTATTAAGTTTTTTCATCTGGCACTGATATTAATTTCAAAAATTTGTATAAATCATTTTTTGCATTGGCACTAACGTGTTTTGAATTTTATCCATTGTTAGGCAATAAATCATGAGTCTCTTCCATCCGTATTATTTCCGTTTTGTGCTTATGCCCAAAATTCAATATTGTTTATTGATAAGCCGGATTCTGTACTAATGCCTCGTTAAGAAGCAATTCGTTTTCAGGGATTGGGAGAAATAAATGATTATCCGTAGCAGAATTTGTAATTTGTTTTGCGTATTCTTTATCCCAACGAACTAAATCAAACCACCTCATACCATCTTCATAAATCATTTCCCGTCGTTTTTCGTTACGGATAGCGTTAAGCATTTTATCTTTAGTATTTACATCTGCCATAGTAAGATCAGGAATACCAGTTGTTCCGACCGGTACTGACCACCAAGGATTCATAAATGTTAAATCTTTTGCTCGAGCCCTAATTATATTCAGAAAATCAAGGGCAGCTTGTTTATTTGATTCATAATTTTGCTCAATCAAAGATTCGTATTTATTGAAATACAATTCAGTAGTACGTATTAGTACAAAATTCATCTGTTCAATTCCACCCATGTCATATCCACGCGGAGGAACATGTTTGCGAATAGCCGTATTCTCCGACCAGGGATTATCACCAAACATGAATTCCCAACGAATATCCTTACCCTGACTTACCATTAATGTATCAGCCGTATCAAATACCTCATAAACTTCTTCAGCGAACTCAAAATCAAAACCCATAAACCAGCCAAATATACCAGAACCAAAGAAACCAGGAGAATAATCATTCTGCTGCTCAAAAACTGATTCCGAAGAATTCATAGGTTCTTCAAAAATGCTCCTCCATGATGTTGCCAGAGGATAAATCCCACTGTTTATAATCTCGTCTGAAAGTTCCAGCGCAGCAGCCCAATCTTCCTCCATTAATGCAATACGAGCTAAATAAGCTTTTGCAGCCCATCTGCTGGCCCTGCCTTTTCTTTGGTTAGTTGCAGAAATATCATCATAATTTTCCAATATTGCAGGCAGATCGTTAGCTGCAATTGTTAGTTCAGCTTTTACAAGTTCTATTACTTCTGCATAAGAAGATTTACAAATCTGGTTGTTTTCCAAGCTACCAGTCTCCAGTTTCAGAACCACTGGTACATCTCCCCAAGCCATGGCTAAATAGTAATAACATACACCCCTGAGAAAATGTCCTTCTGCTAATAATTCTTTTTTCCTATTGTCAGTAAATTTATCATTAGGTATTTCAGGTACTTTTTCAAGAAAGAAGTTAACATTGGCTATTGTAGTGTACAATTTTGCCCATGGTGTATTAAAACCAGAAATCGATGAGTTGAATCCTAATTTTGTACGGTCTTTTAATTGAAATAACCAACCTATTGGTTGCTTAATATCATCCGTTGATACCTGAAAAAAACAAATAAGCTGTGAGTAGCAACCTTCATTAAAGAATCTATTATAACAACCAGTGATACCCATTTCAGCTGCACTTTGCGAATCGTAAAATACATCCATCTCAACGCCGGAATATACATCTTGATCCAGTACTTTTTGACATTGACTAAAAAGTGTAAGTACAGAGAAAAGCAATATGTATTTATAAATATTTTTCATTCTAACTTATATTAATCTAAAATGATATTTTTATTCCGATTATGAATGATCTGTATTGCGGATAGGAGCCATAATCATAACCTCTCAGCAGGTCACTGTTGGCTCCACCATTAACTCCCGTAAAGTGGTCAACCTCAGGATCGAATCCTGAATAATTGGTAAATGTCAACAAATTGACTACAGTTATGTATATCCTTGCAGATTTTAAACTCAGTTTAGATATAACATTTGGAGCGAAATTGTATCCAAGAGTCAAAGTTTTTAACCTTAAATAAGAACCATCTTCTAACCATCCTGTATTAGGCAATGTATATACATTATTTCTACCGTCGTAATTTACAACAGGATACCTTGTTATATCACCTGGTTGTTGCCATCTGTTATCAAAAGCAGCTTGTGTTGTATTTGTCCCAATAATTGTACGGTCATTAAGTTTCAATGTTTCAATCCAGCTTCTTGTTGCATTGTATATTTTATTTCCGTATGAATACTGAAAGAATATGGATAAATCAAAGTTTTTATAAGACAGTGTATTGGTAAAACCTCCATAGAAATCCGGGAACGGACTACCAGCTATAATACGGTCTTCTTCGTTTGGTGGTCCTCCACTTCCATCCTGATCAACAATAACAACAGTTCCATCTTCAGGATTAACATATTCTTCAAATTCATATAAATAAAAGCTAATTGGCTCACCAACTCTGGCGATACTACTACCACCGGCACCACTCGCGATAACATCTTTGCCATTCATCAGTTCAAGAACTTTATTGTCATTTTTTGAAATGATAAAATCAGCATTCCAGTTAAATTTATTGCTGGTAATAATGTTAGCATTCACACTAAACTCAATACCACGGTTCTCCATTTTACCTATGTTTTCCCATTTATGGCTCAGCCCCGTTGTACTAGGTACTGGAACCAGAAACAATAAATCATTCGTGGTTTTTATATAGTAGTCCATGGTAAAATTTACACGACTTTTAAATAAACTCACATCTGTGCCTACGTTAAATTGTGTTGTTTCTTCCCATTTCAGATTCGGGCTGGGTAAGCTTGCAATAACCCCTCCAGTTTGATTGTTATAATTACTACCGGTGTTTGTACCTGTTCCAATACTCATTATACCGCGAGATGCATAATTTGATATCTCCTGATTCCCAGTAATACCATAACTAACACGTAATTTCCAATTAGCTAAGAAATTGGCTGATTCAAGGAAATATTCGTCTGATATTCTCCAACCAACCGAAGCTGATGGAAAAAATCCGTAGCGATGTTTTTTACCAAATCTTGATGAACCATCATAACGTGCATTCAACAAAAGAAGGTATTTGCCTTTATAGTTATAATCAATTCTTCCAAAATAAGAATTAATACCATAAGCTTGTTTATCAGATATAGCTACATCAATATCGGTTCCGGCATTTAAAGTTTGAATCTTATCTGAAACAATACCACTTACCAAAATGAAACTACTTTCCCACATAATTTCTTGCATAGTATTACCAGCAAGGAATGTAAAATTATGATTATTAATGCCTAATTTATAAGTAAAATAGTTTTCCAATGTCCATGCTCTTTGATTAAAATTACGTTGAGAAGCCTGACCTCTCCAATCAGTTCCTTCAAATGCATTTGGATTTGGTGGATCAAACCAGTTCTCCAGTTCATTACGGACATCACCCGATACTTGAACTCTAAAATTAAATCCTGGTAATAAATCTACTTTCGCATAGGCAGAAGCAATAATACGATTTACTTCATTGTTTATATTAACATCTAATGCTTGTCTGACAGGGTTTCCATATTCTTTCTGAGCTCCATCATTAGAGAAAGTGCCATCTGCCAGATAAACAGGAGTTGTAGGAGCTTTTACTAATGTTGTAGAGAGAACAGATCCTCCATAAATATGATTGAGATTAGATGCATCAGCATTATCCGGGCTACCATCATTTTTAATCCGTCTCTGATCGATAACAGATGCATACAAATTTGTACCCAGAGAAAATCTATCTCCTAACTTTTGGTCGACATTTGCGCGAATGTTAAAGCGATTAAAATCTGAACCAATTATGATACCTTCCTGATTACAGAAACCGGAACTAACCATATATTTAGTCGTTTCTGTTCCACCAACAAAAGAAACGTTAACCTCTTCTACTTTTCCTAATCTGAAGATTTCATCCTGCCAATTCGTATTAACTGTTGGATTATTTATAAAACTTTGTGAAAAGTAAGGAGAGTATTCTGGTTCAATTTCGGCTAACTGAGCTCTGCCCTCATTTACTAAGGTGGCATAATCAGAAGCTCCCAACAAATCGTAACGTCTAGCTAATTCAGACATGCCTATTTTCAAATCTACTGTAAGTTCTCCTTTTCCAATTTTTCCTCTTTTAGTTTTAATCAGTATTACGCCATTCGCGCCACGAGCTCCAAATATTGAAGTGGCGGCAGCATCTTTCAAAATTTCAATAGATTCAACATCGTAAGGATTAATTTGAGACATGCCATTAACCCTGTTTTCACCAACATTACGGTTACTTGTTTGCGTATTTACTAAAGGAATACCATCGATAACATACAATGGGTCGTTACCTGAACTAATAGAAGTTGTGCCACGAATACGAATGGTAACACCACCTCCTGGTTCACCAGTATTATTTGTAACTAATACACCCGCTGCTTTTCCCTGAATTGACTTATCAATACCAGTAACCTCCATGCTTTTGATATCATCAGCAGTTAATGTTGTTATTGCACCGGTTACATCTTTCCTGCTTTGCGAACCATAACCAATGACTACAACTTCATTAAGTCCAATCACATTTGAAATCATTATAATGTTTATGATTGTTTGGTTCCCTACTAGTACCTCTTGTGTACTCATACCCACAAATGAAAATTGCAATGTGGTGATATCTGAAATATTTGAAATGGAATAATGTCCATCTATATTTGTAGTCGTTCCATTGATTGTGCCTTTTATTAACACAGTTACTCCTTGCAGAGGTTCACCACTATTATTGGTTACCATACCCGATATTGAGTCTTGCTGTTGCCTATTAGGTGAATATTTAGGAGACAGAATGTTCTCGCGGTCTGTTATTGTGCATTTCACATTAGCCTCAGAAAAAAGTGTGTTTGAGATTTTATCTATTTTTTTATGATCAACCGACATGGTAATTTCACGATCTGTATCAATAAGTTTTTCATTGAACAGGAAGAAGAATTCTGAAACATTTTCAATCTCATCAAACACATCTGCCAGCTCAGTTTGGGAACATTCAAGTGAAATCCTTGCTATTTGAGAATAATCCTTGTTTGCGAAGGTTTGAAGAATGGAAATGAGCACTATGAATGCAGTAATAAATATAGCTTTGAATATTCCCATAAAAAATATGTAAATTACAGTGAATGCGAATATACGATAAATTTGCAATATAAGATTGGAATTGTTAAGATTTTTTAGAAAAATCTTAAGTCATTTATCTAGAATTATTGTTTCATTAAATTTGTTATCTTTGAATCAACTTAAAAAGATTTATTTATATCCATAAATTTTTATATATCATGATAACGGCTTTTTTGAAAAACTTAATTATTTTTTGGGGAATTAGTTTATTTTTTCTGTTACTATCACTGAATGTTCAGGCACAAGAAGGAGTCAAACAACGATTTTTTACCTCCCAAAACGGATTAAAGATTTCGTGGGTAAACAGCATTACGAAAAGCCAAAATAACGCTGTTACAATTGTTCATTCGCCTACATTCGACATAGCAAGATATGATGGTTATAATTTTGATTATACAATCAATCCATCAGTAATTCTTGGAAAAACATATGAAGACTTCTCCGGAAATTTATGGAGTATTGATGAAGGAAATTTGGATAATGTTAATTTCTATTCAAATGACAAATGGCAAAATTTGGAATTTGATGCGGGAATTCCATTTATGCCAACACCGGGTGTAAGAAACAAACTCCTTTTTTTAAGAGATGGTGATCTCAAAGAGTTTGATAAAGTCAAAGAACAGACACGAATCATAAAACGGGCAGAAGAATCTCAAATTGGGCAGTTTATTGACATGACGACTTTTCAGGATGGAAGTGTTTGGATTACCGGAGAAGATGGAGTTGCAAAGTACCTGGTTCAAAGCGACACCAGCAATTTTCAGGAGCAATGGATCGATTTTCAGGTTCCCAAATCGTACGGATTATACCATTTTAGCAAGCCTTTAGAAGGAGAAAATGGAGAACTAACGCTTATATCAAAGTCTTCCAAATCAAAGCATAATGTTCTTGCCGGGTTCGATGGCAAAACATGGCAAAAACTATATACTTCACAAACAGATGAAGTTCACTACGGATGGCGTGGACATGATAACTCTCTTTGGATAATAAAAGGGATTCAATCGCCCCCTCCATTGCATAGCATAATTAGAAATTGGAACCTTTATCATATTCAACGAGGTAAAGAAACATCTGTAACAAAAAACAGAATATTAAATCGTGTACTTAATGATGTTGTTGTTGAGCCAAATGGTGCTTTCTGGCTGGCAACAGGCTCAGGGCTTACTCATTTTACTCCAAATTTGTGGAGGAGGATAGGAGCAAGCGCGGACTTAAGTCAGCGTTTTAAGAAAATCCATGAAGATTTAAGGGGTCGATTGTGGTTTGCAGCGGAAGGTTCCTTTTTTCTTTGGTCGAATGACAAATTGGAATCACATCAGTTTAATCCAGTGGTGTTTACAGGAGATATTTGTTCTCTTAAAAATGGGTTGCTGATTGTTGGGATTTCCGAAACAGGAGGACTTGCATTATTTAATCCGGTTGATAAAAGTAGTACAGTTACTTTCCCTTTTGGAAACGAAAAGATAAGGTATTACGACCAGGACAAGAATGGGAATTGTTTTATTATTCTTCAGGACTTGAATGGAACATCCAAGCTTATTCGATATGATGGAGAGCACATTGAAACATTGGCTGTAGATCTGAAAATTGACGGATTAACTCCGGGAGCATGTGAAGTTACAGATATTATTCAGGCACGAAATGAGGATGTATGGATCGTAACTTTTACCAACGTTATTGTTTTCAAAAAAGGAATTAAAAAGAGTTTTGACTTAAAGAAAGAGTTTGAATGGGGTTTCTCAACTTCTATTCTTGAATTGGAGAATGGAAACATTTGGATTAGTGGAAGCAAAGGAATTATACAATACGATGGGGAAAATTGGTCGCTTGTTCAATCGCCTGAATTTGAAACTGCCAGAATGATGACTATCTCCAGAGATAGCAGCATCTGGGTTGCATCCGGAACTGGTATTCATAGGCTGATTAATGGAACATGGATATCCAATTCAAATGAAGAAGGTCTTCCCAATACTACGATTTTTGATGTTTTTGAAGATAAAAAGGGAGTAATTTGGGCAGCTGCGTTAAACGGAGCTTATTGTTATTATCCTGAAGCTGATACCAATGCACCGGAAACAGTTATACCTTCGGATATGAACTCCCACGAAGCCATACCAAGAGGCGAATTACAATTTGTATTTGAGGGGCGTGACAAATGGGATAATACGCCGGATGACCTATTACAATATTCCTATCGCTTTGACGAAAATTCATGGACACCTTTTGAAAATATAACTATAGTAAGGGGAGTTGGTTTATCGACAGGCTCCCATGTTTTTGAAGTTCGGGTAATGGATCGGAACGGAAACATTGATCTATCCCCTGCAAGTTGGCCATTTACTGTGTTGCTTCCATGGTATTTAGAAACTTATTTTATTATACTTATGGTAATTGCTATCTGTATAATAATTTTGTCGATAGGGTTTGCTATCACCAGACATCGCCAGGTAGAAAAGTTAGTTTTAATTCGGACTGCAGAGTTGAAAAAATCAAAAGAAAAAGCAGAAAAAAGCGAACTTGAGTTACAATCAAAGAACGAAGAATACGAAACTATTAACGAGGAACTGAATCAAACCAACGAAAATTTGTATAAAGCCAAAGATAAAGCCGAAGAAAGTGATCGTTTAAAATCAGCATTTCTGGCAAATATGAGCCATGAAATACGGACACCAATGAATGGAATTATAGGTTTTGCCGACTTACTTAAAGAGCCAAATTTAACAGGTGATCAGCAAAGCAAGTATATCGGTATCATCGAAAAAGGCGGAGCTCGAATGCTTAATATCATTAATGATATTATTAGTATTTCGAAAATTGAATCAGGACAAATGGATGTTAATATTCAGGAAACGAATATTAATGAGCAAATCGAATACATTTATACCTTCTTCAAACCCGAGATAGAAGCAAAAGGTATGCAGTTTTCATTCAAAAATTCATTGTCTTCAAAAGAAGCCATCCTAAAAACCGATCGAGACAAAGTATATGCTATACTTACAAACCTTGTAAAAAATGCAGTTAAATACAGCGAAAAAGGTTCAATAGAATTTGGTTATATTCTAAAAAAGGACACTGAGCCTGTCGAAGTAGAGTTTTATGTAAAAGACACAGGTATTGGTATACCTAATGACAGACAAGAAGCTATATTTGAGAGATTTATTCAAGCAGATATTGAAGACAAAAATGCATACCAAGGTGCTGGATTAGGTCTAGCTATTTCGAAGGCTTACATTGAAATGATGAATGGTAAAATATGGGTTGAAAGTGAATTTGGTAAAGGCTCAACATTCTATTTTACAATTCCATATATAGTAAAGGCCAATGAAAAACAAGATGATAAAACAAGCGTAACTGATATTGATGCTGATGACATCATTAAAAACCTTAAGGTGTTGCTAGTGGAAGATGACAAAGTATCAATGGATTTTCTTAAAATCATAATGGCGGAAAGCCATACAATATATACAGCGAGTGATGGAGCCGAAGCTGTTAAAATTTGCAAAGATAATTCTGACCTTGATTTGATATTGATGGACATCAAGATGCCAATTGTTAATGGATTTGAAGCTACCAAAGAGATTCGTCTTTTCAATAAAGATGTTATTATTATCGCCCAAACTGCTTATGGGCTAACTGGTGATAGAACAAAAGCAATTGAAGCAGAATGTAATGACTATGTTTCAAAACCTATCGTCAAAAATGTACTTTTTTCTAAGATTAGTGAATGCTTTACGAATTAAACTAGGATTCAATTTATTTATTTGATACCTTTCTGAATTTTAGTGTAAACCAAAATGTTGATCCTTTTCCAAAAATGCTATTAACTCCAACATCTCCTCCCATTATTTTTGTGAGGTGTTTTGAAATTGCAAGACCTAAACCTAATCCCCCGTGTTCTCGTGTTGATGAGGAATCAATTTGTGAAAATGATTGAAATAGATTTTTCTGATTTTCATTTGTAATTCCAATTCCGGTATCAATAACACTGAACTTTATTAATGTTATTTTGTCGTCTTCTTCTAATAATTGAGTGTTAATAGAAACACTCCCTTTTTTTGTATATTTGATTGCATTATTTGTAAGGTTGACAAGTATTTGTTTAAATCTTCCCTTATCACAATGCAAATATTCTGGAATATTATTATCAAAATTTGTAATTAATTGAATGCCTTTACCTTTGGATTTGAAAATTAGTAATTTAACAATTTTATTTATTTCATTATGTAAATTAAACAGATCATTTTCAAGTATTAATGTACCTGCCTCAATTTTTGAAAGATCAAGAATGTCATCAATTAGAGAAATAAGGTTATGCCCTGAAGTATTTATTATATCAAGAAAATTATTTTGTTCTTCAGTTAGTTCTGTTTGCTTTAATACGTTGTAAATACCAATAATTCCATTCATTGGTGTACGTAATTCATGACTAATATTAGAAAGAAACATAAATTTTAATTGATTTGTTTTTTCAACTTCAATTTGAGATTCTTTCAAATTTAAATTTAGTTGTTTAACAGTTTTTTGCAATTCCAATATTTCTTCAAGTAATTGCTTTTTTGATTTTTCAGTATTTGAACACATAACACTTTATTCAGTTAATTATTTTTATTCCTGAGCATTATTTGATTATTTATCATATTGATCAATCTAGCTTTATTAACAGGTTTTGAAATATAATTATCAAAACCGGCTTCAATAAATCGTTCTTTATCACCGCTCATAGCATAAGCTGTAAGAGCAATAAATGATATGTTTTTATATTTTTTCCACCGTTTTTTTATTTCTTTCATAAGTTTTATTCCATCCCATGGTGCGGGTAAATTAATATCAAATAGCATAATATCAAAGATTTTATCTTTATTATAAGCTTCTTCAATAATATTTAATGTTTCATCACCATCAATAGCACCTGTGCATCTACCGGTTTTAGTAAGCATTTTTCTCAAAACGATTCTATTCATTCTGTCATCTTCTACAAAGAAAATATTTAGATTTTCGTTATTATTTTTTCCAGTAGTAGAAATATCAGGTTTTTTTTGGAGTTTAAGAACAGTTTCTTTATTTATATTTTCACTATAAACATTTAGAAATAGGGTTACAGTAGTACCTTTTCCTTTTACCGAATCAATTTTAATATCACCACCCATCAGCTTTATTAATTTTTCTGCAAGAGGCAAACCAAGACCTGCTCCTTGATAAATACGTGAATAGCCTGAACTTTCTTGTCTGAATGCTTCAAAAATATGATTTAAATAGGCTTTATCAATTCCAATTCCTGTATCTTTTATTGTAATTAATATCTGATCTATTTCTTTATCATATTCTGTAATAACATTAATAAAACCACTTTCAGTATATTTTATAGCATTATCAATAATATCACTTAAAATTTTTGTTAGGTATGATTCATCGGCCAAGGCTTCGGGTAGATCGTTAAATTTAGTATTGAATTTAAGTTTTTTCTCATTGGCATTAAATCGAAATATTTCACAAATATTATAAGTAATTTCATTTATAAAACAAGGATTAAGTTTTACTTCCATGTCGTTTGCTTCGATACGACTAATGTCGATTATATTGTTTAGAAGATGTAGTAAACGGTCGCCACTTGATTGTATACCTTTTGCGTACTCATAAAGCTCTTCATTTTCCATTAATGATAGCTCGGTTTCGAGCAAACTTGAGAAACCAATTATTCCATTAAGTGGAGTACGTATTTCGTGACTCATATTAGCCAGGAAGGAATTTTTTACAAAGTTGGCATCTTCAGCTGTTTTTAATGCTATTCTCCTTTCTATATCAACTTTTTCGCGCTCATCAAGTTCTTCCTGAAGTGCTTTTGTTCTTTCTAATATTTTAGTCTCAAGCAAATCATTGAAATTCTTAAGGTTTTCGTTCGCAGATTCAATTTCTTTACTTTTCTTACTAAGTAGTATATTGCTCTTCTTTTTATCAAGATGTCTTTTATAAGCAAAAACAATAAGCATTAATACAAGAAAAAGAATAAAACCAATAATTATTTGAATATTTTTGCTTTGCGAAAGTTTTAGTTCTGATAACTCATTGCTTTTTGTTAGAATTTCTTTTTCTTTTTTATTTAGCTCATAACTCCTTTTAAGATTCGATATTTTTTTTGCTGTTTCTTCAGAGTAAATAGTATCAATTAAATCAGAGTGTTTTTCAAAATATACTAAAGCACTCTTAAAATCATTTTTTGCAGAATATAATTTTGAGTATTCTCTGTATATTTCAGATATCAATTCTAATGCATCAATTTCTTTAGCAATAATTAATGCTTTGTCTAAATTTGTCTTTGCATTATTTAATTTATTTAATCGTAAATATATGCTTCCAATATTTTGTAAATTTTTTGCTAAACTCCACTTATTACCGGAAGTTTTGTTTATTAATAATTCATTATTATAGTTTTCTAATGCATTTTTATAGCTCTTTTTTGAAAAGTAAACCAGCCCAATATTATTGTAACATGAGGCTAATCCTGCTTCATT
>Ga0208771_1001602_pt1 | contig 11751 bp, 11 predicted proteins | sample AntAceMetag02UKX_FD_184775 | JGI IMG/M metagenome (GOLD analysis project Ga0208771, IMG submission 184775) | Saline lake microbial communities from Ace Lake, Antarctica - Antarctic Ace Lake Metagenome 02UKX (SPAdes) (version 2) | ecosystem: Environmental > Aquatic > Non-marine Saline and...
CTGTAATCCCCATAGGTATGTAACTAAGAGGGATCAATAGATTCGCATCAATGGTAGTATCCATTTTATATCCACTGTGCTTATAATACCCACTATACGTTGCCTCTGGATCATGCTTCAAACTTTGCTTATCTGTTGCATCCTGAAATGTTTCTTTCCCAACAGGAATATTTTTTTGTTTCAGATAGAATATCACATGTTCAACTACCCACTGAAACAACACAATGAACTGTTCAATACCAATGCGTTCATAGATGAATTCACGTACCATCTCATACGTGGGTTTCTCCTTAAAACCAAGAAGATCATATTCTTCTTCTGAGAGACTATGATATGCCTGCCAGACATTCTTGTTTTTTGACATGGTGAAATAGGCAAAAAACCGCATCCTGCAAGGTAATCGCTCCTTGATAAATTCAAAATAAGGATATGAAGGTTTCAACACTTCTGTAATCGGTTCTGGATCTAACCATGATGCAAACAAAAATGCTTTCACAGGATGCTCCAATGTAGCATCCTGAAACTTTGGTATATTTTCTCCAGTTAATGCATCCAATTTTTTTCGTTCTTCTTCGTTCAACTGCCTTCTAAATTTTTCCCAATATTTTTCTAGTTGTTTGTCTATATCAAACTCGGGCATCCCATCCACCTTCGGTCCATTCTATGATGGACTGAATGAAAAAGGGATGCCTTTCTAATTTACTTTTTGCACGGGTTTAACAAAAAATCTATATGCTTTAAATACCAGAACCCAAAATCTTTAAACCCCCGAAAGTAGATTTTAAGTTTTCTAAATCAGACTAAACTTGCATTTTCAGGCAACATTGCTGACATGTTTTCGCATCAAAAATAGCAAAAAATAGACCGAAAATGCCATGATTTTGGGCGTATACAAAAAATATCAGAATGCAGAACTGTCCCAAACTAACTCAGAATATGTATAAAAACCTGATACTACACCTGTTAAACCTCTGAATCAGAATCAAGGGTGTAAAGAATTGTTCCAAACAACTTAGAAGTGACAAGATGATCTTCCTTTACAACACCAAACAAAGCAAGCCATATCAATATATCGGCAAGGATCCATAGGTTGTAGAGTAGGACTGAGAATATGAAGTAAAACAATCGGATTAGATAGTTCTTAGATGTTGTTAGGTAGATACGAGTGTTTCTTGACTCTGTAGCTGGTTTCTACTCCCCAGCGCCTTCCATATAAATCAAACAATCTGTCAGCTAGATTTACATCGTTATAATTGCATTCTTCGTTGGTGGCAAAGGCTCTTTTTACTTTTCTTCCATCCTTCAACTCGTCTTCTAATATAACAAGGTTGAATATTATATCTTTCATTTCAAAATCCGTGATTACTGATGGTGCTGGTACGATATCCATTACTTCTTTAACTGCAGAAATTTTTGTTGCAGGCATCAAATACTTCAAATGAAACCTGTTGAAAACCTTTATTGCATTTGAGTCAAAGAAACCTCGGTCAACATATACTTGCCTTAATCCACCGCAATATTGTAAAGTTAAGATATATGCAGTAAAAACCTAAAGAAATTATTTAAAGTCATGTTGACTTAAAAAACAAAGCAAGCAATAAGAGGAAATTAGAAATGAAAGGTTTACAGGAACTTATTGGTTGGCATATCCATCATAAAGAAAGACTTCTGTATAAATCCAATGCAAATCCTCCAACTATTCGGTTGAAATTCTTCCAGTATCCTACTTATCATCAAACTGTAAAAATTGACAGATTTCCTCAGCAATGCAAGTTAAAGGTTAAGGGAGACAATTCCTTTTTCATCTATAAAGACAAAGCACGGACTAAAGGAACGATCTCGTTAGAAAGAATTATCACAGTAATTCCTACTCCTTCCTTTGTCAATCCAAAAGATGATTGGGGCAAGATATCAAATTTTCCTAGAGTTCTTCAACAAAAGTATCAACAGAGTTCTAGATATTGGCCTTTAAAATCTATCCTGCTCCATGATATTTCTAAACAAGAATGGTTTAAAACAGATGATATTTCTCACTGGGTACAATCAGCATATCGATATATCACAGCGAAAATAAAATATCGAGAAAAACAAGAAAAAAGATGGGGTGCAGATCGGGCTTTTCTTACGGGTGTTGGGGATTGCGATGAATTCACTGACCTTTTTGTTACGTTTGCTAGAATGCGCGGTATCCCCTGCCGACGTTTAACAGGATACTTTATTACTAAAAATGGTGCCTCAGTTGAAGCCCATGCTTGGGCAGAAATTCTATCCCCTAAAGGGAAATGGATTATTGTTGACATAGCATTAAACAATATTGGAAATCATAGCATCAATTATGTTATTTTAAAGATTGAAGAATTCAACCCAGCTCTTCCAGACTATCAGATAGAAACTGGACGATCCAGTGCCATACATTATCAATGGGAGCGTCCAACCCCTATTATTACTCCGGTTATTATTGATCGCTCTCAAAAAAATGAATATACCATATAGATTACACTAATTCTGTCTATCCGATTCATATTAGGAAAATATCATTAAGTATAAATTGATTCTCGAATTGTGAGTTATCATGGATAATCTAGTATGCCCACTTGACTACCGCTATGGCAGAGAAGAACTAAAGGAAATTTTTGGTGAAAGACGTCGCCTTCAATTCTTGCTTGATGTTGAAGCCGCACTAGCCAGAGCACATGCAAAAGTAGGAAATATACCTAAAAGTGCTGCTGATGAAATATCTAAAAAAGCTTCTACAAAGTATGTTAATATTGACCGCGTAAAAGAAATCGAAGCTGAGACTAAACACGACATTATGGCCGTTACAAAAGCACTTGCAGAAGTGTGCAATGGCGATGCTGGAAAATACATTCATCTTGGAGCAACTAGCTATGATATTGTAGACACTGCAAACGCCTTACAATTTGCTGAATCAACAACATACATCCAAAAGAGTTTGAAAGAGTTGCGAAAGACTTTTCTAAATCTTGCAAAGAAACATAAAAAAACGGTTATGCTTGGAAGGACACATGGCCAGCATACAATACCAATAACATTTGGTCTTAAGATGGCAGGCTATGCAATGGAAATCGAAAGGCATCTAGAACGTATGTTTGAATGTAAAAGTCGGCTACTTGTAGGAAAGCTTTCTGGAGCAGTTGGCACCGGTGCTGCCTTGGGTAAAAATGCTTTGAAATTGCAGGAGGAGATGCTCAAGGAGTTGAAACTTGGAGTGGAAGACGTCTCCACACAGATAGTTTGCAGAGATAGATACAACGAACTGCTTTGCATACTTGGAAATATTGCCACGAGCATGGAAAAGTTTGGTACTGAAATACGTAATCTTCAAAGAGATGAAATAGGTGAAGTGGCCGAAGCATTTGAAGCGAAAAAACAGGTTGGATCTTCCACAATGCCTCATAAAAGAAACCCCATCACCTCTGAACAAATCTGTGGTTTGGCACGTATGGCCCGCAGTTTTATAACTCCTGCTTTCGAAAATTCCATTCAATGGCATGAACGGGATCTGTGCAATTCTTCAAGCGAGCGTTTTATACTTGCACATTCTTTGATACTTACCGACTGGATCGTATACAAAACAGATGATGTATTCAAGAATCTGAAAGTTTTTCCTGAGAGAATGCTTAAAAACATGGAGATTTCAAAAGGACTTCCAATGGCCGAATCAGTGATGACGACACTTATTGGGAAAGGTATGGGACGTGGGGATGCCCATGAATTGATGAGGAAAACAGCACTCAAAGCAATCGAAGAAAATAAAACATTAAAAGAAATTTTCTCTGAAGAAAATAAAAAAATGAAACTTTTAACAATAAAAGAAATAAATGATGCTTTAAATCCGGAGAACTATCTCGGAGCAACTGAAAAGATAATTGACCGAGTCATAAAAAAACTTGAAAGATAAAAGTGGAGTGTTGACAGTATGAACAATTTGGAAAAGATAACATCAAACACTGAGGAAACTATCACAATCGAAGAATTAAAATCTGTTCTAGAAAAAACTAAACCCAAAGCATATATCGGTTTTGAACCATCTGGATCAGTTCATCTTGGTTGGAAAATATGCGCAAATAAAATTAAGGATTTTCTTGAATGTGGTTTTGATTTTACAGTGCTTCTTGCTGATTGGCATGCATACATTAACGATAAACTCGGTGGAGATATTGAAAAAATCAAACTCTGTGGAAAATACATGGAAGATTGCTTTGCTGCCATGGGTGTAAACAAAAATCAAGTAAAGTTTGTTTATGCCAGCGATTATGTAGGAGATTCCAAATACTGGGAGTTGGTCTTGAGAACCTCGAAAGCCACATCTGTTGCACGTGTGAAACGTGCCATGGATATAATGGGCAGAGATGCTGAGGAAGGAGAAAAAGATTTATCAAAGCTTTTTTACCCGGCTATGCAGGTATCTGATATCTTTTATCTTGATTTAGATGTTGCATATGGCGGAACAGATCAACGACATGCACATATGCTTGCCCGAGATGTTTCCAAAAAACTTGGGAGAAAACCACCTGTTGCCATTCATACACCGCTTCTAACAGGACTCCAATCAGGTGGACGCATGGACCCAATTGAGAATAAAATGAGTAAAAGCAAGCCAGATTCTATGATCTCAATTCATGATGATTCAGATAGTGTAAAGAAGAAGATTAAGAAGGCATATTGTCCTGAAAAACAGGTTGAAGGAAACCCAATCTTAGAAATGTGTAAATATATCATTTTCCCAGAATTAAAAGGAGAAGTATTTCTGATTAAAAGGCCTGAAAAATTCGGTGGAAACCTGGAGTTCACGACATATAAGGAACTAGAAAAAGCTTTTGTCGATGGTCTTCACCCTCTTGACCTGAAGAATGGTACAGCAAACTACATAAACAAGATTCTTGCGCCAATTCACGAGTATTTTAAAAAACACCCAGAGAATTACAACAAGATGAAGGAACTGGGAATCATTCAATAAAAATTATTTTCTGGAAGTTTAACTTCTGGTTTATCTCAATATCTTTTCCACATCAACCATTCATTACTTTCAACTGGTTGACCCAAAAAAACACTTACATCTCAAGTGTCTCTCTGCAATAACCATATCTGATTTCAAAAACATACCAACCATCCTCAGTTGCAATCTCTGCCAAAGCATGCCAGTAAGCACTCCACCTAAATAAGAAAAATACCAAAATAGAAATAATGAAAATACAATCCGACAACTGGTTTAACGCCATGAACATGAAAAGTATCTATATCAACTGCGACGGTGCATCGCGAGGCAACCCGGGTAGAGCTGCAATAGGCATCCAAATAAAAGGGGAAGACAAAAAAACAGTATTGAAACAGCATAGTGAATACGTTGGCAAAGCAACAAATAATGTAGCCGAATATCTTGCCGTTTTGAAAAGTTTGGATCTTGCAAAGAAGTTTACAAATCAAAATGTTTTTGTTTATAGCGATAGTGAGTTGCTGGTTAGACAATTGAATGGCATATATCAAGTAAAAAACAAAAATCTAAAGGAACTTTTCAATCAGGTTCAAAAACTGCAAAATTCTTTTCAAAAAGTTGTTTTCACACACATTAGAAGAGAATATAATGCAATAGCTGATCAGTTAGCCAATGATGCTCTCGATAGACATAGATAATGCATGAAATCTTTTGATTTGACGCTAATCGTACTGTTTCGTGTTTTTAACGAATACAAACAAGAAAATGGATCCCAATGTAAGAGCCAATGCAAATAGAAACGTCGCTTCGGGAGATATCACATCCCAAAGTATCCCAGCTATAAATCCACCGGGAAGTGCAACGAGGCCTATGGATGTATGAAATGTTCCTAGGGCTGTTGCCTTTAAATCAGGTGGTGCTAGATCTACGACAAATGCACGTTGCACACCATCAATCATGGCATAGAATATACCGTATATCGCGAAAACTACCAATACAGCATAAATCTGAGAAGTAAACAAGAGACCAATAGCAATAACAGCAAACAATACATATCCCATCATGAGAACTGGTTTTCTTCCGATTTTATCAGAAAGAATTCCGGCGGGGATAGTGCATAGAGTATACACAATATAGAATATAACGTAAAGGAAAATTGCTGTACCGTCGGCCAGTCCAATATTTTTTGCTTTTAATAATAGAAATGCATAGCCAAAATGTCCAAATGCAAAAACAGTTGAAACCAAGATAAAGAGTTTTAAATTAAGAGGTAACTCCTTCAAGCTAACTTTAAAAGAAATCTTTTTTTCCTTTTTGATTTCTTTAGGTCTGTTCTTCTCCTTGATCAATAATACAACAAAAACAGCTATGATTCCAGGAATAAATGCCACTAAGAATATGTCTCTGAATCCAAGTATTGGCAGAAGTATCAAAGCAAGAATTGCACCTGAAATTGAGCCTATGCCATCCATTGCCCTGTGAAATCCATAGGCTTTTCCCCTTACCGAAGCGGCAGTAGATTCTGCAATAATGGCATCACGAGGCGCACTTCGAATTCCCTTGCCAACCCTTTCAAAGACCCTTACTATTAACACCAATGGCCAGGTGTACGTGAATGCGAACAATGGTTTTGTGATTGATGATAGCCCATAGCCTGCAAGAACAAACGGTTTACGACGTTTGATTTTATCAGACCAATACCCGGAAAATACTTTTAAAAGAGAGGCAGTGGCCTCAGCTGCCCCTTCAACCAAGCCAACAACCCATGCACCAGCACCAAGGACAGTGGTCAAATAGAGTGGAATCAAAGGGAATACCATCTGGCTGCCCAGGTCGGTAAATAAACTGACAAAACCAACGATGATTAGGTTTCGAGTAAGCCCCTTTAAAAAGGATTTTTTATCCATTTAGTATGACCTCATCATAAAGCTCTTTGATTTTTTCTCGCGCTTGTTCTAGTATCTTTTCTCCTTTAGATGTGGCCCTATAATAAATACGTCTTTTGCCATTTACCGTTTCGTTATGTGCAACTAGAAAATTATCTTGATTCATTTTGTGAAGAATTGGGTATACGGTCCCTGGGCTTACGGTGTATCCATGTCTTTGTAGCTCTTTGATTATATCAATGCCACAGGTTTTTTCCTCAACGGCATGATAGAGTATGTGTATTCTTATGAACCCATTGTAGAGATTTTTTATCATAATATCGAAATTCGATATCGTGTTTTGACTTGTAATGTTTTTCAGGCTATAAAAATTCATTGAGCAGGATGAGTATAACAATTGACAATGTGCATCTAAAAATATATGCAATAGACATCAATCTGCTCATCATCAAATAAACGACTCAGTATTATTTCAGATTTTAACCTGGCGTTGAATATATGTTCATCAAGTCTTTTTCTATTTGAAAGTGAGCTGAAAACAAAATATGCATGGCCAGTTTTTTTAAGATGTTTACTTAGACCGTCAATAAATCGTTTCGTTAACTCAAGACCATCAACGCCTCCATCTGTTGCTATATCAAACCATCCAGTTCCACCCATACGATCCTCTGGTTGAGTTGGAAGATAAGGAGGATTAAAAATTATGACATCAAATCTATCATCTTTATTAAGCACCGAAAAAAGATCACCTTGTCTAATCTCGACAGAGCCTTTCAACGAAGATTTATTAGTCAAATAGTTTCGTTTTGCAAGTTTTACTGCATGCGGATTTAGATCAGAACAGATTACCTCAGCTCCAATTCGTGCACATTCTAAAGCTACAATCCCACATCCTGTTCCAATCTCGAGAACTGTATCACCTTCTTTTACCTCAACTGATTCTATAAGCTGAAAGGTATCTTCTGCAGGCTCGTAAACCTCTGGATGAAAATCTATTATGAGCCCTTTGAAATGAAAGGTTTTGACCGAGTGGTTATTTTTGAAATTTTTCTGAAGCGGGTTTTCCCTCGATTCCCCAGTACGATTTTGAGATTTCATGAACGATTACCTCCACAGCGTGTTCAGGAACGCCTAGGTTTACAAAGATTTTTACCATCTCTTGAATTACAGTTTTAATTCTTTTTTAAGGATATTATAAAAGTTATCTCTTGCGTCTCTCTCAATCCACGGACAATGACCACATTTCGCTAACAGGATAAACCGAAAGTCCATTAGAACATAAGAGAGGGACTCTTTAATTCCTTCAAAGGGATGAGAATCATAGTCTCCATGAATTGCAACCACGGGGCATTGAATTTGTTTTCCGAGTTTTAGAAGTTTTCCGCTTCGTCTTAATTTCTCAGCATCCCTCCATACACTTTGATAGATCTGGAAATTGCATTCTAACGCCTCACTTTCGTGCGATAGAAGGGCATATGAATCAGCCTTGGAAATCAACTTACCAAATTGAGTCAATGGCATATTTTTGTCTTTAATGGTGGGATCTTGCAGAGTTTTCATCAGATTAAGTACTTGCGTTCTTTCTCCTTTACTAAGTCGATCTAATCGAGTTTTCATGATATTTTCGACATATTTCTCTTCGAAACATCCACTACCAATGAGTATTACTTTTTTTACAAGTGACGGATATCGAGCGGTAAAAATGAAACTGAGCATTGCACCCCACGAGTGACCAACCAATGTTACGGGAATATCCCCATTTTTTTTCAAAATTGCATGTAATTCTCTGATTTGCCCATCAAGTGATGCCTCAGTTTGAAGTGGCTCTAGAACACCCCAATTGGATGAGAGCTTTCTGGCTACCGGTGCCATTTCCCCAGATGCACCTGGACCACCGTGAATAACAGCTACATTAAATGGTGCATTTCCATATTTTCTTAGATTTTTCATATCGTATTTGATTATAAATATTCCATTTTTAATAACTATTCATTGAGTACTTATTGTACAACTTTGGTTCGTTAGATATAAACCTATCGTGATTGTCAACTTAAAGTTTAATCAATGACACTTGTTGACACAACCCAACAGTAGATTAGACATTTTGTGCCAATGTATCACTTTACGAGGTGCTAAAGTTGACAGCCACTCCATTAACATCACAATGTTTAAGTATAACTGTAACCCATTTTTAAAAATTATATGGCTAAAAAGTCTTCGAAGATTTCAATAGAAAAAGATCACAAGAACATAAAAAAGGTAAAAGTTGCCATACTTGCAGAAGAGCCTTTTTTCTGGGGATCAAGGAAACACTACCATCAAATAATTCTCAGCAACTATTCATGGACAGCCAAAAATACCATGTATACAATTTCTGCCAGATACATATACGATAAAGATATAATAAAGGGGAAACTTACTACATCAAATTTTGATGTACTGCTAGTTCCAGGGGGCGGAGTAGGTAACAATGAGGCGCTATTAAAAGGATTCAACAGTCTAAGAAGTGTTAGAAAATTCAAACAAAACATTGTCAACTTTATCAAACAAGGTGGTGGCTATGTCGGAATTTGTGGCGGGGCCGCTTTAATCACAAATTTAAGTAAAGGAGAAGGTAAAAAACCTACAACATTTACTGAAAGACAGTACAATAAGAGTTCGCTAAATGCTTCATGCATTTCATCATATTTTAAGAACATTGCATTCCCAATTTTTTACCCATTTCAAAACAAACACCCAGAAAAGATTGGAAATAGTGCTTATGCATTTTCATTTGCTCCTGGAGAAACAGTTGATGGAAAATATATTCATACAACAGGTCGTCCATTGGATATTCAAATCTATATGGATAATCCAATTTTTTCAGATTTTAATGAGAAGACAGCACGTATCAGATGGTGGGCTGGTCAGGCTCTTCTAAAACCAAAAGAACCAGATAGAGAAGCCTATGTTTTAGCAAGATATCCGCTGCATGGTGTTTCAAACGATGAATCAACAAAGATTTACGCATGGAAATACACAGGTGGTGTTCTTGGGATATTTTTTGCAATATTAAATTCTTTTAGATTTGTCAAAAAGCAAGGGTTAAGCCTTAGATATGTCCCAATATTTACTTTTTATCTTGCAGGAGACTGGGAACCTACCAATAAAATCGTTGAATTAGATCTTGCTAACAAACCATGTATGACCGCAGAGATATATCCAAATGACAATAAAGGACGTATATTATTAAGTACAGTTCATCCTGAATACATGATTTGGTGGGGCGGTCATATAGAAGAACGTGATAGCACCGGGCCCAATTGTATTGGGACAGGACTTCATCAATGGAAAAACATAAACAAACTTAGCAGCACACTTGAGGAGGAATTGACACATAACTGGTGGATTTTACGTAGATTTGTTGCATGGGCAGCAAAAGTTCCTGATGAACATCTTCCACCAAAAGAAATGGGGAAGATAACTAAAAAAGTGGAAGATTTTATAAAAAATAATATTTTTTGGGATGGCAGCTTTATCAACCAAATGAAAAGCATCTAGACTTATTTTTTTATGGCTATAATTGAATAATATCTAGGTTTTGAAGCGAGAATCAATAATGCCTTATAAACGAAGAATGAAAAAAATGCAAATGGATAAATAAATTCATATTTCAATGAATTTCTTTTTTCTCTAATTTGCCCAAGCCTTGATGATAAGTAAGGAAACAATCTATAGATAAGAAAACCATATATATGGTATTTCTTAACATTACCAGAATCCACAATATCGTTAACATTAATCCCTTTAAATTTCACAGATTTTAAATATATTATAAAATCATCGATACCTACATAATAATTTGCAAGATTTCCTTTGGTGCATTTTCTTTGATGCAAATAGTTATTGATATTGACTGTCAATGAGTTAAGTATGTATTTTTTTGTAAACGTATCAATAATGACAAGTTTTCCATTTGGTTTTAAAAGTCCATACATCTCCTTTAAAAAATCTTTTTTATTTGGAGCATATATTGCTGATTCCAATGCAAAAATTCGATCAAAATAATTATCTGAAAAACCTGAATTCATATAAGATCCTTGTTTAAATCGGATGTTTTCAATTGAATTTTCCTTTTTTAAAAATTCGGCGATTTTCAATTCATTATTCGCAAGTGTAATACCATCGAACAAGCAATTTGGATGTTTCTTGGCAAGATGTATCAATGTGGAACCAACACCTGAACCAACATCAAGTATATTCATAACCATTTTATCGTTCAATTCAAGAAGTCGATCAATATAGTCAATCATATTTATCATGGCTTCACTGATATTTTTAATCCCCTTCTCATAGAAACCATAATGCCATCCTAAAAAAATACCTTGATCACTTCTTCTAATTTTACCAGGATCTGACCAAAGTCGTTCATAGAAATCTTTTATTTCATGTTCAATATCTGTAAAGTTCATTATTAAGGCCTTTAAGGAACTATATTTGGACATTAAAGCGTTCAGATTTAAACATTCTGGAAGTCAAAATTGATTTTAGGCACAAAGCCACGGAGCCTTGTTCCAGATTGTTCTTTCCCACTTTGGTCATAGGCAACAAAGGCCATCTCAGAATTTAGGATATATCTTTGAATATCGTCTTTTGTTCCAACAAATAGTAGAGCAGCAAGAGTAACATCAGTAGAACCTTCAGTTTTTCCAATTTGTTCTCTAAGAATATTTATTTATTTTTTATCCCCTCCCCAGTACCTCCGAATGCAAAATGGAATAAAAGTGCAAAGCCCCCCCTTATGTAGAGTCCGGATATTATTTCGTTTTTCTACGATAACATCGTTTTCCTTCATAATCATTTTGTCTCAACTCCTTTACTCAATCAAATTTTGAAGCATTCCAAGGAGAATTTCAGGTCTCATTTTCC
>Ga0208771_1001607_pt1 | contig 11743 bp, 18 predicted proteins | sample AntAceMetag02UKX_FD_184775 | JGI IMG/M metagenome (GOLD analysis project Ga0208771, IMG submission 184775) | Saline lake microbial communities from Ace Lake, Antarctica - Antarctic Ace Lake Metagenome 02UKX (SPAdes) (version 2) | ecosystem: Environmental > Aquatic > Non-marine Saline and...
GGACGTGGTTCCGGTTCCGGTGGTGGTGGTGGTGGTGGTGGTGGTGGTGGCGGTTCCGGGCGTGGCTCGGGACGTGGTTCCGGGCGTGGCTCGGGACGTGGTTCCGGGCGTGGCTCGGGACGTGGTTCCGGGCGTGGCTCGGGAATAGGAGCAAAAGCTTTTTCAGGTTCTTGTCCAGCATAACCGGGCAACCAAAGTACAGGAAACAGTGTTCCAGTGCCGTAAATGTCCGTTGGATTATCACCGTATTTATGCTGAAGTTGTATCCCGTCTTTTTTGTACACCTCCCAGTTTTTGCGAGCGTATCGAATATGATCCTGATTCCATGAGGAATCATTAATTACAAACATATTTTTTTTAATGTTTGATGGACCATAGGCTTTTTTAGCAATCCTACTAATAGAATTACCAGATCGGACGCGATAGAAAAACCCAGGTGTAGGAGTTGTTTTGATCAACTCCGAGCGAGGCGAAAAACGATCACTCATGTCATAGGGTGGTCCACCTAATTGACCGTACATTTTAGTATCCCCTTGCTACCCTACGCATTCGCAAGGGTTTGATTCGCATGGGTTTCAGGCGTCTTGATTCGCGCTGCATAACCAATTGGAAACGGCGTTTTTGTTGAGGGTTTTTAAATTTAAGTTTTCCAGTTTTTTTTGATTGAAAAACTCCCATTTTACTTGCAATTTGTGCAACTTTGCCGGTTGCAATCAAACCGGCTGTAATTGCAGGCCCAATACCAGGAATAATTGCAGCAATAGGCGCAATATATTTCGCGTATTTCGCGATTTTGCGCAACACGGGTTTAACGACCTTGAGCGCAACACGCTTAGCTTTACGCGCAAAACGAAGGGCGTATTTACCACCGGGTATTTTTTTGATAATTTTCCTTGCGCGTTTTTTTATCCGACGACGTACCTTGCGCGATCCCTTTTTTATTCTTGACCAAATCCCACTTAAACCATCTTCGGAGGGAACATAAGAATATGTTGCGCCATCCTCGCCTAGTCCCTGCATACCCTGGTAAGGTTTTCCGTATTTTTTCAGATAAGAAAAATTTGCGGGGTCCACTTCGATGATCGGTGTCATTACCATCTCATCCCCATCAAGTTCTACTTCGGCAAAGCCGTTCATAGAATAACCATCTATGATTCCGAGATTGTCCGCATACGAACCAAAACCATTCAAACCGGCCGTTTCCCATCGATCCGGCATGGTTTCGCTGTCCTTGCCGGCAAGACCAAGCGCCTCTAACGGCGTTTGTTCCCATGCCTCGCCTCGTTGTCCCTGCTGATTATACATCTCATCTACTCCGTTCAGTGATTGACCGGGATGATCCCCGGTGATTGACAAAATCTTTCCATTTAGATCCCATCGTGTTTTTTTGATCGATGGAGGTTCACAACCGAATTTGAGATTCGGGTATGCTACCGGGTCAAAAGGCATCCATCCAAGAGATGGTATTTTTGTTTCTATATATACGTGCGAATCAGATGATCTTCCAGGCATTGTCACAGTGACTACGCGAGCGGGAAAACCAACGCTTTGGAGCATCGCACCGCTCAACGCTGTAACATCGTCACAGTCACCAAAACCAAGGCGATTACCCTTGCCACCATGCACCAATTTCCACGCTGCAAGTCCGCTTCCTACAACGGTTTCACGGCCGACCGGATCGAATACATAGCGCCAATTTTTTAAAATATCATCAAAAATTATTTTAGTTTGTGCTAAATAGTTTTTTCTAGGTGCTTTTGTAACTAGTTGCGCTGTATGTAGTCGTATGGACGGGTTTGTAGTCCCGTCTCGTATAGTTTTACCGATAACCTGGACGGTTTTAGGGATTTGTTCGAGCGGCGTAGTTGGTATTGTAACGTGTCTCATATCCAATATGTTCTATTAGATATACTAAATAGTCAAATGTAGAGATAATTATTCGTCAATATCGGAATCGTCCGACTCGGTTATGTCGGCTACCGTATCTTTGTTTAAGTTAGGTATAAAAGAACCTAGGTTTTCAGGCGCTACACCGGAAAACGACGATAGAGCGGTCATTTGTTGACTCTCAGACATTTTATTAAAAGCATCTGAAAAAGCGTTTCCAATCTCCGAAGGAGAAAGGCCTTCTAGCACGTCCTCAATAAAAACCTCCTCGGTATCGTTATCTACTTGACTGTTTTCAATAGGTGTGTATTGAAGGGCTTGTTGTTGCTGATTTGTTACAACCTGAGATAACTTCTCTTTTAGTTTTTGTTGATTTTTAATTAATTTATTAATAACTTCGTCGCGTTTGTCCGGTTGTTGTTGTTGTTGTTGTTGTTGCTGTCCTGGCGATAGTTGTTCAGCAAAAACTTTCATGATCTCCGGTGTTAGTAGTGAGCTACCACCGGCTCCGTCGCTATCACCACCACCGAATAACCCCGCTAATCCCTTGAGTTTTTCGGCTGCCTTAACCATACCGGCAAGGCTTTCGAAATTATCAGGCGGTCGTTGCATTTTCTGCATATCACGAATCATTTTAAGCGATTGCTCGTTTTGTTCCTTCATCATGCCAAACATTTGTTTGACCATGCCCTCCCCACCGGATAACTCGCCAAATTCGGATCTTTCTACTGGCTGTTTGATTATCCGCCCGTCCCTCTTAGGTTCTCCATCGATAGAAACCTTGTAACTCGTCCCCTTAACGTATTTGCCGTTATTGTCGAGAACCTTAAGGGAAAATTTTTGGCCACCAAATTCTTGCGCGATATCAGATAATGATATCGGCTCGTCGATTTCCCATGTGTCGAGATGCCCAACACACCAACGCGGCCTATCTCGTGATATTGCCAATTTATATCCACGTCCTGTATGACCCTCGAATACATCCGATAACTCCATTCTAGGAGACGGGTAGTCACCTTCTTCTTCTTGATCTCCGCGTCCGGTTGTACCCCTCAACTCGTCCACTGGTCTCAAGTCGTAGTTTTCTGTCACTTTTTTACTCCTATTGTATGTTTTTTGCGATCTATGGACAGTATAACCACTATAAAACGCCAAGAAAACAGCTAAATAGATAAAAAAGGGGTTGACAAATAACGTTAGGAATAACGACGAAAATAAAAAAACTTGATCCAGGTGACCGATCCATGTGATCTTTGACTCAAGATAAAAAAAAACGCCCATGATCTCTAAAAAAAAGGGCGTTTTTACAAACTGACTTCCTCACGATAAACACAGACAACGCAGGAAGTCAAGAAAGGTTTCACCCCTATGTCTACAGTTGCGCGTTTGTTTCCAGTTAGAGAAAACCTTGCCGTTAGATACGCCACCGGGCCGGATATCGAAAGGATCGAATACTCTCGCTCTTTGTCCAGGTGGTGCAAGCAAAACCTAGGACTACGAGCGCGAGCGATCCGATATCTCGAATTTTTCGGGGCGTTGATAATCACCGGCAACCGGGGATATCGAGGGACACGAGTAACACACGGAAAATTGGCGTATCACGAGGCACGTACTAGTCAACAGTACGGCTCTGTCAGAACGCTGCACCGGGCGTTGCATGATCTTCGAGACGCCGGATACATTCGAACACGGACAAAACGCACAGGGGATTGGCGTCAGCTCAACGCGGACGGAACCGGAGCACGTGATCCGGTGTGTGAGATAACGTTTACGTCCAAACTGACCGCGATTTTTGACGGTTCTAGCCCGGTGTGTGACAAAAAACCACATGTGACAGTTGGGCAGGGTAACGATCTCTTGATCCTTGATTCTTCCTCTCTCCGTTCGTCAGAATACAAGAGAACTACGCACACACACACGTATAATAAAGCACGATCCGAATCCGAGCAATTGAAGGATCGCTTGTCGAGTACTCCAAGCAGTAAGGGGAATTTGCCAACGGCTAAGAGTGATCCTTGTGTGACAGTAGACAAAACAAGCGGTCATCCTGTAGGGAATAAGAGCACGGAAAAAGGGAATCGCAATTCTCGATCCAGGCCGCTGAGCGCCCTCCCCCCTCGAACTAGAAAAGAAAAAATCAATTTCATTTTGCAAACTCTGGCCACTGTAGGCGCTACAAAGCCGATCCTTGAAGCGAAATTTGTTATTGCCCGAGCACAGGCCGAGCTTTGCGCAAGCTCCAGGATGCGCGGACATTCCGGCATAGACTGGGATTTTTGGATCAAACGATGGGAAACCCAAAACTTTAACGTCCGTCGCTACTGGGCACGCAATGACATATGGCCCGCGCTAACGATGTACGAGGAAGAAGAAGAAAACTTGTCTAGTGATTTAAAAAAATGCTTGCCCGTTCTATCCGGTGTCAGTAATAACGGGCAAGCGGGGGGGATGAAGCCTAAGAAGACTTTGTTTGCAATAGAAAGTCAAGAGAAAAGACCACCTCAAACGAAGTCGCAATTATTAACAAGGCTAAAATCGAGGGTTGAAAATGGCGAAATCACAGAAAGTCAACTAAATGAGATGTATAAAACATTTGAAAAGTTTTTAAAATAATTAAAAGATGTTTATGATTTTTCAGTGGATGGAGAAACAGGAGATCCCCCCGTCTCTATGTTTGCAGTGACATTAAGATATCCATCTCCACTATCATAAACTTTGCAACCGCAGTTTAGACAGGTCACTTCTAATAATCGAGGGAAATTAAAAACCTCCCTACATTTTGGGCACAAATACACTGTTTCTTTTATTAGCATATCAGGTGATATTGACGATCTAGTAACCCTCGTGCCTTTAAACTCCGGTTTAAAAAGTCTTTCTGTAATTACCATAATTAATTCCCCTTTTTAAAAAACTTCGCAACAAGAGCGATTATCAAAATTAGAAAACCGATCCCCCCTCCCCTCGTTTTAGGTCGGACTGGCGAAGGTGGAGCTGATTTGTCGTTGTTACCAGTCGCGAGCGCCCATACCCCCTTGGCATGATCAAATGGCCTGTTAGGCTGTCCCCACGTTGTTTCGTAGGTATTTCGATACAACCGCAATGCTTGTGGAGTGTCATCAAAACCCTGATTTAATGCTCGTTCACGAAATTTCCTAAATCCATTTATCCCGGCCACATAAGACATATCCGCATAATGACCTTGTGTACGGCCAAGTAGGCCTTTAGGCCAAGTAAATTCAAACGGATTCATTTTATTAACAGATAATAGACAGCGTTGGAGATACCAGGTTCCAACATCTATTTGACGCCTAGCGTCTTCGTTGCTCGTGCCGATCATATCCTGTTTTGTATAAGATTTATTTTGCTTATCGTTGAAACTAGCCGTTGTTCCTCTTAAAACCTGCATCAGTCCCATGGCGATCCCGTTGCCGTAGTTGCCCACGATCCCGCCCGACTCTCGTTGTATGACTCCTAATACAAAATTGACTGGAATAGGGCGTGAAGTATCCTCTAAAACCTGTTCTACTATATCTGTTAAATTTCGAACTTTTGAATTGAACAAAATGTATCCTCTCCTAAAATCTTTTTACAGTATTCAACGCCTTTGTCGGATAATTTAAAAAAACTATTTCGCTCGTCGGTTTTTGGGAAAACTCTTCCCATCTCGGCACCATGATCGAATACTATATTGATGTTTTTGAAAAACTGGGTCCCAAATGCAATATTTTCTTGGACTACATAACCTAGCACACGGTGTCTGATTTTCATAGTTTCGGTGTATTTGTCGATCTCACAAAACGCGTAACACATGGCAAATAACCACGATACTTCTTTGTATTGAGATGGTTTTTTTTGTTCAGTATTCATTAGTAAAGCCCCCTTTTCTAGAAATTATTTTTACTTGTGTATCGTTTTCGTTTTTGCGCTCATTCCAGACATGCACGACGACTCCACACAACGGGTCAACTATTTCGTATGAATCGCTAAAATCAGGCAGAAGACTTTTAATTTTTATTCGAAATAATATATTAGTTGACGTGCGTAAATTCACCAAAGATTCAACGCTTTCGTAGAAGTCTAAACCATCCCCAGTTTTATAAACAAAATGGTCGTTTTTGATTAGAAATTTTACTTGTTCAGTGGCCGTTTTGAAACCTCCTGCCGCGGACGCAGCGTGTTTGTTAAAATAATTAGCTAGCACGTCTATCATGTGACCGTAAACGTGGACTATTGCGTCATCTGTCGCAATAATAATGTTTTTAAAATCGCTATTCTCGGACATTTTTTAAAATCCTTTCCGCGTCTAATTCTGTTTTAGAGGCATAACCATTCAAAAGAATGGTCGAATACCTCATTTTTTTTGAAAAATGTACTACCCACGACCAAGAAAGACGATCTACGCCGCTATGGATACCGATATCATCCTTTTTAATACATGGGCAGTGGGTAGCCATATGATTTTTTTTACAAAAAGCAGTTACGATTTTTTCAATTTGAAAAAATTGCAACTCAGAAAAAATACAATCAACTAGCAATGTGACAGATTTTTTACTATTGGGGCCTGTGACGGTAATTCTTCTCATTTTTTTACCGCCTGTTTCTTTGCTGAAGTCTTCTTTGTCGTTTTCTTTGTCGTTTTCTTTTTACTTTTACTTGTTCCCACCTTTGACTTTTTATTTTCCGTCTGTTTACTAACGGGTGTTGGTTCTATCGTGTGTGGCAATTCTACCTGTAGTCTCTTGATCTCGGGAATAGCGTGCTTGCTAACCCATTGATCTAATATGACTGACACAATGTGTGTCCTATTTCGATATTTTATCCCGTCTGTATGACTGTCAAGAGCAACGAGGGTTTCCAACGGAATACGAAAAGTTACGGATCTGTAACGTGAAGACATTTTTTATCCTTTTTTTTTGACAGCGTCAATTTGCTGTAGTTTCGATTATATGACACCTGGGCATTTGAAAACAAGTAGAAAAAACTTTTTTAAGCATCATGAAACATGCATGAAATTGTAGAGATCTAACCTCCCGTCTAGTACTATTGTCGTTTTGTTTCCTGTCTCATATGTGTAGTTTTCGCCCCACGTCCATTCCAGTTGATTGTTTTCGCTGTCGAAAATTTTTAACATGTGAGTACCAAAACATAAGCACTCCTCCCCGTTCCCACAAAGCTCTTTCTTTGCGCGGTTAAATTGATTGTTAGACAGTGTAGAGAAAGTGTCTTTAACAATGCATCGGATCTCTGTGTTGTGAAATTTATTTTTGATTGTAATTTTCATTGTTCAAACCCCTTTTTTTGACAGCGTCAATTTGCTGTAGTTCTATTATGCATTGTCTGGGGACTAGTGCAAGTAGAAAAAACTAAAAAGAAAGTTTTTAGGGAACGAGGGCAACCAGAGCTTTGGCTACTATTTCGGCTACTCGTTCGGTCCCGAGTGAAGCGCCCGCAAATAGGAATATCCCGAGCATAGTTAAAAAGAGGAAAATTTCGATACGAGCCAGGCGGCGATTAATCGACTCCTCGAACGTTGTGATCTTTTTGTCAAAATTCATAATTTTCAACTCAAAAACCTTGTGTTCGTTGCATGGCATAAATCACCATGCCGATCTACAGGCCTCGATGGCCTGCTTATTATCATTGATTGACTGTACTAGACCGACGATACGACCGCCTATTTCGTCGGGTAAATCCTCAACCAATGATAGAGGGGTTCCCATTTGAGCGTAAAGACGAACCTCTTTTGCCTCATTAACTAGCAATCTTAGCCGACTATAACCAATTCCGAACGCGAATCGATTATCATTCCATCCAGCAAAACCAGGCAACGGAACGCCCGGAATAGATAGGAATGGCCATCGAACGATGTTTTCTAAAATCACTTGGCGTTGCGTTTCGATTCGTAATTGCCAATTAATTACCGTGTTTGGAAATTGTACATTCCAGTCGAAAGGGTTTTTCGGATCTCCGCCATAAACAGTCACACCCCGTTTCAAAAACGTATTAAGACCGTAAATAAAACCCACACAACCACGAGGAACCGTGAACCGTGCAACCTCAATTGATTCACCTCCTATAGCTGGCGTTGCAAAGTTTTCCAAAATGTAGTGATTACTATCATCTTGGTACCGGGCAGCTCTTTGATCGTCTTGTGGGTCATGCGGTTGCGCTACATCTTCAAACCATTCGGACGATACAGCAAAATCATCGTTAACAACGTTGGGAACAACGTTGCTCCAGGGATTCTGAATTAATCCACTGTCAAAAAATGGTTTTTTATATTCAGTCTCCATTCAAACCCCCCTTTCTTAGACTAAATCGCCCGACGAAGACAACGGTTCAACCCCTGCCAATACTAATTGTATAGTGATTGGATAGAGGCGCGGTAATTGCGTAGAAACTTCGAAGGTGACAGTGGCCTTGGGTTGTAGTTCTACCGGGCTTGGTAGGTCGATAGGCCGGATATTCTGGGGATTGCCCATCATTGCAGCAATCGATGTTGGTTCTGTGGCATAAACATGACTATCAGTACGCCAGATAACGTTTAGAAAGCTGTCTGGAACCAATGACAAAGGATTTGCCGCGGGCGATAATCCATTAGGCGAAATAAATTGATAAGAAAGTCTTTTGAGTATGAACGAAACGTTTTGAATAGTGATACTGCTCAAGCCGTTCTCGCCTGCAACGATCGGGTTTGTTCCCTTTCCGATCGTAATATCGACCTTGTAAAAACGTGGTTTGGCTTGAATTTTACGTTCTCGCAATTCGGTCATTAATTGAGCCATTTTATAAACTCCTTTTCAAAAAAAACAGCCGACAAAAAGCATTTGCCGGCTGCTCGAAAATTAAAAAAAAACAAAAAAACACTAATAAAAATTAGTAGTGCAGTTCGTTTCGTTGCTGAACTTCTCTAGCGCCGAACAAAGAACATCTTATCAATGCACAACCCTGAACTGTTTTTAGGTCGCCCTCGCTACCGAAGATCATGTTTGCAGGTCCGGGCAAAGCGCCAAGTAACTCCTTGCCAAATTCTGAAAATTCGAGTTCAACCGAATACGTTGCACCGCGAGGGATTGATATAGGCTTAGGGAATGGCCAACGATTTGTAAGCAACGGTTGCCCCGATGTTTGTGAGGTTATTGACGCCGTCCCTTCTGTAGCGCCAAGACCGCCCGTGAAGTCGGTTCCAAGCGCAACGCCGTAAGGGCCTGCGCCCTCGGGAGCAAAATGAGCAGTATGAAGCAGTTTCTCGTCTTGTTGGACTTTGAAACGCAGACCGGTGTGATAGGGCATAGCCTGGACAAATTGAGCACTAGCCGTTGGATTGTGCGATCCGCCTAGCGCGCCTGCTGGTGTTACGCATTGTACCGGAGCGGAAAATGATAATCCGATTGAATAACAATGAAACGCGAAAGCCATTTGATCTTTGGTGTCCAAGTTATTATAGGCTAATCCAACTTCGCCTTGATTTCGAACATTAAAAAATGGAATTTTCGAACGAGCAGCCAGGGCAGCATAGGACGAATAACCGGCAACTGCATCAGAACCAAGAGATCCCCGGATTTGTACGGAATCATATATCGCGTATGATTCTACCGCATTATTGAAATTTTTATCTACTTTACGAGACATGGTTTTTTGAACTTTCTTTTTGTAGTAGAAACAATATTTTTAATTGTTTCTAGTTAGGTAAAAACGCGTTGGCGTATGCGTCTTCGTCTGTTTCGTTAGAAGAACCTAGTGGACCAGTGGAAACGATATCATCGTTTAGTGAATCATTCCACTGTGCTTGCCAATTACCATCGGAATTTAGATCCATAGAACCTGGAAGCATGTAATCATCGTCTTCGCCGTACAGCGCGTCAATGTCTCCAAGCTCGCCAGGTGATAGTATGTCCTCTCCAAACTCGCTGTAGTCATCATCTCCGAGATACCGTTGAGCAGTGTCGTTCATGGGCACGAGTTTTTGGGTTAACGCCTTGAACAGCATTATTGCCAAACCGCCTTCGAGTATTTTTTGTGATGTAGAAGAACTTGCTTTAAACAAGTACTTGCTACCCAAGGAGATCGCCACAACTCCGACGCCCCCGGCCAGGTAGTCCTTCCAGTCCCAAACGCCGGATTCCTCGGTTTGTGAACCGAATTTTTTTTGTGCGAGTTTAGCACCCATTGCACCGGCCATCATAGGAAGCATCGATCCCACGGCGCCGCCAATGCCGGATTTACTCAAAAAGTTTCCAGCCTTGCGGGCTCTACGTTTAACGACCTTTGCCGCTTTTTTTGTACGGTAGACAATTTTTGTTTTTGTCTTTCCGGCCGCTTTTCTTTTTTTGGCCTTAGCCATAATTAATATCCTTTCTGATTAATTGATCGTTTAGACTACCGGATCTAACAGGCTTCCGGCGTCCGCGCCAGTAAGCGCGACGGCAATTGCTTTCATAGCTGTATCCATCTGGCTTCGGATAAGCATTTCGAAGAGACGCCGATCTTCTTCGAGATAAATACTTAACTCTAGATCGACAAAATTTTCTTTTAGATCCGTTATGTTTCCTGGAATCAAGGGCATTATTTGAATCCTTTCGACCTAAGCGGCCGGTGAACGACCTAAGCGGCCGGTGAGGCCAACGTCTCGATCAACCCTTGTACTGCAACTAGGCCTATTGCCCGCTGTTGCATAAGAGCCATTTCGTAAAGACGACGGTCTGTTTCGAGGTAAATATTTAACCCCAGTTCGACAAATTTAGCCTTTCGCAACGCTAATACTTCGGGTGTGACAGTAATATAACTGCTTACAGACATTTATTACTTATTCCTTTCTACTGCTTTAAACAGTAAATAAAATACACCAACGCCGGCAAACAATTTTGCGGCCGTTGATGCTATGTTACCAAAAAAACTACTGGTTGCGATATCCTTCGCATTACCTGCAATTTTTTTGAATTTTTCCCAAGCCGCTCTAACCGAAGAAGACTTCGTAGCCATCTCACGATCTATTTCGACCGATCTACGTTTTAGAGAGGTTTCTTCTTTTTTTGCATCTGTGATCAATTCGGTCGTCTTATATATAGCACCACCTATCACAATTAGACCGGCTACGATAGCGACCGGAACAAACCACACAAAGCCCAGCGCAGGCGGGACGCCCTGGTCATCAGTGTAAAATGGGTCAATACCTGGATCGTCTGCTCCATTCGGCACGATTATATTGATATCACCATTGTTAAGCAAAACAGCAGCCAAATTGCTTGATTTAATTGTAGAATAAATTTTTTCAATTTTATTCCATTTTTTAATAATATCAATAGCCGATCTTAAATTAACAATAGTATGATCAACATTGTGATCTAACATCCACTCGTCGGCCCTGATAAGAACATTAACCCCAGCACTAAAACGCTTTATTACAGCACGTCCCCGTATTACCTCGCGTTCCCATCGTTTAAACGCTGCCTGCTCGGCCGGTGTAGGTTTACGATATGTATTTGATGGCAACATCTTTACATACTCCCTATTTTTGCAAACGCTGTACCGACTAAAATAAGTTTGATTAAATCAGGAGCGCGGCTTTCATCGGTACCGGTATCGCGATCTCGATAGACGATTCTTTCCGGGCCTGGAACTTCAACAAGCCTTTCCGGGCCTGGAACTTCAACGATCCTTTCCGGGCCTGGAACCTCTCTATAGATTATTTCCGGTGGTGGTGGTGGTGGCGGTTCCGGGCATGGCTCGGGACGTGGCTCGGGACGCGGTTCCGGGCGTGGCTCGGGACGTGGTTCCGGGCGTGGCTCGGGACGCGGTTCCGGGCGTGGCTCGGGACGTGGTTCCGGTTCCGGTGGTGGTGGTGGTGGTGGTGGTG
>Ga0208771_1001612_pt1 | contig 11719 bp, 19 predicted proteins | sample AntAceMetag02UKX_FD_184775 | JGI IMG/M metagenome (GOLD analysis project Ga0208771, IMG submission 184775) | Saline lake microbial communities from Ace Lake, Antarctica - Antarctic Ace Lake Metagenome 02UKX (SPAdes) (version 2) | ecosystem: Environmental > Aquatic > Non-marine Saline and...
TTAGAAACGACATGGAAATACGGCAGAGAGATGTGGATAGGAACTAACCTGAATGCAAAGGTATTCGAGTTTCATAATTCACGAATGAACGATATTAAGGCATTTCAAGAAGCTCGATCACATTATTCACTAAAATACGGAAGGGAAAATTATGTTAAACGCTAAAGAATATGAATTGCTTTATGGCAAAGACGGAATAGAAATTGGCGGTCCGAGTCATTATTTTAATGGCGGATTACTGCCGCTTTATCAAAATGTAAAATCATTGGATAACTCAATCTTTAGTGCCGAGACTATCTGGCACGGTAAAGTAACTGAAGGTAATACTTTTAATTTTGCTCCCGGGAAAACAGGATATCAATATATTTGCGATGCTACTGATATGCAAATAATCCCGACAGGGAAATATGATTTCCTTGTAAGCACTAATACACTTGAACATATCGCTAATCCGTTAAAGGCGATGTTTGAATTTTTAAGAGTAATCAAACCCAACGGAATGATACTTCTTGTACTTCCGGATAAAGACAGTAATTTTGATCACCTTCGTAAAATAACTCTATGGGATCACATCAAATACGATTACGACATAGGCACAAAAGAGGACGATCTTTCGCATCTCGGAGAAGAATTGCTTTTACATGATCTGCCGATGACTCCTGAGTGCGGTGATCTATGGTTTTTCACTCAGCGTTCACTTAAGAATTATGAAAACAGATGTTTGCATCAGCACGTATTTGACATGGAATTGCTAAAAAAAGTATTTGACTTTTGCAAGCTGAAAGTTATAAGAGAAGATAAAATTCATTCAGATTATATAATATTCGGGAAAAAATGAATACATTAATGCAACTTAACACAGAAAACGGTAAATTCCTAACCGACAAAGGAAGCATTCATAGTTATTTAGTTGATTATGAAAACTTATTTATACCACTGAAAAACGAAAAAATTAACATTTTTGAAGTTGGTTATTTATACGGAGGGAGTTGTCGGTTATGGGAGAAATATTTCCCGAATGCACAGATACGATCTATTGACATTACAACTGAATTTCCTCCTGAATGGGTTGCTTCTATACAAGCCACAAACAGGGTTACTTCTGTAACTGTTTCAGACCGTGTAAAAATGGAAATAAAAGATATTTACGAATTGACTCAGGAATACTTTAAAGATTTCATTCCTGATATTGTCATTGACGATGGTTCGCATAATTTGGAAGATCAGATATTTATTATAAATTTGATTTATCCTATTCTTAAAAAAGGTGGGTTATTGATTATTGAAGATGTTCAGGATATAGACAACCAAAGACATAAATTTAAAAAGACCGGATTCGAATTCTATACTATTGACAAGCGAAAAGAAACAGGTCGTTATGATGAAGTTTTACTAATATTTAAGAAATGATTTATTTGATTACTCCCACAGGAGCAAGACCGCAACAAATAAAACACTGTGCGGAATGGATGCAAAACCAAACCTATAAAGGCGAAGTTACATGAATCATAGTTGACGACTGCCTGCCTTTGACAACAGAATTTATCGCTGAAAGTTTCAAAGAGAACTGGAAGATAGTAAAGGCATATCCTAAACCTACCTGGCAACATGGAATGAATACCCAGGCTCGGAATATTTCAGCAGGGATAGATTATGTTTCGCACTCCGCAACCTCGGAAGATATAATTTTTATCATTGAAGATGACGACTACTACAAACCGATTTACCTCGAAAGGATGGTATTTCACATGGGAGATTTTAAGGTAATAGGTGAAACGAATACTATCTATTACAATGTGATTACACGAAGGTATGCAGACAATCAAAACAGACAGCACGCAAGTTTATTCCAGATAGCATTTAAGCCTGAAATGGTTCCGATATTTTTACAGACATTTAAGGCTAAATTTATTGATTGCACTTTTTTTAGCTTAATAGATAAGAACTTGGTAAATTTGTTTCACGACGGTACTTTGGCAGTTGGAATAAAAGGTATCCAGGGGCGTGGCGGAATCGGAGCAGGACACTCACCGGCTTTCACCGCAAATAATGATTATAGTTTTGGGTTTTTAAAAAGCATAATAGGTGAAGATTCAGAAAAATACAAGCATTATTTTAACGGCATAGGAAGCATTCCACAAAGAAGAGTAGGCGGAAGGCCACTATTTAGCGCAAGGAGATATTAACATGATAACAGGAATAACAGTTTGCTGCAATTCAAAAGAGTTAGTTCAAAAAGCGTACGAATCAGTACGAAGATTTCACCCCGATATGATGGTAATAATTGTAGATGGTTCGGATGAATGGGATGAATGCCGGTCGTACGTAAATAGTCTGCACGGTAAAAATACTACTTTGATGCTTGCAAAAAATAACATAGGACACGGTAGGGGCATGGATGCTGCCTTGAGAAATGTTAAAACTAAATACGCTCTTGTCTTTGATAGTGATATTGTCATGTTGAAATCTCCCGTAGAAGAAATGATTAAGTTAATGGAAAACGATACCTATGGAGTTGGATACCTTGAAAAAACAGGCTTCGATGGGTTCGAATACGGAGCGAAAAAGCATCACTTTCAACAGGGGTATATGTATATGCTGCATCCTTATTTTATGCTTTTACAAGTTTCTGAGTATTTTAAATATCATGAGTTTGTGCATCACGGCGCACCTTGTTTTAAGGCAGCATACGATATTCATAGAAGGGGATTAACTTCACGGATTATTAAAGAATTTCCAGGACTTGGACACTCATCAGGTAAAGGGTGGAACTGGACGGGCGAACCGAGGGAATATATTGAACATCATACGGCAGGAACCAGAAAATTAAGACGAGATAAAGGACTGCCAGAAATAGTACAGGGATGGGAAAGGTAGCAGTTTTAGGACTTGGCAATTCGCTGAGTTTATTCTCTAAAGAGGATTTCGATATTTCAATCGGGGTTAATGACATTTGGCGGTTTGTTGAATCAGAAGTTGTTGTCTGTTTAGATCATGAAAAAGTATTCAGTTACGAAAGATTAAAAGCTATTAAAGAATGCAGGCCACAAGAATTTTATTCACAAATAGTAAATTGGGATTATAGACCTGAATTTAAAAAGCTGAATTTTTTCTCACATTACCCTGAGTTGGTATGCAATTTGACTACTCCTAAATATGAGAAATCATTCTGTAGCCCTTTTGTTGCTGCTCAGATCGCTTATAGAGAATACGAAGCAACTGAGATCCATCTTTTCGGAGTTGACCTTATCGGGCATCCACACCTTGACCAGCGATTATGTGAACGGATTAAGAAGCATTTTTTAAACCTTAAAATAGCATTATCAAAAGTTGATTGTAAAATGATAGTTCACGGGGACGGAATATTAAAAAATCTTTAATATGAAAAAAATAATAAATATTTCTGCAAGTGGTTACGTAACTACTCATTTTACCGAGTGTGAACTGAAAAACTAAGCTACTGAAGTGCAAACTTCAAACAGGTAATTGATCCGTATTGTAATTTTACAGTATGGATTTTTTATTTGTATAAAATGGAAGCAGTTCTAAAAATTTTCGGGGACATTGGCGAAGCTGATCCAATGATGGATATTTTCGGCGCAGAAGATAATAATATATCTACAAAAAAAGTTGCTGATTTTCTCGACCAGAACAAAGAAGCTACCGACATCACGGTACGCATTAATTCACGTGGCGGAGATGTTCAGGAAGGCTGGGGAATATACGACCTGCTTACAACTTCAGGTAAGAAAATCAAAACCATAGGCGAAACGAAGATTTACTCTATTGCCACTATTATATATTTAGCTGGCGATGAACGTGAGATAATGAAAAATGCAGATGGATTAATTCATAACCCGTTTATCCCTCCTTATACATTAGCAGACAAATACGAATCAGATGACCTCGCTAAGATCGCTAAGACTCTTGCAGAGGAAGAGGATAAAATTTTAAATTTATATGTAGAGCGTACCGGAACGCCGGCAGACAAACTTGCTGAGTATATGAAAGAGGACACAATGCTTTCTTCAGAAGATATGTTTAACCTCGGTTTTGCCACTAAAATAATTGAGCCAGTAAAGGCTTTCGCATATTTCAAACCTAAAAATAATCAAAAAATGGATGCAAAAGAAGTAAAATCATTTGGAGAAAAAATTGATACGCTGATTGCGAAAATATCAAATCTCTCCAGGCTCTCTTCCGTAGATCAGACTTTCAAAGATTCTGATGGTAAGGAGTTTAACATCGAAAAGGAAACAGGTTCGCCCGCAGTTGGTGATAAAGCCACTCCGGATGGGACTTATAATCTTGACGGTAAGAAAATCGTTATCGCAGGAGGTGAAGTAACGGAAGTTACCGAAACCGAAGCTGAAGCGGAATCAGAACTTAAAGCTGCACAGGATAAGATCGTGGTGTTAGAGACTAAAATTTCTGACATGGAGACAGTAAAAGCCGAAGCCGAAACAGCTAAGACTGAAGCTGAAGCCGCAAAGACTGAATCCGAAACTGCTGTTGCAGAATACGCAAAAAGCAAAGAAGCTGCCGATAAGATCGTAGCTGAACTCACCTCACTTAAAAACTCCTGGAAACCTGACTCAAGGAGTAAGAATTTCTCTTCCGGAATGGTTGGAGGGGTAAATGTTGACCAGGTGAAACAGAACATAAAAGCAAAACAAGAACTTAACCAAAAAAGTAAATAATTATGCCATCACCTTACACTCCCGTAGTAGCAAGTCCAAGTTGCGGAAATCTGCTTAACCTGGACAATCTTCATTTCACAGCGGATGAACTTCGCTCACTGAATGAATTGGTAGTTACCGCAGTGCTTCAATCGCCTGCACTCTCTTTATTCCATACAATGGTTACCGGAATTAAAAACGATAAACGTATCGGTATTATTCCTGGAACTTTTGGGTTAGTAGGTAAAGCAGCTCAAAGCTGTAATCCTGTTGCTCAGTGTTACGAAAACGTTGCTGCTGAGAAAACATGGGAACCGAAATACCTTGAGATCATTATTGATATGTGCGTGGATGAAGTTCAAGATACACTGATGCGCTTAGCTTTAGGTTGCGGTATCGAAGTCTTCGACCTCACAAAGACACAAATCTTTGAGTTCATTCTTGGGATATTGTCTTCTGATATTGAAAAAATGATCTTCCGTCATACATGGTTTGGCGACCAGGCAGCTGCAAACGCTCCAGGTGGACTTATAACCGCTGGTGTTGACGTTGGATTTTTCAATGTTATCAATGGGTTCTTTCAACAGTTGGCTGTAATTTACGCTGCTGATGGAGATCGCCAAACAGTAATTGCAGAGAATTACCTCGCCACGACAAACGCACAGTTGCACACGATGACAAACCTTGAAGCACTTGGTTATTTAGATGCAGTAATTGACGCTGCTGTGCCTGAATTAATCATGCAACCCGACAGAGTGTTACTTGTTACTCATTCGATATTCCAAAGAGCTTACAGGGCTTTACAAACCTTAAAATCCGGATTCTGTGATTGTGAGATCCTTGAGAACGGGTTTAACTTTATAAAATGGGACGGGATACCGATGTATTCAATTCCACTTTGGGATCAGTGGATCATGGCTTACGAAAATAACGGCGTAACATTAAACGTTCCTAACAGGATCATTTACACAACGAAGTCAAACCTGAATATCGGGATGGCCTGTACCTCATTGTTTGAAAATGTGAACTCATTTTACGACCAGAGAAGCCGTATAAATCGGATCGAAGCTATTGACGCTTTCGATACGAAGATATTTGATGACCGTTTAGTACAAGTAGGAATCTAAATTAAGAAATTATGTTTTTAACCGTAGGATGTAACGAAATTGTTACCTGTATCCTTAAGAACTGTTCGCAACTTGTACCAGGGATTAAGGACAAAGCGTATTTTATCAATTATGACTGTGTGGATAGAGATTTAAGCACTTTCGATACTGATAATGCGCTGCTAATGACACAACTTGTCTTAAAGACTGCTTCACCAGCTTGTTATGCTTATTGCGTAGAAGGATACAACTTCTCAAATGAGCATACAGTGAGTTTGGTTAAGAAGCGTTTCCAAAAGAACTGGGAACACGGATTCATATTCCGTATTTTTGACAACACCCCTGAAGATAAACTCTGGATTCAGAATGCTATTGACAGCAGATTTATTGTAATTATCGAGAATAATTATAACAAAAACGATGGCGTACTTCCTGAAGGCAGGACTGTCTTTGAAGTTTTAGGTTGGGATTTCGGCCTTGAGTTAAACGCTGCCGAAAGAGATGTAAACTCAGATGAAATGCTTGGCGGATGGTTATTGACTGCCGGCGGATCGGAGACATTAAAAGAATCCTTACCACCATTGAGTTATTTTGTTGGCGATACTATTGGAAACACGAGGATAGCATTAACATCATTGCTTGATCCTTGTTGCACTTAAGATAAGGGGAGTAACATCCCCTTTTTTTCTTTAATCTAAACCTATTGATATGGCAAAATATGTATTAAAAAGAGGCGTATTCTTAAGACAAGCCGGATTACCTCCTTTATGTGAAAATACGTTAAGGGGAAATGACGATTTAGCCGATAAGTATTTAAGTAACGATCCGAGTTTGGCAAAATATTTCTCCACGTTACCAGGGAAAACGGAATTTATTCCGCCACCCGTTACAGCTAAACCACCTGATCCGATAGTGATCATTGAACCTAAAGAACCTGAAGTAAAGGTTGAGAAGCCTAAAATAGAGGAAGTGATACCCGTTGAGGTTATTAAAAAAGTTGTAAGAAAGCAAAGAAAACGTGTTAAACATAGGAAATAATGCGAGTGTCCGCAACAAAGACAACACCGAGGGTCGAGCGGGATCAGTATGTCAGAAGCAAACACATAAAAGGTTATGGAGAGAATAACGACTACCCTCAGAAGATCCTTGACATAATCGCTTCCAGTGGTACTGGCAAGACGTGTTTTGATGTATGTATAAAGTTCATCGAAGGTGCTGGATTCATAGATAAGATTTTAGCAGATACCGTAATCAATGAAAGAGGCGAGCGGGTAAGTTCGCTCTTGACAAAATTCACAAAAGACCTTAAGTATTTCAATGGCTTTTCTTGTCTTGTTAAGTATGACTTCCAGGGCAAGGCGATTGGATTTTACAATATCCCTTTTGAGCATTGCCGGATTGAAATTAACAACGAGAACGCTTACACCGGCAGAATAGCTGTTTATCCTGACTGGACAGGAGAAACCGGAAAGCCCTTTAAATCCGCTAATGTAAAATTTATTAATCATTTCGATCCGTTGAGTGTTCCTGCTGAAATCGTAAAAGCAGGAAGCCCCGAAGATTACATAGGACAAGTATTTTATTTCACCGCTGACGGTGATTTTGAATACCCTATTTGTCCTTTTGATCCTATCGTAACAGATATGCTTACCGAAGACAGCGTGAGTACCGTAAAGCATCGTAACGCTAAATTTAACTTCTTACCGGCCGGGATTTTAGTACGTAAAGGAATAAAACCACGTACTCTCGATGATGGTTCTCTCGATCCTAATGACAGGTATAACGAAGAGCAGGCATATTCAGCTAATGAAATAAAGAGAATGCAGGGCGATATGAATACCTCAAAAATTTGGGTTGTGGATGTGGATGCGGAAGAAGAAGCACCTGAGTTTATCGAGTTCAACGCAAAGAATTATGACCGTCAATACGAGGTAACAGAAAAAACCGTACAAGACAATATCGGAAGGATGTTTATGGTTCCACCTATATTAAGAGGTGTTGACATAGGAGCAGGCTTCGGAGGCGAACTAATGGCGCAGGCTTATGCCTTTATGAGCTCAGTTACCGATAATGAACGCAAGAAACTCTCTACTGCATTTAAGGATTTATTCACTCCTTATACTATACAATTTACTGATTTTTCAATCGATCCTTTAGAATATCAATATGAACGCACTGGTGAACAAAGCGGATCTGGACAAGTATAAATATGTAGCAGATTCAGTAAAAAACTTAACTATCTGGACACAATTTGTCCTTGAAGCACAGCAATTCGATGTTAAAAATTGGCTCGGTGATGCCCTTTTGAATGAACTCTGTGTGCAAGCCGTTCCGAATACTTTTACTGCCTTGAATCTTACCTTATTAAACGGCGGAAGCTATGTATATAATGAGTGTACTTATCTTTTTCAAGGCTTAAGGGCTGCTATAATTTACTATTCTTTTGCTAGATACACGAATTACATGGCTTATAACTACACCGCAGCAGGAATCGTTATAAAAGAATCTGATTACTCTACTCCGGTAGGTGATAAGATTACCCAACGATTAGAAACCGACAGCCGACTTAAGGCTGATGCGATACGTGATGAGGTAGTTCAGTATCTTTGCAGATTCCATGACGATTATCCTTTGTGGGCGAATGGATATTGTGGATGTGGGGTGCCTGATAACCGTACACGAACATTTAAAGTTTTGGGGAATTAATATGGAATTACTTAAAACCATAACTGAATTAGAATTTACAGCTATAAAAGGAATCATCACCGTACCCGATAAGTACGAATTGTATAAAAAAGTTACCATTGACGATCAGATCATTGGATGGCAGGCGGAGATAGATAAATATGAAAAGGAAGCTGAGCCAAAGGATGCGGAATTGATTGAACTTGGGAAATCCATTCATTCATATTATCAGAATCAATTTAGGAAAGAAGAGCTAATAATCCGAATAAAAGAATATTCAGAAAAAATAATAGATAAATTAATAGTAAAATAATGCCATTTACATCTGATGCCATAGCGAAGACAATAACATTTGAATTTGTAGCGGGTGATCCTAAAGGAAACTCATTGGCTAATGCTGTAACTGTTGATGATTTTCAGGTTGCTATGGCAGCAGCAGGACATGGAGCGAACTGGGTGCAACAGGGCAATCAGCATCTTATAACAGATTGGGGAATAATAATAATAGGTGCAGATACGTATGTGCATTTTTATAATTCATGTATTGAGTGGGCTGGAACAGTTTTATATGGTTATTTAATTAACGCAGGAGTTTTAGCTAATTTTCAGGTAGGATCAGATGAGGACGGAGGAGATTATAAAGGATGTTTTTTTTTTACAAATCAAACAGTTCGTAAAATATTTGCATTTGGAGGTTATACAAAAATTTATGACAGTACGTTCACATCAAGTTCTGATAGTTTATATAGTATAGATTTTTATGGATTAGCAGCAGATCCGCTTATCTTCAAAAGATGTACGGTGATAAAGTCATACGCATTAGTTAATTCCGTATGGTCGTTTATGGAAAATGTAGAGTTTGATTATAACTATATGATTTTACAACAGTATGGGTTATATTTTAAAGTAGGATTTATGTTTGACAGTACGGTAGGATTTATGGCGTATGGAAAATTTGCAACTATTGCAAATTTAGACGGAACTTGGACATTGTATAATTTAGATTCACCGAATGGATATGTTCAAATAAGGGCATATTTTGCACATACTCCAGTACTTAAATATGTGGATTGTATTGTCGGAAATAGTGCTACAAGAGCAAATTACGGACTAAGCATTGCCGGAGCAAAGGCAATGCAAGAGAGTTACAGTACATTTAATTTCCATGCCGAAAACGGGGCAGGAGCAGCCGTGAAAGTCTATAATAAAAATGACGTGCTTTTACTTGATAGTGTACTTGATGGATTAGGAGACTTAACAGGACAAGAATTGAAATATTACGAGGCCAGCCAGGAAAAAATTGATGGAGGTTATATAACTATAAACGAAAATTATACACCGTTTAGAGTTGAACTGACAAAGGCGACCTACCAGAATGAAACAATTCCTGATATAGATATTACAGCAGGAATGCAGACAACATTATACGCAACTTTGACTTTGGAAGAACTTCAAATTACAGCCGTAGCAATTACAGATTGCACTAATATAGGGACAGACAACGGCGAACTTCTTATTACAGTAGAAGGAGGCGATACGGTTTATGGGTATAGTCTTGACGGGATTACGTACCAAGTTAGCAATCACTTTGCCGACCTTGAACACGGAGATTATACGGTTTATGTAAGAGACGGCGAATTAACGGTAACGGATTTTGATGTAACTATAAGCCAGCCCGTGCCTGAAGATTACGCAGAGACAGTCTTAAGATGCGACCTGACTGAAGAAACCTTAACCTGTGATCTTACTGAAGAGACTTTAATTTGTGAATTAACAGAATAATTATGAATATAGTACGAAAATATCAGGGCAATTCATGGAACCCTTCAGTTGTTATAACAACTTCAGTAGGTGCTAAAGATTGCACAGGATTAGATTGTGTTTTGATTATAAAACGTGATGACATACTTAATGCAACCGCTGATCTTACTATCCCTATTGCATGGACAAACCAAGCCGGAGGATTAGGCACGTTTACACTTACTCCGGTGCAGTCTTTGACGCTCGAAGCGATAAGCTATTTTTATGAAGTTTCTTTATACAGCTTAACTTACCAGAGAACTTGCAATAAGGGAAGATTAGACATTGCACCCTCTTTAGGAATAACATAATGAAAGCGAAATTTGAAATATCAATATTATTAACCTGGAGCAAAATTATTGCCGTATTGATTTTGTTATTAAGTTTCCTTCTTGAATTGACAAACGAAGGTAAAGGACTGATTTTTGAAATTGCACTACCGATAGTTGCAGGAATGATAGTAGGCAAACAATGGTTCGACCGGGGAATTAAATCTAAAGACAATTTATAAGTTAATAAAAGTAAAATGAAAACAACAAAAGGAACACCAAAGAGAGACGGTTCTGGTGGAGGCACAAGGAAAAATATTGGTCGTGGAGGATGCGCAACCCAAAAGGGAACTGGACAAGGAAAGTAAATTTGAAAGGATAAATGCACTATAAAGGGTTAAGTAGTATTAACCTAAATTTTATTGTTATGACACTCAAGGAATTGAAGCCAGTCTTTGATTTAATGAATGTACAAGAAGAGAGAATTGTGCTGAAGTTAAATGAAATTATCGACCATGTAAAAGAAATCAATGGCGATGTATCTTTATTAAAGGCAAAAGAACTAATAAGAAGCGAACACGAAAAGTACAGAATTTGGAAGGCGTGCGGACTTGTGTTAGCAGCAGCGATCGGAGCTTCTTTGATTTTGAATTTTGGTATTTTAGAATTTTTAAAACTTATTTAATGAGAGAGATCGAGAACCGTAAATTAACGTCTCATTTCATGTTGTACGAATTTCTTGAAGCGCAAATGCCCGATGAGGCAGTGGCTTTGAATTGGAAATATATAACTGAAGATACCGTTTACCGTTCCGAGATTATCGCATTAGAATTAGAAAAGGTTAGAAAACTTGTTAATGACAACTTCAAAAGTGATATTGGATTTCATGAGATCGGGTTAAGAATAACATCCGGATACAGATGTATAGAATGGGAGCTATTAAGAGACAGGTCTGGAAATTCACAGCATACTATTATGGCAGTCGATTTACAACCGGTGAGATGTTCACGGGAATTGGCTGTTAAGATACTTCATTTTATATATGTTAAATATAATCATTTCTGGTCGGGTGGATTAGCAATTAAAAACCCATCTAAACAGGGTAGTATCTTATTAGTTGGATTTGTTCATTTAGATATGAGAGATAAAAAAGCTCGTTGGAAATATAATTAAATTATGA
>Ga0208771_1001618_pt1 | contig 11706 bp, 10 predicted proteins | sample AntAceMetag02UKX_FD_184775 | JGI IMG/M metagenome (GOLD analysis project Ga0208771, IMG submission 184775) | Saline lake microbial communities from Ace Lake, Antarctica - Antarctic Ace Lake Metagenome 02UKX (SPAdes) (version 2) | ecosystem: Environmental > Aquatic > Non-marine Saline and...
GGCACGTGCGGGGGCACGAGTTGAAGCGCTGGGCCGTTTTGATCTGATCGACATCAATGCCGGTTGCCCCGTTCCAAAGATCGTCCGCAAGGGCGCGGGTGTCGCCCTCATGCGCGATCCTGCGCACTTGCGTGACATCGTACGCGCGGTCGTAGGTGCCGTCTCGCTTCCGGTTACGGTAAAGACAAGGCTGGGGATTTCGCCAAATACGATGAACATCATCGAGGTGGCCCATGCTGTGCAGGAGGGAGGGGCAAGCGCTCTGTTCCTACACGCACGATTGGCAACGGCTGGACACGGTGGACCCGTGAATCTTGACGCCCTGCGCAAGACAAAGGCTGAGCTATCGATTCCGGTTATCGGAAACGGTGGCGTAGGTAACGCGGCAGACGCGATCCACATGTTGCAGGAGACGGGCGTTGATGGCGTAATGGTAGGAAAAGCCGCAATCGGAAACCCCTGGATCTTCTCCGAGATCGCCTCAGCGCTCAATGGCGAGGAGTATCATCCCCCACAAGCCTCAGAGTGGCTGGACGCGATGACAACGCACCTGCGTGGACTGTACGCCGCCATGTCCAAGGAGAACGACCAGCGCAAGCGCCCGCGCCCGTTCCCGGAACGCGCTGCCTGCAACCGTTTTCGCGGGCACCTGACAAAGTACCTAAGACACGCTGGCTGTCTGCCCCGAGTACGTCGTGAGCTTCTAGAGCAAGAAGAAGTGGAGCCGTTGCTGCGTCTGGCCGCGAAAGCACTCCAAAGCCGTTGCTTCTCGTAGGCACGACAAGTAAGTCACACGAAGGGCTGGAGAATTCACCACGAAGAGCACGAAGTGCACGAAGGAGTCCAAGAACGGAGCGCTTAAACCGGATCCTATTCTTCGTCCTCTTCGTGTCCTTCGTGGTGAAACGGTCTTGTATCTCTGTAGAAGCCACTTTTCCCTTAGACGGCCATTCAAAATGCCAAAGAGCCATACGAGGCAAGCAGTCTTTTGCGTCCGTATAAAGTATTAGCTATGATGGTGTAGAAGTTGAAGAGGAGAACAACGAATGCCGACACCGCAGGAAGTCAGCGAGCTTATCGAACGGTTTGATCGCAATCGGGAAGCCTACCTCTCCAACGAGTACAACGAAGCGCAGGTGCGCCTCGAATTGATTAACCCATTCTTCAAGGCCCTCGGCTGGGATATGTACAACGAAGCGGGCTACGCTGAGGCGTACAAGGACGTTGTGCATGAGGATGCGATCAAGATCGGCGGAGTGACGAAGGCGCCAGACTACGCCTTTCGCATCGGCGGTATGCGCAAGTTCTTCGTTGAGGCAAAACGTCCCGGTGTGAATATCAAGAACGACCCCGATCCCGCTTACCAACTGCGTCGCTATGCGTGGTCGGCCAAGCTGCCGCTCTCCATCCTTACCGACTTTGAAGAGTTCGCGGTGTACGACTGCCGAATAAAGCCGAACCAAGCGGACAAAGCGTCGGTCGCGCGCGTTCTCTACTTCACCTACAAAGAGTACGAAGCCCGCTGGGACGAGATCACGGCGATCTTCTCCCGTGAGGCGATCCTCAAAGGCTCCTTCGACAAGTATGTTGAGTCGAGCAAGAAGAAGCGCGGTACCGCTGAGGTGGACAACGCTTTCCTAAAGGAGATCGAGAACTGGCGCGATCTCCTGGCGCGGAACATCGCCCTACGAAACCCTGATCTCTCCACGCGCGAGCTCAATTACGCTGTGCAAAGAACGATCGACCGGATCATCTTCCTGCGCATCTGCGAAGATCGCGGGGTTGAAAGCTATGGCCAATTGAGAGGTCTGCAGAACGGAGCGCAAGTTTATCCCCGTCTGTGCCAGATCTTCCGCCATGCCGATGAGCGGTACAACTCCGGCCTGTTCCATTTCAGTGTGGAGAAGAATAGAACCGATCTACCAGATGACCTAACGCTCGGCCTCACCATCGACGATAAGGTGTTAAAGGAAATCTTCAAGGGCCTCTACTATCCCGAAAGTCCGTTTGAGTTCTCCGTTTTGCCAGCAGACATCCTCGGCCACATCTACGAACAGTTCCTGGGTAAGGTGATTCGCCTCACCGCTGGGCATCATGCCAAGGTGGAGGACAAGCCAGAGGTGAAGAAGGCTGGTGGCGTCTATTACACACCAACTTACATCGTAGACTACATCGTGAAGAACACCGTTGGGAAGTTATTGGATGGGAAGACACCGAACCAGGTTGCGAAACTGCGCGTGCTCGATCCCGCCTGTGGTTCCGGCTCGTTCCTCCTCGGTGCGTATCAGTACTTGCTGGACTGGCACCAGGAGTGGTATCAGGAGCATGATCCCGAGAAGTACGCGAAAGGACGATTACCCAAGGTCTATCAAGGCCGCGGTGGCGAATGGCGGCTGACCACAGCCGGGAAGAAGCGAATACTGCTGAACAACATCTACGGTGTGGACATCGACACGCAGGCGGTGGAAGTGACCAAACTCTCGCTCCTGCTGAAGGTGTTGGAAGGGGAGAACGCAGAGACATTGGGAAAGAGCATCAAGCTCTTCCACGAGCGTGCACTGCCTGACTTGGGAGACAACATCAAGTGCGGTAACTCTCTCATCGGGCCCGACTTCTACGAAGGCCAGCAATTGAGCCTCCTCGATGCTGAAGAGCGCTACCGGATCAACGTCTTCGACTGGAACGCCGAATTCCCCGAGATCATGCAGGCCGGTGGGTTCGATATCGTGATCGGGAATCCGCCGTACATCCGCATCCAAGCGATGAAAGAGTGGGCACCGATCGAGGTGGAGTTCTACAAGAAATGCTACCAAGCAGCGAGCAAGGGGAACTACGACATTTATGTTGTCTTCGTTGAGCGCGTTCTGCAACTGCTGAATGATCGCGGCAGGATGGGGTTCATCATGCCCCACAAGTTCTTCCAAGCAAAGTACGGTGAAGCGCTTCGCAAACTGATCGTTAGCGGAAGCCACCTGAGCGAGATCGTCCACTTCGGCGATCAGCAGATCTTTGCCGGAGCATCTACCTACACCTGCCTGCTCTTCCTTGACAAGAGAGGAAACGAGCACTTCCGCTACATCAAGGCACACGATCTGAATATCTGGCGCGTCAACGGCGAAGCCGTTGAAGGAGAAATCCCCGCGGACAAGGTAACGGAGAAAGAGTGGAACTTCGTTGTGGGGCCAGGAGCGGAACTATTCGAGCGGCTAAGTGCGATGCCAGTGAAGCTGGGACATGTGGCGAAGAGGATATTTCAAGGATTAATAACGGGGGCAGACCAAGTATTCATCTTCGAGAATGCTTTAAACGGAGCTTATACCTCGATCGCCACAGGGGAAACGCTTCCAATTGAGAGAGCTTTGATGCATCCACTTTGCAAGGGATCTGTGGATTTGAAACGCTACCGTGTCTCGGAGCTCACCAAGTCAATACTCTTTCCATACAAGCTCCTCAATGGAAAGGCTCAATTGCTTGCACCACAGGAACTGGAAGGTCACTTCCCAAATGCTTGGGGATATTTGAGCAAGAACCGACACACTCTTGAAGCTCGTGAGCGAGGAAAGTGGAAGCACAACAGGTGGTATGCTTTTGGCCGATCCCAGAACCTCAGCGAGATGGAACAAACGAAGATTCTAACCCCGAGCATCTCAGATCGCGGATCATTTACCCTTGATCTCGACCATGACTACTACTTCGTTGGCAGCGGTGGGGGTGGAGGTGGAGGTTACGGAGTAACACTCAGAGACGACTCCCTCTACTTAACGTATTCATATGTTCTTGGAACGCTAAACTCAAAGCTGCTCGACTGGTACCTAAAGCATGTCAGCAGTCCATTTAGGGGAGGATACTATTCATACAATCGCCAATACATCGAGCAACTTCCCATCCGCACGATCGACTTCTCTGACCCCACCGACAAAACCCGCCACGACCGCATGGTCCAGCTCGTCGAAACAATGCTCAAACTGCACAAACAGCTTGCGGCAGCAAAGACAAGCCATGAGAAGACCGCTTTCCAACGCCAGATCGACGCGACCGACAAGCAGATCGACCAACTCGTTTATGAACTCTATGGCCTGACGGAGGAGGAAATCCGCATCGTCGAGGAGACAACTAAGTGAATGTCGGATCCCAGAGAGGCGGTTTTGTCGGCAGCTTGCTATGTCGTGATATGGTCATCAGCACCCCGGGATCTACTATTCTAATCATGAGAGGGAACGGGGATAGGGTTTCTATCTGCTATCTTCCAGCATATGATGTCAGAGGGGGTAAGATACTGCTCGCTATGGGAATCATGAAATGAAAGATTTCTTCAAGAAATTGATAACTTCTGTCGTGGTTGTCATCTTCATGGCGATTTTCTCTATTCTTGTGCCCCAACCCAAATTACTCCACTTCGTTGCTCTCTTATTCGTAGTCCTGCTTGCGTATTATTTGGGGCTTCCAGTGCTATCGAAAATTGTAACATACCTCAAAGTGAAGGCAAGGAAAAAGTATCCCAAAATAGGTGTTCTGAATGGTAACATTGAGAGCCCAGTTAGAGAATATAAATGTCAACATTCTGGCACAGATGTGACGGCAGACATGTGGTTTGCGACACTGAAACGAGAACTGGGGATAAAGAGAATCGAAATGATAACTACCTCGAAAATTAACGACAGCTTCTCCATAATTGTTAGCCCCTTTGGGGACGCTTTTCCTGAGGAAGACCTAAAATTACATTCAACGTTCTATAAGATCTGCGACTTCATAGCAAATGGCGGTCTCTTTCTCTGTACAGGTTGCGCATTTTGGGCTCATCAAAACACCAAGGTATCAGAGGCCCCCGAGTGGGTGTTTGTCAGAACCCAGGAAGGGATTCAATCTTTGAGAGATTCTTTCCTGTACAAAGAGTTTGGTGTTGTTGTAACAGGTGATGTACTTGCTGACAAGAACTCCCCGCTCACAGAGCCCGTAGAAATAGAAGCATACCAGAAAGATGAAGATGTGGGTTATATAGGCACCTTAGTTGAGGGAGATACGAGAATAAGACGATTTCGCGCATTGACGTCGGAGTCGTCGAACTATATACCACTACTCAGAGAAAAGGAAGATGCCTCTTTTCCACTTGCCGTCGTTCGGTACGGTAAGGGGTATTTGGTGCATGCGGGAATGTTCCTTACTGGCGTCAAGACGATAGAGTTCAACATCTTGATCAAAGCCGTAAGAGACATTATCAGCAATAAATTTGCCAGGTTCTAACAATGCACTCCAGCCGATTGCTTGCAGCGCCAGCCTATCTCGGCGGTTAGGAATTCCGAAACGTGCTGGCATCAGCTGCGCCGCTGATATCCCAGATTGTGCGGGACAAGACCGGAAGGTCCACCCCGCACAGAAGTGTTAGCCTCGCGGCGGGAATGGATCGCCTCCGTAGGTCCGTTCAGACTGGAAGCGACCGTCCTTCCCGTGAATGATCACTTGAGAGGGTTTGGATCTGTGAGCTTGTAAGATCGCCGATTCAACAGCGGCGTCTTTTGTCCGATGGACGGATGATGCCTTGTTCCCTCTCTGCTTCTTCACTTGCCAACCATCAGGATGCTTGGTTACGTGAAGTCGTTTTCGAGCCATAGTTCTCACCCCCTTTTGCGTAGAATGTCACTCTTGGCCCGCGACTCAATCAATGTGATTTCGCCAAGTTTCGAGCCTCTTTGAACATTTGCTCTCTGGAAGCCAACTTCCGTTGGCCATGATCGCCTCGAGTGCGTTGGCGGCCCGCTCGAATGAGAGCAGCCTTCACTCGATGAGGCTACAAAGTGAGCGTTGTGTTCACGCAAGATGGAGTCACATTCTCATTTTGCACTCCAACTACGCTCCCCGACTCGCTTGGCCGTTCAACTGCGTGCAAGAAACATGGTTTGATCCCTTCTCCCTTTACTTAGCAGCATTGTGCTCCTGCTCGTTACACGGTGACAAATCAGCGCTCTGAGTGATTGCGTCGCTGAAGTGGCTTAAGAAGCTGCGACCAAATTCGGACAGTAAATAGAAGCTGTAGTATGGATCCTTTGCAATACGTGGAGAGCCAAGATCAACACGGCGTTCAATTAGCCATGATCTCTGCAAGATGTTGAGATGTCTGCTTAGCGAAGCATTTTGAGCACCACCGAGAGTTGCCTTCAACTCAGTAAACGAGAGTTCCTTGTTCCCTTTAAGGAAAACAATGATTCTACGACGGGTACTGTTGTTTATGGCCTTGATTATTTTAGGGTAGATGTAAGCAGCCCGCTTTTCAACAGCATCCTGCAGCGAATGTTTCCCGGGACTTAACTTTATAAACTCAAGATCCGCTGAGGATCGTTCACGATCAACAAATAGGGCTTGCTCCTCAGCATTGCCCGCTACTACGAGAGCTTCCTTCAATGTTTCCTCCTTACCGGTTATTGAAGAAGTTAGCTATCTTCTTCCAGATATCCATCAACTCGGGCTACCACCTCCACTAGTATCTATTGTTCCGCCTCTCCACTAGATCTTGTCACCATCGTACTACGTAAGAGGGCCAAAGTCAAGACATTTGTCACCTAGTAACAGAAAATTTGACTTTGCCTTGGACGCGCAGTATAATCCGAGATGATATAAGAATTGAAGAAAAGGGGTGAGCGATATAGAGGGTGGGAGAGAAAATACGCAGTAGATAAACTGGCCGAAACATGGGGGATGTGCATGCGCTCAACGAATAAGAGAATCATACTTTGCGGACCGTACTTCAAGCATGGTCACCCCATTTTATCAAAGCTAGCACTGCTTCTCCGAGGTCTTGGCTTCCAAGTTACTTTGTGTTCTGAACTTTTTCCCGCAAAGAAGCCGAGCAGCCCAGAATCAATACGCCAGGCTACTTACCAGTGTATGCATGCGGCAAGTGCATATCTCTTTGTTTTCCTCTCACCAAATACTACAGGTAATGCAGGAGATCATCTAGACTTGACCGGTGGAGTAGGCTTCGAATACGGGTTGCTTTACAGCCGAATAAAGAGCAAAGAGCATGTGTACATTGCACACCTATTTGATGGCATAAAGTATTTACAGAGTATATCAAAGCTGTTGAAAACTGAGCATTGGCGCTCAAATGATCTTGTCGCTGTAATGCAAAACCCTGGAGATATCGAGGAACTGAAAGAATTGGCGGTTGCTCTATGTTGCACATTGGATTCATTGCTCTGTTCCTAAGAGCGTTGTCCTGCTTATTCCTGGTGTCTTTCCGTCTTAGTGACGCAGTTTGCGATGACGCTGAGATTGGTAAAACGCAATAATCTCACCATAGGCGGTGAGCCGTGAAGGACTACTACATCTATATCTCTTACAGCGAAGAAGATGGCGGGTACATCGCCGATATCCCTGATCTGGAAGCCTGTTCAGCCTTCGGAAGCACGCCGGATGAAGCACTGAAACAGGTTGAGCTTGCTAAGATTGCTTCGCTTGAGGCAGCCCGCGCTGAGGGCAAACCTATTCCACAACCAAGATACAAGCCACTGATCTACCAGGTTACAGCATGACGCTGCCTTATATGTGTGAGCAAAGGAGGTCTTCCAGTGAAACTGACATATGATCCAAGGTACAACGTGGCCTATATTCGCCTCAAGGAAGAAACGGCAGAGGTAGAAACTGTCCACATTAGTGAAGACTTGAACATCGACCCTGCGCCGGATGGCACGGTCTACGGATTCGAGTTACTGAATGCGAATGAGCAGTTGACTCCTGGCGATAATGGGAAGTTGGTTGTCGTCAATGAAGAACGTGGCCAAACTACAGAGATCCCTCTACTTCAGTAACCTTCAGCAGAGGCCAATAAGAATGAGCCACAAGAAGACAGCGATTCAGCGCCAGATCGACGCCACCGACAAGCAGATCGACGGATTACTCTACAAGCTCTACGGCATGACCCACGAGGAAATCCGCATCGTCGAGGAGGCAACGAAATGAGCAGTATACTGGGGCCGCGCACCATGATTCATCAAGGAGCAGCTCGAAACTGGCCTTTCGGCAGGGCTTTCAGGGAGGAGCTGTGAGACAAGAGACCGCTATTCCAAAGGAACTGAAGCCTTCTCCGCTTGAGAATCTGATGGAACGGTATGAGCATAACCCGAAGCTCCACGCCCTGATGGCACTAGTCGTTAGCTTGTCCCCTCCGGTTGGGATGCTAGAAGCAGCGGTCCTCACCTCTTTTCAGAAGATTCGCTCAGAGAGGCAGCGCGAATTGTTCGACGCACTCGATCAAGGCGGCATTGAGCTGACGGATGAGCTTATTCAGCAAGAGGACTTCATCCAGGCCTTCCTGGCCACAGCCCGGGCTGCCGACAGAACACGCCAGAGACAGAAGATCCAGCTCTTCGCCCAGCTACTTAACGCCCTCGTAAGCCGCAGAAATGGGCTGGATGCAAACGAGCATGAGGAACTGCTGCGCGTTCTGGAGGAACTATCGCCTCAGGAGTTCGCTAGCCTTGTTTTGCTTCGACAGCATGAGCAAGCCGTGGAACGCAAGAATGGAGAGACTAATCCTCAGTGGATATTCCGCTTCTGGGAAGATGCCAAGCACGACCTTGAGAAGAAGTTGGGCATCTCAAGCTCAGAACTCGAAGGTTTCCTCACCAGGTTAACGCGAACTGGCTTCTATCGCCGCGAGATAGGTTTTATCGGCGAGGCGAAAGAGATTGGCTGTACAACGCCGAATTTCACTCGCTTCCTGTCCATGCTTGACGAGGAGAAAGACAGGTTCCTGATCGATTCCCATCTGGCAGCGGCCGAGAGCGACGCAGGTACCGAAGGATGACAGTATAACCGGAGGCTTCAATACCTAATCGTTTGCGAGGCCAAACCCTCGTCTTGGAATTCTCAAATCATGGGATGACATACCATGATGGAGGGACGGCCCAACACACTCGTCTATGGACTCTAGGTCTTGATCGACGAGATGCGGGTCAACGAGGGGATGAGCATGTAGGACGCAATTAGTTCCAGTACAGGCGCCTCGTCAGCGAATCGAGACGTGGCGAGGGGTAACGTGGGAGGGCTTTGTCGGTACGGATGCGGTGAGCAGAAAGGAGCGTGTCACATGAGGGTTGATTTCGGGACTGCAGAGTTCTTGGGATTCATTGGAGTGATGATTCCGGCAGTGTTTGTACTGGCAGGATTCGTGATTGCGGGGATGGCATTCAGGTTCAGGACAAAAGTTGACGCGAGCGAGTGGAATGAGGAGCAGGATCTGCAATGCAGGTCGGTTAGACTTGTACGACAGTATCTCATCTTTGGAGGGGTGCTCTTAGCCGTCTTCTTTGTTTCGAGCGCTTTGGAGCCGTCTGGAGTCACATGGCTCATTCCCGCTTCTTACGCTGTTGTGGCTCTCGCAGCGCTGCTGTATTTCTGCAGACTTCTGAAGAGAACATACACCTTCTACGTCTCAATCACACGCATGACGGTTAGAAAGCATTTCGCAGGCGAGGTGAAGGTCGGCTGAAGGGTTGTCGGGAGGGCGCTCAGGTCTAGTCTTGTGCGAATCTTGGGGCCAGTCATTCATGCTTAGGATTTCATCGTCTCACAAACGCGTTTCGCGATCACGCTAATCGTTGAGTACAGCAGCCCTACGCAATCCCCCACTTCTCTGAGCGTGTAGTGATGAACTCGCACTGCCTGGTAGATCTGCTCGTTGGGGACGAGATCCCGACGGATTAACCCAACTACTTGAACAGCTTTCGCAACACTCGTCCGGTCGTCTTCCCTGCCAAACGTCGTCCTATCCGCTTGCCGACCTTACCTTTCTTCACTGCGGAAGCGTCGTTCCAAAGACGAAGAAGCTTGTAAATCCATGATTTGGTGGACATCGAACAATCACCCTTACAGATTATAGCATTTCTTTTCCCATGATTGTCATCCAGCGACATGATATCGATTCCTCGCGTGGCAGTCAGGTCTGAGAAATTTCAGCGATGCACATCATAATTCCTCAAGGAGCAGTCTGAAATGAGGGCCATCTCCATCGAATTCGCAAGAACAGAGTTGCCATCGGTCGCTCTAGAGCAGTATCGTAAGGACGTCGTGGTCGAGTCTTCATTTTTGGTGTTCTGAAGTCATGAAAAGGCAACAGCTTGCCTTTCACATCCAAGCGGGCTCTTCAATCATGCTGTGCTGAGACAGATCGTAGAGCGCTACTTGCGCAATATAAAAAGCGCAACGTGGCAGACAAGCTGCTCACGCTACGAAAACAGGGATCTTGTGTTCCCCATGATTAAGATAGATGGAGTATGTTCGAGGGACATGTTTATTCCTGGCATTTCAGCGTCTCATGAGCGTAATTCGTGGCGATACTGATCGTGAAGCCCTCCAGTCGCACAAAGCCAACAACTCGTGACCAGGGACAGATCGCTTGGCTGATTACAGCATTTCATGTTGACAGTGCGTCAAGAAAGAGAAACTTGCAAAGGAAGTTCGAAAGCCGGGAATTATAAATGCATTCGCCGCCCAAAACGGACGGCGAAAGATCTCTTTCTACACATGGCAGATGAAGCTACCACCATTATAGGCCCTGAGTCTCTTAAGTCAAGCGCAATACGCGCTGTTTGGTATTTCATCTTCGTTCTCGGTGTTTTTCGCCTCAGCGATGCGGTTCGCGATTGTGTTGATGCTGGGCCAGTCAGCTTCACCAAGTCAACCACTTCTTTCAGCCTATGCTTGTGAACGTGAGCGCCCGATTCGCTCGTTCGGGGACCAAACCCAAACCACTCAATCCGACTACTTGAACAGCTTCCTCAGCAACCGCCCGGTCGTCTTCCCTGCCAACCGTCGTCCTATGCGCTTGCCGACCTTCCCCTTCTTCACTGCGGAAGCGTCGTTACACAGGCGAAGAAGCTTGTAAATCCATGATTTAGTGGACATCGAGTCACCTCTATGGATTATATAGCTTCTTGTGGGTGAAGAAGCAAGCTGTTCTTCACAAGGTATGGCACATCCTCAGAGCAGCGACAGCAGGACGTTGGGGTTCTTCTTTATGTCAACGCACATGGCCATCGACTTCCTATGCTTCAGACAAATCGTAGAGCCTTACTGACGCAATGTGCAAAACCGAACGTGGCACACAAGCTGCTCACGCTACGAAAGCCGCCGATCTTGGGTTCCTCTCTGCCCTTGAGATCTAGTTCTCTTGTAGGGAATTCCTTGTCCGATTACGGCTTAGAGATAGTGAATGAATCCATCGCTGTCTCGCCCGGAGTGAGATGCACGTCGTCGTCGTACACGCTTGCCACGGGAATAGCTTCCACCCGCATCATGTTTCCCGAAATAGTCACGCGCATGTAGTGGAGCGTGCCGTAGCGACGAAAGACCGTCCCGTCCGCCGCCTTCTCCACTGGGTCTTGAAGCGGCGCGCCTCCTCCCCCGGTGATGACATGATGGATGCCATGCTCGAAGAAGTGCTCGTAGCAGTGCATGTGGCCATTGAACACCACATCGACGCCCGTATCGCGGAAGATCTGCTCCCATTCCTGTTGTAGAGGCACGTTCACTCCGCCATCCCATGTGGAGCTGTAGATCGGATGATGGAAGAATACAACCTTGAATGTCGCCTGCGATTTCGCCAGGTCTTCCTTCACCCATTCAATCTGCTCGCGCATTAGGCTAATCGCGTTGGCACCGGTTATGCTGTTCGAATCTATGCCGACAAAGTGGACGTTTCCATAGTCGAAC
>Ga0208771_1001619_pt1 | contig 11704 bp, 9 predicted proteins | sample AntAceMetag02UKX_FD_184775 | JGI IMG/M metagenome (GOLD analysis project Ga0208771, IMG submission 184775) | Saline lake microbial communities from Ace Lake, Antarctica - Antarctic Ace Lake Metagenome 02UKX (SPAdes) (version 2) | ecosystem: Environmental > Aquatic > Non-marine Saline and Alkaline...
AATTATTAATTTAACAGGAATATATGCTATAGATTCAGTTGCATATCCGCTTAAAGTAAAAGGGAATGTAGACCTTACAAGAAACCTTGAAAGTTCTGCTTTAAAACTTGAAGATAAGCTTTTTAATGGAGATGAAGTTGAAACTAAAGCAGAATCTTTTGCAGCAATTAAATTTGAAGATGAAAGTTCTATTATGAAACTTTTCCCTAATACTATTCTAAATATCCGTATAGAAAAGCAAGGTGATAAGTATAATAAGAAAAGTTTGCTCAAAATGGGTGAACTCTGGGCGAGAGTAGAAAAAAGTACCGGTAAATTTGAAATAGAGACACCCGCAACTGTCGTTTCAGTAAAGGGTACAAACTTCATGCTTAATATTAATGAAGATGGGACAACGGAGCTTTATACATTTGAAGGTGAAGTTTTTTTTCAAAATAAAATCACTGGAGAAGCAGAAGCAATTTTAGCAGGACAGAAAGGCACAATATCAGGTGATCAGCCAATTATTATAGTTCCATTTGACCCCAATGAAATTAATGAATTACAAAGCGAATTTATAAATGAAGAATACAAAACTATTAGAGAAGAGGTGGTTCCTGAAACAGAGAAAGAAGGAACTACTCCAACAGCGCCTGATGTGATCAAAGAAAAAAAAAGTGATTCATCTTCTGGACCATTCAATATGGGTGGTGGTGTTGGCTCTGTAATGCTGGGAGATGAAATTTATACCCAGATAAGATTAATGCCCGAAATAACTCTTGGTAAATTTGGATTGGGATTAGATGTTGATCTGTTGATCGATAGTAACGGTAATGTACGAAAAGAAGACTGGGATGACTTTGAAGATTATGTAAATAAAATATACTATTTGCGATATGGAGAGCGTGGTGATACTTTTTTTGGAAGACTCGGTGGTTTCAAATCTTATACTTTAGGACATGGTCTGGTTATGAAAGATTATTCCAATATGTTACGCTATCCTGAACATAAACAGATCGGTATTCAACTTGGAGGTAATCTCCCTGTTGCTGGAATGACTGCAGAAATATTTACTGCCAATGCTGTGAAAAATGAAATTCTGGGTGGAAGGTTAACAATCAAACCTTTAAGTAATATGGATATCTCGCTTTTGAATAATCTGGTTTTGGGTGGAACAGTAGCACATGACCGTAATCAGATAAAGGGATTACTCGATTCTGATGATGATGATTACCCAAATTATTTCGATGATTATCCCTTTAACGACGAATGGCACGATGAAGTAGATTATAAAAAATATGATTTTTGGGAAGGTGTTTACTTTGAATTTAACCCATATAATACAATAGAGAATTTCGAAGCATGGTTTGACACTTCTTCAACCATAGATGATTTAAGAAATTCACCTTTTTCTGAGTTCGGAGAAGATGATATAACTGTTTTTGGTGTTGACTATGAAATCCCATTAATTCAGAGTCCATTATTTGCTTTAAGTCATTATGGTGAAGTTGCTAAAATAATGGATCACAAAATGGGTTTTATCTTTCCGGGTTTCTATTCCAAATTTCTCATTTTCCACATGAATCTTGAATACAGAATTTATCAGGAAGATTTCATGCCTGCCTTTTTTAACCAACTTTATGATGAGCAAAGGGCGGTTGTAGTAATCGATAGCGCTGGTAAGAAAACAGCAATTTCTAAAGAGGAATACCAACTCGTAAATATGACCAAATCTCATGGTTGGTATGGAAGCTTGACGACCAATTTTCTTAACTTTCTCTTTATAACTGTAGCCTATGAAGATATGTACGATGAGAATGATGACAACTCACGTTCTTTATGGGGGAAAGCAAATTTCGATACAAAAATTATTCCAAAACTCACAAAAGCAGAGATCGGATACACTCAAACAGGATTTGATAAATTAACTGAATTTAAAACAGCTAATGCCATTATCAATGGTACGCTTGGTTATTCTTTAGGTGGAAGCACTCAACTAGTAGGAAGTTACCAGGAACGTTATGTTGATTTAAATAATGATGGTAAAATCAAAGGCACGGACGAAACTATTACATCTATGAGTATAGGTGTAGAGTTTAGTTTTTAAGTTTAATTCTTTGTATTCTCTCTGTCATTGCGAGGAACGAACGTGACGTGGCAATCATTTCTTTTTCTTCTTTCAGCATTAGAGATTGCTTCGTCTGAAACCTGTGAGAGAAAATTCGCAAAGACTAGGATAAAAAAATGAAAGATTTCATAGATGCACACTGCCATCTGGCAGATGATAGGATTGCTTCCAATTTGGCAGAAGAAATCACTGAAGCCAAAAAAGTTGGAATAACTCATTTTATATCATCTGCCCTTTGTCAGAAAGAAATCGAATGGCATCAAAACAGCTCTTTTCCTGGTATGTTCTGGTCTGCAGGGATTCATCCGTATTATGATGAATCTGTTGAGCAGGATTTTGAAATGATGATAAAACTCTGCAATGCAAAAGAAATAATTGCAATTGGTGAGATTGGACTGGATAATCGTAAAGATAATTTCGATTGGCAAAAGAAAATTCTATTGATGCAACTCGATCTTGCAAAGAATTATGATCTTCCGGTTGTTTTTCATACCGTGAAGCAATATTACGAATTGGAAAAAATATTGAAAAATAATTTTCCAAAAGTACGGGGATTTTTGCACGCATTCAATGCTTCTCAAGAAATCTTTGAAAAATTCAAAAAATATGATCTTGGATTTTCATTGAATGCAAAAACACCGAAAGATGAAGTGATACTTGCAATAATAAAGCACGGGTTTTATTTCTTCGAAACTGATGCTCCATATATGAGACCACGTGTATTAAATGAAAATTTCAATCATCTAAAAAATCTTATTTGGATTGTAAAACAAATTTCACAAAAAACAAATACTAATTTGGAAATACTGAAAGAAAGACAATTTAATAATTTTTGTGATATGTTTGGATAAAACCTTGCGAATGGTGCATCGGCTTGAGGAATAAACAATGCTGAAATTCTCTTACCCGTCTAATGATCTTGATCTTCGCAATGGTTGGTTATAATGGATTACCATTGCGGAGGTTTTCAGCCATCCGCAAGGTAAGTTAGTATGAAAAGGAAAAATATATGAAACAATTTAATAGAACAGAGTTGTTATTTGGTAAAGAAGCAATTGAGATATTTCAAAAATCCAGAGTGGCTGTTATGGGTTTAGGTGGTGTTGGCAGTTATGCAGCCGAAGCGCTTGCTAGAAGTGGTATAGGTTCATTTCTACTTGTAGATTTTGATACAATTAGTATTTCCAATTTAAACAGACAATTACCTGCACTTCATAGCACGCTCGGGATGATGAAAACTGAAGCAATGCGTGACCGGATATTAGATATTAATCCAAAAGCTAAAATTGATATTTATTCCGATTTCTGTGTTCATGAATCGCGTGATTTTTTACTGGAAAACATTGATTTTGTGGTTGATGCAATTGATAGTTTAGGTCCCAAAGCAGGTCTTCTGGAATCCTGTATTCACAAAAAGATTCCGGTAATTTCTTCAATGGGAGCAGCAAGTAGATTTGATCCATCCAAGATTGAACTTGTAGATATTTCTAAAAGTAAGATTTGTCCTCTGGCAAAAAAAGTGAGAAAATATCTTCATCGAAGAGGAATTGAAAAAGGAATTCCTGTTATCTACTCTTATGAAAAACCGATCCCTCAATTTGACCACGAGGCTGGCTCAGAAGAAGAATGGGTTTCCGGACGCGGCAGAAAAAGAGGAACGCTGGGCTCCGTAGTATACTTACCTGCAATAATGGGAATGTGGGCTGCCAGTTATGTATTGAGAAAATTGGTTAGGAAATTATAGTTCACGGATTTTCACGGAAAATACAGAGTTAATTTTTAAAACAACTCAATCTATCATTGTCTCTTCTTGTACATATTTCTCAGGAATTTGTTTTTTCGCTTTTGCACCCAGAGTTTCTATTTTTTTAGCACGTGAAATGAGATTTCCAGAACCTGTAGATAGCTTCTTTACTGCATCATTATAAGCACCTTGAGTTCTTTTCAAATTTACATCAATCTTTTCAAGATCATCAATGAAACCATTTAACTTATCCAAAAGAGCACCACCCTGTCGAGCAATTTCAAATGCATTCTTAGTTTGATTTTCCTGACGCCAGATAAAAGCAATCGTCCTCAAAGTTGCAAGTAAAGTACTTGGACTCACGATTACGATCTGTTTATTGTAGGCATATTGATAGATCATATTATCATGCTGCATAACAACTGCAAAAACACCTTCAATGGGAATGAAGAGCATCACAAAATCAGGAGAATTTAAGCCTTTTAAATCTTGATAATTCTTTTTATGAAGATCATCGATTTGAGATTTTATTGAGAGATTCAAAGCTTTCAAATAGCCTGCTGCCTGTTCTTCTGTTTCAGAAGTAACCATGCGCTCATAATTGACCAAAGAAACCTTGGAATCAACTATCACGTGTTTCTCTTCAGGAAGATTAATTTTTACATCAAGTTGCTTTCGATGACCTTCATCATCAATCAAGCTAACCTGAGTTTCGTAGTCAATCCCTTTTCTCAAACCAGATTTTTCCAGAATTCTTTCCAGGATCACCTCTCCCCAGTTACCCTGGATTTTTACATCACCCTTAAGAGCTCTCGTGAGGTTATTGGCATCATCACTGATTTTTTTGTTGATGTCTTTTAATCCCTTTATTTGTTCAATTAATGAAGTATTGCTTAATCTATTCTTCTCATCTGTAAGTTCTATTTTTTGCTCAAAATCTTTAATCTTTTCTTTAAGAGGATTTAGAAGTTCATCCAGATTAGCTTTATTTTGCTCGGTAAATTTTTTGGTTTTTTCTTCCAGTATTTCATTTGCCAGGTTTTTAAATGCATCTGTAAATTTTGCTTGTAGTTCTTCCAACTCTTTTTTCTGATCATTCAATTTTTCTTGCAAATTTAAATTTATAGTATCTAGTTTGGAAACTTCAGACAGAGAATTTGTGAGTTTTTCTCTTTCGGTATTTATTTCAATTTCATTTTTCTGAAGTTCGCTTTTCAGCATTTCTACTTTTGCTTCCTGTTTCCCTTTTTTAGCAAACATGAACAACCAGATTATTACACCACCTACTAAAACTCCTACAGCTAAATATAACAATTCCATTTCTCCTCTCAACTAAATATTAAAGGATTTTACATAATAGAATAATGTTGTCTTTCTGAGGAAATCTTCGGAGAATTTTTTCACGAAGAATCTTATTATAAGCGGAGATCCTTCCAAAGAACAACGTGCAAGATCCGTCAGGATGACAAAAACACTCTATTATGCAGAACTCAACTAAATATTATCAGCAAGTTTAATTTTGGCTTTTAATTCCTCTTCTTCTAATTTTCCCATTTCTGCTAAAGCTTTATTAAGCAGAACAACACGTTCGCGATAAGGTATGAATGCGCTTTTAAAACCATTAATAATTATGTTCTTTATGTCGGTATAATCCAAACCCAACTCATTGATCGCAAGCATATATTCGTCGGTAAGGGTAGTATCAGAAATCAAGCGATTATCTGTATTAAGTGTAACACGCAATCCGTAATCAAGATAAAAGTTTAGTGGGTGCTGTTTAAGGCTGGGAACTGATTTAGTATGCATATTGCTCTTTAAACAGATCTCAAGCGGAATCCGATGGTCATTTACATAGTTTAACAGATCTCCATCTTCAATCAATCTGGTTCCATGTCCAATACGATGTGTACCGCAATAATGCAAAGCTTCATGAATACTCTTGGGTCCATAAGCTTCACCTGCATGAATTGTGATATTAATATTATTATTCAGTGCAAGATAGAAAGCTTCCATATGATCTTTTGCAGGATAATTGTATTCTGCACCTGCAAGATCAAAACCAATTACCCCTTTATTTTTATAGGCAACAGCCAGCTTTGCTAATCTTAATGATTTATCGGGGTTCATATTACGGATTCCACAAATAATTACTCCGGTCCGAATATTATATTTTTTTTCTGCTTCCCGCAAACCTTTGATTACAGCATCTGAAATAATAGTTAACTTGAGCCCTTTTTGAGTGTGTAAAATGGGGGAATACCGTACTTCTAAATATCTGATATTTTCTTTTGCAGCATCTTCAGCAAGTTCAAATGCAGTTCTAATTAGTGATTCTTCTGTTTGCATAACACTCAAGGTTATATCAAATGCCCCTAAATATTCATCTAAACTTTTACAATTTTCATCGCAGGATACTATTTTTTTTAGTTCCTCTTCTGTGTCTGCAGGCAGCTTAACTTTCTGTTTTTTTGCAAGATCAAAAATTGTAGAAATTCTAATTGAACCATCCAGATGAACATGCAGATCTGTTTTTGGTAGTTTTTCTATAAATTCTCTTTTTAATTTCATTTTTCTCTCCATTAAACTCTTATGGGATATGTATCATTTTATATAATTCTAAAAACTCCATTTATCAAAACAAACAATTTTTTTTATATCTTTTCTCTTCTTACTTTGTGCAATAGTTTTTACAGCCTTTTCATATAATGTCTTTTTCTTTTTTGGATATCCAAACGGACTGAAGGCTACAACTCTAATATTATTGGGAATATCAAGAATTTCACGAACTTTCTGCTCATTAAAAGCAGCCAGCCAGCAACTTCCAATTCCAGAATTCCAGGCTGTAAGCATCATCTGTTGAAAAGCAATGGCAGTATCAACCAGATAATAATTTTGATTATTCATCATCCCACTTTTTGCAGGATCTGCACAAGCAACAATAACAATCGGAGCATCTTTGATAAAGAAATTAACTTTGCTGATCATCCCACTTCTAAGTGCTAGATCTTTTATTATCTTCTTATCTTTTACAACTATAAAACGCCAGCACTGTTTGTTTTGAAATGATGGAGACAGTCGAACTGCCTCCATCATTTCATTTAGAATTTCTTCTGGGATTTCTCTATCCAGAAAACTCCTAACACTTTTTCGTGAAATTATTACTTCATCAAATTCCACTAAAATGAAACTCCAATTCCAGCGTTAAAAACAGAATATTTACTTACAGTGTAATCTGCATAAAGTTTAAATAGTAATAAACTGTATCTAATACCAGCTGTTGCCCTCATTTCATTCTCACCATCAACATCGAACTTAATCTTCTTCTCAATAGACTCAATTTCGTTATCTTCATTTATAATTTGATATATGTAATCATATTCGGCAGTAACATTTGTTTTATCATAACCAACACCTGTATAAAGTGTCCACATTAGAAGTTTCTTACTTACTTCCAGATTTGCATTAAAATTTGAAAATGTAAGAAGATCACCTATATAAAGATTTTGGTAGGCTGCTTGAATTGCAATATCAATAGGAATTAGCGGAATGTACTGACTTACACTATGCTTCAAACCAACACCCCAGAAACCTAAATCACCAATATCCTTGCTGATCTCAACTTTAGGACAGCCGCGAATCATTATCTCATTTCCGAAAGGTAACCCTAAATTAAATTGCGGCATTAAAAATGGCACAGCCGGCAAATTCGCACCATTAGGTAACGACAAATCCAATTGTGATGCATCTAATCCCGGAATATCATTAAGAAGGTCATTATGCTCAAAAGTAGCTCCATCCTTTCCAAAAACTGTTGCAGATTCTAACTCTGGATCACTATAGAGATAAATCACTTCACCTGGGTTTTCTGGATCATCTATAAAGAGATCGGGTCTAACAGCAGTAAATGTTTTATCTTCATTAGGTACAAAAGCCAACATAGTATTCACATTTAAACCAAAAGTAAAAGGCTTGAGCACATTTGCAGTATTGAAAAGCCCTGTATTCATTGTTGCCCCAAATGCAGTTACTAAAGGTTTTACATACATAATACCATTATCTTTTCCAAATTGTTCCAATTTTTCTTGTACACCAGCAAACAAAGCCGTGATCATTACTATCAATACTAAACTAAATAACGCTTTTTTCATCTCTCCTCCTCATAATTTTAAAATACTTACGTTTTTTTAATCTCTATTTTATTTCTGTTAAACTTTTTGAAATCTACTCTAATAAGTCAATGTAAAACATAAACTGAAGCTGAAGGAATTATAATTTCCCATATTAAATTCATACTTTAAATTTATACTTAAAAATTATAAATACAATTCAATATATCATGAGAGAATTATAAGATATATTCGTGATGATAAAGTTGCTAATATCACTTAATTGTAATCAACAAATAACTTTACAAAAAAGCCGAGGGCAAATTGTTTGCTAACTTAGAATTACGGAGTTGAAAGATGCTGAAAGATAAAAAGATTTTATTGGGAATTACAGGTGGGATAGCGGCTTACAAAGCTGTTGATCTTGCCAGCAAACTCACGAAAATGGGAGCCGAGGTTAAAACTATCATGACTGCCCATGCTTGTGAATTTGTTAGTCCCATTACGTTCAAATCGATCACCCATCAATCAGTTTTAACAAAAATGTTCGATGTTAATGCAGATATTGAGCACATCTCACTTGCCGATTGGGCTGACTTGATTATCATCGCTCCCGCAACAGCAAATATAATTGGAAAAACCGCTTCCGGAATTGCTGATAATCTTTTTTCAACGACAATAATGGCAACTACAGCTCCAGTACTTTTTGTTCCGACTATGAACATTCACATGTATGAAAATCCAATAGTTCAGGAAAATATTGTAAAACTATCCAATTTGGGTTATTTTTTTATGGAACCTGAATATGGTATTCTTGCTTGCGGTTATAAAGGGATAGGACGGTATCCTGAGAATGAAGAAATTGTTTTTCATATTGTAACGTATCTCAAGTATAAGAAAGATTTATTGGGCAAAAATATTCTGATTACTGCTGGAGCAAGTCGAGAAAAAATTGATCCTATGCGGTTTATCACAAATTATTCTACCGGAAGAATGGGATTAGCATTGGCTCGAGCAGCTTATATCAGAGGAGCAAAAATTAAGTTCATTCATTCTTCGCTCGGTGTAAAAGCTCCTGAATATCTTAACTCTATAAAAGCAATATCAGCTAAAGAAATATATAATTCTGTTCTGAAAGATTTCCCAGAATCAGATATTACATTCATGACAGCTGCAGTTGCCGATTATACTCCCATTAAATCATCTAAACAGAAAATAAAGAAATCTGATAATCTAAACCTTGTACTGAAAAGAACCAAAGATGTTTTAAAAGAACTTGGTGAGAAAAAAACCAGTAAACAAATTTTGGTTGGATTTGCTGCTGAATCCGAAAACATAAAAGAAAATGCTCTTCAAAAGATCGAGAAGAAGAATTTAAATTTCATTTGTGCGAACAACCTGAATGTTTCTGGTAAAGATGATACTGAAATACTGGTTCTAGGTGAAGGAAAAGAAATCAAACTTATAGGAAATAAATTTTCTGTAGCTCATCAAATCATTGATATTGTTTTGAAATCCTCAATAAAATTAAATATATGAAAAATAACGCAATTATTATTACAGGTGCAAACGGAAATGTGGGTTCTTATTTCGCAAAGAAATATTACGAACTGGGTGAAAACTTGATCTTGATCGTCCACAAAAGTGAGCATCGCACAAAAAATTTAGTTAAAGATCATTCTGATAAAATAAAAGTAATACAAATTGATCTATCTGATTATTCAAACCTCAAAATCAAATTAGCAAGAGTTATTGCTAAAACAGGTTGGAAACCAGATCGACTGATCCATACGGCAACAGCAAGAAGTCATGCCATCAAATCTTTATCTGATTCCGATCCTGAACTTTGGAAAAATATTATTAATGTAAATCTTGTTGGAACGTTCAATATTTTAAAAACTACACTGAAATATTTCAAAGAGAACAGTAATGGCAAGATAGTACTTTTCGGCTCCAATGTTTCTCGTATTGGTCTTCCCAAAGGAACTGCTTACGCAGCTTCTAAAGCTGGTATAGCTAATATTGGGAGAACTCTCGCAACAGAAGAAGCAGCTAATAATATTATTATTAATACTGTTTCTCCTGGACCTATCAAAATAGATGACAGCCAATTCTCAGAAAGCTACCGCAAATTCCGTCAGGAATATTATGAAGAAAAATTACGAGAGACCCCATTAAAACGCTGTGCTTCCTTCCAGGATATTTTTGGGCTTTGTGAATTTCTTCTTTCTAAAGACAATTCTTATATTACCGGAGAAGAATTCTTTATAACCGGTGGCAAAATTTAGTGCGAATTCTTTGTATTATTGTTATTTTGTTTTCCTGCATTAACTCAATTGAGGCTAAATTCAATATTGCTGCATATCCACAATTTTCTTATGCGGAAGATACCGGTTTTTTAGCTGGTGTAATAAGTTATTCTAGATTTCAGTTCAAAGATTATCCAGAAGATATTCCAAAACAAAAACTAACTATTCAAGCAGTTTATACATCAAAGAAACAGTTTAGTTTAAGGTTTGAACCTTTCCTATTTACAAAGAATGGTTTGTATGAGTTTGAGACAGAATTCGAATATAAGTATTTCCCCACTGAATTTTATGAAGTAGGTAACACAAATTTTAATGCTGAGAGTGAAAAATATACTTCAAAAAGGTACTCAATTGATTTGATAATGAAAAGAAAAATCAATGAATCATGGTTTTTGCTCGGACTAGCTGAAATGTATAGATCAAAACTTGCAAAAACAGAAGCGGATGGGATTTTAGTAGAACAGTCTACACCTGGGAGTGAACCATTTTCTTTAATAGGCCTTGGTGCTGGATTAATGTATGATACTAGGAATTCAGCGACTTATCCTACTAATGGTGATTTAGTAAAATTTGAATTCAATGGTTACAATAACTTATTTGGTAGTGATTATAATTACGTCCAACTTCGATTTGTTGCAAGCAAATACTTTAGTTTTATAGATAATCATGTTTTAGCTATCTCATCAAATATGATCTTTACTGATAATATTGCTCCTTTTCAAAAATTACCACAACTTGGTGACCAACTACGTGCCTATCCTGATGAAATATTCACTAATGAAAAAATATATGTTTTTCGTGCTGAGTATCGTGTGTTTCCATTTTCCTCAAAGGTATTAGATCGATTAGGTTTTGTACTATTTATTGATTCTGGTGAAGTTGTTTCTGAAGTTGAAGATTTTTCAATAAGTAGCATACGTTGTTCTTATGGTGGAGGATTTAGGTTTTCTATTTTCACCGATGAACGCTTTAATTTAAGATTTGATATTGGTTTTTGCAAAGATCACCAAAATTTTGAAATTAGCGGTGGAGAAGCCTTTTGAAGTTTTTTTTAACTATAATTTTTCTATTTTCATTTATATTTCTACAAGCTTTTGAAGTTGATGAAAAATTAACTTTCCAAATCAAATACGGAATTATTAAAGCTGGAGAAGCAACATTGCAGATAAATTCTCACATCTACAAAGATTCAACTGAATGCTACATAATCGAATCATTTGCAAAAACGAATTCTTTCTTCGACAATATTTATAAAGTCCGTGATCGAATAGAATCGATCTGGGATAAGAACAAACTTGTTACTCGAAGATTCACAAAAAAACTTCAGGAAGGTTCATATCGTCAATACAGAATTCATTTCTATTATCCAGAACAAAATTTCACAATCTATACAAAATTCGGGAGAAAGACAAAAAATTTCAAAGAGGTGAAAATGGAT
>Ga0208771_1001621_pt1 | contig 11701 bp, 15 predicted proteins | sample AntAceMetag02UKX_FD_184775 | JGI IMG/M metagenome (GOLD analysis project Ga0208771, IMG submission 184775) | Saline lake microbial communities from Ace Lake, Antarctica - Antarctic Ace Lake Metagenome 02UKX (SPAdes) (version 2) | ecosystem: Environmental > Aquatic > Non-marine Saline and...
TGCGTTGACCACTACCCCCAGTTTTTCATCTATTCCTTGTCCGGTCAGAGAAGAAAAAGTCAAATCCATTTCTGCCGTTCCGGCTGTTCCAAGGTCTGGAGATATGACCAGCTCAATATAGATCCTGTCATCCTGAATCGGTTCAAATTGTCCTGAAAGATTCACTTCTGTTTCCAGTTCCGTTTCAATAAACTCTTTAATGACCCTCTTTAAAGTTGTTGAGGCATCCATTATTGTCCACCTCCATCTAAATAGATGAGGGAATATTCTTTGGTCTTGGAGACTTTTAAAACAATAAACTTTTCCAAATTAATGATCAGCCGGTCTCCTTCCTGAATCTGGGTATCCAAAGCTGAAAAGAAGGTAATGTTTTCTCGCTTCACCAGATTACCCGTCTTTGATTCAACCCCCCAAGCATCTGAAGGCTTTTTCATCAATATCTTTTCAGTTTTTAAAAATCCATAATTCCCTTTCAGATATCCCATAGCATCCTCATTTGTCACCTTCCGGTACACTTCCGCCATTACGCCATATCTTTCAACCATGCTTTTGACAGACATCATTTACTCATCTCTTTTTCAATTTCTTTTTTTATGACCGCTTCAAACACACTCTGGGTGGCTTTTTCTTTCAAGGCATCTGTAAGGAATGGCCTGCCTTTGGTACCCTTTTTGCCAATGTTCCTGACGATGGCTCTGGTTATTAAAAACTGTGCTGGTTCTTCTTTAACACCAAGTTTTCTGCTCACCCATTCTCTTATAGGCTTATAAGGTGGGTAATGAGGACGCGTTCCTTCGTGAACGAAAACACCGTGCGGTTCGGTTACCATGATTTTGTAATGAGCGAATGCCACTTTAACTTGTTGAATTGATTTTGCAAGGTCACCCCGGTCTTGGATAATGTGTTTATATTTTCTTTTTTGCATGATGTTTCTCTTGGCCTGTGAACTGACACTTGTTGCAATTTTCCCGATGGCTCTATGCAAAAACTTTCCTTCCGACATTGCCTTTAATGCCGGTGTTAATTCATCCTTCATAGAACGCCTCCATTCACCGTGTACTTTCCGCTAATGGTGGAGAAATAGGTATTAATGAGCCGGTCAACTTCATTCACGCCATAAAAGGCTGTTTGTGGTTGAGAAATCTTATAGGAATAACCCTCAAAGGTTTCTGAAACCATTTCGCCTTCTTTTTTCGATTCAGGATAGAGTTCATAAAAACATATTTTGACACAAATTCTGTTCAGCAAATGTGCCCGTGGTTTTTCTGCAATCTCGACTTTGACAATTCCGCTCAATAAAAGGGAAGCAAAATCAAGTTCCTGTTGTATTTCGGTTGTTTCGTGATCGTCTTCGGGGTAATAGTATTGATAATCACTAATGCTTGCAAAACTCATTCAAATACCCCCTTCAAAAAGAAAGGAAGGCCTTAAGCCTCCCTTATACTTTCTTCAACCATTTCTCAAATTTCTTATAGTCATTAGGTTCAAAGAAAACCTTATCGCCTCTGTTAAACTTCCTACCCTTATAAGTGAGGGTTGCGAAACCGGTTATCTCAGCTTTAATTTCATCTGATGGCTTCATCTGCTTTGAAACCGGTTTGGATTCTTTGACCTCGTCCTTTTCCTTTTCAATCTGTTCCGCCATCTTTGGCTTCCAATGCTTCTTTTCCTCTTTCTTTTCGTTTTTCTCGCTCATCAAGCATCACTCCCTTAAGTTCCTGAGCTTTCTTCCCAAGTCATGAGAACAGCCGCGTCATAATTTGCAACCTGTACACCTGTGGAAGATGTGGTTGTGTATTCGTCTTGTCTCTTCCTGGCATTTCTCGCATACTCCGTCTTGATATTTTCAGTAAAAATACCAAATGCCAAGTTGGAAGGAGATGTCAGCAAAGCCGTATTGGATGGCATCGAGGATACCCCTTTGAGTTGTCTTCCCATAAACGTAATGGGATTCTTGTTGTTTAGCAAAGCATTGTCTCCCATCGTGGAAACCCTTCCGGTGAGTTCATACACATAATCCTCAATGACTTCAAAAGGCACGAAATAAATCAAGTCTCCGCCTTTCTTCCATTTTTCCGGCATTGCCTTCAAAGCCGTCTTAAGTAGTCCCTTATAACCATTATCTGGATTGAATGTTTCTTCAACCATGTGTTTACCGGGATTTTCTTTAATCAGCTTGAGCCAGCCGTTATAAACATTGATAAATTCCAATTCCTCATCCGTTATGTTGAGATAATCGGCTGCTGAGGCGTTTGTGTTTTGTACATCTTCATTTCCGTTGATTGCCAAATCCTGCAAATCGTTGGAATACTGCTGGGCAATCAGTCTCATGATATGATCAGCGGCCTTATTCCCTTCGACGTTTTCAACCTTGAACTGATCTGTGATGTCTGTTGCGAGGACGGTTTCGATCAGATCAATTTCGTTGTGACCCGTGGTAATGGATGAATAATTCGTTGGTGCTGTACCCTCAACGCCCTTTCTGAGCATCCTTCTTGCCACACCGATATCATAAGCAATACCATGAAGCTGTTTCATTCTTTTGAACTGGATCATGTCAAAGATTTCAGTTTCTTTGAGCATGTAGTCAATAAACACCTTCGCTTGTTCTGAACTCAGTTTCCCCGATGTTACAATATCAGTCGTTGAAATTGCATCCTTAACGATTTCTATGTTGTTTTTAGGCATCATCATCACCCCTTAAACGTGAACTACGTTCGAGAAGACTGACTTCTCTTCGTCTGTGTTTTCGTTGGAAGGTGTGTTATCACCCTTACTGATAATCGCATTGGTCATCGTTCCAAAAGCAACCGTTAAGTCCTTAATGCTTTTCTCAAGTTCGGAAACTTTCTTGTCGTTTTCCACCACTTTTTCCTGCGTCTGTGTCTGAGTTGTCTGTGTTTCCGCCTGCTTTTGAACATATGCCTTTTCGATCTTGTCAAGGCTTTCATCCATCTTCTTGGCCATGCCGTCAATCTTTACGGATAAAGACTTTTCAATGGCCTTCGTCTTTTCATCAATCATCGTTGAAACGATTTCTTTTACCTTCTTTTCGTCCATGTCATCTTCACTCTCCTTATTATTGTTTTTTTCCATACCCAGTGCCTTCTTTAAAAAACTAAAGAATTTGTTGAACTCCTTGTCTTCCATTTCAAAATGTGCGTTTCCAGCCATGCTCAGTCCAGTTATCTCACCTTTTTTAATCTCTTCCCAAGTGTTTTCATCAATGACTTTGATGCCGACTGCCCAAGCTCCTGCATCATCGGGAAACAGATTGTCTTTTTCCTTCACAATCCAAGACTCTGCCACATATCCGTACTCAGGATGATAATCATGTTGTTTATCCACCGAATAACCGGCACGCCCATCGACCATGAATCTGTGGGCTGCTTTTTCAATTTCCTCTGCATTTGCATAGTCTCCATCCGTATCCACTTCATCTGGAGAATAAACAATTCCATAAACCATCCGTTTTTCCTCATCTGTCTTGACTATCCTGATCTCTTTGATTTTTTCTTTCATGGAATCATCCTCTTTTCCATTTTTATCCGTTTTCCAAATAATTGTTTTTCTGTTTGCTCCCTTGGATACAAGGGAGATAAAGGAAACAGAAATATCCTTAAGCTTTCTTGTGTTCATTTGACACCTCCTTGCTTTTTGGCATAAAAAAAAGACACCCGAAGGTGTCTTCTATAATAACCGGCCTATTCCACTTAAAGAATACTCCGGGGAAAATAGTCAAATCATTTTTTTTCTGTAGAATAAACCTTCTTCTCCTCATCCCAGAAGACTTTGAGTTTCCCGTCTCTGATTTCAGGGAGATGGTACCACCATTTTTCCTTTGGTTGTTTTTTGTCGAGATGAGAATATCTAAACATCTCGCAGGCTGTATCGAGATCATTCAATAGAATTTCGTCTATTTCCTTTAACATCATTTTATCAGCATCGGAGCAGGATGAGAAATTGTTATAAACATCATCTCTGTAATAAGTTACCGTTACAGCATCTTCAGGAGGGAAAATCCTACCATCCGGTTCTGTCCAGTTATCCCAATTGTTTTTATCCATATCGCAGACCACATTAATTTTGTACACTTCAATCATTTCCCGTATAGTCATCTTCTCTGAACCCTTCCTTCTCTTCAGGATTTTCAGGACTTTCGCTTTTTTTAAGAGGTAGTAAAACTCCTTATCCTTTACCAAATCATCATAAAATCTGCTGCTTGGAAACACAGTAGCTATTTGTTGGCCTTTAACATTGACAACTGCCGTAAACAGCTTATTATTATGACGTAAAACAGATATCAATTGAGGAAAACCCCTATCTGCTGATATTATACCCCATACTTCGCCTTTAAACAGTATATCTTCTGCAAATTGTTGATAATCATCCACATCGCTCAGTTCAATTCCAGCTGATTTAAAAGCTTTTTTATGTTTCTTAAAATGATCCAACAATGCCTCATTCTTCCAAGAACTTTTTTTTATGAAGCTCTTGAATTCTCTATCATACACTTTCTCTTTCCGTGCGATTTTAACCATCATTCGGGCTGCTTCAATAGACCCAACATTCCAGTTTACTTTACCTGAATCCGTTGCAAGTAACATATTGTCAGCAAACTCTTTCGCATAAGACTCATCATCCAACATCCGCTGAGATTCTTCCTCAATTGTATAGTCCCTGTCGAGGACATTACACCGGCAATTATAATGGAAGGGAGGCAATGAAAATGACAATGGGAGATCTCCCGTGGCCTTTGACGTTTCAGAAACGTTCTTCACCCACGGCAATTGGCTCTTGACATCTTCAGGTGTTTCAAGTGAATTGAATTGATCCACAAACCTCTTGGCTGTAGCTGTTTCGAAAACTCTTCCGTGCATGGAACGACAGATATCACACGTTCTGCCGTCTTCAGTAGCAATAATCTCATAGGCTTCGATTTGAGTTTCGATAAAGCCATTCACCGTAGCATTCATTCGAGCTCTTGAGATAGTGTTTCTGGAAAGCCCCTCGAAATATTCCTTTGGTGTCATGTTGCCCGGAACCTTTGGCCACTCACCATCTTCAAGGACTTCTCCATAAAAATAGCTTTGCAGAACCTCTCCCAATTCCTTTGTGGATAATTCCTTTTCAAGTCCTTGTCTGAGTAGCTCCGACATCTTTTCTCCTGGGTACCGATCATAGTAGTTTTTCATCCACCAGTTCGTGTGGGTTCTCAGATATTCTATGGCTTCGTAGTCAATCTCTCTGAGAGAGGAAGAAAGAAACTTTTCTGCTTTTTCTATTCCTTTTTTAAAGCGTCTTAAAAACGCTTTTTTTGTCGCCTTAAAGGTTTCTCTGATTATTTTGATAACACTTTCTTCTGCTTCTAAGGCAAATTCATTGCTTAACTTGTTCTTGAATAATTCAGCGATTGCTTTTGGGTCTCTCAAATCATCCTTGACCATTTCGCTTCTGGCCTCAACCACGTTCCGTTTCCAACAATCCCAGATAGTCGCATACAACTCAACACTCAGATGTTCATAGATGGGACTGTACCCTTTTTCAACTTCGATCAGATACTTAATTTCATCCGTGAGAACCGTGCTCATTTTGCCTCAACCCCCGGAGGATATCGGTTAGTGTATCCTTTAAATCATCTGCCTTATCCTTTTTTTCCAAACCCGTATTGAATCCCAACATGGCTATTGGAAGGTTTGCCCATTCTTCTTCGTATCTCTCTGTTTTGATTTCAGGAACCATTATATTTAAAACACTTTGTATTTGATTGACAGTCATCTGGCTCACAAAAGGTTGTAAAGACCCACTGATCTCTGTACGATCTTTTACATCATTGTCTTCAAATTCAAACCACCAACACTTAATATTCATTTCTTCAAGAATATAATCAATAACTTCTTCAATTTCCCTTCTTAAAGGTCTGAAAACACTTTTCTCAGTAACTCTTTCAGACTCTAAGGCAGTTGCCCGTGTATAATCGTCCGTTTCGCCCGTATATATGGGCGGCAGCTGGAAAGATGATCTGATTTTTTTCCGGTTTTTCTCATCGTATTCAACAAAGAGTGCATCTTGTTGCATCAGATGAGCTAACGGCTCAAACCTCACCTTAACCTGCTTCTTTTTTTCGTCGCTAATAACGGCTTCGTCTTCCTCAGGAGCTGCCTCAAGTAATAAAATCTTGTGAGAATTGTCTACCCCCTTGGATTCATTGAGATATTCTTTGAGATTATTCATGCCTTCCTCTGAAAGCACACCACCTTCAACAATCACTGCCATGGGGATATGTCTTCCGTTTTCAAAATAATAGTAATTGATCAGTTCTGATTTCCTGCTGCCCAAAACAGATAAGAGGTTTCCCATGTATCTTGGAATGCCATAGGGTGTTCCGGGAGCGTCTATCTTGAAAGCGATTATCTCAGTGGCCTTTTTATCGTATGGGTATTTCCCGTATTCGCCTGTCTCATAATGCAGGTCTCTTGGGTCTCCAAAATCCTTGAAATAGACCTTTTGATTCAGACTGTTTATTTGGGCAAACTTAAAAAACCTCCGCTTTTGCGTGATGTGCTTAGGGCCGTAAGGCGTTCTGACTACGCGCGTATGAATAACAGCCGTTGGTTTTAAAAATCTCATGGTTACAGGAGGAATATGCGAAAACCCAACGATTTCATCAAGTGGGTTTCTAATGACCTCCAGATAACCGGTCCCTGTTCTTTCTCTGTCTTCTAAGGCCTTTTGAAGGTTTTTGATGAGATTGTTTTCTGCTGAGTAGTCAAACAGCAGCTCTATGCTCTTCTTTTCTTCCAAGGCTTCTGGGTTTTCTTTTTCCTTCTCGGCCAAACCATCGGCCAATCTTAAACGCCAAGTCGTGATCACGTTATTCTTATACGCTCTGATACACTGGGGAAGGATGTTTGATTCTTCCACGAATGTCTCAAGTATCAGCGCATCGTATTTGGGTGTATAGACTTTATCCACCCCAAAATAACTGATAAACGGATCATCGATTTTTTTAGACTCGATGGGTGTTTCCCGTTTAACGATATTTACCTTTATTTCCTTATTTTTATTCATAATTTATGCCCCTTTGGTCTCTTTTTCTTTCCGGGTAATTTGAAGAGGATATCACCGATATAGGAAACGGTATCGACTACATCATCATTTGCCCCGTTCGGAAATGAAGTTAATTGTTCTTCCAAGACATCCTTGTTGGGAATACTTCTGACAATATAGACCTTTCTATTTTCAAAATGAGGTGTTATTCTCATGGCGCGGGTAACTTTATCCCCCGATGGTTTCAGTTCTAAAACGGGTATGGCGGTATTCGCCGTCAGCCATTGTGGTAAAGCTGCCTGATACTGCACGGATTCTATTCCAATTCGTAATGGTTTCCATTTGTTGTGATAATGGGTAACGATCTTTACCTGCTCGGGGAACAAGATATGATCCACGTAAAGATCCAACAGATAAACATTTTTTTGTTGGTCTATTCCGAATGTCAGCAGGGCAAAATAATCAGCCGTATCCCTTTTTGATATCGCGAGGTCTATGGTTTGAAATAGCCGGAGGCCTTTTGGAACCTCTGATGAGTCAAGGTATTGAAACCAATCCCGTTTGAAGATGTTTCCCCCGATGATGGATGGCCGTTGCTGGTAAAGGGCATTAAATTCAAAACTACCGATATCTCTTTTTATTTCCTCGAGGTCTTCGAGGGAATACCGTTCAGGCCATAAGGCTTCACCAAGTTCTCTGCCAATGGGATCATCTTCTTCCGCAATCGCCGGCAATTTGATTTGAGTCCATTCGTCCCCCTGCTCTTGAATCAATCTTCCAACCAGATCATCTTCATGCCATCTCGTCATAACAAGAATAATGGCACCGGTTGGAGATAAACGCGTCCTCAAAGTGGAACCGTACCAGTCCCAGACTCTGTCTCGGTATGTTTTCGAGTTCGCCTCAGCCCTGTTTTTTATCGGATCGTCAATGATGGCAATGTCTGCACCTCTTCCGGTAATGGGTCCGCCCACACCAGCAGCTACAAGCCCACCTCGATGGCCTTCAATTCCCCAGCGCTGAACCGATTGCGAATCACTTGCCAATTTTGTGCCAAATATGTCCGACCATTCATCGATGGTGTGTTTTGCGATTCTTGAAAAGTCATACGAAAGGTCAGCTGCATAGGATGAGATAATCATTTCTTTGTCCGGGTGAAAACCTAAATACCATGCAGGAAATTTTTTAGTTACTGTCTCAGACTTTGAATGCCTTGGCGGCAGCATTATCATCAATTTCTTAATTTTTCCGTTGACGACATCTTGCAGAGCATCGGTTATGATTTTGTGATGACGCCCTGTTTTCCAATAAAAATGGCCATCCAGTTCAAGGAAGTCAAGGAAACTACGCCGTATCAGGTTTCTTCTCGGTGATTCTTCGGTTATCCGCTTTTGCAATTTCTCTCACCACCTCAAGTGGCAGTTGATCCAGATCTATTTCGTGGTAGTTGTTATTCGTGTTTTTCATTTCGCCTTTGGTGATTTCCGTGGGCTCGCCTTCTTCCAACCTCGCCTTGTCTATCGCGATCCCCAAACTTTTGGATAAGTCAAAAACATCTTTTGCCGTGTTCTCAACGCCTTGGAGTTTTCTCTTAATAACTTCAAATAAATCAGACAGTATGTCGAGTCTGGATTCTTTTGCGTAGCTCTTTCTTGCTTCGGTTGCTTTTTTTGTTTTGGAACGTTCCATTTTTATGTTGTTTTTTTTTAGAATTCTTGATATTGAGGCTTTACCTCGGCTGAATTCTCTCGAAACTTTGCTTATGGAAGAGCCTTTTTCGATGGCCTCAACAATAGCCATCTCTTCGTTTTTCGTGATTCTTTTAGCCATCAAGGCCACCTCCTTTTTTCCAATAAAAAAACCCGCCAAAAAAAGGCGGGTCATTATGGAGTTGATTCAGAGATTACAAATATCTTTAAAACTATAATCTTACCCTATTTTACCTTATTGTGCGTACTTTGTCAATAGCAACATTTTCTTTGCTTCTTCAAAGCTGGTGAACTACCCACCACTTCAAAACCGTTTCTCAGGTTTAAGTGGCGGGTAGTTCACATCAATATGATACCATAATTTTCCACAATGATCTTCTTTTAATTTTTCTAATTGCCGCTTCAGACAAGTTCATTTTAGCTCCTATCTCTCTATTGCTCAAGGTGCTATATCCCTTTGCTTTTTCTCTTTTTTCATAATCATGATTGATAAAACTATAAAAAAGGACCTGAGCTTCTCTGGAAGTGATCTCAGACAACCATTTTTCAACAACTTTACAGACAACTCCCCCCGCGTATTGAACGATGATCCCCGCTATCTGCTTATCATCGAATTGGATCACATCCTTCATCTTCAACAGTTCCTTTTTTAATTCAATATCTCCGGGAAGGGCGTTTTGGTACAAAGGGGGTTGAGCCTCGCTCCAATCGATTTTATTTTCTTCTTGATTCCAAAACAGATGGACCCTCTTGTTGAGCTTCTTGACTAACGCTGTTTTATACTTTTGTAGAATCTCAACAACATCCGAGGATGAAAACGCTTCCCTATTTTTTACGTTATAATCTTTGTGTGTGTTATTATTTTTATCTATATTCCCCGACTTGTTCGGGGCTTTTTCTTGTATTTCCACGGAGATCCCCCCCAGTCCTTTTCGAGCAGGTCAAGCACGTACACCGCCCACGTCTCAAGATTTCTTTTTTTTAACTCAGAAACTGTCAAAAACTCCCAGCAAGGGATCTCATTCGAGGGTCTTAACTCTCCGTTGTATTCGGTAATGATCTGAGCAAAGCCAAGATGCACCTTGTCGACTTCTGTGTCATTAAGCTGAATATATATTTCTCCAAACGTTTTATGAGGAGTGATTCCAAGTTCCTCAATACATTCCCTGTCTCTTCCGTTGAGGATTCCCTCGTATCCATATCCATCTGACGGGTGTATATGTCCTCCAATGCCAATTGTCCATTGTCCTTCAAGGCGCTCTTCATTCCCTTTTTTTCTCTGATAAGCAAGAATTCTTCCATCTTCTCTCAAAAGAACACAATAGGGGGTAATGTGCCGGTAAGCCATATCCTTTTCAGCGTCTCTTCTGATTTCCCAAATCCCGAACCGTTCAACAAACTTTTCAAAGTCGTCAAAGGCCATGTCCGCAGGCACACACAAAACCATCTCATCCATCTTTCCCATCATTTCGCCTCCATTCTCTTTTTGAAAAAATCTCTCAAAATTTGATTGTGATAAACATTAACGATACTCAAATCCCGCCGTGTTCGTTCGTGATATGAAATGTCCATGGGATTTAATCCGGTTCTTTCTGCAAGTTCTTTCTGAGAAATTTTCAGTTTCATTCTTTTCGCTTTAACCTCTTTCCCTGTCATTTCCGTCATCCCCTTTAAGAATTATATGCCTCACAGGCTTGATGGTTCTGGTCGATTTTCTCGTTTAAATACACTTCGTATACAAATACTCATGAAACAATTTCGGATGCGTTTAAAAGGCATTTAAATAGCTTTTGTTATAAAAACTTCCGTCCTCGGATTCTCACGATCATATTCCACGTGGCAACCGTCAAGCCCGACCACAATCGTGTAATTATCATCTTTCAGAACGCCGTATTTCACCAAAATATCCTGAATAGCCTCAATGAGGTTCGATACATCTACCTTCCGCCGATCTTTCCGGTAAAACACACACGCCAAATTCACGGGGTAATCAATCGGTTCTTCCGGCCTTTTCAAAAAATAACCGGCTGCCTCTTCATACTCCTTGTACCGTTCACTTTGCCTCACAAATCGTTTTCCCGTTTTTCTGTTGATACAAATCTGCTGGCTGTTTTTCTTTGTGATTGGATTCAGAGGGATCACGGCTTTGTAGATCATATCTCCCCCGCTCTCGTCAATTTCAAAGCCATCACGGCATAGCCGGCAATGTCTTTCCTGATCTGATTTTCTGAGAGCCGCTTTGATTTTTGTCTTGACATCCGCGATTCCATTTCCCTCGTACACCCTATTAACCCTTTTTCGGGTATCTGTATTTTCAAGAACTACATTGTACTTTTTCACTGATTCAACCTTTCAACCTTTCAAGCAGTTTGAGAAATTCGTCATTTGCTTTTTCTCGTGTCTCAAAACACGCTATCCGCAGCGCCTCGTATGCGCCGTTGTAGCCTTTTAAGTACATTTCTGCAACGATTACGTATGTGATGCCATCATCCGTTTCATCTTTCCTGACATAAAACCGATTCACAAATCTAAAATTAATCGCTGTTGTTTTTCCTAAGATTTTGATAAACATTTTTCACATCTCCCTTTTTGTGTCGCCGTTATTATGCCTAAATCCTATTTTAAGATCCATTTTTCCAACTCCTCCTAAAACGGTACCTCTCCCCCGTCTGCCACCGGCAAGTTGTCCGGAAATTCAGAATCACTCATAGGCTTTTCGGCGTTTGTTGGGTTTTCAGCCCTGCTCTTTTTTGTTTCCATAAAATTGATTCTTTCGGCCATGATGTCGGTTGTATATATCGTTATCCCTTCTTTGTTTTGGTACTTTCCGGTCTGTATCCGTCCTTCTACCATGATTAAAATGCCCTTTTTGAGATAATCCCGTGTGAATTCTGCGAGTTTCCCAAAAGACACGATCCTGAGAAAATCAGCCTCCTGCTCTT